>ENA-OSET01000593-OSET01000593.1-sediment-metagenome-genome-assembly--contig:-NODE-593-length-40235-cov-3.949475_pt1 | contig 40235 bp, 35 predicted proteins | sample MGYA00237882_ERZ534229 | MGnify/ENA primary metagenome ERZ534229 (study PRJEB26408, sample SAMN06266212) | sediment metagenome | isolation source: Hudson Canyon methane seep mesocosm | place: USA:Hudson... | reverse complement strand
ATTGTACAATATGAGTGGAAATGTAGCGGAAATGGTTTCTGAAGATGGCAGAACGAAAGGAGGAAGTTGGGGAAGTCGTGCACCATTTCTAGAGATTGATGGAAAAGATGAATTTGCAGGTTTCACAAAAGCAAGCAGTAAAATCGGATTTAGATACTTTATTGAGGTTGTTGATTTCAAAACATTAAAACCTAAAAAAGAAATTGAATTAAGCGCTAAACTTATTGAAAGTATGCTCACAGAAATCCCCGGAGATAATAGTTTTCTAATTAGTCGATATGAAGTAAGCAATCAACTTTATAACCTTTTCCTAAAAAGTACTTCGAATCAAAAATATACAAGCGACAATAGCTTGTGGACAAACGAAATGGACTACTCTGCTGTAATTGAAAATGACTATACTACTCACCCTGATTATAGTAATCATCCTATTGTTAATATTACCAAAGAGGGAGCCGAAGCTTTTTGTAATTGGCTCACCGAAGAATATAATACGTTTCCTAAAAGAAAATATAAAAATTATGAATTCCGGTTGCCAACAGGAAAAGAATGGGAACTAGCTGCGAGAGGAGGCTTACAAAGAAGTCCGTATCCGTGGGGAGGTCCATATATTCGAAATGCTAAAGGATGCATGTTGTGTAATTACAGACCAGCTAAAGATAGATGGATTTTAGATATTGGAAGTACATATTTAGTATCTGGGATTACCGAGTCAGAACTAAGAGATGCTGCTGCCCAAGATGGCTTATTGATAACAGGGCCGGTAAACAGCTACCACCCTAATGACTATGGCGTGTATTGTATGAGTGGAAATGTAGCTGAAATGATAGCGGATTCAAATATTACAAAAGGAGGTTCTTGGGGTAGTCTTCCCTACTACCTGCAGATTACATCTTCCGAACCTTATAAAGGAGCCTCACCATACGTTGGTTTTCGTTTTGTAGGAATTGCTATAGGTGAGTCGGAAACCCAGTAATTATTGAGTCATATAAGTTTAAGAAAAAATAAGAGACGGTAATTGCTATTCTGTCTAGTAAACCGTAAGGACGGCACCTATAAATTCTAATTATTCAATTCAATCGCTGCTAAAGTATTCATCATTAATGAAGCAATTGTCATTGGACCTACACCACCGGGAACAGGCGATATATGAGAACATTTTTCAGCAACATTAGCAAAATCTACATCTCCTAGTAATTTGAATCCAGACTTTTTTGATGCATCTTCTACCCTATGAATCCCTACATCAACAACTACAGCTCCTGGTTTAACCATATCAGCCGTAACAAACAATGGCTTTCCAACCGCTGCAATTAAAATATCAGCAGAAGCACACACTTCCTTAAGGTTAATGGTTCTACTATGTGCAAGGGTTACTGTTGCGTTTCCTGGATTACCATTTCGAGCCATTAAAATACTCATTGGAGAACCAACAATATGACTTCTTCCGATTACAACACAATGCTTTCCAGAAGTTTCAATATTATAGCGCTTTAGCATTTCTAAAACCCCATTCGGAGTCGCTGGTAAAAAGGTTGGTAAATTTAAACACATTTTACCAATATTCTCAGGATGAAACCCATCTACATCTTTAGCAGGAGAAACTGCCAACGTCACTTTCATCTCATCAATATGATTAGGTAATGGTAATTGAACAATAAAACCATCTATGGCGTCATCATTGTTCAATTCGTCTATTTTATTCAGTAAATCTTCTTCTGAAGTTGTGGCATCCATGTGAACCAATGTAGATTCAAACCCTACTCTTTCACATGCTTTCACCTTTGCATTTACATAAGTTAAACTTGCGCCATCACCACCAACAAGTATTGCAGCTAAATGAGGAGTTTTCTTTCCTTCTGCTTTAAGTTGTTGAACTTTTTCAGCTATCTCTAACTGAATGTCTTGTGATGTTTTTTTTCCGTCTAGTAATACCATAATTTATGACTATTGACACTAGACATTAGTTTACAAAACAGAAACTCAAGTCTATTATCTATTTTACGAAGGCATTTTACCACCCATTCCTTTCATTTGCCGCATCATGTTTGCCATGTTCTTTTTATTAGACATTAGCTTCATCATTTTACGCATATCGTCAAACTGCTTCATCAGTTTATTTACATCTTGAATTGTTGTTCCACTTCCTTTAGCAATTCTTTGGCGTCTACTTGTTTTAAGTAACTCTGGATTTGCCCTTTCTTGTGGAGTCATTGAATTAATAATTGCTTCAATTGGAGTAAATGAGTCATCATCAACTTCAACACCTTTCATTGCTTTACGCATTCCAGGGACCATTCCCATAAGGTCTTTCATGTTTCCCATTTTCTTGATTTGTTTTATCTGAGAAAGGAAATCATCAAAATCGAATTTATTCTTTTGTATTTTCTTGTGAAGCTTTTTCGCTTCTTCTTCATCAAAGTTTTCTTGAGCGCGCTCAACTAAAGAGACTACATCTCCCATCCCAAGAATACGATCCGCCATTCTTTCTGGATAGAAAACATCAATTGCTTCCATTTTCTCTCCGGTACCAATAAATTTAATTGGTTTATTTACTACCGTTTTAATTGATAAAGCAGCTCCACCACGTGTATCACCATCTAATTTGGTTAATACAACTCCATCAAAATCAATTCTTTCGTCAAAAGTTTTTGCAGTATTAACCGCATCTTGACCCGTCATAGAGTCTACTACAAATAATGTTTCAGTTGGCTGGATGGCTCTTTTCACCTTTTCAATCTCATCCATCATCTTCTCATCTACAGCTAAACGACCTGCTGTATCGACAATTACGACATTGAATCCATTGCTCCGCGCATGTTGAATTCCTTTTTGAGCAATTTCAACAGGGTTCGTTAAGTCTCGATTTGAATACACTTCTACACCTATTTGATCTCCAACTACATGTAATTGGTCAATTGCAGCCGGTCGATAAACATCACAGGCTACCAACAAAGGTTTTTTATCTTTTTTAGTTTTAAGGTAGTTCGCTAATTTTCCAGAAAAGGTTGTCTTACCAGATCCTTGCAAACCAGACATTAAGATGACCCCTGGATTTCCTTGAAAACTTAGCTCTACATTTTCACCACCCATTAAATCTTTCAACTCGTCATGAACAATTTTAGTCATTAACTGACCTGGCGAAATTGCTGTAAGAACGTTTTCTCCTAATGCCTTTTCTTTTACCCTAGTTGTAAAATCTTTAGCAGTTTTAAAATTAACATCAGCATCTAGCAAAGCTCTTCTAACCTCTTTTAAGGTTTCTGCAACATTTATTTCTGTTATTTGACCATGACCTTTTAATACCTTAAAGGCTCTGTCAAACTTATCGGATAAATTATCAAACATCTTCTTATGTAATTTTAATAAATGAAGTCGTTTAAAGCTGAAACAATTGATTATTCACAACTCCTGTACTTATTAAACTTCAAATAACTTCAATGCAAATATAGGTTTTGAAAGGGATATTTGAAAGCTATATAACGATTATATAACGGTAGCAGAAACTTTTTTTTTCTAATTGAATTGTTCTATTCCACTGGATTTCTAAAAGAGCGGTAAATCGTAAAGCTTATTATTAATACAATGCTAATTACCCACAACCAATACCCCATCAACAACACTTGGTCTCCTTCCATATTGAACTTCCATGAAAGTGCAGAAGTAACAGCTAACAAAGACAATATAAGAGTAGGCACAGTTTTAACCCTACTCCGTACAGACCAAATTAGTAAAAGAACAACCCATACATTGGTTAAAGCAGTATACAAAAACAATAAATAATCATAAAAACCTTCTACAAAAACAACCGTAGCTATGTTCGCCCCAAAAACAGAAAACCCGTTTAATTCAATTCCCAATGGACCTCGCAATGAAGGCATTATAAAAGACAATATAAATAGTAACGCTAATCCTATTGTAATAATTCTATTTGTTTTAAGTGTCATTTTTTAATTCGGAAATATTTCTAAAGACATCATCAAAGCATCATTAAAAGCTTTTTGATTGAGCCCATGTTCAATGTTATTTTCGTTAAGATACGAAATAATATTCTCAGTTGCCATATTACCAGTCAAGCCATCAGTTGCCATTGGACAACCTCCAAACCCTTTTATAGCACCGTCAAAACGCTTGCATCCACTTCCTATGGCTGCAACTATCTTTTCTTTCCATGTATCTGGAGTTGTATGTAAATGTGCTCCAATTTCAACTTCTGGAAAGTTGGGTATAACATACTCAAATAACCATTTAATTGAATCGGGATTAGAAGTTCCGATAGTATCGGAAAGAGAAAGAATATCAACTCCTGATCCCTGAATTAATTTTCCTACCCAATTTGCAACAATTTCTGGACTCCATTCATCTCCGTAAGGATTGCCAAATGCCATAGAAAAATAAGTGACCAATTTCTTATTATTCTTTACACATATGTTTTGCACATTGTCCAATCTTCTTAGCGAATCTTCAATCGTAGAATTAATATTCCGTTTTTGAAAAGTTTCAGAAATAGAAAAAGGAAAACCCAAATAAGAAACCTCATCAAATTGTACGGCCTCCTCTGCTCCTCTTTTATTTGCAGTAATAACTAGTAGTTTTGACTTAGTTGAACTCATATCCAATTTAGATAATACTTCAGCTGTATCTTTCATTTGCGGAATAGCTTTAGGAGAAACAAAACTCCCTGCGTCTATTGTGTCAAAACCAACTTTTAAAATTGCGTTAATGTACCGAACCTTATCCTCAACAGACAAATAATCGTGTAACCCCTGCATCGCATCCCTCGGACATTCAATTAACTTCATATGATAAATTAGTTGTGCAAAGTTAGTAATATTGAATCAAATTAATTTACCGTTAATCAAACTCTATTGACTTTCCTGCTATATAACCTCCTGTCCATGCAGCTTGAAAATTGAACCCCCCAGTTAAAGCATCAATATTTAAACACTCTCCCACAATAAACAGGTTAGACTGTAACTTACTCTCAAAGGTTTTGAAATTAATATCTTTTAAATCAATTCCACCACATGTTACAAACTCTTCTTTATTTGTGCTTTTTCCATTTACACTAAATTGCCCCCTCTTCAATGTCTCTACCAATTTATTCATTTCCTTTTTAGAAATATCAGCCCAATTTTTATCTTCAGGTATTTGACAATAATTAAGAAATGAAAACCACAAACGTTTTGGTAATTCAAACAACCTTGTTTTTTGTAATTGCTGCTTGGGGTTGTTTTCTTTCATTTCTATAAAAGTTTCTCGAACATCCTCTTCATCATATTCAAAACACCAGTCAACTGATATTGAAAATTTGTATTGTTTTTCATGAAGTATTCTCGCTCCTACCGAGGATAACTTTAAAATTGCTGGCCCACTCATCCCCCAATGAGTTACCAAAAGCGGCCCACGTTCTTTTAATTTTGTTCCATTTATTTTAACCTCCACACTTGAGGCTACCAAACCTGACAAATCCCTTAATCGCGTATCTTTGGTATTAAAAGTAAACAAAGATGGAATGGGCTCAACAATACTATGACCAAGTTTCTCTAACATTCCCCACACCAACTTACTACTTCCTGACGCAACAATAACTGCATCAGCTTCCAAATTTCCAAAAGACGTTTTTAGCTGCCACTTTTCGGATGTTTTTGTTATTTCAGTTACACCACAATTCTTTTTTACAGTTATTCCCAATCGCTTTACCTCTCCTAAAAAACAATCAATTATACTTTGAGAAGAATTAGAAGTAGGAAAAACACGGTTATCGTCTTCCATTTTTAAGGATACTCCTCGGTTTTCAAACCATTCCATGGTATCACCTGTCATAAACTGATGAAAAGGACCCAGTAATTCCTTATTTCCTCTTGGATAGAACTTAACAAGGTCTTTTGGTATAAAACAAGCATGTGTTACATTGCATCGACCTCCACCGGAAACTTTTACCTTTCCCAATACATGACCAGATTTCTCTAAAATTGTTACACCAACCTCTGGATTACTTTCGGCCAAATTAATAGCAGCAAAAAAACCACCTGCTCCTCCTCCTATTACAACAACACTTTTCTTGCTCATTCTTCTCTAATTATTTTCTACCAGCAGAAATCCATTTTTTAATGTCAATATCCACTCGTTCAAGTTTAGGACTAAAGGCTTTAAGCTCTAAAGTTATTAATGGGCTATTTGCAATTATATTTATTATTTTTTCAGACATTTATTTTTGAGTATTTACGTAAACCAATATTTGCAGGAGATTTTTCTATGTAATCAAGATGAATAGCATCTGTTCTGTTAACAGGTTTATCCAATTGGTTTTTATGTAATTTGACATATGTTTCAAAGCTAATTTCTTTTCTAGTTTCTAAAAATGAAAATAAGTTTGAATTTTTTATTTTTTCTTTCCATGTAGGTTCAATTTGCCCTTCAAATATTTTAGATTTTGATCCGCTTCCATAGCTGAAAAAACCAATTTTGCTATTGGAAATAGCATTGTTTTGATTGAAAGAATAATTAAGGAAACTCAGCAATGACATAAAGATAGATGCTGTATACATGTTTCCAATTTCAGAAGATGCTTTTTCTCCAGGAGCAACCCTATCATTAATAAAGGAGGTATATAATTTAGATTTACTAGCCAGCTTGTACCATGCTGAAGCATGGTCAAAATCAAAGTCGCCTATCTCAGCATACAAATTTTGAATTTCACCGTTGTCTTTTAACCAGGATACCCAGTTTTTTACAATCATTCTTCTGCCCTGAAAAGCATATGGAAGATGGAATATTAAATGGTCCCAATCTTGTAAAATATTTAGATTTTTTTGATTTTTAAAATGCGCAAGTGCTTCAAATATTCTTTCTTGATAACAGGTGTTAGAATATGGCCCGTCAAAAATCGGTTCTTCTTTAAATAACTCGAAATTAATGTTAGAATTCGACCAAAATTCAGAGTTATTATTTTTAATAATAGTTTGCGCTTCTTTATCTGAAATTTCTACAGCTAACAATTTTGCAGTTTCTTTTAATATTTTTAATTTATTGAAAACCCTGCGAGGTTTAAAAAAATCTCCCTCACTTTTTGTTGCAACACCCCAGGTATTAGAAAGAGTAATTATCCTTGGTTTTTCTGTAATTAACATCGCTACTGAACCAGCCCCTTGAGTATATTCACCACCAGAATTCAATTCGTATTTCGCAAAATCTGAGGCAATAACTATGGCTTTCCTACCTTCTCCGCTATTTACCCAATCCATACTGTTGTGTAAGGCATCAACCGCTCCTACACAAGCGAAAGTCAAGTCTAATACATCACAATTTTTAAAGCATCTTGGACCAAAACGGTTACTTAATTGGTTTTCTACAGCTTCAATTGCATAAGTGGATGTTGGTTTTGCTGCGTCTAAAGCACTTTCAGTTCCTAAATAAATTCTGCCAATAGTATGTGGGTCAATTTCATTAGTGAATATTAATTCAAGAAGAGCATTTGCAGCAAAAGAAGCTGCGTCTTCATTCACGTCTGGGAAGGCCATTTTATTTAAACCAAGACCTTTATTTAACTTTGCAAATTCTATGTTTCTTTCAACAGCTAATTTCTTTAGGTCTACATACAATGATGGTACATAAAATGAAATGGCATCTATTCCAATTTTCTTCATAATTATTTTCTAACAGCAGAAATCCATTTTTTCAAGTTTCATTTATGGAATTTTAATTATATCCAAACTTTCATGAATTTGAATAGTAAAAGTATCTTTTTTATACTAACCAACGACAAGTCTTAACTATTCTCTTTGTTTCCTATTTCAAATCCAATATCTTCGACACCTTAATTTCTAAGCATAAACTTCTACAATGCATTTGCAAACAAACGGAAACATTCGAATAGAACGTTACGCTAATCTATCGGAATCGGATTTAAATATAATTTCCCAACAGGTTAATGACATCTATTTAGACGAAGAAAAAGGTATATGGCCTACAGATGGAAAATATGAACGCACCAATGCAGAAAACCTTACACAATCAGCTAAGAGTGGTGAATTAATCGTTGCCTTTGATGGAAATCAACCTGTAGCTACAATTAAAGTTTATGAGATCGATTCAAAATGGTATTTTGGTATGCTTACAACTTTCTATAGCCACAGAAAAAAAGGAATTGCAAAACAACTAATTAATTATGTTGAAACCTTTCTAAAGAAAGATAAGGTAGACAAATTATATATAGAGTTATTGTTTTCTCCAACCCTAGAAATGCCACATAAGCATAGTTTAAAAATGTGGTATGAGAATTTAGGGTACAAGTATATTGAAACCATAAAATTTACTGATGTTAATCCTGAAAAAGCACCGATTATGAGTCATGATTGTGTCTTTGAGATTTTATTTAAAAACCTCAAATAATTTATCTGAAATGCACCTGGCGTGTGGCAAGTTTCTGTATTCTTTTTTGTTAATTTTCGAGTCTTATTTTTGCCACATATTTGATTATTTCATTCGTCTTGTTTCTTACTTTAAATAACAATATCTTCGCGCACCTTAATTAATTGAGATTTAATGAGCTTTAAAGAAGAGATTGACAAGAGAAGAACCTTTGGGATTATTAGTCACCCAGATGCTGGTAAAACTACTTTAACCGAAAAACTTTTGTTATTTGGTGGAGCAATTCAATCTGCTGGAGCAGTTAAGAACAACAAAATTAAGAAGACTGCGACTTCCGATTTTATGGAAATTGAAAAGCAAAGAGGTATTTCTGTTGCTACTTCCGTTATGGCTTTTTCTTATAATGGACAGCAAATAAACATTCTAGATACTCCTGGTCACAAAGATTTTGCTGAAGATACCTACAGAACACTTACCGCTGTTGACAGCGTAATTATGGTAATTGATTGTGCCAATGGTGTTGAGGGACAAACAGAAAAACTAATGGAGGTTTGTCGTATGCGAAATACGCCCGTTATTGTTTTTATTAATAAAATGGATCGAGAAGGTAGAGATGCCTTTGATTTATTGGATGAAATTGAGGAAAAACTAAAAATTAAAGTTCGCCCGATGAGTTGGCCAATTGGTATTGGATCCACATTTAAAGGTGTTTTCAATCTCTATAAAAACAGCTTAAACTTGTTTTCAGGAAATAAAACAGGTATCGAAACCGATGTTATATCAATTGATGGAATCGAGGATAATAAACTAGAGGATTACATAGGTGAAGAAGATTCTGCTATGCTGCGCGAAGAAGTAGAATTGGTAAACGGAGTTTATGATCCGTTTGATATCAATACTTATCTCTCAGGAGATGTAGCTCCTGTGTTTTTTGGTTCTGCTTTGAATAATTTTGGGGTTCAAGAATTACTAGACGGCTTTACTGAAATATCACCTACTCCTCGTGGTAGAGAATCTGACACAAGGTTAGTAACCCCAGATGAAAAAAAGTTCAGTGGGTTTGTCTTTAAAATACATGCGAATATTGACCCTAAACATAGAGATAGAATTGCCTTTTTAAGAATCGTTTCGGGAGAGTTTAAACGAAATACATTTTACCAACACATAAGATTGGGCAAGAAATTCAAGTTCCCCAACCCTACTAGCTTTATGGCATCTTCTAAGGAAGTAATAGACGTAGCCTACCCGGGTGATGTTATAGGCTTATACGACACAGGTAACTTTAAAATTGGAGATACACTTACCGAAGGGGAGAAAATGATGTACAAAGGAATTCCAAGTTTCTCTCCAGAAATGTTTAAAGAAGTGCAAAACGATGACCCAATGAAATCTAAGCAATTGGAGAAAGGATTATCACAGTTAACTGATGAAGGTGTTGCGCAGTTATTTGTAATACAACCAGGGAACAGAAAAGTTATTGGAACTGTTGGAGAATTACAATTTGAAGTTATTCAATATAGACTAAAGCACGAATACGGTGCTACGGCAAGTTTCCGTACAAAGCCGCATCATAAAGCTTGCTGGATGACTACTACCGATCAAACGCAATTGAATGAATTTATTAGAAGAAAAGTCAACAACATTGGATACGACAAAGATGAAAACCCTGTTTTCTTAGCAGACTCCCCTTTCCTGCTTACTCAAGCACAAGGAGACTACCCAGCAATCACATTCCATACAACATCTGATTTTAAACTAGCTTCAAATGAATTTTAAAAAAGGAGATATAATTGAATTAGAAATTCATGACATGGCCTTTGGAGGAAAAGGGATTAGCCGAGTAAAAACGGAAGATGGTGATTTCGTAATATTTGTTATCAATGGTATTCCTGGACAAACAGTAAAGGCCAAAGTAATGAAAAAGAAAAAGCGTTTTGCCGAAGCGCGAAAAATTGAAGTCATTACTCCTTCTGCAGATGAGATTGAAGTTCCTTTCCAACCTATTTCAGGAGCACCTTACATAACATTACCTATTAGCAAACAACAAGAGTACAAGAAACTAACTGCTTTAGACTTGTTTAGAAAGATTGGTGAAATAGACAATACAGAAGAACTCTTTGATGAATACATTGAATCTCCAGAGGTATATAATTACCGTAATAAAATGGAATATTCATTTTCGGTAATTCGACATGACATTAACACCAATGAAGAACACGACGATTTTGGACTTGGCTTTAAGCACACTGGAACTTGGTGGAAAGTTGAAAATTTAGATAAAGACTCCGGATTGTTTGATAAACAAATGGAGGATTCTTTAAAAGATATTCGAACCTACTTAGAACAAACAGGACTACCTGCATGGCATCCCCCAAAGAAAGAAGGTTTTTACCGGCACTTAGTTGTACGCAAGAGCTTTTCAAATGATGAGTTATTACTTAACCTTGTTACCACTTCGATTGATTCAGATAAATTTGACAAAAATGCTTTTGCCACTTTTCTTAAAGACATATTAGGCAGTCGTTTGGCTGGTTTTATTCATACGATCAATGATGATGTTGCCGACAGGGCAAAGCTAGAACAAGGTCCTAGTGGTTTAGTAACCGGAAACGAAACCATTATTGAAAGCATATTAGGTTTGAAATTCGAAATAAGTATGCAAAGCTTTTTTCAGACCAACCCTGCAAGTGCAGAAAAACTTTACCAAAAAGTAATTGATTATACGTTTGAAGACAACGACCTAGAAAATCAAGTTGTGATGGACTTATTCTGTGGTACTGGAACAATTGGGCAAATACTTGCATCAAAAACAAAAAACACTAAAATTATCGGCGTCGATATTGTTGCCTCTGCAATAGATAACGCAAAACGTAATGCAAAATTGAACGATATTTCTGATATCGATTTCTATGCAGCCGACGTTGGTAAATTCTTAAAAGAATACCCACAATACGAAGGTAAAATTGGGACAATTGTTTTGGACCCTCCACGTGCTGGAATTGCTCCTAAAACTTTAAAAAAAGTAATCAATTTGGGCGCTAAACGAATCGTTTACGTAAGTTGCAACCCGGCTACACAAGCTCGCGATAGAGTTGAATTAAGAAATGCTGGATACGAATTAAAGAAATTTAGTTTGGTAGATCAATTCCCACATACATCTCATGTAGAGAGTATTATGTTATTTAAAATGACCTAATTTTTTATGTTCTCCAAAAATATTTTATATTTACGCCTATAAACAACTTAAAATTTCACTAATGAAAACAAATTTACTTTTAATTGCTGCAATAGGAACGACTTTACTTTTCTCTTCTTGCACAAAAGACTTTGTATGCGAGTGTACATATACAAGTTCAAATAGTACATCGGCAAGTATTTATGAAGTTACCATAAAAGATGCTAGGAAAACACATGCAAAAGCAAGGTGCGTTACTACAGAGTCTGATTATACAAATGGAACTAGTATTACTACTTACACAAGCACTTGCGAACTTAAATAACAACTATTTAAACCCGAATTTATTATGAAAAAAACTATTTACTTATTTTCAGGATTATTTGCAGTACTGTTTACAACATCTTGCAAAAAAGACTACACGTGTGAATGCACAACATCATACTCGTATAACGGAATCACTTCGACACAGGTGGATGTAGATGAAATTACTATTAAGGATGCTTCTAAGCACGCAGCTAAAGCGAATTGTTTAGACATGGAGCAGACATATACTTATAGTTATGGAACTACTACATACACATATACTTACTCACAGGATTGTGAATTAAAATAATAAATTAGTTATGAAAAAATATTTATACTTATTGGGCGCTGTTGGTACAGCGTTATTCAGCACTTCTTGCAAAAAGGACTTTACGTGTACATGCACTTCAACAAATAGTCTTTCAACTAATGCTAATATTAATGAAACGACAATTAAAGATGTTAGTAAAAAAGCAGCGCAAGCTAATTGCGTTTCTACAGAAAGTGAAGGAACAACTCAAACATACACGTACTCATATGGTGGCGGTACCTGGACAACAGTTCCTGTAACTTACACAGATGACTGTGAATTAGATTAATATATTCTTTTTAATTAATTTATTAAAAGCCGATTCATAACTGAATCGGCTTTTTAGTATCAAATAATATGTACCGTAAATTACTCAATTGGTTAGTAAGATTTATTGATAGATGGATTAAAAAGTTCATCCAATTAAAAACAAATATCACTTACAAAATCTACATGGACGATTTTGGATATGATAAATCCGATATTTACATCGTAACCTACCCTCGGTCTGGCACTACTCTTTTGCAAATGATGTTATACCAAATAACTACCAATGGAGAATACAATTTTGATCATTTATACGATGTTTCGCCATGGATTAAAAATGACGTATACGAGGGAATTAAAGCGAATAAAGAGCTTGCTAAACCTAGAATCATTAAAACACACGACCCATACAAGGAATTTGACCCTATGGTAAATGGTAAAGTTATTTTTGTAATAAGAAATGGACTGGATGCTATGTACTCCTTGTACCAACAAAAATTGAGTTACGGAAACCCTGATTTATCGTTAGAGCAATTTTCTCAAGGAAAAATGAAAAATGACAATGGCAACTGGTTTTATTTTAATGATCCTTGGTTAGAAAATAAAAAGAAGAAAGATATTCTATATCTCACATACAACGAGCTGGTTAAGGAAAAAGAGAATACTACAAAAAAAATATGCGATTTTCTTAACATTGATTTTTCAAATGTTGACATGGAAAGAGTGTTAAAGAAAACTTCACTTGAGTACATGAAGCAATATCAAGGGAAATTTGGAGAAAGAGAAGATCCAGATCATAAAAACTTTGATTATACGAAGTTTATTCGATCAGGAAATTCTGGCGAAGGTGAAAAAGAATTCAGTGAGAAAGTAAAAAACTTTTACTATTCAAATTTAGAAACACACATTAAACCATTACTTGAGAAGAGAGGCTTAAAGATTTGAACTAGAGTTGATTAAGTACACTTCGTTCAAGTTAAGGATAACCTCTAACCACTGAACAAAACACCTATTTACGTTATTTGTACGTTTTATTTACTTCACGACAACAACCAAATACTTAGATGTTTCCCAGAATTTAACCGCATCTTTTATCACAATTTTTTCAATTGGATTCTCCCCTATTAATTCATAAGAATCAGATGGATGCGACGTAACAATATCCGCTTTTTTCACGCCCAATGGAATGTCTGTCAATTCAGAGATTTTAACTTCAGTAAAGTAGGTTTTGTTAAAGTCATCTTTTAATTTACTGATTTTACCAATCCCAATAAAGCCACCTTCTTTGGTTATAACACCATTATCGGTTAATTCACTTTTAGAACCAAAAGTGAAATACGCAGTATTCAATTCATCCTTTATAGTATCAAATTCTTCTGTTTGTTCCTCGAAAGCAACAAATAATTCTGAAAAAGCACCATCTAAATTTTCCAATTCTTGTTGCAATTGAAAAATCTCCATATTTTTCATTTCAACATCTTCAGTTAAAGAAATTATCATTTCTTCAAACTCCCCCATTTGGTAATCAGAGTTTTTTAACGCCGCTTTTAATTGTGCAATTTTATTTTCGTTTTCAGACATCAATACCCCTAGTGTTTTTAACTCTTGAATTAAATCAATATTATCAACACTAATCACTTCTGGATTTCCTTGAAGATTGAGAATTAAATCTTGCTCCTTAGATATCATATGCAAGTTCTCTCGGATTTCATTGACATAAGAAAAATAAGAATTCATTGTAGAATCATTCTCTGCTAATTGTTGTTTCAGAGATAAGATCTCACTATCCTTATCTTCAGCACCCGAATTTACCGTGCTATTAATTAATTCTTCTGTTTCTGCATCTTCACACGAAACAAACGCTATTGCCATAAAGGCTATTAAAAAAACTTTTTTCATTTTAATCTTATTATATAACAATAGTAGGTATTATATTGAATAACCTCTACAATGTAAAAAACGACTTCTCAACATTTTTATTTTAATGAAGTAAGATCTTTTACACCTACCGCCCTTTCAACGGTAAATCCTTCACCATATTTCACACCTATTATCCTTCCAAAAGCAATTGCTCTACCTTTAATATGCTCCATAAATTCAATTGATGATATCGGAGTCGTAGGCTCTTTACTTTCTGGATTATAAAACTGAGAACCATATGCTTTAATAGCAGCCATTTTATCCTCAAACACTTCGGTAATATCAATTACAAAATCAGGATCAATCCAGTTATCTTGTATATAATGAAAAACTGACTGAGGCCGCCAATGAGCCTGGTTCTCTCCTTTGTACTTTGTCTCAATCTTATTTAAACCCGCTAAAAAACAAGCTCTTGAAACCAATTCACTTCCTCTACTATGATCTGGATGTCTATCTGAATGAGCATTACACAATACAACGTCTGGCTGAAAATACCTGATTTGCTCAATTACTTTCAATAATTCTTTTTCTGCATTATTAAAGAAACCATCTCCTAAATCCAAGTTGACCCTAGCATCAATATGCATTAATTCAGATGCAATTAATGCTTCCTTTGTACGCAATTCAGCGGAACCTCTACTTCCCAACTCTCCTTTGGTTAAATCTATTATTCCTACTTTTTTACCCTGACTAATATGTGTCATCAAAGTTCCAGAAGCAGCTATTTCAACATCATCTGGATGCGAGGCGAAAGCCAAAATATCTAGTTTCATTAATCTATTTTTTTAAACTCTAATTCTGTAAAATCAAAATCTGGATTAGGTATGTCAATTCTCATTTCTTCTACCTCGCCCTGAGAATCAATAACAAAACTACACTTTCCTTTTTTTAATGAGGGTACAGCTGTCATTTCTATCGTAAAGGTATCATAATGCCAATGTTCCAATTTTCCATAGAATATGGAAGTTGGTAAAAATTGAATTTCTAATTTACCATTGATTTGTTTTACCTCTGCTTTACCGTACATTTCGCCATAATACGTCCCTACATATTGACCAAGTGGCATAGATGGTCTTGTGTCTGGAACCCTTTTTTGCGCATTGCTATAAACTTCTCTCTCTTCCGCCTCTTTTCCACTTTTATCAAATTCCAAAAACAAATCAGCCCAATCTGGTTTCTCTTTCATTTTTGTGTATTCATCTAATACTGAAAACATTAAAGCATAAGGTAAGGAGTTTGTATTATTTGTAAAAACCACAAATCCTAAATCTAGTTCTGGAACCATTACAGTCTGAGAAATCATCCCATCATAACCCCCTCCATGTGTAACTACTTTATAGCCGTTATAATCAAAAAGATCCCATCCTAGCCCATACGCACTAAAATGTTTTGTCGGCCACAAAGACTCACTTCCAGCTCCAACTCTTTTGCTTACATGCGGATGGCGCATTTCCCTTATTTGTTCTTCCGGAATAATTGATTTTTCATTTAAGGATCCATCATTCAAATGCAATTTTAGCCATTGAGACATATCCTTAGCAGAAGAAATAATACTCCCGGCCGGTCCAATATTATCCCAATTCATGTAACCAACTTTAATATTAACTCCACCAATATTGTTATGAGGAATAGCAACATTCTTCATACTTTTTATATCCTCGACAGAAGTAATTGTTCTGGTCATACCAAGTGGTTTAAAAAATCGAGTCTTAACAAAATCATCCCAAGAGGTATTACAAATTATTGGTATTATTTCACCCGCTGCTAGGTACATAATATTTGAATAACCAAATTCGGTTCTAAATGAATATCTCGGCTTTAAAAAACCCGCTCTTCTGATAACTTCTTCGCGACTATGAGAAGATCCATACCAAATTAAATCACCACTAAAGGTTTTCAATCCACTTCTATGTGAAAGTAAATCTCTTATAGTCATAGAATGCGTTACATAAGGGTCATAAAGTTTAAAATAGGATAAGTAATCTATAACTTTATCGTCCCATTTCAATTTCCCTTGGTCGACTAATATTGCTAAAGCTGCAGAGGTAAATGATTTCGTATTTGAAGCAATTGCAAACAACGTATTTTCATCAACAGCTTCTTTTGTGGTAATGTCTCTAACTCCATATCCTTTAGCAAAAACCAGAGAGTCATCTTTAACTATTGCTATGGACATTCCAGGTATATTCCATGCTGCTAGACTTGTTTGAAAGTACTTATCTAACTTTTTTAATGTTCCCTTTTGGCCTATCCCGAGAAAAGGAATAAGTAAAAAAACAAATACAAATTGCCGAACCGATCTTCCCTTATTACTATACATATAGGTTCTTTTTATCATGGCACAATTTTGAAAATGGTAAATTACTTTAAGTCTTTTACTTTCCTAAGTTAATAATTCTTATGAATAGTTCAAAATTAGAAGTCGAAAGTATATTAAAACTTCACTAGTCATAGCTCTAATAACGCTATTTGAAAGAATAACAGCCTCTTGACAAATCTCTACTTCCGCTACCAATGGATTTTCTGAATTAGTATAAAACAATAGTATTCCGCCCAAATAAATTAACATTTAATTGTTGGCATACATTTTTCAATTGACACAAATATATTCATTAATTATCTTTTTTTGCCTTATGCAGTTAAGTATGAAGTTTCATTTCATAGTAATTCCTATAATAATGTTTTCAATTCTAGGGTTTTCTCAAAACAAAATCCTGGATAATATTGAAATGTATTATGATCAAGGAAATTATAAAAAGGTTTACAAAAAGTCTCAAAAACTGCTAAAAACGGAAGAGTTTAAAAATAGTCCGACGATAAAACTATTTCATGCATTAGCTGAATACCAACTATCAAAAACTAGTAAAAAACATTCAGTAGGCAATGCATATGATAGTTACAGACAATTTAAGCAACAAGATCTCGAGGGTTTATTTCGTTTGAAATTTGACATATACATCTATGACATCCAACTTGGAATGGCAAATAACATTAGATACCTCAATAATAAAGTAAGTGAAAAAGAGGCTTTAAAAACATACACCATCTTTCAAGAATTATTTAATAACACTATTCCATTTGAAGAAATAACAGCAAATACACCTACTCAGGAAGGATCATTGTCATCAACCACCAACAAAACAGTGCAACGTGATAATATTATTTCTTATGCTAAAGGTTATATAGGTATCCCCTACTTATATGGAGGCAATTCAAAAAAAGGTTTTGACTGCTCTGGATTTACACAATACATCATGAGACACCATGGATATAATCTTCCAAGAACTGCCCAATCTCAAGGAGATACATATTCAAAAATCAAATCAGGTCAAGTTACAAAAGGAGATTTAGTCTTTTTTGGATCCAGCAAGAAAAACATTTCACATGTTGGAATAATTTCTTCAGAAAAAGGCACATCTATTTCTATGATTCATGCTTCCTCAAGCAAAGGTATTATGATTAGTAATATTGAAAATGATAGTTATTGGACACCAAAAATTCAATATTACACAAGGGTTGTTAAAGATTAAAACAATGAAAAAATTACTAACATTATTATTAATCTTCTCGGTTTCAATTGGATTTTCTCAAAACAAAATTACACTTGTTATTGATGCTGGTCATGGAGGTACAGACCCTGGAAACCTGCGTTCAGACACTGGTTTCAAACAAGAGAAAGACCTTAATCTTTCAATGGCCTTGCAATTTGGAGAATATGTCGAAATGTATCTAGGTCATAAAATTGAAATAATTTACACCCGAAAAACAGATACATTTATTGAACTAGACGATAGAATAAAAATCGCAAATGATATTAATGCGAATTATTTTATTTCAATTCATTGCAACTCATCAACCAAACCAGAAGTTTTTGGTACAGAAACACATATTCACAATTTAAATACTAAAAAAAGTTCTGAGCTTGCAAATATGGTTGAATCCCAATTTAAAAATAAAGCTGGAAGAAATAGTCGAGGCGTCAAGCTAAAAACAGACAGACGGTATAACTTACAGGTATTAAAAGACAGTAAAATGCCTGCCATACTGGTAGAAACTGGCTTTATGACAAACAAAGAAGAAGAAATATACTTAAACAGTAAAAAAGGACAAGACTTAATCGTTTCCGCAATATTCAGGTCATTTCGTAATTTCGTAAAGAAAAACCACGACATTTCAATGAGGACTCCAATGAAGGAAGCTCCCGCTGAAGAAAATAGACCCCTCTGGAAAATTCAAATAATGGCATCTACTGGACCAGTTGGACTTTCAAACCCTGATTTCACATCTTTAAACAAAGTGATTGAAGAAGTTAAATTAGAAAATCCTAATACTCCATTTAACTACAAATATTATGTTGGAACCTATAAAGAGAAAAAGGATGCAAAACAAGCTTTAAAGGAAGTCAGGCAATCTGCTTTTAGCGATGCTTTTTTAGTAAAATTCGAATAAGGTCTTGGTACCCTAATTCATTAGGGATAAATATAAATCCAAATATTTCTCTTTTTGCGAATTCATAGAATATTTTTCTTCAACCGTTTTTCGCCCCGCCAACCCAATTGACTTTCGTAATTTCTCATCTTCGATTAATTTCGAAAGTACTTCAAACCATTCTTCCGGTGTATCCGCTAAAAAACCATTTACGCCATTCTCTATTATTTCTGAATTCATTCCAACGGAAGACATTACAGCCGGTGTATTTACCGACATATACAAAAGACCTTTCATTCCACACTTTCCTTTTGTCCATTCATCTTCAGGAAGCGGCATTACCCCAATATCTAGCATATTAAAAAACTCAACTTCCTTACTATTGTCCCAAGCCATCCCATTAATACCTAAATCACTATTGTAGTAACCCGGATCACCTATAACTTTAAATTCTATTTTCTCTTTGTACTTTTCCTTTAATTTAATTAGGATAGGGACAATTGTTTCGAAGTGTTTTATTGTAGTGTGACTCCCTACCCAACCTATAGTCACAAGACCTTCTTTAAACTGTTTAATCTCCTTATATTTATCGGTATCTATTGTGGATGGTATAATAGATACACTTTTATTAAATTTTAATGCAAACTCCTTTAAATAACTATTACCTGCTGAAACATGAGACACCAAAGGCAATATCTTTTTTATTTTATCTGGATTTTTTAAGAATGACAACCTTTGATTACCTTCAGAAACATCTTTAACCCATATAGCGTCATCAAAATCAAATAAAATTGGCACTCCACTTTTTGCTAGCCTTTTTTCAAAAAATATAGAACTTGTAAGAATTGCCTCTCTGAAAACTACAACCAAATCATATTGGCTAATTGATTTCAAATCACTTTTACGTTTTCTTAATGATTTTAAGCCAATTGCAGCCTTTTTTAGGTAATTACCATGTGAATAAAGAATTTTATCATCCTCTTCAGAAATTATATTTTTCAAATCGCATATAACACCATTGTCTTCTAAATAAGAAAAATACTGCTCAAACCTATACCTTTGTCCCGGTGCGCGATCTAAGCGGTGGTGTGCTATAAACAAGACTTTTTTCATCCTCATTTCATTTTTCTACCAACAGCATGCCAGTATGGCAAACCATCTGAAACAACAACATCTTCCATCCCGCAAGATTCTAGTATTTGAACTAACTCTTTTTTACTAAAACGCTGTTCTAAAGGTGTTCCAAAACGATCTAAAGCATCGTTTTTAATAATATTCCAGCTTTTATCATGGTAGTAAGATAATGGTATCTTTTCCCAAATCCCTCCTTTTGGGGAAAACATTTTAAAAAGCCGAGCCAACATTACAAATGGTAAATAAACAAACAATGCAATAAAATCACATGTTATTTTTTTTAGTCTATTTGGCATTGAAGAAACAATCTTTCTAATAATCGTAGACATTTTAAATATGAACTTATACCCAGCCCCTCTATTATCAAGACTATAATATAAATAAATCAACAAATATCCACCTTTCTTTATTTTCTTTACTGTATCTCGAACTGCCTTCTGTGTATCGGGAATATGATGATAAACTCCAACTCCCATAGCAAAGTCAAAACTTTCATCGGCAAACGGGATAGAATCTACACCCGCCTGAGTAACCCTTACATTATTTAAATCTTTAGTAAGGTGAGATGCAGATAAAACAGCTTTACTAGGGTCGATTGCTTCTATAAAATTAACCCTGTTTGCTAAATACTTTGACCACCTTCCTGTACCGCAACCCATGTCTAAAACAACAGATGAAGAGTTACAAATCTCTTCAGTTACAATGTCAAAATATTGGTCACCAGCATTTTTAATTTCTTCTTCCGAAAAACTAGAGAACTTTATCCATTCCTCCCCAAAAGAATTCACAGTATCTATATCAATATTCTGATCAGACTCTGACACAAATGATGCTATTCTAACATCGTTAAAATCAATTTCCTTTACCGGTTTTCGTGAATATTCTAACATGATTTTTTTTTGCTAGTCAATATATCTAACGGTTGCTAAATACTAACTAATTTAATGGTTACAAATATAATTCAATTACTACTAATTATATAAAATATAACAATGGTTTTACACAATTTAAATTTGATATTTATAAAAGTTTCAATTTAACGATTCAAAAGCTACCTTTGTCAGGTGATAAGACTTCCTAAAAATAATACACCTAGATCGTTGATCTTTATACAAGACATTGTATTATGTTTATTTGCGCTCATAGTTGCATACTTGGTTCGTTTTGATTTTGTAAATATTGACAGAATAATACTCGAGAAAGAATGGGAAGTATTAAAGCCAGCACTTCCCATTTATATATTTGTCAGAGCACTTTCCTTTATTTTAGGGAAAACTTATGCAGGAATTATTAGACATACCGGAACACAAGATGCAAAAAGAATATTCTTAACAGTAACTCTTGGAAGTTTAATCTTTATGGCACTTGTCCCATTTCGATTTTATTTTTATGATGGATTCTTCTTTCTTCCTCTACCTATAATTTTTGTTGAATATTTAGTATCAGTATTCTTACTAATCACCGTTAGAATTGCGGTAAAGCTAATTTATGTCGAGCAGCATAAATCTAGAGGTGCAACCCAAAATGTAGTAATCTATGGGGCAGGGAAAATGGGACTAATCACCAAACATACATTAGAAAAAGACTCAAATACACTTTATAATGTAATCGGGTTTATTGATGATGATTCGAAGAAAAAAGGGAAGTTACTGGAAAGGTCTCCTATTAAGTCTATTGAAGCGCTGGAAAAATGGAAAGACAAAAAACAAGTTGATAGTGTAATTATTTCTGTAAAGAAAATGAACCCAATCAACAAAAGGAAAATTATTGATAAGTGTCTAGAACTAGGCATTCAGGTATCTTCAGTACCCCCTATCGATAGATGGATGAATGGAGAATTTACAGCAAATCAAATTCAAAGAGTTAGAATTGAAGACTTATTAGGTAGGAAAGAAATAAAACTCAATGAAGAAAACATCAACCTTCAAATTAAAGACAAAATTATTTTGATTACCGGTGGTGCTGGGTCGATTGGAAGTGAGATGGCTCGACAGATACTTAAATACTCTCCAAAGCAGCTTATATTATTAGACCAAGCAGAAAGTCCGATTTATGAATTAGACATGGAACTTCGAAGTAAGTTTAAAGAATGTAATTGGGAAATTGTAATAGCCGACGTTTCAAATTATACTCGAATGAAAAATGTGTTTGAATCTTTTGAGCCTCAAGTAGTGTTTCATGCTGCTGCCTATAAACATGTTCCTCTTATGGAAAGAAACCCGGCAGAAGCCATTAAAGTGAACATACAAGGCACAAAAACACTTGCTGATTTAGCCAATGAAAATGGAGTTTCCGAATTTGTAATGATTTCTACTGACAAAGCAGTAAACCCAACTAACGTAATGGGTGCTTCTAAACGAATTGCAGAAATATACACCCAGTCTTTAAATAAGGAGTCTAAAACTAAATTTATAACAACGCGATTTGGAAATGTTCTAGGAAGCAACGGATCTGTTATTCCTCTATTCAAAAAACAAATTGAACAAGGAGGTCCACTTACCGTTACACACGAAGAAGTTACACGTTTTTTTATGACCATTCCTGAAGCTTGCCAACTTGTGCTAGAAGCTGGAAGCATGGGAGAAGGAGGTGAAATATTTGTTTTTGACATGGGAGAAAGTGTCAAAATCAAAGACCTGGCTGAAAAAATGATTCAACTTTCTGGCTTAGAAATTAACACAGATATTACGATAAAAATAACCGGATTGAGACCTGGAGAAAAATTATACGAGGAATTACTTAATAATGATGAGAATACTTCTCCTACGCACCACGACAAAATATTGATTGGTAAAGTTCGTGAATACAATTTAGCAGAAGTTCAGGAAAATGTAGTGAAATTAATAAACTCTTATTCTTCTCAAAACAATGATACTCTTGTTAAACAGATGAAGGAAATTGTGCCCGAATTTAAAAGTAACAATTCTATTTTTACTAAACTAGATTAATAAACTTACAATATGAAAACTAAATTAGAAATAAGATTTGCAGACATCGACATGGCGGGACATGTTCACAACAGTAAATACTTATGCTATTTTGAACAAGGAAGAATTGACTTTCTTTCTGAAATGACTAGCTCTGATTGGGATTGGAGGAAAAAAGGATTAGTTCTAGGGAGAAATGAAGTTGACTACATCTCTCCCATTTATTTAAATGATGAAATTTGTATTGTCACAAAGTGCGATCATGTAGGGATAAAAAGCTTTACACTCTCTTATGAACTCTACAAAACCAATGGCAAAAATGGAAATGAGTTGTGCACCAAAGGAAGAAGTATTTTAGTATGCATGGACCATGAGCTAGATAAATCTCTTCCTGTTTTTGAAGAATGGAAGGGTTTATTAACAGCTTCTTTAGAAAGTAATTAATTCCATCGCATTAATTCTGCTCTGTTAAAAATCCATTCTGGGGTATTAATTTCTTCTCCAATTTCTGATAAGTCATACCAAGGTGAAAAAACCTGATCATTAGGATTTTTTAAAATATGCATCTCTTGAGCAGGCATATAACTTTGGGCCAATAAAAACATTTTATTCCCTAACTCATTTTCTACGACATCCATTACCATAACTGCATGACCGGGGGAACCACCATAACAAAATATATCACCAGGCTGAATGCTTTCAATAGCTACAGGTTCTAATTCTCTACTCAAACTCAAAGTCCCTGCGTAGTTAAATATTTGGATCATATACTTTTTAAAACTGGCATATGATTTATTGTTTTTAGTAGAATTAACCCAATCAACTTTTCCAGATTTTGGAATGGGATATAAACCACTTTTCCATTTAGAAAATTGAACATTTGCTCCATTCGTATAATTAAAATGGATGCTATCAAGCTTATTGTTCCCATATAAATATTCAGCCCTTAAACGCATAGTAGCATCTGCACACTGTTGCAAGTTTCTTGCGCCAACATCCATATTTATTACATAAGCATGTCCATTTTGATATCCTTTTAACCCTCCATTATACAATTGGATATCTGGGTTTCCTTCTTTTAAAGGCAACCTCCTTAACCAATGAGCAAAATTTCCTTCCTTATCATTTTTTCGAAAATACCCACTAGGTAGTTCTACCCTGTTAATTAATGTATTGTTGATAGAAAATGAATCTAACCATGGGATATTATATTTCACAGAGTCTACCTCCTTAGGAACTTCCTCAATAATTACCTGCTCTACGGCAGCTTCGTTTACCAAAAATTCAGTTGAATCTTGCTGCGCACATGCTGTTGCAATTGGTATAAATAATATGAATAGTTTGTTCATCGTTTTTTCTTTTGTAAATGCTAACTTTTTGAAAAGGTACAACTTTCTCTATACACATAAAGGCAAACCTATTATCTTAAAACCAATAAATGGCATTTGCTCATTCTTAATTATTATCCGCTTTCTTTTACATTAGGGGAGTTCTAATAATTCATTCGCATCAAAATTCACATAGTTTTTTAGAGACAATGAAAATTTCATCTTTCTATCTGGATAATAAGATGAAATTTGAAGCGGTATATGAAAAACCATGTGAACCCATAGGGAATAAAGACAACAAACAATCTGACTTCGTTAAACTATTTTTAAATAGCGAATGCTATTCAAAAATAGTTATGCCTCGCATCTTATTCATTATCTTTGTTTTTTGAAAGAAATGAATTATTAGAACTCCCCATTAACAAGTTAATTGAATAATTTTGCAAAACAATGTTAAAGGCAAGATACATAAAGCATACACTTCAATTCAAGCAAGCAAGTGGAACTTCTAGAGGAGTTCTTAAAACAAAAGACTCTTGGTTTTTAATTCTTTGGGATACTGACAACCCAAATACACAAGGAATTGGAGAATGCAGTATCATTGAGGGGTTAAGCCCTGATAACCTAGAAGAATACGAAAATAAATTACAATTCGTATGTGAAAACATTAATCAAAGAGAGCAGCTGTTGATTGAGCTCTCAAAATATCCTTCTATTCAGTTTGGACTAGAAACTGCGCTATTAGACATTCAAGCCAATGGCAGCAAAAATCTTTTCCGATCCCATTTTGTACGGTCTAACTCCCCTATTAAAATAAACGGCCTTATTTGGATGGGAAATAAAGACTTTATGTTGGAGCAGATAAAAACCAAAATAGAACTTGGTTTCTCCTGTTTAAAGTTAAAAATTGGAGCAATTAATTTTGAAGAAGAACTTAATATCCTTAAAAGTATTCGTGCTGAATACAGCCATGATGTTTTGGAGCTCCGTGTAGATGCTAATGGAGCGTTTGAGCCTGAAAAGGCATTAGATAAACTTAATACCCTTTCAGAATTTGACTTACACTCAATAGAGCAACCTATCAAACAAGGTCAATTGAAAGAAATGGCTAAACTCTGTGAACTCTCCCCTCTAGCAATTGCATTAGACGAAGAACTGATAGGAGTTACCACGCTTGCAGACAAACAGTGGTTATTAGAGAAAATTCAACCGCATTATATTATTTTAAAACCAAGTCTTATTGGAGGAATTAAAGGATCTAATGAGTGGATTGAAGCCGCAGGTGAATTAAGTATTCCATGGTGGATCACATCTGCTTTGGAGTCTAACATTGGCTTAAATGCTATATCTCAATATACAGCTACATTTAACAACCCACTTCCTCAAGGATTGGGAACAGGACAACTATACACAAATAATATTGATTGTCCACTTATACTAAATGGAGACCAACTGACATACAATCAAGAAATAAAGTGGGACTTATCTTTATTTGAAGAACAATGAAATGGTCAATTCAAATAAACGGGAAGCATTATAATAACGAGAACTTATTAAGCATTGATGATTCCGAAATAAGGGACTTCTTAGCAGAATGGGGAAATAAAGAACTATCGATATCTGTAAAAACATCAGGTTCTACTGGTAAACCAAAGTTAATTCACCTTCTCAAATCAGATATGATTGCAAGTGCTGAATTAACTGGGAAATATTTCAATTTAAAAAATGCACAAACAGCTTTACTTTGTCTACCAGTAAAATATATAGCTGGTAAAATGATGTTGGTAAGAGCCTTGGTTTTAGGATTAGATTTAATTTCGGTTAAACCTTCATCTAACCCGATTATTGACTGTGTTCAATCAATAAGCTTTGCCGCTATGACACCGATGCAGGTAAATACTGTTTTAGATCAATCGCCTGATAAACTCAATTTAATTGAACAACTAATAATCGGTGGTGCTCCAGTTGACAGCATATTAGAATCCAAATTACAAAACCTTAAAGCACACTGTTTTAGTACTTATGGTATGACGGAATCCATCACTCATATAGCAGTAAAAAAGTTAAATGGAGAAAACCAAAGCAAGTATTTTGAAGCACTTCCAAACATCACTTTTCAACCTAACAAGGATGACTGTCTTGTTATAAAAACACCTCACTTATCAACATCAATAATAACTACAAGTGACATTATAAAAATTATTGATAAACAGACTTTTAAATGGATTGGAAGAATAGACAATGTCGTTAATTCTGCCGGAATAAAAATTCACCCAGAAGAGCTTGAAACAAAGATCTCTCACCTACTCAATAACACGCGATTTTTCTTTTCTTCTTTACCTGACGAATTGCTCGGCGAAAGACTCGTTTTAGTTATTGAATCAAAAAACAGTATTTCTGACCTTGATTCAGGATTAAAAAAACTATTGGACACATTCGAAATGCCAAAAACGATCTTTTACACAGATTCTTTTCTAGAAACGAAAACAAAAAAAATAGATCGCATCAAAACTTTACAAAACGTATTGAACTGACCTTAAGTAATCCCATCTTGTAAATATTAGTTCGCTTATTAACAATAGTATTATTTGGATTTCATATACAGGCGGTAGCATAATACAACAAATCATATTTACTATTCATTTTCCCTTCCTAATTGTTTAGTTTGAAAGGTATTTACCGTTTGTAAATTATCTTACCATTAATCTTTCTATATTTGACGGTCTTTAAAACAGATGATTAGATGCGGATTCTTGCCATTATTCTTGCTACAATATTCCTTTGCAGCTCTTTTGTTTCGGAACATAAATACTTCGTAAGCATTACAACTATCGATCATAAAAAGGATTCAAAGGCTCTTGAAATAAGCATAAAGTTGACGGCACATGATATTGAAAAAGCTTTAAAGCCTCATGGAGAGTTAAAGTTAGGGAGTGATAAAGAATTGCCAGAAGCTAATCAAATTTTAGCATCTTATATTAAAAATCATTTCAGTATCTGGATTAACGATAAACAAAATGAATTAGTTTTTGTTGGTAAAGAAATCGAAAATGACGAGACACTTTATCTGTATTTTAGTTCTAATGCACCGAAAACATTGGACAAAGTGAAAATAATAAATAACATCTTAAGTAAGACATTTCCGGAACAAGAAAATATCACCTATTTTAATTCTGGTTCTATTAAAAAGGACTTTATTTTTAAAAAACATAGTTCGATTAAAGAATTTCAATTTAAGTAATATACACTATGAAAAATATATTTAGCCTAGCACTTTGCATCCTAACTATAGCTTCTGCCATTGCTCAGGATAATACGAACCATAATAAATTTAAGCAATTAAAAGAAGAGGTGGCAACACCAAATGTATATAGGAATGCTGCTGGAGCTCCAGGTCATATGTATTACCAAAACAGAGCTGATTACGCAATGAATATTACTTTGAATGATGGTGAACAGAAAATTACAGGAGAAGAAACGATTACTTACCATAATGAATCTCCAGACGATTTAGAATACTTATGGATTCAATTAGACCAAAACGTAAGAGCAAAAACATCGGATACATACAAAATTCAATCAAGCTCTATTAGAGGAGCATCTTTTAATAGTTTAAAACAACTTCATTCGGATTTTGATGGAGGCTTTAAAATTACTGAAGTTTCGATGGATAAAAAGCCATTGAAATATACTATTAATAAAACAATGATGAGAATTGATCTAGACACCCCACTACAAGCAGGAAAGCAAGTTTCTTTTACTATTAATTGGTGGTACAATGTAAATAACATGATGGAAATTGGAGGGCGCTCAGGTTATGAATATTTCGCAAAAGATGACAACCGTCTTTATGTAATTGCTCAGTTCTATCCGCGTATGTGTGTTTACAACGATGTTGAAGGATGGCAAAACAAGCAGTTTTTAGGCAGAGGAGAATTTACTGTTCCTTTTGGTAATTACAAAGTAAGTCTAACTGTACCTAGCGACCATGTTGTTGCTTCGACAGGAACCCTTTCAAATGCAACTGATGTTTTAACAAAAGAACAGCTACAAAGGCTTGAACTAGCACGAAAATCTGATAAAGAACCTGTAATTATTGTCACACAGAAAGAAGCTGAAAAAGCTGAAAAAAGTAAGGTAAAATCTCTAAAAACTTGGATTTTTGAAGCTGAAAATGTACGTGATTTTGGTTGGGCATCTTCTAAAAAGTTTATTTGGGATGCAATGGTTGTGCACCAAGAAACAAAAGATGTTATGGCGATGTCATTTTATCCTAAAGAAGGAAACCCATTATGGGAGCAATACAGCACAAAAGCTGTAGCCCAAACATTAAAAACCTACAGCAGCTATACATTTGACTATCCATATCCTGTAGCTATTTCGGTACACGCTAAGGATCAGGGAATGGAATACCCAATGATATGCTTCAATTATGGAAGACCTGATGAAGATGGCACCTATTCTCCACGTATGAAATACGGAATGATTGGAGTAATAATACATGAAGTTGGACACAACTACTTTCCAATGATTATTAATTCTGATGAAAGACAATGGACTTGGATGGATGAGGGATTAAATACTTTTTTACAGTATTTAACAGAACAAACCTGGGAAAGAGATTTTCCGAGCAGAAGAGGTCCTGCCTCTAAAATTGTTGACTATATGAAAGGAGATAAAAGCAATATCTCTCCTATTATGACGAACAGTGAATCAATTCACCAATTTGGGAACAATGCATATGGAAAACCAGCAACTGCATTAAATATTCTTCGTGAAACAATTATGGGCAGAGAGCTTTTTGACCACGCGTTTAAAACTTATGCGCAACGTTGGATGTTTAAACACCCAACTCCTATTGACTTTTTCAGAACAATGGAGGATGCAAGTGCAGTAGATTTAGATTGGTTTTGGAGAGGTTGGTTTTACTCAACTGATCACGTAGATATCGCAATGGATGACGTCCAATGGTTTCAAATCAACACAAAAGACCCTACTATAGAAAAGCCTTTAGCTGAAGCTAAATCGAATGATTTTCCAGAAGACATAAGTACTACTAGAAATAAAAAAGACATTGAAACAACGTATGCTGAAGAAGATAATTCTTTATATGATTTTTATAACTCTTACAACCCTTTTGATGTTACGGAAAAAGATAAAAGAAAATATAAAAAATTTATTGAAGGTTTAAATGCTAGCGAATTAGCAATTTTAAAAAGTAAATTTAATTATTACCAACTTTCATTTTCAAATAAAGGAGGCTTGGTAATGCCACTAATTATTAAATTCACGTTTAACGACAAAACATCTGAAACGATAAGAATTCCAGCTGAAATCTGGAAATCAAATAATTACAATGTCTCTAAAGTTTTCTTTTTTGAAAAAGAAGTCATATCAATTGAGTTAGATCCAAATTTGGAAACTGCCGATACTGATATTTCTAATAATTCATGGCCTAGAAAAATTGTGCCAACTAGGTTTGAGCTATATAACCGATCTAAAGGCAGGCACTCTGGAGCCACAAATCCAATGAAGAAAGCCCAAAAGAAATAGATTTGCGACAACTTTGTTTTAGGAACTACTTCAATTTCAAAATTTTCATCTAACAAAGAAGTATAATACAAAACTATATTTTGCTGTAAATAAGCCTCAGGTATCCGTTACAAAATTTAATTCTAAAATTACTTGTAGTTCATTAACTATATTTCATACATTTGCCCATTGAACACAAGAAAATGAAAAAATTTAAAATATATACGGAAAGATTTTATTTCAATTACTGAAGCCGGAAACGTTTTATCGATTACCTAATTGAAAAGCCTTCCGATTGGGAAGGCTTTTTTTGATAAATAAAAACAATGAACAACACTACTTTTATAAACAATTATCACTTATATTTTATGAAAATAGAATGAAGGATATTAATGTAATTAATATAAAAGAAGCCTTCCAAACCAGAAGGCTTCTTTTTTTATTAAAATAATTATGACAATAAAAATGATTGCAATACAAGGAATTAAAGGTGCTTTTCATGAAGAGGCAGCAAAAAACGTATTTGGAAATGAAATTAATATTTCACCTTCTATTACATTTCAAGAGTTAACCACTAAAGTGGTAAACGAGGAAGTAGATTATGCACTAATGGCAATTGAAAATACAATATCTGGTACAATTCTTCAAAATTTAGAACTCATTCGGAATAATGATTTAGCAATTATTGGTGAAACTTATCTACGGATTGAACAAAACCTAGGTGCGTTAAAAGGAGCAACTATTAATGAATTAACTGAAGTTAGTTCTCATTACATGGCACTTAATCAATGTAGAGCTTTTTTTAAAAACCATCCTACTGTTAAATTAGTTGAATCGACAGACACCGCTTTAAGTCTAAAAGAAGTTTCAGAACAAGATAACCCACAAATTGCTGCCATTGGAAGTAAACTTGCAATTGAAGAATATGGGTTGGAATTATTAGCTAAAGGTATCGAAACAGACAAAAGTAACTACACACGGTTTGCCGTTTTAGGAAAACACATCGACCCCTCTACTGATGGAGCAAAAGTAAGTTTATCGATTATTCTCTCTAACGTTTCAGGTGCATTATCAAAAGCAATTTCCTTACTTCATTTATTGGGTGTAAATCTAACCAAGATTGAATCTGCTCCAGTGATTGGAAAACCCTTTCAGTACAGATTTTTTATAGATTTCATTCTTCATGAAAAAGTTAGTTATGAAAGCACAATTGAAGCACTTACACCGCTTACCATTGAATTAAAAATATTAGGGAAATACAGTCCTGGAAAAATTGATTACGCATGAATATTAAAGAAGCAAATAGATTAAATAAGGTTTCAGAATATTACTTCTCTACTAAGCTGAAAGAAATAAACGTACTCAATAAAAAGGGGAATGATATAATCAACCTCGGCATTGGCAGTCCTGATTTAGCACCTCCTATTGCTGTTGTTAACGAATTGACGAAATCTGCGAATCAATGTGATGTACATGGTTATCAGCGATACAACGGTATTCCAGAATTACGATTTGCCATAAAACAATGGAGTAAAAATATTTATGGAATTAATCTTGATGAAGAAACGGAAATACTCCCCCTATTGGGTTCAAAAGAAGGTATTAATCAAATTACCCAGGCATTCGTAAATGAAGGCGACCGAGTTTTAATACCTATGCTAGGATACCCCACCTATAGGTCTGTCTCAAATTTGGTGCAAGCAGAAATTGTCGAATACTCAATAAATGAAGACGGAAGTTTCGATTTAGTTGAATTATCCTATCTCTTACGTGGAAGTGCTAAAGTATTGTGGTTAAACTATCCCCATATGCCAACAGGCACTAAAGCTAACAGGAAAGCGATTAAAGAATTAATAAAGCTTGCAATTAAAAACAATTGCATTGTAGTAAATGACAATCCTTATAGCACAATATTGACGAATGATTATTTCAGTATTTTTCAAATAGAAGGAGCGAAGGAAAATTGCATAGAGTTAAATTCCTTGAGCAAGTCTCACAACATGTCAGGTTGGCGAGTTGGTTGGGTAAGCGGAAGAAAAGAATTAATCCAATCCATTCTAAAAGTGAAAAGTAATATGGATTCAGGAATGTTTTTGCCAGTTCAACAAGGGGTAATTAAAGCACTCTCTGTTTCAGAAGAATGGATAAAAGAGCTTAACAATAAATATGCGTCAAGAAGAACAATTGTTTGGAACCTTTTGGATGCATTGAATTGTAGTTATCGTAAAGATAATGTTGGCCTATTTGTTTGGGCAAAACTTCCAGAGGGCGAGAATTTCTCGCAAAAATGGGTGGACAAGCTTCTTGAAAAGGCGAAGTTATTTGTTGCTCCGGGGTTTATTTTTGGTTCCAATGGAAATAAATATATACGTGTTTCACTTTGTAGTTCAGAAAAAGTTTTGGAGGAAGCATTGAAAAGAATATTAACGTTAAAAAAGGAAGAAAATGTTATTGAATAATGAAATATGGGAACAACTTAAAGGTGATAATCCATTGATTATTGCAGGACCTTGTAGTGCAGAAACAGAGGACCAAGTAATGCAAACTGCTAGGGAATTGATAAAAGATAACCGCGTAAATATATACCGCGCAGGAATCTGGAAACCAAGAACAAAACCCGGAAGTTTTGAAGGAGTTGGAAATGTAGGTTTACCATGGTTACAACGTATCAAAAAAGAGCTGAAACTTCCTATAGCTATAGAAGTTGCCAATTTAAAACATGTATACGAAGCATTAAAAGCAGACGTTGACATCCTTTGGATTGGAGCAAGAACGACAGCAAACCCTTTTGCAGTTCAGGAAATTGCTGATGCCTTAAAAGGAGTGGATATTCCTGTGATGGTAAAAAACCCAGTTAACCCAGATGTTGCTTTATGGATTGGAGCGATTGAAAGATTATCTCAAGCTGGAATTACAAAAATTGCTGCTATTCACCGTGGGATTTCTCAATTTGAAAAATCGACTTACAGAAACAATCCAGAATGGCAAATGGTGGTTAAACTAAAAGAGCAATTACCTAATCTTTTCTTAATCAACGATCCAAGTCACATTGCTGGAAACAGAGAATTGATTTACAAAGTATCGCAAACCGCATTAGATTTAAACTTCGACGGGTTGATGATAGAAACACATATCGACCCTGAAAATGCATGGAGTGATGCAGCACAACAAGTTACACCTGAACTATTAAGTATAATTATGGACAGACTGATTGTTCGTGAAGAAATTCCTGAAGGAATTGAGTTGAAAAACATTGATGAATTACGAAAATCAATCAATTTTATTGATGAACAAATAATTGATTTACTAAGCTATAGATCAAATGTAATAAATGATATTGCAAAATTTAAACTTAAAAATAGCATGACTGTCTTTCAAAAAAACCGATGGAGTTCTTTGCTTGCTAAACATCAAAAACAAGCAGAAAAACTTTCATTAGATCCCAAACTCATTTCTAAAGTGTTTCATGCGATTCATCAAAACTCGATTGACACTCAGAATAAGTTATTGAGTAATTCAGATAAAATAGAAATCTAAACAAAAAGCTCTGGTTCGAAAGAATTGGAGCTTTTTTTACAAAGGGATATTGCTACTAATAGGCTCTTCCAATGAAATGAAGGTTTCTGTTCTAGACATAACTTTAATTTTCTGCACCTTTCCATTTAAGACTCGCATTACACTGACAAACTCGTCTATTTATTTTTAGAGGCCTCAAGTGGTTTAATCCGTTATAGACTCTTCTATTTCAACCTCTTTGCTTTTTTTAGCAGCACTTTTTTCTTTTTTCACTGCCTTGCAACCTTGTCTACTTTCTTTATCCTGGCATTCTGTGCAATTGTTATCTCCAAATCGAAAAAGATTTGCCAATTTACAAAAGAGTTCCCCTGCATTATCAAAACTCTCTTGATAGAAAAGTCCAACACCTTGCGTATACTTAGATTGATCCACTTTCGCAATGTCATATTCATTTGATTCATTAAATGCATGAATCCTTAAATTTCCTTCTGGTGGGTTTAATTTGTATTCAACATCTACATCTCCAATTAAACTATTATTATTGCTTCCTCCGGAAGATTCATTGTCATGGGAAACACCAACATTTGTTTTAACGGTTAATTTATCATTAAACAACTGTGTTGACATTGCAACTGCAACTTCATCATTACTTATCTCATCTCCAGGGCGGTAATTGAACCCCAAATCAAAATCATCTGAGAAGTTTGAAATCATATTGCTTAATTGGTTAGAAAGAACCTCACTAGTTGTGGACTCCACAAATCCAACTCTATTGACCTCAGTTCCTCCAATATCTGATCGAGGCAGAAACTTGTTCAAGATCAATAATGAAAAGACCTGCTTGTTCATTTCCTGTTCTGTAGAAACTAAATTTCTTAAAACTGATTTTGCATTCTCGTCTGAACGAGGTATTAATATATCAAACCCTATATTTGGATTAAATAGGTTCTGAGTCAAATGCATTATACACTCTATATCCGCTTTTTGTTTGTACCCCTCCCTATCATTTTTAGACATGATATCATATAAACTTGCTTTCAATGGGTAATAAGCTATAATGTCTAAATCCGCGCTATAAGGATCTCCATACCAACTAATTGAACTACCTGGTTTAACTTGGAATTTTTTATTAATAAAATCTTTAAGCGTGAACAAATAACTTCCTTCTGAAACCTCATAGTTTCCGAACATATAGAAATCGTAAAATTGATCAATATACATATCTATGTGTCCTTCTCCAGTGGCTCTCATTGCGTCGCCTACCACTTCATCAAACACCAGTTGAATTTCGGCATCATCCGTTAAATCCATGCTCAGGTTTAAGTTAATACCCTCAAGATCTACTTTGTATTCTTCTTCAAAATTTTCTTTATTTACAAACGTGACAAATTCTTTTAAAACAACATCTTCAGATCCATATAATGGTAATGTAATGTTTGTCCCTTTCTCCGTTTTAGCGTTAATTGTAATATCCAATATGTCTTCGTAGTTAATAGATAAATCTCCTGATACAAATGCATCTCCATAGTACAATGGATTCATATTATAGTTTGTATTTAACACTTGAAATGGTTTATCAAATGTGGCGAAGAAATCATAACTATACTTTTCGAAATTTTGATGAAAGAAAGAACCAACCACAAATGCCTCTGCCCCATATTTATCTTTTATAGGAATTCCATTTAATAAAACCATATCAGGCTCTATTAGAACCTGACCATTTGCTCTATATTTTACATTTAGCATATCCATTTGGACAGCAGTTTCATTTAAAAACAAGCTACCGTTAAATTGAGGAGAACTCATTTCCCCTTTCATGTAAACCGCTCCTTTTGTATTACCCTCTAAAACGATACCTTCAGGCATAAAAGCATTTACAAATGTTAGATCAGTCTTTTTAAAATCAAACTGAAAATCTAAATTATTATCAGGCCTATTTACGTAATAGTGGCCTTTTGAAATCACAAAATCCGATTCATCATTCGCTCTAACTAATTCGCCAACTAGCTCCATTCTTTGTTCATTACTATTCCATGATGTACTAGTTTCAATATTACCCGTATAATACCCATTTATACTTAAGTCCTCTACTAAGGAGTAAGCGGAAAAATACCAATCATCGTAAAGGTTTGAAGCATATCCATCTAGGAACAAGGACCCATCTAATTCCATTACATCTAAATTAGTTAAGCCGGATAAGTTATTTAAGTTAAATCCTGCTATTTCAAAATTCATTTTATCCAAGGGAACTTCTGATACTACACCATCAAACTTGATAAGCTGATCTTCATTTTTAGCAATTATTTTATCTAGATGGATAGAGGTTGAATCCACTCGAACATGTGCATCTCTATCAATATGCCATAATCCAACACTCGAAAATATTTCAGATGGATGAACATCAAATTCAAATTCACTTGAACTCATTATATAGCCATCACCATATATTTTACCCCAATAAGTAGAGTCATCTGCAGACCAATAAATACTTGTACCAACATTATCTTCGTAAGCTTTTGCTATCAAGTTGACATTTTGAATATATGTTTCTTCTGAAAGGAATAATGAATCAATTGTTAAATCTAGGGTATAAAAAAGGTCGAGTCCAGATATTTTTTGAGTAGTATCTAACTGAATACCTGCAAAACGTATATTATTATACTCTATCCAATCCGATTTAACAAACAACTCTAGTGCATCATCTTCACTTACATAATCACAGTGAAGCGCTGTTTTAGGAGCTATCCTTAACTTAGGAAAAAAGAGTTTTGTCAATTTAGAAAGGTCATTTATTTGAACTCTCAAATTAAATTCTTCGTGTGTTAAGTAGAAGTCTTCTGAATTTGGAAATAATGATGGTAATACCTTTGCTCCCAGGTAAGAAAGACTTTTTTCAATAGAATCTAAGTTAAATTCCCCTTCCATTGAGAGGTTTGCGAATTCTGAGAAAACATCTATAGTATGGTAACTTGTATTTCCTTTAGATTCAAACATGATAGATTCAAAGGGATAGTCTGTTCCATCTTCAAAATAAGCTACATCTGTAAAATAGATCAACCCAGTAAAATCATCCAAATTAGATGCATTTCCTTCTGCCATAAGATTAAAACAAGCAGAAGCAGTTTCTCTAGTATTGATTAAATGTAAATCATAAGGATTAGCTTTTACTACTTCTGTGGCAAAGCTAAACTCATAAGGTGCTTTGTTCAGGTCAATATTTCCTTCAAAATTTAATTCTATATTTTGATCGGAAACATTTAAAACACCATCAAAAGATTTTTCTTTAAAATGACCATTTATGTTTACTTCATCATAGGTATATCCTTGCAAATCAAATTTATTCAAATGACCGTCCACTACAACATCTAAGTCATCAATTGTTAACCCGTTCCCTTTAATACTTAAATCAGAAGTAAAATTACCCAATACGCTTGAGTTTGTTAAACTCGATAAATCGATTCCTGCAGTGCTCAAATAACCATCATAATTAAATTGTTCAGTGGTGTCGATATTGCATACAAAACTACCTGTAGTAACCCCTATATCAGTAATTATATCTAAGGATACATCAAAATCATGATAATACCCATGAGAATTCCCCATTACTAAAATTCCTCCAAGGCTAGATAGTTGTCCGGGAATTTCAACTTTTTCCGTTATACCAAACTTCGTAAAATCAATTGTTTCCAAATCCATTTTAGACGTCTGCAGTACATTAATATTTAATGCAACTTGTGTACTATCAATATTCGGCAACCCTTTTAAAGAAACATCACCATCGAAATAAGTTCCTTCAGAAACACTGATAAATAAACTACTTAAATTCAAATCATTAACAGGGCCTTCTACTTCAGCCATTAAGTCAATCAGAAAATCGTATTCTTCTAAAGAAGGTACGAAATAAGATATGTCCCTCATGTTAATCGAAGACATTTCAACATTTGCAAACAGTCGAACATCTTCTACAAAATTGGCCAAGTTTTCATATCCTTCAAAATTCAATTCAACGCCTTTAGTAACGATATTGGAATAGGGAGTTTTAACTATTAATTTATCCAATTTAATCTTTCTAGAATTCACTAATACGTGCGCACTCAGGTTATCTAAACGAAAACCACTCCTATCCGTCAGTGCAAGACCTTCAACGTTCATACTAGTAACATCTCCTCTGTTCCTAAGTCCAATTATTTTTCCAGAAACATCCCACATATCTAGATGATCATAATCCATCCCATATTCTTTGACTTCCTTGTTCCAATCGTAATAGGTTACATGTGTTTTATTTAAATTAATCTCCTTTATCTTCATTGTAAAGGTGGATGATTCATCTTCTTCTGTAGCAAAATAATTTATGAGGAATTGTAGGTTGAATTCCGTTTCTCCCTTATACTTTTGAATTTTCAAACGAGCACCTTCAGAGTTAATCCCACTCAAAATAGCAAACTTACTATCCAAACTTAAATCGCCTAAAGCTCCATTGATATGAGGTACATACAATAGTGTATCGTTATGCCTATCACCAATATACAAACCATTGATTTCGGCATATTCAAAACCATTAATTTTAACACTCTCAATCGATACATCAGTATCCAGTTCATAAGAATAAAATTCTGCCAAACTTGCGGCAACCTGTGTTTGTACCCAATCAGATCGAATAAAGAATATAAATACAAGACCTAAGAAAAAAACTATCTCAAATAGATTTGCTATCGTTCTTAACGAGTAAAACCCTATTTTTTTAATAGTTTTGAGCACCTTAATCTAATTAATGAGTGTAACAAACAAATATAACATCATTCTTGGTATAGAATCAAGTTGCGACGATACTTCTGCAGCAATAATTAAAAACGGAGAAATCCTATCTAATGTTATTGCTTGCCAAGATGTTCATACCAAATATGGTGGTGTTGTACCAGAACTTGCTTCCAGAGCTCACCAACAAAATATTTTACCTGTAGTTGACACAGCCTTAAAACAAGCAGGTGTTACTAAAAGTGAGCTAACAGCAATCGCATATACACAAGGCCCAGGATTGCTTGGGTCTTTACTTGTAGGAACTTCCTTTGCAAAATCTATGGCCATGGGGTTAAACATCCCTTTAATTGATGTAAATCATATGCAAGGGCATATACTTGCCCACTTTATTCATAAAAAGGAGAAACACAAACCCACGCCAAATTTTCCATTCATTTGCTTAACAGTAAGTGGTGGACATACTCAGATCGTATTAGTCAAAGACTACCTAAGCATGGAATTAATTGGAGAAACAATCGACGATGCAGCTGGGGAAGCTTTCGACAAGGCTGCCAAGCTTTTAGGACTTTCATATCCTGGAGGGCCACTTGTAGACAAACTAAGTAAAGAGGGGGACGCTGCAAGGTTTACTTTCACATTCCCTAAAGTTGGAGAATTTAACTACAGTTTTAGTGGATTAAAGACGCAGTTTTTATATTTCTTACAAAAAGAAGAAAAGTTGAATGAGAAATTCATTCAACAAAACCTGAATGATATTTGCGCTTCATACCAGCAACATATAGTCAATTACTTATTTATCAAATTAAAAAAGGCTGTTGCTCATTACAAGGTAAAAGATGTTGCTATCGCTGGCGGTGTTTCAGCAAATAGTTGTTTGAGAAAAACACTAGAGAAAACCGGCCAAGAAGAAGGTTGGAATACATTTATTCCTGAATTTGAATATTGCACCGATAATGCGGCAATGATTGCTATTACTGGGCAGTATAAATTAGAAAAAGGTCATGTATCGGACCAAAGTGCTACCCCTTCTGCAAGAATGAAGTTTTAATTTTTTTTAGCAGGCATAAAAAAAGCCATCTCTAGGAGATAGCTTTTCTTAAAAATAAATGAATTTATATTAGCAAACTTTTACGTTTACTGCATTTAATCCTTTTTTACCTTCTTGCAATTCGTACTCAACTGTATCATTCTCTTTAATCTCATCGATTAAACCTGATACATGTACAAAATATTCGCTTTTGTCCTCATCGTCTACAACAAAACCAAATCCTTTGGTGTCGTTGAAAAATTTTACTGTTCCTTTTTTCATTATAATAATTTATTAGGTAGCGAAAATAATAATATTTCGGAAAAATGTTCCTTTTTTATTAATAATATTTCATCTGCCGCTAATTATCCGTCAAAAGAATGATATACTTGAAAGAAGTATTCATAAAGTTGTCAATATCGTTTATTGCACAAAGGTTTGGTTACACTAATCAATCTATTTTGATAAATTTCACTGTCTTATTGGCAATTCTGAAAATATAAATATTAGGAAGTAATGTAGAAATATCAATACTTATATTTCCTGCATTTATCGATCCAGACACTACTATTTCTCCAAAAATATTTATAATATTGAATTCATGATTTGCTGAAACTTCAAAATCCAGGTTAAGTTGATTTCTGGCTGGATTAGGGTAGATAACTAAACTATTTTGATTTTCGCGAAAATCACCAACAACATTTGCTTGATACTCTTTTTTATATACCCATGCCATGCTTGTCGAAGTAAAACTATTTGGATCAAAACCACCAAAATACATTGCGTTTTCATTTTCAAAAGTAATTTTAAAGATATCTGGCATTGTCATACTTTTCCAATCATCAAATCCAAAAGAAGGTTTGAAATGATGTATAATTAATCCAATTAAAGTTCCATGACATTGTACCGCAGCAGATCCATTTTCATCAAGTTCAGTTTTAATTAGTTCTAATGCATCTAATGCTCTACTAATTGCTTGATTACTTGATTCACCACTAGGTAATTGAGCATCAAAATCAGTCCACATTTTTCGCTTTTCCTCATTTAGATCCTTTCCAGATAAATCACCAGTAATTTTTTCCTTTAAATTTTCAATAATTTTAATGTCAATTCCTAGTTTTTTGGATAAAGGTTCAATGGTTAAAATGGCACGTTTTAATGGGCTAGAGTAAATTTTTCCTATTTTTGGTTCAGTTTTTTCCAGGATTTCAGTTATTTGATTTGCTTGTTCGAT
>ENA-OSET01000591-OSET01000591.1-sediment-metagenome-genome-assembly--contig:-NODE-591-length-40282-cov-2.974605_pt1 | contig 40282 bp, 35 predicted proteins | sample MGYA00237882_ERZ534229 | MGnify/ENA primary metagenome ERZ534229 (study PRJEB26408, sample SAMN06266212) | sediment metagenome | isolation source: Hudson Canyon methane seep mesocosm | place: USA:Hudson... | reverse complement strand
ACAGGCGACGAAAGTTGTCTGTGCATTTTTTTTGCCCGCCTTTTTATTATTTCTTGTTTTTAAAATAATTTGAAACTGATGTCTGGAATTGATATGTCGGTGTCTTATTTAGATATGTTCTCCTGAGTTAAACACGGTCTACTACGCTCTCTTTTTACAGGCTAATAAGGGGATGTTTATGTGTTCAAATCATGGAAATCGCGCCGTTGTTTACTCGGGTCCCGGCAAGGTAGAAGTTCAATCAATTGATGCACCCAAACTGGCGCTGGGCAATCGCGCTTGCCAGCACGGTGTTATTTTAAAAGTGATCTCTACGAATATCTGCGGTAGTGATCAACACATGGTGCGAGGTCGCACCACAGCATCTCCCGGCCTGGTGTTGGGGCACGAAATAACGGGTCAAATTGTAGAGTGTGGGCGCGATGTTGAATATCTCGATGTTGGCGACATTGTGTCTGTTCCCTTTAATATTGCCTGCGGTCGCTGTCGCAATTGTAAAGAGGGAAACACCGGTGTGTGCCTCAACGTAAATCCGGCGCGCCCGGGTGCGGCCTACGGATATGTTGACATGGGTGGTTGGGTAGGGGGGCAGTCGGAGTATGTAATGGTGCCCTATGCCGATTTTAATTTATTGAAATTTCCCGATCGCGATCGCGCAATGGAAAAAATTCGCGATCTCACTTTGTTGTCTGATATTTTTCCTACGGGATATCACGGTGCGGTGACGGCGGGTGTGCAACCGGGGTCAACTGTTTATGTTGCAGGAGCGGGCCCCGTGGGTTTGGCCGCCGCGGCTTCGGCCCAATTGTTGGGTGCTGCTTGTGTGATCGTTGGTGATATGAATCCCCATCGCCTGGAGCAGGCGCGCAGTTTTGGTTGTGAAACCATTGATCTGCGTCAGGATGCCTCGGTGCCTGAATTGCTGGAGCAAATTCTCGGAGAGCCAGAAGTGGATGCCGGTATTGATTGTGTTGGCTTTGAAGCACATAGTCACGGCTGTAGTCACCACCGTGAGCAGCCCGCCATTGTCTTGAACACGATGATGGAAGTTACTCGTGCGGGCGGTGGTATTGGTGTGCCCGGTCTTTATGTTACGGGTGACCCGGGCGCAGTTGATGAGGCGGCCAAAACCGGTCAGCTCAGCATGCGTTTTGGTCTGGGCTGGGCGAAGTCTCATTACTTTGTCACGGGTCAGTGCCCTGTAATGAAATACCACAGGCAATTGATGCAAGCGATATTGTGGGACAAAATCGATATCGCCGCGGCGGTTAACGTGCAAGTGATTTCGCTTGATGATGCACCTGAAGGTTATGCCGATTTTGATGAGGGTGCGGCGAAGAAGTTTGTGATTGACCCCCATGGCATGATCGCTGCCTAGCTCTGTAAAAAGCTCTGTAAAAAGCTAGGAAAAAAGACATGTAAAAAGACGTGCAAAGTGGCATGATCTGCGCAGCGGATCATGCCCATTGACACGGTCCGGCTAACGGCGTAAACATGATCTCGCAAATGATTTTGTTTATGATTCCAAAGGAGTGGAGTGACTAGCTCAGCTGTCCAGCTCGATGAGCTGAATCAGCTGCAGAGCTCAACTTTAGGAACTTGCAATGACCACAGACGCAAATGTTGCGCCTCATAATTTGGGGTTTTTATTAGTCCCCGAATTTACCTTGTTGGCATTTTCGTCGGCAATTGAACCGCTGCGCATGGCAAATCATATTTCCGGCAAGGAGCTCTACCGCTGGAGTGTGATCAGTGACGATGGCGGTGAGGTGTGCGCCAGCGACGGCATCAGGCTGGCGGCGGATTATGGGATTGAGGACGAGGTCAAGTTCGACACAATTATCGCCTGCGGCGGGGTGGACATCGACCGAAATTACCACAAACAAACATTGCGTTGGTTGAGTCGGAAGGCTCGTTCAGGGGTGACAATGGGTGGTATTTGCACAGGCAGTTACCTGCTGGCCAAAGCGGGTTTACTCGACGACTATTTGTGTACCATTCACTGGGAACATCTGGCGGGCATGAGAGAGGAGTTTCCGCTCATTAAGAGCAGCGACCACCTCTATTGCATAGACCGTGATCGCCTGACCTGCAGTGGTGGCACCGCGCCTATGGATATGATTCTGAATGTCATCGGCATGGAACATGGCAAAACCTTGAGTGCTGCTATTTCTGAAATGTTTGTTTATGACCGAATGCGCGATTGCTCAGACCTGCAGCGTGTGCCGCTCAAACACCGGATTGGCAATGCTCAGCCAAAGTTGCAGGAAATTGTGGCCCTGATGGAGGCCAATATCGAAGAAACCATCACTCTGGACGAGCTGGCGGGCTATGTCGGCCTGTCCAGGCGCCAGCTGGAGCGACTGTTCCAGAAGCACCTGAGTTGCTCGCCTTCACGTTATTATGTGAATTTACGTTTGCTGCGTGCCCAGCAGCTCTTAAAACAGACCGGATTGTCCATTATTGAGGTGGCCACAGCCTGTGGTTTTGTCTCAACCCCCCATTTTAGCGGTTGTTACCGGACGTTTTTTGGTTTTCCTCCCCGGGATGAGCGAGCCAGTAACGCCGGCTAGAGACGTTTTTGGTGAAGCCGATGTCGTTTTGTCGATTTTTCATCCAGAATTCCAATGCTAGAATGTATGTATAGGCGCCATTCTGCTGGTGGGTGCCCGGTATTTAAAGTAAACAACTGCGAGGAAGAGGGCCATGTCCCAGACCGATAATCTACCCGTAGATGCCGAAGGCCCCGTCCATATCGGCTTTTTGATTATGCCCGATTATTCCATGATCACCTTCGCCAATGCCGTTGCCGTTTTGCGCATGGCCAACAGGCAAAGTGGTCGCGAGCTCTATCGCTGGACCAGTGTGACGATGGATGGCCGCCCGGTGGCCTCCAGTGATGGCCTTGAACTGAACCCCGGCAGCAGTATCGAAGAGCTTGGGCCGGTCTCTTTGCTTTTTGTCTGTGGCGGTTACGAAATTGAAAAACAGAGCAGTAAACCGGTGCTGGAGATGCTGCGTGCCCAGGCTGCCAACAACGTGCCACTGGGTGCACTTTGCACGGGTACGTATATATTAGCTGCAGCGGGGCTTCTTGAGGGCTATCGCTGCACTGTCCACTGGGAAAACCTGAGTGGATTGCGAGAGCAGTTTCCCGGCCTGCAGCTCACCTCGAACCTGTTTGTGATTGATCGCGATCGCTTTACTTGTTCCGGCGGTGTGAGTTCAATCGACTTAATGTTAAATCTGATTGCCAGCATTCACGGCAATCAGCTCGTGCAACAAATATCAGAACAGTTTAGTCACGAACGGGTGCGTACATCCACCGACGCCCAGCGTGTGCCGCTTCAACATTTGTTGGGAGCCAATCAACCCAAGTTGGTTGATGCGGTTTCAATGATGGAGGCCAATATCGAAGAGCCCTTGAGTCTCGATGATATTGCGGGGTATTTGAGTATTTCCCGCCGTCAGTTGGAGCGTTTGTTTCAAAAACATCTCAATTACGCACCCTCGCGTTATTACATGGAATTGCGGCTGAGTCGAGCGCGCCAGTTATTATTGCAAACCAATTTGCCGATTATTGATGTGGCCATTAGTTGCGGGTTTTCCGCCGCGCCCCATTTCAGTAAGTGTTATAGCGAACAGTATGGCAAGCCGCCCAGATCAGAACGCCTCGGTTTGCACTAGGCCTTCGGGCTTTATATTCCTTTCTTAATTCACTCCTTGATGTTCTTTTAGTCGGCCCCTTTATGGGGCCGATTTCTTTTTTAAAAAGTGTCGCAAAGATAAGTTGGTGTCGTTTCCAGCTAACTGACAAAACTTTCCTGTAGGCACAATACGCCCAACGCTGACCCCAGACTCAGCACGTGTAACAAGCGGCACTGTTGTTCGCGTGACAAGCATTACATGGCCGAATTTTTTTGAGAGAGAAACGATGACCGCAGCCTTTATGAACCCCATCAACACCCAGACCTGGACCAGTGGCCGCCATGTGGTGCGCTGTGTAAAAGTCATTCAGGAAACCGAAGACGTTCGCACCTTTTGTTTTAGTGCAGAAATGCCGGTGATGTATTTTTTCAAACCCGGGCAGTTCATTACCCTGGAGCTTGAAATCGATGGGCAGCAGGTCATGCGAAGTTACACAATCTCCTCTTCGCCCTCAGTGCCCTATAGCTTTTCAGTCACCATCAAACGTGTGTCCGACGGGCTGGTGTCCAACTGGATACACGACAACTTGGTGGAAGGTTTTGAGTTGGCTGTGCACGGTCCTGTGGGAGAGTTTAATAATATTGACTACCCCGCTGAGAAAGTGTTGCTGTTGTCGGGTGGTGTGGGCATTACGCCGTTGATGTCTATGTCGCGTTGGTGTTTTGATACCAATAGCGCTGTTGATATGGCGTTTGTGCACAGTGCACGTACCCCCAAAGATATTATCTACCGGCGCGAGCTGGAGTATATGGACTCGCGCATTCCCAGTTTTAATCTCTCGATCATTTGTGAAGGTTACGACATTGGTGAATCCTGGTGTGGTTACACCGGCTACCTCAACAGCAACATGTTGCACCTGATTACGCCAGACTTTATGGAGCGGGAAATTTTCTGTTGCGGGCCCGCGGCTTATATGAGCGCGATCAAAACCATTTTGAAAGAAAGTGGTTTTCCGATGGAGCGCTACCATGAGGAGAGTTTTGGCAGCTCACCAGAAGAAGTCATGGACGATGCGGTTGAGCAAGCAGAGTTTGCACAGGATCAACTGAACAATATTGATGAGAGCGCTTTGCACCTGGTTGAATTTACTAAAACCGGCAAAGGCTCACAAATTGTACCGGGTGAAACCGTGCACGAAGCGGCTGCAAAAGTGGGTCTTCATATTCCCAAAGCCTGTGGTATGGGTATTTGTGGCACCTGTAAAGTGTACAAAAAGTCCGGCGAAGTCGTTATGACCCACAACGGTGGCATCACCGATAGTGACGTTGAGGAAGGTTATATTCTCAGCTGTTGTAGTGTGCCCCAGGGTGATGTGGCCGTCGAATATTAAACCAATAACAGCGCGCTGATGTTCCTATCAGATTACAGATAAAGAGCGGGAGTGAATAAATATGTTTAATAAACAAGATGAAATAGCAGGCTTTGACGACGAATTGTGGGCAGCGATGAGCCGCGAAGAAATTCGGCAAGAAGAACACATTGAATTAATTGCTTCAGAAAACTACACCAGCACACGTGTGATGAAAGCGCAGGGTTCTGCACTGACAAACAAATATGCGGAAGGTTATCCCGGAAAGCGTTATTACGGTGGCTGTGAACACGTTGATACTGTAGAGACACTGGCGATTGACAGAGCCAAAGAGCTGTTTGGTGCCGACTATGTGAACGTGCAGCCCCATTCTGGTTCTCAGGCCAATGCTGCGGTTTACCTGGCGCTGTTGCAGCCTGGAGATACTATTTTGGGTTTGAGCCTCGATCACGGTGGACACCTGACCCACGGCGCAAAACCTAATTTTTCAGGTAAAACCTATAACGCCATTCAATACGGTTTGAATGAGCAGACAGGCGAGGTGGATTACGAGCAGGTTGCTGAACTTGCGAAACAACACAATCCCAAAATGATTGTTGCTGGTTTTTCTGCCTACTCCCGCGTGATGGACTGGCAACGTTTTCGCGATATTGCCGATTCGGTGGGTGCCTACCTGTTTGTAGACATGGCTCACGTAGCCGGTCTGGTTGCGGTTGGTCAATACCCAAACCCGGTACCCATTGCCGATGTTGTGACAACCACCACTCACAAAACGTTGCGAGGCCCCAGAGGCGGTCTGATTTTGGCCAAGGCCAATGCCGAGCTTGAAAAGAAATTGAATTCCGCGGTTTTCCCCGGCGGGCAGGGCGGTCCTTTGATGCATGTGATTGCGGCAAAAGCGGTGGCGTTTAAAGAAGCCTTGAGTCCTGAGTTTGGGCATTATCAACAGCAAGTTGTCGATAATGCCAGAGCGATGGTGTCGGTATTTCAGGCGCGCGGTTACAAAATTGTTTCTGACGGCACCGACGATCACCTGTTTCTGCTGGACCTGATTGACAAAGGCATTACCGGCAAGGCTGCCGATGCAGCGCTGGGCCGCGCCAACATCACGGTCAATAAAAATACGGTGCCCAATGACCCTCAGTCGCCCTTTGTGACGAGCGGTTTGCGAATCGGTACGCCGGCTGTGACTACACGTGGATTCAAAACACCCCAGTGTGAAGAGGTTGCGACCTGGATGTGCGACGTGCTGGACGATATTGAAAACGAAGCCGTCATTGAAGAGGTTAAGCAGCGCGCACTGGGTTTGTGTTCGGATTTTCCCGTCTATGCCTAAACACCTGTTTCTTAACACTTGATTCTTAACAACAGAAACGAATAGAACGCCGCAAATCAATAAGCCAAGGTCGTATCGCTGGGAGCCGCAAGCTCAATCTGGCGATACACTGCCCACAGAAGAAAACTGGTCGAGGAGTTAGACAAACCATGAAAACCACAGCGATGCACGACGAAATGATTGTGATCGACGGCTTGGTCATTGCCAATTGGAGCCGTGAGTTATTTGAAGATATGCGCCGCGGTGGGCTGACAGGTGCGAGCTGCACAATGTCGGTATGGGAGGGTTTTCAAGCCACCATGAATAACCTGGTGGAGTTCAACGGTTTTTACCGGGACAACAGCGACTTGATTATGCCAGTGAAAACCACGGCAGATATTCTTGAAGCCAAACGTCAGGGCAAAACCGGTATTATCCTCAGTTTTCAAAATACTAGTGCCTATGAAGACCAGCTGGGTTATGTGCAGCTGTTTAAAGATTTGGGTGTGGGTGTTGTTCAGATGGCATACAACACACAAAACCTGGTGGGTTGCGGTTGTTATGAACGCGATGGCGGCTTGTCGGGTTTTGGTCGTGAAATTGTGGCGGAAATGAACCGCGTGGGTGTGATGTGTGACCTAAGTCATGTGGGCGCCACCACCTCTCAGGAAGTGATCCTGGAATCAACAAAACCTGTTTGTTACTCACACTGTTTACCTTCGGGTTTGAAGGATCATCCACGCAATAAATCCGATGAAGAGTTGAAGTTCATCGCCGATCACGGTGGTTTTGTGGGTGTCACCATGTTCTCGCCTTTCCTGAGAAATGGACCCGACTCCACAGTAGATGACTATGTTGAAGCGATTGATTATGTGATCAATATTGCGGGTGAAGATTGTGTCGGAATTGGCACTGACTTTACTCAGGATCACGGTCGTGACTTTTTTGACTGGCTGGTGCACGACAAAGGTTATGCCCGCAAGTTAACCGACTTTGGCAAAATTGTTAACCCCGAGGGCATTAGAACCCTGGGCGAGTTTCCCAATTTAACAGAGGCCATGTCGCGGGCGGGTTGGTCAGACACCCGAATCCGTAAAGTCATGGGTGAAAACTGGATGAGAATTTTGAAAGACGTGTGGGGAGAATAAACATGGGAACGCCAAAACTACCAATCGAAGTACATGAATCAACGGGCGTGTGGAGCACTGATGGCCTGCCCATGATTTATGTGCCTCAGCACTTTTTTGTCAATAACCACAAGGCCGTTGAAGAGGCCCTGGGTGAAGAGAAGTATCGCGATATTCTTGGCGCCGCCGGCTATAAGTCTGCCTACTTCTGGTGTGAAGAAGAGGCCAGCACCCACGGTTTGAGCGGAGTGGATGTTTTTGAGCACTACCTCTTGCGTTTGTCTCAGCGTGGCTGGGGTTTGTTTTCCCTTGACGCCATTGACCCCGAAGCCGGCACGGCGCGGATTCGCCTGGACCATTCGGCATTTGTGGCTCAATACGGTCGCGATGCCGGCCGCCGGGTGTGTTACATGTTTGCGGGCTGGTTTGCCGGCGCCATGGAGTGGGTGGGTGAAAATACGGGCAACCCGGTCAAGGTTGTGTGTGATGAAACCCAGTGTGCCTGCGAAGGGCACCAGGATCACTGCACATTCGAAGTTGCAAAATCTTTAGAAACCTCTAGCTGACGGAAATTACCATGTCCCAGTATGAAGCCATTTTTCAGCCGCTGACGATCAATCAACTGACAGTGCGTAACCGTGTTGTCAGTACTGCCCACGCAGAAGTGTATGCCACTGACGGCGGCATGACCACTGAGCGTTATATCAAGTATTACGAAGAAAAAGCCAAGGGTGGATGTGGTTTGAGTATTTGTGGTGGCTCGAGTGTGGTCTCCATAGACAGTCCGCAAAGCTGGTGGAGTTCGGTGAATCTGTCGACGGATCGCATTATTCCGCACTTCCAGAATTTGGCGGACGCCGTGCACAAACACGGCGGCAAGATCATGATCCAGATTACCCACATGGGGCGACGTTCTCGCTGGGACGGTGAAAACTGGCCAAACCTCATGAGCCCTTCTGGCATTCGTGAACCCGTTCATCGCGCCACCTGTAAAACTATCGAGGTGGAAGAAATACACCGCGTGATCGCCGATTTTGCCCAGGCCGCTCGCCGGGCTAAAGACGGCGGTTTGGACGGCGTGGAGTTGTCGGCGGTTCACCAGCACATGATTGATCAGTTCTGGTCTCCCAGGGTCAACCGACGGGATGACGAATGGGGTGGCAGCTTTGAAAACCGCATGCGTTTTGGCATGGAAGTATTGAAGGCGGTGCGCGAAGAAGTGGGGCGGGATTTTGCCGTTGGCATGCGTCTGTGTGGTGACGAATTTCACCCGGATGGCCTCGATCACGAAGAGATGAAAAAAATCGCCAAGTATTACAACGACACCGGTTTGTTGGACTTTTTTGGCGTGGTGGGTTCCGGTTGTGATACACACAATACGCTCGCAAATGTGATTCCCAATATGAGTTACCCGCCCGAGCCTTTTCTTCACCTGGCGGCGGGAATCAAGTCGGTTGTTGATGTGCCTGTGATTCATGCCCAAAACATTAAAGACCCCAACCAGGCGCAGCGGATTTTGGAAGCCGGTTATGTTGATCTGGTGGGAATGACGCGAGCGCAGATTGCAGATCCGCATTTGATTGCCAAAATTAAAATGGATCAGGTCGATCAGATTCGCCAATGTGTGGGTGCAAACTACTGCATTGACCGACAGTACCAGGGTTTGGATGTCTTGTGTATTCAGAACGCGGCCACGTCGCGAGAGTACCAGAACATGCCTCACCTGATTGAAAAGACTGAAGGCCCTGTGCGAAAAGTTGTGGTCGTTGGTGGAGGCCCCGGCGGTATGGAGGCGGCGCGAGTGGCCGCAGAACGCGGGCACGACGTTACGCTAATTGAGCGGGCAGAGGCACTTGGCGGACAAATTACTCTCGCCGCCCAGGCACCACAACGGGACCAAATTGCAGGTATTACACGTTGGTTCTCAATGGAGCTTGAGCGCCTGGGTGTTGATCTGCGCCTCGGCACCGAAGCGGATGCCGATACCATTCGTGACCTGCGCCCCGACGTCACCATTTTGGCCCTGGGGGGGCAGCCCTTCCTGGAGCAGAACGAAGCCTGGGGTGCCGCTGAAGGTTTGGTGGTCTCTACCTGGGATATTCTTAGCGGCGCGGTTGAACCCGGCAAAAATGTATTGATCTACGATACCATTTGTGAATTTTCAGGTTTGTCAGCGGCGGATTACCTCGCGGCCAAAGGCTCATTGGTTGAGATTGTTACCGATGATATTAAACCCGGTGCGGGTATTGGCGGTACAACTTTTCCAACCTATTACCGCAGTCTGTATGAGAAAGAAGTCATTATGTCTTCCGATCTTCTGCTGGAGAAAGTGTACCGCGAAGGTGACAAATTGGTTGCCGTTCTGGAAAACGAATACACCGGTCAACAGGAAGAACGAGTGGTTGATCAGGTGGTGGTTGAAAATGGTGTGCGCCCTGATGAAGCCTTGTATTACGCCCTGAAACAGGAATCGTGCAATAAAGGCCAGGTGGATGTGGAAGCGTTGTTTGCCGGCGTTGTGCAGCCCAGCTTGACTGACGGCAGTGATGATATGGTGCTGTGGCGTTTGGGTGATGGTGTGTCGCAACGCAATACACACGCGGCTATTTACGATGCATTACGACTGTGTAAAGACCTTTAAGTCTCTGTCGGCGGTTTAGGTGAAAGTGAATGATGAATCTCGACGGATTACTTCCGGGTTTGCTGGTGGCTGTTCTGGTGTTGTCTTTGGTGGGTGCGCTCCGGCGTGTCCTGTTGTGGCGCAGTGGACAGGCGCAGCCGGTTGATTTTTTCAGGGGTCTGTTAGCCATACCCCAGCGTTACTTGGTCGACCTTCACCACGTGGTGGAACGCGATAGTTACATGTCCAAAACCCATGTGGCAACCGCCGGTGGTTTTGTTGCATCGCTGATTTTCATTCTGATGGTTCACTTGGGTGGGCTAGATAACCGATGGCTGAGCTGGGCCTTGCTGGCGTCTTCGGCGTGTATGTTTGTGGGCGCCCTGTTTGTCTACGGGCGCAGGCGCAATCCACCTGCGCGTTTGTCGAAGGGCCCCTGGATGCGCCTGCCTAAAAGCTTACTGGTGTTCTCTGCTACCTTTTTTATTATTACCTTGCCCGCCGCCGGCCTGCTTCCGAAAGAAGCGGGTGGCTGGCTTTTATCTGCTCTGTTGTTGGTTTGTGTGATAGCGGGGCTTGGGGAAATGCTGTTTGGCATGGCCTGGGGCGGGCCGATGAAACACGCCTTCGCCGGTGCGCTGCACCTGGCCTTTCACCGTCGCCCGGAACGTTTTAACGGCGGGCGCTCAACAGGCATAAAATTACTCAATCTCGATGACAGTCGGCTCGGCGTGGCTCAACCCACAGACTTTAAGTGGAATCAGCTGCTGGGTTTTGACGCCTGCGTTCAGTGTGGTCGTTGCGAAGCCGTGTGTCCGGCCTTTGCGGCAGGCCAACCACTCAACCCCAAAAAACTGATTCAGGATATGGTGGTCGGGTTTGCGGGAGGCAGCGATGAACATTACGCGGGCAGCCCTTATCCCGGGCGCGATGTGGGTCAGGCAAAGGGGGGCGGCAATCAAATTATAACGGAGGGTTTACTCGACCCCGAGACACTCTGGTCTTGTACTACGTGTCGCGCCTGTGTGGAGGAGTGTCCCATGATGATTGAGCATGTGGATGCTATCGTCGACATGCGCCGTTATCTCACTCTGGAGAAAGGCAGCACACCCAACAAGGGTGCCGAAGTGCTGGATAACCTCATAGCCACAGACAATCCCAATGGCGCAAATCCGGGCGACAGAATGAACTGGGCTGCCGATCAAAACTTGCAATTGATGGCAGATGTGAAACAAGCCGACGTTCTGTTCTGGGTGAGCGATGGGGCTTTTGACATGCGCAGCCAGAGAATATTGCGCGCGTTTGTTTCGGTAATGAAAGCGGCGGGTGTCAATTTTGCGGTGCTGGGTAACGAAGAGTGTGACTCGGGCGACGTGGCTCGCCGTCTGGGTGACGATGCTACTTTTCAGCGTTTGGCGAAGCAGAACATTGAGACTTTGAATCAGTATTCTTTTAAACAAATTGTTACTACTGACCCGCACGCCTTTCACTGCCTGAAAAATGAATACCCGGATTTGGGTGGCCACTACGAAGTATTGCACCACACGAGTTTTATCAACGCGCTGGTTAAAGAAGGGCGCTTGGCGCTGGGCGAATTTAAAGGCGGCACGGTGACCTATCACGACCCCTGTTACCTCGGGCGTTACAACGGTGAATACGACTCACCCCGGGAGCTATTGAAGGCTCTGGGTATTGAATTGGCTGAGATGGAACGGTCTGGTTTCCGCTCCCGTTGTTGTGGTGGAGGCGGTGGTGCTCCCATTACCGATATTCCCGGAGAGCGTCGCATCGCCGACATGAGAATGGAAGACGTAAAAGCGACTGGAGCAGAATTGCTCGCGGTTGGCTGTCAGCAGTGCACCGCCATGTTGGAAGGTGTTGTGGAGCCACGTCCCGAAGTCAAAGATATCGCCGAGATTGTTGTTGATGTATTACTTGAGGAGCAGCATTCATGAGCACTCAAGAAACGTCGACGGGTTTCCGGCGCAATCCGAGGCAAGACTGGATTGCGCGCAACCGGCTTCACCCTTTGCACGGACAGGGCACTGTTTTTCCCTGCGTTGAACGGGGGCCTACGGGTTTGGTTCGAAAAAACCTGCACTCAATTGGTTTTATCGGACCAGGGGGCCTCAAGCGTATTGATCGCTCTTCAGTGGGAAGTTTTGTTGCCAATGCAGGCAGAAGAGTCAGGCCAGAAGAGGCTGTGCTAGAACAGTTACCGCTGGTAAAAATTGAAAACCCTGATTTTTATATCATGGCGGTATTGGACCTGGTGGGTGGCAGGCTGACCGAACACGACAAAGATGTGTTGGGCCAGGCGCATAAACTCATTAATGCTCACAGCGACAAAGGCGCCGTTTTAGCGGTGGTTTTTGGAGAGTCTAAAGAAGAGGCGTTTGATAAGGCAGGTGTTGATCGACTGATACATTTTGATCAGCCGAACTATCAAAGCTATTGCCCCGAGTTGCAAGTGGCAGCGCTGCAGAAGGTAATGTCTCAATGGCAGGCCCGTTATTGTCTGTTTCCCGATAGCATCTACGGGGGGCGCGATCTAGGTTCCCGCCTGGCGGCAAAACTGGGCGAACCCGTAGCGACTCAGGCCTGGCAAGTGGATAAAGATCTCGCTATCAGTCGTGGCTGTGGTGGCCGGGAAGACCTCAGTCGCAAAACACCCCGATTTATCTTGTTAGCCGAGGAGTGCGCACACCCCATTGATGAAACCCGTCATGAGGTTTTGCCGTTAACACTTGAATCACAAGTTGTTACTGATCCTCGGATAGAAGACGCTGGCATGTTGGCCGTCGACCCCAGCAAAATACCTTTGGGAGAAGCGGAGTTTATTTTGTCTGCAGGCAATGGTATTCACGATTGGCAGCAATTTCACGAGGCGGCGGCCGTTCTGGGTGCAACGGAAGGGGCCAGTCGGGTAGCGGTTGATGATGGTTTCATGCCTCGCGCCACTCAAGTGGGCGCCACGGGCACCTGGGTAACGGCGCGGGTTTATGTCGCGCTGGGCATATCGGGTGCCGTTCAGCACATGCAGGGCATCGGTCAGTGTGAAAAGGTCATTGCAATTAATACGGATGCCGGCTGTGACATGGTTAAACGTGCAGATCTGAGTGTGATTGGTGACAGCCAGGAAATATTGCACGAATTAGTTGAATTGGTGAAAGAGCACCGCCGGGGGGAGTCAGCAGATGTCCAGTAATGAGAAGATAATCGCCCTGGTATCAGTAGGTTTGCACCCCAAGTCTGGCAGGGCGCGACGTGCGGATCAGGATGCTCGCGCGGTGGAGCTGGGTCTGAGCCTATCGGGCAACGCCTTGGAGATGTTACACGTTGGCAATGCAGACAATGCCGACAATGATGCATTGCGCAGTTATCTGGGCATGGGTCTGGAGGAAATGACGGTATTGGAGCAGGGTGCCGGCTCGAGCCTGAGTGAGACCCTCGGTGATTACGTGAAAACCAAAATGCCGGATATCGTATTGAGCGGTGTTCGGGCTGAAAGTGGTGACTCCTCTGGGATGACACCTTATCAGTTGGCAGAGCAGCTGCAGTGGCCAATGGTCAGTTCCATCGCAGATATCGTTAAAATTGAAGGGGGTGAGGCAGAGGTCTTGCAAGCATTGCCCCGAGGGCAGCGCCGTATCCTAAAAGTCGCGCTGCCGTTTATTGCCAGTGTTGACGGTGCCGCTGCCGGCCCGCGTCAAAGTGCCTTTGGTCCGGCCAGTCGCGGATCTATGTGTACCATTGCGGCCTCAGTGCAAGAGCAAGCAGAACCTAGCCACGACGCAGCCCTGGACGTGCAGCGAGCACCCGCGCGAAAGCGTGCAAAACGAATGAAAATTGCTAAAGCCAAAACAGCGGCGGACCGTTTTAAGGCGGCCACCGTCAAATCCCAAGCCTCTGGCGGTCAGGTTATCAAAGATAAACCGGCTCGCGAACAGGCTCAGGCGATCCTTTCTCTGTTGTTAGAAGAGGGTGTCGTTCGCTAGGCGAGCCCTCTGAATCTGCTCCGGTGGCCCGCGTTAACTACAGGTCGTTTTTGAGCAAGCACAACCAGCCTGAGTTCACGACAATTACCCCCATAATGACAACTTCCTGTGAGAGATTATTGTGTCAATTAGTGTATTTAATGTGTTCCAAATCGGTGTCGGGCCCTCGAGCGCTTGCACAGTGGGACCTATGCGAGCGGCCAATAGATTTTCCAGCGAATTACGTCACAGTGGTGTGTTAAATCATGTCTCTCGAGTGAGCATTGATTTGTTTGGCACGCTGGCCGCCACAGCTTTTGAACAGCGAACAGACGATGCGGTTTTGTTGGGTCTGTCAGGTGAAGAACCTGAAACATTAGAATCAGAAAGTGCGGCCAAAATTCTTAAAGGTATTGTCGATAGCGGAAAATTATCACTGCTTCAAAAACATGTATTACCATTTTCCATCACAACCGACATTCACTATTTTCCACATGAGTTGATAGACGAACACAGCATCGCTCTGCGGTTCACAGCCTACAACAAAGCGAACGAAGCGGTGCACCAGAGGGAATTTTGTGTGGCCTCTGCCGGCACAATACGCGACGTGGCAATGTTGGCTGACGAGGGCGAACACATGCAACCTTTGTCGCTGCCCAATAACGTCACAAACATTCAATCACTCTGCCGGCTGGCAGAAGAAAAAGACAGCCGTGTATCAGAGTTGATTCTGGAGAATGAATGTTTTTGGCGCAGTGAACAGGAAGTGCGCGGAGATTTGCTGGGCGTTTGGCAAATTATACGAGACTGTATTAGGCGGGGGTTGGATGGAACGCCTGCGTTAAACACTGATTCTGGCGAAAAAAGAATTGCGCCTGGCTTGCATGAAAAACTGTTACTAGACCAGCGGCAACGTTCTATTTCCCCTCCCATTAATGCAATGGCCTGGGTAAATCTTTATGCGCTATCGGTGGCAGAAGAAAATGCTCGCGGCGGCAGAATTGTGTCGGCACCCACTAACGAGCATGCCGGAGTTGTTTCTGCGGTATTACATTATTTTAATCGCTTTACCAATCGCGCGGGCGAAAAATCGATTATTGATTTTTTGTTGACCGCTGGATCCGTTGGCAGTCTTTTAAGTCAGAACAGAATAAATTCTAACGCAGAAGGCGAAGAGCTTGACGATCTTGGCATTGCCTGTGCGATGGCCGCTGCGGGTTTGAGTGAAGCGCTGGGCGGAAGTCCTACCCAGATAGAAAATGCTACAAAAATTGCCATCAATGATCACCTGGGTTTAAAACAATTGTCCAGTAATGATCTGTGTGCAATGGCAGCGATGAAAGCCATTAACGCCTCGTTTATCGCGATGAATGGTTATAGCGAGCAAACCACCAACGACCGAAACCAGACAATGAATGTTGAAGGTTTCAGTTTGCGAGCCAGCTAGAGATAAAAAACGGACGCACGATCAGCGTGATCGCCAGCGTCGAGAATACTTAATATTGACAACTTGATTGAGATGACTATGGAAAAATATTCGCTCCTGAAACTTTTCAAGCACGCACACAAATACCATGAAAATTGGCAGCGTGCCTGGCGCAACCCCACGCCCAAAAAAGTGTATGACGTGGTGATTGTGGGTGGTGGTGGACACGGTTTGGCGACCGCCTACTATCTGGCAAAGGTGCATGGCATTACTAATGTGGCGGTAGTGGAAAAAGGCTATCTCGGCGGCGGTAATACAGCCAGGAATACTACCATTATCCGCTCAAATTACCTCTGGGATGAGGCGTCTCAATTGTATGAGTTTGCCTTAAAACTCTGGGAAGACCTGAGTCAGGACTTGAACTTTAATGTCATGTTTAGTCAGCGTGGCGTGTTAAACCTGGGGCATACTCTTCAAGACATGCGCGACATTGAGCGGCGGGTTAACGCCAACCGCCTTAACGGCATTGATGGCCATGTATTGTCGACCGCAGAAGTGCAGGACATAGTGCCTTTGATGAACTGCTCACCCGATTCACGTTATCCCGTATTGGGTGCCTCTTGGCAGCCTCGTGGGGGCACCGCCCGTCACGATGCGGTGGCCTGGGGTTACGCACGCGGGGCGGATGCGCTGGGTGTGGATCTTATTCAGGAAACAGAAGTGACTGGCATTCGTCGCTCAAATGGCGAAGTGGTCGGCGTGGAAACCACCAAGGGTTTTATCGGTGCACGCAAGGTGGCCTGTGTGACCGCGGGTAATTCCGGCGTGATGGCGGCTATGGCCGGACTGCGATTGCCTATTGAGTCACGCCCTTTGCAGGCCTTGGTGTCTGAACCGGTAAAACCGTGTCTGGATACCGTTGTTATGTCTAATGCGGTACACGGTTATATCAGCCAGTCCGACAAAGGTGATCTGGTCATCGGCGCGGGTGTGGATGCCTACAATGGTTATGGTCAGCGGGGTTCATTTCACGTGATTGAACACACCGTGCAAGCCATTTGCGAACTGTTCCCGGCCTTCAGCCGGGTGCGAATGAATCGACAGTGGGGCGGTATTGTTGACACCTGCCCGGATGCCTGCCCGATTGTGAGTAAAACCTCTGTGAAAGGGCTTTATTTTAACTGTGGTTGGGGAACCGGAGGATTTAAGGCAACACCGGGGTCCGGTTACGTCTTTGCCGATACGGTGGCCAATGATCGGCCTCATCCAATGGCAGAGGCATTTAACATAGACCGCTTTAGCAGCGGTGCATTAATTGATGAACACGGCGCTGCCGGTGTGGCTCACTAGAGGACCTTGAGATGTTACAAATTCACTGCCCCTACTGTAATGAAACACGTGAAGAAGAAGAATTTACTTACAGTGGCGAAGCGCACATTGCGCGACCTCTGGAACCCGAAGCACTGAGTGATCAGGAGTGGGGAGACTATTTATTTTTCCGCAAGAACCCCCGTGGCATCCACCATGAGATGTGGTATCACGCGGCGGCGTGTCGCCGGTATTTTAACGTCACTCGCCATACCTTGAGTTATGAAATTCTGGAAACTTATCCCATCGGGTCTGAGCCCAGCGTTACAGAAGAGACCGCAGGAGTCACACGATAATGCAAGCGAATCGATTAATGAAAGGGGGCTTGGTGAACCGTGACGCGGTCATCAACTTTACCTTCAATGGCAAAGCCCTGCGAGGCGTGCAGGGTGATACGCTGGCGTCTGCTCTGCTGGCTAACGGTGTCGATGTTGTAGGGCGCAGTTTTAAATATGGCCGCCCTCGGGGTATTGTTGGACACGGCGCGGAAGAACCCAACGGCATTATGCAGCTGGGAAGTGGCTCAAAAACGGTACCCAATTTGCGTGCTACCCAAGTCGAATTATACGAGGGGCTTGAAGCGAGCAGTGTCAGCGGTTGGCCGAGTGTCGACTTCGACGTGATGGGCGCTATGGGTGCGCTGGGGCGTTTGATGCCCCCGGGTTTTTATTACAAAACCTTCATGCGTCCGAAGAAATTGTGGATGACCTATGAACACTTTATCCGCAAGGCGGCGGGTTTGGGCAAGGCACCTGTTGAGGCGGATCCAGACACTTACGACAAACTTAATCAGCATTGCGACGTATTGGTTGTTGGCGCCGGTCCCGCTGGATTGACGGCTGCCTTGGAAGCTGCGCGAACCGGCGCAAGAGTGATTCTTGCCGATGAACAAAATGAATGTGGTGGCAGCCTGCTGGCATCCACTCAGAACATTGGAGATAAAACGGCCCGGGCCTGGGTGGAGCAAACACTGAGCGAATTGCAGGCGCTGGACAACGTTTTGTTGTTACCCCGAAGCACCGTGTTTGGGTATTACGACCATAACTTTTTGGCAATCCTTGAACGCCGTACAGATCATTTGGGTTTGAGTGCTGAAAAAGGCACACGTCAGCGGCTTCACCGAGTGCGTGCAGCGCAGGTAGTATTGGCAACTGGCGCCATTGAACGACCATTGGTATTTGGCAAAAACGATGTGCCAGGCGTGATGATGGCCTCTTCGGTGTCGACCTATGTCAATCGTTATGCCGTGGCGCCTGGCAAGGACCTGGTGCTGTTTACCACAAACGACAATGCCTACCAGACTGCGATCGACTGGCACAATGCCGGCCGCCGAGTGGTGGCGGTTGTGGATTCCCGAGCGAACCCTGGTGGGGCGCTGGTTAAGGTCGTTCGTGACCTGGGCATCGAAATCATTGATGGCCACGGTATTATTGAAACTGTTGGTAAAAAACGTGTGCAGGCGGCGGTAGTTGCACCTCTCAATCGAGAAGGCAACAGGGTTACCGGCCCATCACAATCCCTGGCCTGTGACTTGATTGCTTGCTCGGGTGGTTGGAGCCCGGTGATCCACCTCAGCTCCCACACCGGCGCCAAGCCTCAGTGGGATGATGAAGTTGTTGGGTTTGTTCCGGGGGCCTCTAAACAAGCGGAGCGTTCCGCGGGCGCCTGCAAAGGCACATACAGTTTGTTGGCCTGTTTGAACGAAGGCGCTAAAGCGGGCGCCCAAGCGGCATCAGCGGCTGGGTTTGGAAGCGGGACCAGTAGTTTTGTTTCTCCGAATACGCAAGAGTTGCCTCAAGACCCGCAGCAAGCTTTGTTTCTGGTGCCTCACAACAAACCTGCCAGTCGGGCGCCGAGTCAGTTTGTAGATTTCCAGCTGGATGTGACCGCCGCGGGTATTGAACTGGCCGCCCGTGAAGGGTATGAGTCGGTTGAACATGTTAAGCGTTACACCGCGATGGGTTTTGGTACCGATCAGGGCAAGCTGGGCAATATTAACGGGATGGCAATTTTAGCCAAGGCCCTGGGCCAGAGCATTCCCGAAACGGGCACTACCATTTTCAGGCCTTCATACACACCCACAACCTTTGGCGCTATTGCCGGTCGCGATGTGAAAGACCTGTTTGACCCTGAGCGCTATACTGCAGTACACCGTTGGCATGAAGAACACGGCGCTCAATGGGAAGATGTAGGGCAGTGGAAACGGCCCTGGTATTTCCCTAAGGCCGGTGAGAACATGCATCAGGCGGTTGATCGCGAGTGTTTGGCAGTGCGTAACAGTGTTGGTATTTTGGATGCCTCTACACTCGGAAAAATTGATATACAAGGCCCGGATGCCGCTGAGTTTATTACTCGCATCTACACAAACTCCTACCTGAAGCTGGCGCAAGGCAAGTGTCGTTATGGTGTGATGTTGAAAGAAGACGGCATGATTTTCGACGACGGTGTCACCGCCTGTCTCGGCGAAAATCACTATCAGATGTTCACCACCACGGGTGGTGCAGCAGGCGTGTTGGCCTGGCTTGAGTTGTGGCAACAAACTGAGTGGCCTGAACTGGATGTGTATTTCACTTCGGTGACTGATCACTGGACAACAGCCACCGTCACGGGCCCGAATGCACGCAAGGTTATTGAAAAGGTGTGCAGTGACATTGAGCTGTCGAACGAAGCGTTTAAGTTCATGGATTGGCGAGACGGTACCGTGGCCGGCATTAAGGCCAGGGTATTCCGAATCAGCTTTACCGGCGAGTTGTCTTATGAAGTCAACGTGCCAGCCCATTATGGCCGACACATTTGGGAGGCCTTGATAGAGGCGGGTAAAGAGTTTGACATTACACCCTACGGTACGGAAACCATGCACGTTCTGCGGGCTGAAAAAGGTTTCATTATCGTGGGTCAAGATACCGATGGTTCTGTGACTCCGCCCGATATGGATATGGACTGGGTGGTTGGCAAGAAAAAAGCCTTTAGCTTTATTGGCAAACGTTCACTGGATCGCAGTGACACGGTGAGGGAAGGTCGCAAACAGCTGGTGGGTTTGAAGACCCTCAACCCCAAAGCGGTATTGCCAGAGGGAGCGCAGATTGTGAATGACCCCAATCAGCCGATACCGATGGCGATGCAGGGCCACGTTACCTCTAGTTATTACAGCGCCAACCTGGGCCACTCCATCGCCATGGCGGTGGTTAAAGGCGGGCTCAAGCGAATGGGTGAAATTGTTCACTGTCCGCTGGCCAATGGTCAAACGGTCGCCGCTGAAATTGTCAGTTCTGTTTTTTATGATCCACAGGGAGATCGTCACAATGTCTGAAGCGCTTCGAGAAAAAAGTTCTGAGTCAGAAATGGCCGTGCGCAGAGAGTCTCCTTTGCACTATGTGATTCAGGCGCAGTCCAGCGCTGAAGGTGCGGATTGCGGCGTATTGCTGAAAGAGTTTCCACTCAAAGGTCACTTGAGTCTGCGCGGCAACCCCGATAACGAATTGTTTTTGCGCGGCACCGAAGAAGTATTGGGTCTGGCGTTGCCCACCAAAATTGGCGAGTCGGCCGCCTCAGGGGAGACACAAGTTTATTGCTTGAGCCCCAATGAGTGGTTGCTTGTGGTAGTTGGTGGTACAGAAGCTGAGCTGGAAAGGTGTTTGCGGGAGTCTTTGAATGGACACTTTGCCGTTGTGGATCTCAGCGGTGGGCAGACCTTGATGAATCTCAGCGGTAAAGATGTATTGCCTTTGCTGCAAAAATCCAGTGGTTACGACTTCCACCCCTCACATTTTGGTGCGGGTCGATGTGTGCAAACAACTTTTGCAAAAGCCGGTGCACTGGTTTGCAAAAAAGACGATGGGTCTTTCGACCTGGTGATTCGCCGCAGCTTTGCAGACTACCTGTTTAAGTGGATTGCAGACGCATCTGCTGAATATGGATTTCGTGCCGAGTCATAAAACTTCTTGATCAAGGCCAAACCTCAGTCTCTCTTTCACTCGCTCACGTTGGCAGTGTCAGAGAGGCGAGAGAGGGCCCAGTATGTGTTTATAAACGCTGCCAAAGCGCATCAAAAGAAAACTTCATTGCCATGGCAATGCCCTGGGATTCGATCATGACTGCGGTGGGGTAATCCCGCTCGGTGAGTGAAATCATCACCACCTTGGGTGGGTAAATGGCCAGGTAGCTTGCACTTTTTTCCTGCCCGGATACATCGATCCATTTACGTTCCGCCAGTGGCGCGTCTTCACCCCCTTCGCCAATGGCAATAACCTTAACCCGAATGCCTTTTTGCACCCGCTGTCGTGTGTAATTGGGGAAAGGGCGATAGAGGTGTTTGCGCAGAAGCCGAGAAGAATACACGCTATAACTTTGATCTTCCGATTGACCCACCGTAGACAAAATATCCTTTAAGACAAATTCGATTCCGTCATCACCCTCGTAATACCGAACATCAACACCACTGTCGTTGCTTTGAAAACTGCTCAGGTCGGGCACAATTTCGTGACGTAATACATCGATGGAATGTTGCAGCTTGTCACTTTTCTCTTTTGCTAAAACTAGCAGCTGCTCGGGGTTTTCTGCACAGAAAAATCGCCGTTTGCCCTTTGGGTAATAAGTGACCAATTGTTTCTTTTGCAGGCCTTTGAGCAGTTCATAACTGGTCCCCCGGTTGATGCCTGCACTGCTGGCGATGTCTCGAATGGAAGAGGGCCCCAATTTAAGCAAAGCGAGATATAAATCTGTTTCCCGCTGCTCAAGGCCCAGCGTTGCAAGGGTTGCATGTATATTCATAATTATGTCAATTTATTGATGACAAATGGGATTGTGTGCTGATTGTACCTGAAATAAGGTGCATTTCATCATCAATATGTCACAGAGGATTTGACAAATGTGTGGAATATTCGCCTACAGTGGCTCTGGCAACGCCGTTAGCCAAGTTGTGAAGGGCCTGAAGAAACTTGAATATCGAGGTTATGACTCCTGGGGAGTGTCTACCATTGCACAGAATTCCGTTCGGGTTTACAAAGACCTGGGCGCCATTGGTGGGGTGAGTGCGTTGGAAGAAACACACGTACTGCCACCCAGCGAGATAGCCATTGGACATACCCGCTGGGCAACTCACGGCGCGGTTAATCTGGCCAACTGCCATCCACACCTTGCCAGTGGCAAGGGTTTTTCATTGGCGCACAACGGTATTGTGGAAAACTACCAGCGACTTAAATCGGATTTGATTAAACGTGGGCACCGCTTTCAGTCAGACACGGATACGGAAGTGATCGTCCGCTTGATAGAACAGATACTGAACGAGTTATCGGTGGAGTCGGGTGCACAGTGCATGAACGACAGGTTTGCCGAGGCCGTGCGCCAGGCTTTCAATCAGCTGACAGGACGCAATACCCTGATAGTGTTGAATGCAGAGTGTCGGCAGTTTGTGGGTATCAAGGATGGCTCACCCCTCATTCTTGGAAGAAATGGCGATGCGATTTACCTGGCCTCAGATGTGTTGGCGATCGCTGAATATACCAAAGACTATCGCGTGTTAAAGGATCGGGAGTTGGTCTCCCATTCACTCAGCGGAACGCAAATTCAAGGCACTGAGACCGGCAATAGCAGCGCCGACATTCATTGGCAGACGCTGGATATCAGTGATGTTGGCAGGTCGAAAGAGGGTCACCCTCACTTCATGATAAAAGAGATTTTTGAGCAGTGGTCAAGCATTGCCACCTCTACACGAGACAGCCGGGAAAGAGTGTTGAAGGTGGCCGCTCGCCTGAACAATGCCCGCCAGGTGTGGGTGACTGGAGCGGGCGGGGCTTATTTCACTGCGTGCCAAATCGCCTATTACCTTCGCACCCTTGCCTCTGTGCCAGCCCAGGCTATCGCCGCCTATGAAGTGCAAGACTATCGAGAGCTTTTGTCTGAATCGGATGTGATGCTGGCGATTAGCCAAAGTGGGGAGACAGCGGATACCCTGGATGCCCTTGAGCTGGCCCGGTCTTGCAAACTTGAAACAATTGCTTTGTTAAACTGTGTTGGTTCATCAATGTCACTGTTGGTTGATCAGGTTTTTCTGAATCGCTGTGGCCCTGAAATTTGTGTCTTGTCCACCAAATCTGCGTCCTCCCAAATTGCCTTTGGTTATCATTTAGCGCTTGCGTGTCAAGGTGAGATGAATCGAGCCGATGCCCAGTTAGATAACTTGTCTCAAGCGCTGAGCCTTCGATTAAATGAGAGCTATTCGATGGGCATTAAAGAGATCGCAAAAAATCTGCACGGGGCTCGCCATGTCTATGTTCTCGGGCGGGGGGCGCATCAGGCCGTTGCACAAATTGCGGCGTTGAACATCAAAGAAGCCAGCTATATTCACGCAGAAGCGTTTTCGGCGGGAGAGCTGAAACATGGCGTGATCGCTTTGTTGGAGCCCGGCACCCCGGTCATTCTTTTTGTAAACCACGGGGACGCCTACATGATCAATGTTGCTGCTGAGCTCAAATCCAGAGGTGCCCACCTCATTGCCATTGGTACGAAAACCAATGAACTGTTTGATGAGTTCATCGAACTGCCTTTTGCCGCCGGGGAGACTGGGGGGAAGGGCACCTTACCCAGCGCCGGTATTGCAGATATCATTCCCTGTCAGTTGCTCGCCTATCACTGTGCGACGCTGCGGGGCCACAATCCAGACAAACCCCGGAATTTGGCCAAGAGTGTCACAGTGCGTTAAGCTGTTGGGCTACATTATAATAAAGATAAATTTGTGCTGGAAACCCAATGAAATACCTGCTGTTGTCACTGTTATTAATATCTGGATCGGCCCACTCGGTTGATCACCTGGTGCCTGAGGAGTCCATTTACTCCGGCGGGTTCTATCTTGAGGATTACAATAAACTGGTCGCCTATTATCTGCGGGATGCCTATGCTCAAAATGTGAATTTGCGGGTGATTGTGACACCCTCGTTTTCTCCGGAATATGCGCTGGGTGTTAAGCACAGTGAAGGGCGCCACCAGATATTTTATATGGCACCTGAAATCCATCTCTGGGGTTATCAAATGATGCCGATGATGGAGAGCGGCGCGGTGCAAACGCTGAGTGAGGACGGCGAGTGGACCAAAAATGAAGATGGCTTGGCTGAGTTGCGCAACCTCTACCCCGATGACCCAGACGATATTCCAAGGGTGTATTGTGAAGCGGACATCCCGGCGCAAACGGCCAGCAGTTTAGAACAAATCTGGATGACCCTGCTCAAGGGCGTGAAGTATCCCGATAGTGCAAGCCAGAAGCGGGATGGCGAAACCTATCATTTCTCAATGCCGGTGCAGGGTTTTACGGCCATGGCCGGCAGTGCCTGGTCGCCAAAACCCGAGTCAACGCTGTTTGGCTTAGTGGCGCTGACAAAAGATATGAGGGCTTACTGCCTGGACAGCGACAATCGAAAAAATAAAAAGGCTCTGATGTCTTCTATCGCTCAGTTCAGTCAAACACTGGAAACATCGAAAGCAAAACAGTGACGCTCTTTAGTTCTTGAGTTGATACTCGTTACAAGCTTCCCGTAGAAATGCCATAACTATGCGAACTTTTTCAGGCACATAGGATTTACTCGGGTAGACAAAACTCATTCTGGCTTCAAATTCGCTAGCAGTTGCCTGGAGATCGGGAAACAGATTAATCAGTTGCCCATCGGCAATCGCATCTGCCACCAGCCAGTCGGAAAGCAAAACAATTCCGGCACCGTCGATGGCACATTGTTTTAACGCCAGGCCATTGTTGATTACCATGTGGCTGTTAATGGGCACCGTGATCATCGCGGTGTTATCGTCGCGCTCGGCCATCATTGGTTTGAAACGCCATGTGGATTGATACCCCGGAAATGGAAAACTCATGCAGCGATGTTGTTCGAGCGCTTCTGGAGTGTTGGGGTGGCCCATTGCCTTGAGATAGGTCGGGCTGGCGCAAACCCGGAAACCGCTGGTGATAAACCGAGTGGATACCAGCGATGAATCTTCTAGTGAACCCTGTCGAATGGCCAGATCAATGCCGTCGGCCATCAAGTCCACCCGCTTATCGCTAAGCGTTAACTCAACAGACAGTTCTGGGTGCCGTTCACTGAACTCGGCAAGCCGGGGGGCGATGCAGCTGATACCGAAGGAGGGGGATGCCGTTAGGCGTACCACACCCCGTGCCTGCTGGGTTTGCTCCTGAATGGTCTGGCTGGCACTTTCCAGTTCTTCCACCAGGGGTTCAATCCGTTCGAAGTAATTTGTGCCGGCCTCGGTTGGCAAGAGGCAGCGGGTAGAACGCTGAAACAACCTGACCCCGAGCTCCTGCTCTAAAGTAGAGATTGTGCGTGAGATTGACGAGGGGGACACTTGGCGACGCCGAGCCACTTCAGAGAAGCTGCCCTGGCGCACCACGTCGACAAAGACTTTCAGATTTTCGATATCCATTTGTGCGAGTATTGCACAAATGCTTTCCAGAATCTTTACTTTGATGCTTGATTCACATGCCTCATACTCGCTGCAAAACAGTGGGAATTGATTAACACCAGAGGAGTCATCATGAGTGCCGCGTCAATGGATAAATCAGTACAGCGCCAAAAAGCAGAGGCCTTAGCCGCGCTTCACCGAGAGCCCGGAGCGTTTATTATTCCCAATCCCTGGGATGCGGGCACCGCACACTTATTGGCCCAGGCCGGATTTAAGGCTTTGGCAACCACCAGTGCCGGCTGTGCATTTTTTAAAGGTAAAAAAGACAATACCCTGGGGCGCGAGGCGATTCTGGCTAACGCCAAGTTGATTGTGGAGGCCACGCCACTGCCCGTCAGCGCGGATCTTGAGAACGGTTTTGGCGATTCTCCCGAATCTGTCGTTGAAACCATTCAGGCGGCCATAGGTATCGGGCTTGCGGGTGGTTCCATTGAAGACAGTAACAGTCACAGTAAAAATCCGGTTTATGACATTGAGCTCGCTGCTGACCGTATTCGTGCGGCCGCTGAATCAATACAAACAAACGGCGCTCATTTTGTATTGACGGGGCGTGCTGAAAATTACTTGATGGGCAAACCCGACATCAAAGACACCATAAAACGTTTACAGGCTTATCAGGAAGCCGGGGCGGAGGTGTTGTATGCACCGGGCATTACTCGCGCTGAAGACATTTCTGCCATTGTGTCTTCCGTCGACCGCCCGCTCAATGTTGTGATGGGTTTGGCAGGGGCCAACTTTACGGTGAAGCAACTGGCCGGCCTGGGTGTTAAACGAATTAGTATTGGTAGTGCGCTTGCCCGCGCCGCGCTGGGTGCGGTTATGCGTGCGATTGATGAAATGCAGGGAGAGGGGAGTTTTCACTTTGCCGAGCAAGCGGTGAACTATGGTGAGATCAGCGCTAAGTTAGCCGACTAATACAGCCCTTCAAGAGCTTCTGAACTACTTTCTCCACTGACGTCAGTTTGCGATTGACAGGTGTATATAGAAATATATAATCACTTATATAACTGCTTATGTTAATTCCCTGAAAACTGTAATTCTTACGATCAGTGAAGACCGGTTGGCCACAAGCCATCCAATCTTTTGTGTGTTCTGAGAAAAGAGAGGTAACAGAATGAATGCTTCAAACCTGCCTAATTTGGGTGTTTATTGTTTCGCACTGCTTTTGTTGTTTGCCGGTTTAACACCTGCCCACTGCGATGAAAACGCCCAAAGGGCGCTGGAAATGCCAATGTCTCACAGCGTTGTCGAAAATATCGCCAGTGCTATAGAGGCCCAGTATATCCTCCCTGAAAAGGCCAGGCATATCGCACAGCAATTACGCAGTAATGTGACCGAAGGCCGATATACCGCCGGAACAGCGGACGTAAAGTCATTGGCGACATTGTTGAGCCGCGATTTGAAGGCGATCAGTGAAGACGGTCACATGATGGTGGAGCATGTGGACCAAGAGAAAGGCGAAGACGGCTGGATTGCCGAATGGATCGCTAAGGCGCCCAGTGTGAATTATGGCTTTGACCCGCTTGAGTTCTTGCCGGGTGACATTGCCTATTTGAAAATAACGACCTTTTACTCACCGGAGCTGATCGAGGCACCCTTTCAGGCGGTCATGGAGCAAGTCATACACAGCAGGGGGCTCATCTTGGACCTGAGGAATAATCCGGGTGGGGATGGCGATGGAGCCAACCACATCATGGCGACCTTCCTGCCAAAGGGCATTGAATCACCGCTGCTTATCGAGTCACGAGTCGACAATAAACTTTCCCAATCTCCCATGGAACTGCCCACTGAGCTCAGCTGGGCGCGATATTTGGATAAAAAAATGCTCATTCTGGTTAACCGGAAAACCTTTTCCGCCCCGGAGTCATTGGCGTTTGCGCTGCAGGATGCCGGCAGAGCTAAGGTGATAGGCACACCCACAGGCGGTGGAGCACACATGCTTGAAGCAATGACACCGGTGGCCGGTGGGTTTTTAGTGGGTATCCCTACAAAACGCCCCGTTGGGCGCTACTCAGGCAAAACCTGGGAGGGTAGAGGGGTTGCTCCAGATTTCTTGAGTGATGATGAAAATGCGCTAAGGCTTGCGCTGGAACAATTTTAACCCTGGAGCTGGCGAAATAATGAGCAGGACTGTCGTCGCGCCCTGCAAGTCGGGGTATACTGCGCGCTCTTTTACTCAAGGTCAGCGCCGGGATATCACCAACATTGAACGTCAGAGGTATTGTAGTACGCCTGTTGCTCAGCTTAGTGACAGTGGCGGCCAGTTGTGGACTTGCGGTTAGCGCGGAAGACTTTGAGCTCGAGGTAGGTGTGCTGAGTCGCCTGTCCAGCGATCAATCCCCCGCCGATAAAGCCCTGGCGATCGAATTGCCAAGAAAGATATTCTCCGAAATGGGCGCGAAGACAACCTTCCACTCTTATAACTACCCTCGCCTGATGCGTAATCTCGACCGTGGGATTGTTGATGCGGGAGCGGTGTTTCGGTTTAACGGCAAGTTCCTGATTCCGGAGAATGCGCAGTTCTCCTGTGCCGACAATCCTCACCTCGGTTTGCCCCTAATTGTCAGCAAACTGGCCCACAACCATAGTATCCCTGACCGCCTGTCGCTGGCCGACCTTGAATATTACTCGATTGGTTATTTTAGGAGCCTGGGCAAAGATATTGATCCATTTATCTCAAAACCTAACTTTAAACCAGCCAATGATGTCTCAACCTTATTCAAAATGCTGAAAAGCCGGCGGATTGACCTGGTGTTGGCGGACTATGCCATCACAGAAGGTTTGTCCCGCCGTTTGAACGTGCAAACACAAGAGGTGTTTAAAGCGGGTTTTCTTGAAGTGTTTATGTGTGTCTCCCATAGAGAACGAGGTAAACCCGCTGCCAAACAATTGGCGAATAACTATCGCAAAGGCCTGCAGGTGCTGTGGGATAACGGTTATTTTCTGCAGTTCCTGGAGCGCTGGGGCCTTGAATACCATGCGGCGCTCTATCTCCCCCAATCCCTTAAGAACGCTGCGACACATTGAACAGGCAGCGTAATGACTAAGGGTTTCTACGGCTGAAAGCCTGGCTAAAACAGACAAAATTCAACGGTGTTTTCCTCTGCTTGATCTATGCTTAGGGGCGAGCCGGTGATATGTCATATATGAAGGGCTAACATGATTGAGCATAACATCCATCCAGAACAAGCATTGATCGTTGTCACCGTCTCTGGCACCGTCGACGTTGAAGAGATTCTTTCTTCGATACATGCGCTAAGACTGGATGCGAATTACAACAATCAGTTTAAGGCCGTATGGGATTTCAGGACTCTCGATGGCGCCCACGGATTGGACGCGGTTCAAGATATTGTGGGAGGCATCGGCCAGTTGCCGGGCGCACCCCCGGCAATGTCGGCCATGTTGGTAGGCACGCCTCGTAACACTGCACTCGCCACGCTCTACGGCCAGCTAGCCCAGCACTTACATCAGTCCAAGGCCTTTTCCACTGTGAATGCGGCCGGCACTTGGCTGGATGTCAATTTGGCACCCTATGTTCATTAAGGTCCATGTCCTTTAAGATCGATGCCACTAAGTTTTATTGTTAATTAAATAGTGAAGGCAGCCTTTAAATCTCTAAGGTTCGTATCCATAACACTATTGTTACCACCGTCTATTACAAAACAGGATCATTCAATGTTAAATCCTATAAGTGCACAATCGGTGATCGATCACGCCCTGAGCCTGGGGGCTGACTTCGCCGAGTTATATGTGGAGCGCAATCAACTCTCCAGCATTCAAACCCTGAGCAGTAAAGTGCAATCGGTACAATCGGGTATCGACTTCGGTATTGGTGTTCGCCTATTCTACGGCGACAAGATTTTATACGGCTACACCAACAGGCCAGATGAACAGGAACTGAAACGAATTGCCTCTGAACTGGCGGCAAGAGATCTGAGAGAGGCTGTTCAGTCAACCAAGACTTTCGACTATCGACAAAACACCTCTATCCATCCGGCCACCCGCATCTTGTCCAAGCAGTTCGATGTGGAATCAAAAGTGGCCTATTTGATGGCCGCCAATGCGGCCGCGAGAAATGAAAGCGCCACCATCAATCAAACCAAAGGTTTTTGTTTGCAGCGAGAGCAGGCCGTTGAAATTTTTAACAGTGAAGGCTTGCACGTTGACGATACCCGCCACTATATTCGTGCCGGTCTCAGTGCCATTGCCGTTAACGACCAGGGCGAGCAGGCCAGTGGAGGCTGGAACGATGGCGGCCTGTTGGGCTGGGAGCTGAGTGAAGGGCTGGAAGCCGAAAATACCGGTCGTGAGGCCGCCAGGCAGGCGCTTGTGAATCTCAGCGCCAAACCTTGCCCCTCGGGTAAAATGCCCGTTGTGATTGGCAATGGTTTTGGCGGGGTGATCTTTCATGAAGCCTGTGGCCATTTGCTGGAGACAACCTCGGTGGCCAAAAAAGCCTCGGTTTTTCATGACCGAATGGGAGACATGATTGCAAGCCCCGTGGTGAGCGCTGTGGACGATGGCACAATGGTCAACGAATGGGGTTCCATTAACCTGGACGATGAAGGCATGCCTACTCAACGTACTCAGTTAATTAAAGACGGCCAACTGACGAGCTTTCTCGTTGACCGCATGGGCGCACAGAGAACCGGTTATGAGCGTACGGGTTCTGGTCGGCGCGAGTCTTACAAATATGCTCCCGCCTCAAGAATGCGCAATACCTTTATTGAACCGGGAGATGCCACGCTAGACGACATGATTAGTTCTATCGACCGCGGAATTTATGCCTCTCATATGGGCGGCGGTTCGGTGCAACCCGGTACCGGTGAATTTAATTTCGCCGTCACCGAAGGTTATTATGTGGAGGACGGAAAAATTCAATATCCCATTAAAGCCGCCACTTTGATTTCCACGGGCCCCGAAGTATTGAAACAGATTTCCATGGTGGGCACCGACTTTTCCCTGGCCTGCGGCATGTGCGGCTCGGTCTCTGGGGCAGTGCCAACGACAGTTGGGCAGTCCACACTTAAAGTTGACGAGATTTTAGTTGGAGGTAACGCCTGATGAGCCTTTCACACGAAGCCGATTATGTGATGTCTTTGCTGGACAAGGCGGGCGCCGAAGGCGACCTGTTAATTGATCAGCAATCCTCTTTGGCCCTGTCGGTCAAAGATGCCACTCTGGAAGAACACAAAGTTAGTTCCAGCCAGGTATTTGGCCTGCGCGTTATTAAAGACAATAAGGCCGGTATCGCCTACAGCGAGGCGAGTGACGATGCGGCACTGAAGTCCATGGTGGAACAGGCTCTTGTCAATGCGACTTACAGCGAGACTGAAGCCCGCGAACGCATTCCAGCCAGCAGTGATGAAACCTCTACCGATGACAGTTTGCTGTGCCCGGTTCAGGAGACGGGCATTGAAGAAAAAATCGAACTGGCCCTGCAACTGGAAACCGGCTTAACGGAAAAAGCCTGGGTTAAAAATGTGCCTTACAACGGGCTGGAAGAGGTTCAAAGGGAAAGTTACCTATATAACAGTGCGGGTCGAACCACCCATTCAAAAAGCCGGATTAACGTTGCTTATACCTATGCGCTGTTGGAAAAAGGCGAGCACAACGTCATGTCTGGCAGTGGTCAGGCGGAACGTCTTTTTTCGAATCTGTTACCCCAAGATTTGATTAATCATGTGTATGACAGCAGCCTGGCCTTGTTGGAAGGCAAACCCGTTGCGACCGGTCACTATGATGTCATTTTTGACGAAGAGTGTCAGGCGCAAGTGTTTGGTGCATTCAGCACATTGTTTTCCGGTAAGGCGGCAAAAGATGGCATTAACCCCATGCGGGACAAAGTGGGGGAGATTATTACAGACCCTCGTTTAACGATCAGCGATCAACCCTTGTTGACTGAAGGTTTGTCTTATCACCTGTTCGACTCAGAGGGCAGTTTAACCCGGTCCGTGCCCTTGATCACGGAAGGGCGTCTGGATTCTTTTGTGCACAATACCGTCACGGCGGCCCATTTCAATCTGGATACAACCGGCAACGCCAGTCGCGGGCCAAAATCAGCGCTCGATGTTGCTGTGCATCAATTAAACGTTGCAGCGGGCACCGACGGTTCAAACTCTTTGCTGGCAGGTGAGTATCTGGAGCTAACCGATTTAACGGGCACCCATTCGGGCGCCAATGCGGTCTCCGGTGATTTCAGTTTTGGAGCGTCGGGTTTTCTCTGTCGTGACGGCAAGCGGGTTCAGCCCGTGCGCGGTGTGACTGTTGCCGGCAATTTTTACCAAATGCTGGCCAAGATTAATGCCGTAGGTGATAAACAGCGGTGGAATTGGGAGCGCTCAGCCTTGATGCCCGCCATTCGTTTTGCCGATGTAGCTATATCGGGTGATTAGAAAGTTCTTTTCATTGTTGATCTGGGCCAACACCGGCATTGCCCAGATGTTTTATTCTAGTAGCAAGTGGTTGGGCACAATGAATGTGCCTGTGTATTTTTAGCCTCACATTTTAAACGTCAAACCTCAAAAGGAACCTCAGATGAGCCAGGAAAAGTTATTAGTTGTTGTAGACCCCAATGATGTTGAACAGGTCGCCCTTCATCGTACTCTGGTAACGGCAGCGTTACGGGAGACGCCTCCGCTGATCAAGGTATTTGTGGGTGTGGACCCGGAAGCGGTTGATACCCGAGCCAACAATGACAACCTGGTGCGTGACCGTCAGTGGTTTGAAACTGAGATTTTCAATAATCTGAGTGATGCCGGGCTGGAGTCTGAAATTGAAGTGTCTTGGTCTTCTGAGTGGCAAAATTCTATTCTGGAATCTGCCAAGCGTTTTTGCGCCGACGAAGTATTGTTGCCCATTCACCCCAAAACAAACCGCCTGCGCTTCACCTTTAGTGAAAACAAGTGGGAACTGCTAAAGAGTATGAGTTGCCCAGTGGTGCTGGTTCGCCCGGGTGCGGAGGAAAAACGCAAGGTGATTCTGGCCGCGGTCAATTTCCAGGCGATTGGTTCCGAGCAACAGGCGCTCAATCAGCGTATTCTGGACCGGGGTCATAAAACGGCAGTATTGTATGGGGCAGAGCTTCATGTGGTTAATGCCTATGTGGATTCCAGTCACTACCCCGATCGGGGCGCCTTGGCTAAAAAGACTGAGTTACCGGCAGAACGTTTGCATGTAACAGAAGGGTATACGGATGAAGTGGTAGCCAGCACTGCAGCTGCGATTGATGCTGATTTGGTTATTATTGGTACGTTAAACCAGCACGGTAAAAAATCTTCTCGCCGAGGGAATACTGCGGCACGCGTGATTGGCAATCAAGACGTTGATGTTATGGTGGTTAACTAATCATTTAGGACCGTATGCCGCTCGTGCGGTATACGGTTTCTGACCGCCGCAATGGCTTAAGTACTCCAGATTGACACTATTGGATACACATACCTCTCGATGAAAATACTTCGTAAGTTACTGACTTCACTTCTTTTGCTTGTGCCTTTGGGAGTGGTCGGTTTTTTGTTGTTTTCACCGGGTCCACTGGAGCGGGACAAGCCTAGAGATCTGCCCTGGGTATTGCCGGATTACCGCAGTGCTCATACTCAGTGGGAAATCGGCCGCGATGGACGAATTTACGCAGAAGTTGAACACCTTTTTCTAAGGGATATTACTCCAACAATGGTGGCGTGGTTCTATCAGCAGCTGCCAATATCAACCGTGTCACTCCATGGCACTACCTATCCGCTTTATCACATTTTCCACCCCGTGGGGCATGGTCGCATCCAGGTGGTGGAAGCCGCTCCCAGTGGCTTGCCCGGCATGGCCCAGGGGGCGACAATTATGCGCGAAGAGTGGTTCGGGCCCTATGATAGCCGAGGCACAGCGCGTCTGATGGAGTTTTCGGACGCGGGTATGTTAGCGGTGCCCGTAGCAGCCGGGATGGAAATTGGACAAGTACGACATAGCTATCGGGCAGAAAATGGCGGAACGGTCTATAAAGTGGAGGCTGTAATCGGTTCAAAACTGCCTGTTATTGGCCCTGTGCTGAACTGGATTATTCGTACCCAGGTATTTCACCCGGCAATGATGGCGTTGTGGCAACAGCACCAAATAGAAGAGGTGGCGAGCCTGCAGTTTTTTCTGGCCGAGATCTATGCTCAGCGAGAAAGTGGGAATCATTATGTATTGGAATTGCCGTCGCCTGAGTAAGTGCCTGAGCCACATCAGGCGGACAAGGCACTAAAAATGCTCGCTGGAAAAACTCGAGAGGCGTGGTTTAAACTACTTTAGCTTCGCCTTCAGGCCCGCCAGGTCAGTCACCGATCTGCACCGCTTAATCAAACCGTCCTCTAGTTCAAAAATAGACATGATGTCGATAATGGTCTGCTTGCCCTGAGAATCTATGCCAAAGGCTTTATCAACTTGTTTTCCGCTCATGCGGAAATAAACCGCTACATCATTGCCACCCTCTACCAAGCTAATCACTTCTACCTTTATGTTCACAAAGGGCTGTCGCATTGTCGGCACAAAACGGGAATACCAATATTTGTCTTTGACCTCGTTGGTAATGGAGACGTAAAACTCAAAATCCGGTGCCAGCTGCTCATCAATAACCCGATAGTTACCGGCTTGCCAAACCTGTTGAATGTATTTCCTAATGATATCGCCGTTTTCCCCTTCCATACGTAGTACGCCTTTAACGGTACTCATTGAAAGCCCATCGCAGGGACCTTGGTTCAACACAGTATAGACACAGGGCAAGCAGTCGCTAGCCAGAGATTGGCTGAATATTAACGTATTGTGTCTTATCAGCCAATATTGAATCCAGACCAAACACTCTAGTATTCAGTTTCTGGGCCGCGCATAGGGGTCCCTGATGATGTATTCGGCTTAGGAAAACCAAAAAATGAAAGAGACTGAACTATTAACAGCAATAAACACTTACCTGGACGCAATCTATCATTGTGATGTTGAGCTGCTCGACCAGGTATTTCACAAATCCTCTAGTCTTTTTGATGTTGATGAGGGTTCACTATTGGTTGATCCTATCGCCAACTTTCGTAATGACGTGGCTACCAGGCCTTCGCCTGCCAGTAAAAACCAGGCAAGGGAAGAGGAAATTGTTTTAATCGATTGGTTGTCGAAAGATTGCGCGACAGTAAAGCTACGGCTGCGTGCTCACAAAAATGTGTTTGTCGACCATTTGAGCTTCGTTAAAGACGGTGACCGCTGGTGTATTGTGTCTAAAGTTTGGCACTTGGAGCGCGTAATTTAAAACCTGAGGTGCCGGGACAGAAAATTTTACCTTTGCTCTGTTTTTGCCTCTCGGTGATGTTGAGATCTCCCTTTATTCGAAGGGAGTGTCTCAACTTTCACTGGCCCCCTGTCTAAACAACTGCCACAGTCTTTGTGCAACGGGGCCAACAGGCTCAGCGTTTAATCTGGCAACGCGAAACTCTATGCCTGGAGACTCTACCTCGCCTTCAACCCTTAAGGGAGCTAATAAACCCTGGGCCAGTTCATCTTTTATCAAGTGCTCCGGCAAGCTTCCCCAGCCCATGCCTTGCATGATGATTTCCTTTTTAGTCTGGAAGTCGTTCACTCTCCATTGATCCCCACCTTCAATGATCCCATAGGTTTTTTTCGAAGATTGGCGACCGCTAATGATGACCTGTGGGTAGGTTTTAATCACCGATTTTGGAACCACCTCATACTTTTGTAACACTGGAGAGTTTGCAGCAATCACCGAAATAAAACGCACATTCATGAAGTGCATGGATTCAAATTTTTCAATGTCTTTAAGCCAAGGTATGATCAGAATAGACGCTTGCCCGTTTTCTAATAAGTCCAAGGGGCCTGTTCCATTTTTGGAATAGATCTCTAGCCGAGTGCGAGGAAACTGCTCTTTACATTGCCTGATGGTGCTGATGATCGGTGAGACGGGAATCGCAGAGGTAAACGCAATGCCCACCTCGAGCTCCTCGCCGGTGGCCAGTTGCTTTGCCAGGGTTTTAAAGGACTGTGCCTGCCCTAGAACCAACTTGGCCTTTTCATAGAGTGCTTTTCCCTGTGGTGTCAGTTTATTTCTATAGTGGTCGCGGTCAAATATCTTTAATCCCAGCTCATCCTCAAGGTTCTTGATAGCCACGCTGATTGTTGGCTGTGTTCGGTGCAGAGTTTGAGCGGCCACTTTCAGGGAGCCCCCCTCAACAATTGCCTGCAGGGACTTAAGCTGGTCGAGTGTCATACCATCTCCTTAGGTGAAAGCTTACATCTTTATAGATATCACGAAATAACATTAGATAATAGCTAATGTTATCCTTTTGCCATCTTCAAGTGAATTGAATTTTTATTTAGTCTCTATACAGAAAGGTTGTTATGAACAAACAAACAGATGTACTTATCGTGGGTGGTGGTTTTGGGGGCGTTGGCGTTGCTCAGAAGTTAAGCAAAAGCGGCGTCAGCGTGACCTTGGTTGACAGGAAAAATTATTTTGAAGTGACATTTGCAATGCTGCGCAATGTTGCCAATCCCAAGCTTTTTGGCAATATGCCTCGTAAGCTCTATAGTGATTTTATCGAAGGAGAATTTATTCAGGGCACAATAGAGTCGCTGAATGATCGAGAAGCCAAGCTTGCAAGTGGAGAGATAATTCGTTTCAAACGCGCCATTATTTCGACGGGAAGCCGTTACCCTTCGCTGCCATTGGCAAAGTCGATTTCCGCACTGGATTATTCTGAACGTAGCCATGAAATATCCGGCAATCACCAAAAACTTACATCTGCAAGATCGGTGCTGGTGATAGGTGGCGGCGTAGTCGGTGTTGAATTGGCCGGTGAGATTGCAAGCGCCTTTCCTGATAAAGTCATTACTTTGGCCCATTCTGGCGATGCTTTGTTAGACACATTGAAACCCAAAGCGCAGCGTAAAGCACTTGAGCAATTAAACAACAGGGGGGTGACAGTCAAATTTAACCGTAGGTTTGCGAAAGATGTAGATGTCTACCGCTGCTCAAAGAGTAATGAAACGCTTCAGGTCGACCTAGCTTATGCCTGCGTCGGGATGCTTCCCAATACGGAGTTTTTGAAAGCCGAACTTCCGGGTGTTCTTGATGGCAGCGGTCTAATCAAAGTAGATGCTTATATGAGAATTGAGGGCTATGAGAACCTGTATGCTTTAGGTGATTGTGCTGCACTTGATGTCAATAAACATGGTTATGTTGCCAGTGTGCAGGGGGGGGTGTTGGCGGACTCTCTGATCAGATCTGAGCAAGGGAAAAAAGTTAAACCTTATAAAACGCCTCCATTTGCAGTGATCGCGGCGACGGGAACAGATTCGGGTGTTGCGCAAATGCCCTTTGGTGTCACAACGGCGAAGTTTTTTGTGAACTTGAAACAAAAAGACTTGGGTATTAGCAATATGTACAAGATGTACGGAAGCGTACCTGATGGACTGGTCTAAGCCAGAGTCCGGGCTGAACTAGAGCTCCGGTCTTCGAACCTTTAGCGCCACCGCTTGAGAATCTCTTCTAACTTACCTTCATCACGCATTCTGTTCAGTGCGTTCTGAATTTCTATCGTAGTCTCTTTGGGAAAAGAAAGATTACCGGCAAGGTAGATCTCCAGATTTGGGCCGACAGTCGGCCCAATTTGAAGCCGTCTAATATCTTCACCTATCAACTGCCAGTGATAAGTATCAACCCACTGAGACTCCGCCTGCACTTGAATGCGACCGGATTTTAGTAGCTTGGCGACATGTTCTGCTCGGGTCGCCGTATGCAATTTAGTAAAACCCAACTGAGATAACGTTGGAATAATGGCGCTACCCCGCAACACCCCAACATCCAAATCCGTCGCGCCCTCCACCGACGTTAAGGGTGGCGTGTGTACTAGAGTGCTCAAACGAATGTGATGGGAAAACAAGGGGGCAATAAAAGTAAACTTATTCACTCTCTCGGGTGTTTTTGTAAAGGGAATAATAACAACGGCAGTGTTGCCCGCTCGCTGGACACTGGCTTGGGCATCAGACCACGACATGTTCAAATTAAAACTGAACTGAGGCCCCCCATACCGGCTGGCTTCCTCCAGAATCTCCACGGCCATGCCCGTATTGCGTCCGTCGACAATGCCACAGAAGGGCATGGATTGATGACCCAAAACCAAAACCTCCGAGGCGAGACAATTTATCGCCACGAGACATTGGCAAAGGCAAAGTGCACCCGTTAATTTGATTCGCTCCATCTGAAAGTTACTCAGTATAAATTCGAACACTCCTTTTATTGTAGCAGGAAACCAGAAGGTCCCAGAAAATCGCGCTCAATTACCCCGGCCTCCCATCCGCCCGCACTTTCACCAACATGGGTCCATAATTAAAAAGGTAAATACCAAAAGCTAGCAACCAAAACACCCCCGCAGCAGCAATCAAACTACGAGACTCTCCCGGAAAAATTACCGTCAACAAAACCCGACACAAAACTGCAACAAAAAGCGCAACAAACGCAATTGGCACCGCCCGGGGCAAAACGTGAATGGGGCGTCCCGTATGCCCCAATGTAACTCGGGATATCATCGCTAAAATCATCCCCCCAATTGCCCCCACCGTAAAACAGTGTAAGGCAATGCTGAGCGAAACCAGATCTAAACTAAAAAGCAAAAGAGCCAACATGCCCAGCGGTAAAAATAAATAGGCCAAGTGCAAAGACCACAAGAGGGGAGAATGCCAACTGGCCTGAATGCCCCAGCGAAAAAATCGCCAGGCATTACTCACCGCCGCAACTCCCGCCGCCACAGTCAGTGAAAAACTGGAAACTTCAGAGAAGCCAAACGCCGCCATGGCTAGCAGAGTGAGAATGCTCAGCAGACTAATTGCATCTAATAGCAAAATATTCGGTTTTCTTGTGTAGTCCGTTGCATTGGCAGTAAAAAAGGGAATCACCCGCCCCCCAACCACGGCGATAATGAGTGTGATGAGCAGAATCGTTGCGTGCAATGCACGCATCGCCAATGCCGGGTCATGGTTCAGAGCACCGTAGTGACTCTCGGCGTTCAGCAGGGTCATGAGTGCCAGCATGGGCACAAACATCAGGTTTTTCCACTGCCTGACTTTGATCACGGGGTAGGCCATGGCCAAGGCCGAGAATAACAAAAATGAACAGTCGACAATGGCAATCAGCAGAGGCGGCAGACCGGTGTCGAAGGCCAGCAGCAGGCGCCCTAACAGCCAGGTGCCGGCCAACAGGGCCAAAGGGGCGCCTCGCAAACCGATAACCCCTGTCCAGGTCTGGACTGCGGTCAATAAAAACCCGGCGATAATGGCGCTGCCAAAACCAAAAATCATTTCGTGACCGTGCCACCAGAGCGCGCCACCGTAAGGTTGCCAGTTCAGAGGCCAGGTCCAGAAATAACTCCACCAGGCAATCGCCAGCCAGGAAAATAGGGCCCCGCCCAAAAACAAGGGGCGGAAGGCCAAACGGAGAATGGGGCTAATGGTTAACGCGACGCGGTTGTCATCAATGTTCAGCAAAAGTGGGCCCCTGTATATCTGGAAAGAAGGAAAAAGAAGCGGCTCAGTATAGCAATTGCCGGGTGTGCCGACTGCGCTAATTGACCAAACATTGGCCTGAGTCAATCACGCGCGGGTGGTCAATAGTGTACATTCAGGCGCCTTGTCCTTATTCTTCCTGTCTTCTGGTGTTGGGGGAACAAAAAGTGAGACAGCCTTAATGAGCAATAATGTATTGATTGAGACTTCTGCTGGTCGGGTAGAGGGGTATTGCGAGCCGCAGTTCCAGGGGGTTTGTGATGCATTTGTCGAGAATTTTGAGTCCCGACGCGAATTGGGGGCGAATGTTGCGATTACGCTGGAAGGCAAAACCGTTGTGGACCTCTGGGGTGGGCACAAAACCCCCGGTGGCGACGCCTGGGAGCGCGACACCCTGAGTGTTGTATTCTCCAGCACCAAGGGGGCCACCGCCCTGTGTGCACACCTGCTGGCCGATCGAGGGTTGTTGGATCTCGACGCCCCGGTCTCGCAGTACTGGCCCGAATACGCCAGCAACGGCAAAGAAGATACCCGAGTATCGATGTTATTGGATCATTCCGCTGGCGTTCCCCATGTGCGTACCAAGGTGAAAGAAAAAGGTTACAACGACTATGAGTACATGGTTGACCTGGTAGAGAACGAAGCTCCCTTTTGGGCGCCGGGCTCCCGTCAGGGTTACCACGGCATGACCTTCGCCTGGACGGTGGGGGAGTTGGTTCACCGGGTGGCGGGCAAACGACTGGGCGCGTTTTTTCAAGAGGAAGTGGCAGATCCGCTGGGTCTGGACTTCTGGATTGGTCTCCCTGAAGAGCACGAAACCCGTGTCGCGCCGATGTTATACGATGTGCCGGACGAGGCGACATTGCGTAGCCGGTTTTCTCAGACCGTGCAGTCAGACCCTGAATCGCCTTCACACCTGTTTCTATTAAACGGCGGCAATACCAAATTTAATGACCGGGAGACTCACGCAGCGGAAATCGGATCGGCGGGCGGTATTACCAATGGCCGTGGGCTGGCGGGCATGTATGAACCCCTGGCCAACGGCGGGGGAGACCTGGTGTCAGAACATACCCTATCGAGGATGGGGAGAACGGCAATGGCGACCCACGAAGACGCCACACTGCTGATTCCCACCCGGTTTGCCCTGGGTTTTATGAAAAGCATGGACAACCGCAAGGTGACCGATGCACCCGGCATGAGCTGCCGCTTGTCTGATGCCGCCTTTGGGCATGTGGGCATGGGCGGCTCGATTGGTTTTGCGGATCCCGAGGCAAAAATGAGCTTTGGGTATAACATGAACCAGATGGGCAATGGCATTTTGCTCAACGAGCGGGGCCAGACACTGGTGGATGCGTGTTATCAAGCCATGGATTACACCGAGTGTGACAGCGGCGTTTGGCGGGCTTGAGGCACCTCAACGCAGGTGTGACGGGGCTGTA
>ENA-OSET01000590-OSET01000590.1-sediment-metagenome-genome-assembly--contig:-NODE-590-length-40347-cov-4.152198_pt1 | contig 40347 bp, 25 predicted proteins | sample MGYA00237882_ERZ534229 | MGnify/ENA primary metagenome ERZ534229 (study PRJEB26408, sample SAMN06266212) | sediment metagenome | isolation source: Hudson Canyon methane seep mesocosm | place: USA:Hudson... | reverse complement strand
TGTCCTACAGACACCTCATTAAATAATCTTATGAAAGAAGGGGTTAACCATCGCAAAATACATTTGGTAGGCGATGTGATGCAAGATGCGGCAATACATTTTTCAAAGTTAGCAAAATGTCCAGAAGATTTGAATATCACAGAATTAGAAAATGGTTTTGTATTGTCAACAATACATAGAGCGGAGAATACCGATAGTAAAGAAAGGCTAGGTCAAATCGTAGATGCTATCAATGAAATTAGTAATAAAATAAAAGTTGTTTAATTCTCAACCCACAACTAGTTTATTAAACTTTACCCATTTGCATTGTGATATAATAACTACAGGAAACATATCTATTCTAGATTTAGCCTCTAAATAGTTATTAGCGCTATCAAATTTTACGAATCAAAAAGGGAAATCAAACGGATCCTCAAAACCAATACGTTGACTTGATTTGCCTTCTGCAATTAGTATGATAAATTTTGCAAATTCTTCGTAGGATTGACAATTATTTAGAAAACGTTTTACATTCCCTAATCTTTTATACCGTGTTTCAAATACCAACAAAGGATCGGAAATTAAAAGCTGATCCAAACCTGGATAATATTTAGGTTCTCTAACCGAGCACATAACTTTATTTTGGTCTTTTTTTGTATATTAGATTGATTATCTGTACTCCAAAATCGTTATCCACTAGAAACTATTTAGGTAAAGAGCAGGTGTTATTTTGAGACTTTTGTGGATCTTGGGAACCCTTCAGTGTTGCTAAATTCACTTTAACCTATTACAAATATGAAAAAGATAAGAATTGGAACAGCCTTTTTGTTTTTACTGATATTGGGTATAAGTAAGTCTTTTAGTCAGCATGCAGCAGATACTTTTGCAATTGTATCGCTTTGTAACTTGGATTTGAACAGAGTAGCAACAAAGCTTTCAGTAGCAAATTTAGCTACTGTATCGCCTGCAGTAGTTGGGTATAAATGGAATAGCGGTGACGCTTCTACAGTGAAATGGCGTCCGCAAGGAATTACAGGCGTAAATGCTGGTTGTAAAGAGTTTTCCGTGGTTTCTTGGTATGGTCGGAATTACAATTATCCTTTTCCTTGTGATGGGCAGAATGCGGATTATAGGGATAGAGGTTCGAGGGTCTCTTTTGTAGATATTACAGATATGAACAGCATTACTTATCGTCATGTATTATTGGTCGATGAAAACTATGATACTTTTTATGATATGCATGCAGGAGGACTGGTTATTATTAATGACACGTTATATGTTCCAGACTCAAGAAGCACAACAGATGCTATGTATGCTTTTCCTCTAGATCAAATAAAGGAAGTCCCAACAGCTTTTCAAGCTACTTTTCATAATTATGGTTATATCTTAGCTAGAACAGCAAATGCAGTAGACAGTATGCCAATCAACCCGTCGTTTGTGTCTTATGATTGGGACGATCAGAAAATGGTGCTAGGAAGTTTTCAGAACTGTGGGCCAATTAATTGTCCTTCTCCTCAATTCAATCGTTTGATGTGGTACAATATAGGGATGGTTAATACGAATACACCCTATTATGATGGTTTGTTTGGTAATATGCAAGGGCTTGGTTCTGCGACCAACTTGCACAACTCTAATAAGAAAGATTTATGGGTATCCACTAGTTATGGTGCTGTAAATAATAGCATCTTATTGACTTTTAATTATGATTTTGGTATAAATACAGTGCAAGATCAATCGATAAGTATTGGAGATAATTATGCTAAATTCACATTTCCTCCTGGTATTGAGGATATTCATTTATCTCCAGATAATGATACTATTTGGACCTTGACAGAATTTTCTCCCACACACCCTACTTGTTTCGCCGAGTCTTCTAATCAACGCTACGTTTTTGGTTTTAAAAGAACGGATATATCTCCACCAGGAAATTGCAATGGAAATGTTACTTATACACAAGATATTATTGACAATGCTACTATTTGTACACCTACTGATTTGACTTACTATGCTTCTACTGATTATGTTTCGTATGCAACTTTCGATAAGTCAGATGAGACTTGGATTGAACTTAATGCGTTAAGCGATGCATTAGCTGGAGTAAATCGTTCAGTGTTTATGTGGATGAAACAATCTATAACGGTTTCTAGTGAATCACAGGTCTTAGCTGGTATTAATACATCAGCAGGTGGCAATGTGTGTAACCTGCAAATAAGTACCAGTGAAACATTAGGTATTTACGATGGAGCTACTTCTCATTGGGGAACAACTATTATTACAGACGGACTTTGGCATCATGTGGGCTATACTTATAATGACGCTACAGGAGAAACAAAACTTTATATAGATGGTTCCTTAGAGCTAACTTACAACAATTCCCAAACAATCTTTAGTACCGATTTAATTTCTTTAGGACAAGAATTTGATAGTGGCTTAGATAAGAGTAATTTCTTTGAAGGAGAAATGACGGAAGTTACTATTTGGAATGATGTATTAGTTTCTTCGGATATTAATCAATTGATGACTGAAACGGTTGCCTCTACTCATCCTAAAATACAAAACTTAATGGCTTATTACTCAATGAATAAGCTTTGTGGAGGTGACTTAACAATTGTTGAAGATATTTCAGGTAATGATTTTCATGGTGCAGCCAAAGGGACTATTGGAACAGATGGTGTAAATGTATTGTCTGTAGATCAGATGGACCAACTTTCTGGGTTTAATAGTATAGCATATTTTACTAAAAGCTGGCTGGATAATGGAAGCTCTATTAGTATACTCGACTCATTAGCATTGACACAAGGTACTTATGCTTCAGGACCTTATACTCTGGAACTAACTAAAGGTCCATTTATTATTACAGATGATTGGACTATTAATATCCAGTATACCACAGCAACCGATGTACAAGCAAGTTGTGGAAGTTATACATGGATTGATGGGAATGTCTATACCTCCACTAACAATAGTGCAACCCATACCTTGTCAAATGCAGTAGGTTGTGATTCTATAGTAACCTTGAATTTGACAGTGACCAATATAGATACTACTATCACTACTTCTGGATTTACGATAACATCTAATCAGGCTGGCGCTAATTATCAATGGATAGATTGTAACGATAACAATAGCATCGTATTAGGCGAAACAAGCCAGTCTTATACCAATGCCCCTAATGGCAGTTATGCTGTTGTTATAACAGATAGTGTGTGTTCAGACACCTCTGCTTGTGTTACAATTGTTGGCGTGGGAGTTGAGACCTTAGAGAGTGCTTCTGTTTTTATTTATCCGAATCCGAATAATGGAAGTTTTTATGTTTCTACAAACGGCGTCAACAATTTTAGTCTAAGCCTGTACTCGATTGATGGTAGAGCTGTAATGGAGGGGCTTGTAATAAAGGAAGAAAATCAGCTTATAAATTTAGGGAAAATCGAAAGCGGTGTTTATATCGTAAGAATCATAAATGGAAAATTTTCAAAAACAGTCCAATTGGTTGTAAATTAAAACAAAGGTTCTAAAATGAAGACCTTGAAAGTGATATAATTGTATTTCTAAAAATATAAAAACAAGACTAAGAATTAAATAATGATTGGATTGTATATATACTTACTAATTGGCCTTTTTTGGTTTTTGATTATCTCCGGCTATAATTGGCGAGAATTTAATGGACTAAAATTCTTGGTTGGAATTATTGCTTATCCGCTATTGTTTCCAGTGTTTTTTTACTTACAACTCAAAAAAGTGTCAATTTTTAAAAAGACTTTAAAGGGCTTTAATACTTTTAAATTTTTGTTCTTCAATGATTATGGATCTGAACCAAACACCTATGATCCAAACCCAGAAAACGACAATAATTTTCAGGTTTCCGATAAAGACTTTCCGCCATTTTAAAAGTGGAGCCGGAGGATTTATTTCATGAACCCATAGACTAACGTGCAGTGGATAAAAGCGTTATTTCGATTCTCGAAATCGACACTATTTTTTGTTAACTCAAATAAGCAAGCTTATTTCCTTAACAAAAAAAAAGCGTCACCTTTTCAGGTAAACGCTTTTATCAGAGTGGAGCCGGAGGGTTTCGAACCCTCGTCCAAACAAGGTTCAAGTAGTGCTTTCTACATGTTTATTTCACTATTATTTTTCGACTATAAACCGGAAGCGAACACCCCATGTATAGCTTAGCCTTTTTAGTTTCGCATTAATACCAAGACTTTATTAATGCTAGTTTATACCAACGAACCCATATAGTTATAACCGATAAACGGGTAGTTATAACCAGGGTACTTGTCGACTACCTAGTAGCGCGATTAAGCAGAGTCACATCAAGTGACTATGCAGCAAGTGCGTAGTTGTTATTTCCAATTAAATTGGATGAGAATTAGTTTTTACGAGCCAACTCACACATCTCGACATGCTTACAAAACCGATACTCTCGCTGTCAAATCCAAGGTCGGCCCCATATAGAACTACTGCAAAAATAGGCATATAATTGTAAGATACTTGAAAACAGGAGATGTTTTGCTACTAAAATTTCGCGAAAAATGAATTCGATTTACCCAGATTCAAGCATATTTATCGGTTGTTAATAACCGTCTAATAACTGTTGAAAAGTATATAGATGCCGATAAGTATATTCCGTTATATTTGTTTCCGTATTATTTTAATAAACTGACAATGAATTTTATAGTTTCAAGCACCGCATTACTTAAGCAGCTACAAGCCGTTGGTGGAGTACTAAATAGCTCAAACACCTTACCTATTTTGGATAATTTTTTATTCGAAATTAAAGGAAAAGAACTTACAATTTCTGCTTCTGATCTAGAAACTACGATGACTACAAAGTTAGCTGTTGAAGCTAAGAAAAATGGGGACGTAGCTATACCAGCAAAATTATTGTTGGATATCCTAAAAACTTTTCCAGATCATCCATTGACGTTTAAAATAGACGAAAAGACTTTCGGTATTGAGATTTCTTCTGATTATGGGAAGTATAAATTAAGTGGTCAAAATGGTGATGAGTTTCCAAAAACCCCAGCTTTAGAAGCGCCTTCTACTGTTAATATATCTGCGGAGGTTTTACAAAGAGCAATCGAAAAAACAATCTTTGCTGCTGGAAACGATGATTTAAGACCTGTAATGAGTGGTATATTTTGTCAATTCGAAACAGATAATGTAATATTTGTTGCTACGGATGCGCACAAATTGGTTCGCTATAAAAGAAACGACATTAAAGCTGATAGCGCTTCTTCTTTTATTATTCCAAAGAAACCTATGAACCTAATGAAAGGGCTTTTAGTTGGTGTTAATGGAGATGTTACAGTAACCTACAATGAATCAAACGCACGTTTTGATTTTGGTGGATTTACACTTATTTGCAGATTAATTGACGGTAATTACCCGAATTATGAAGCGGTTATTCCAAATGAAAATCCGAATAGATTAACAATAGACAGACTGTCGCTTTTAAGCTCAATTAAAAGGGTTTCAATCTTTGCAAATAAAACAACACACCAAGTAAGGCTAAAAATTAATGGAAGTGAGCTTTCTGTTAGTGCTGAAGATTTAGACTTTTCCAATGAAGCCAATGAAAGATTAACCTGTGCTTACGAAGGAGAAGATATGGAAATTGGTTTTAACTCACGTTTTATGTTGGAAATGCTAAATAATATGGGAGCAGAATCTGTTGTTCTTGAATTAAGTGCTCCAAATAGAGCTGGTATTCTAGTCCCAGAACAACCTGAAAATGATGGTGAAGATATACTTATGCTGGTTATGCCTGTAATGTTGAATCACTAACATGTACTTATTCAATAAAAAAGCCTTTCTAATAAGGCTTTTTTTATGTCCAATTTTCTGAAATGTAAAGAGTTAAACTTTTGCTTACGACTTTTTACGCATATAAATTTCCTTGCGAACTTTCGCTACTACCTCATTGTCTTCATCGGTAATTTTTGCATCAAAGAAAACCGTATGCTTTCCGGTATTATCAACCTCCCGTTTTAACTGTAAAAGTTTTTCTTGGGATATTTCAAAAATAGCGCTAACCCTTCCAGTGGCTGGCTTTATAAATTTAATATCAGCAGATTTATCCCAAACAACATACCCTTTCCCAAGGTAATTATGCACAATAAAGACATAGAAAGGATCACACATAGCATACAAAGATCCTCCAAAATGCGTCCCGAAGAGGTTTTTATTGAACCACGTTTTACGCAATTCTACCTCCATTCGCGTTTTATCTTGGTTTACTTTCTTTAACTTAATACCCGCGCCAATATAGGGAGGATACCAATTAATCATTTTTATATTTTTATAAAAAGAATTGCTAGCCATTTTATAAAATCGCTCCTAATTTGCTTCCTTGCTCAATCGCTCTTTTTGCATCCAACTCCCCTGCTCTTTCTGAGCCTCCTATTAAATGTGTCTTTACTCCTGCACTTTCTAAATCAACCAAAAGGTCTGTATTACTTAATTGCCCGGCACAAAGAATAATTGTATCTACATCCATTACTTCTGAATTTCCTTTTCTGGTAATATGTAAACCGTTATCATCAATTTTATCATATTGCACACCATTCAGCATTTTAACCGATTTATTCTTTAAGGATATCCGATGAATCCAACCCGTTGTTTTACCTAAGCCAGCACCTATTTTAGACTCTTTACGCTGCATTAAGACAACTTCTCTAGGCGAAGGAGTAACTTGGGCAGTAATGCCTTCTATACCCCCTCTTGCTTCGTTTGTATCATCAATACCCCATTCTTTTAAAAAGGCTGCTAAATTTTGAGAAGTAGCTTCTCCCTCATGTGTTATATATTCCGCAACATCAAAACCTATGCCTCCGGCACCGATTATGGCTACTTTTTTACCTACTTCTTTTTTATGTTTTAAAACATCTATATAGCTTAACACTTTTGGGTGATCGATACCTTCAATTTGTGGAATTCGCGGCTTAATACCGCTAGCAAGTATAACCTCGTCGTATTCCTTTAGCATTTCTACATCTGCTTTGGTATTCAACTTTAGATCAACACCGGTTATTTCCATTTGTTTACCGAAATAACGAATGGTTTCGTAAAATTCTTCTTTGCCAGGAATTTGTTTAGCAATATTAAACTGCCCTCCTATTTCCGATGCAGCTTCAAACACAGTTACGTTATGACCTCTGCCAGCTAAAATCGTGGATGCTGCCATACCTGCTGGGCCAGCGCCAACTACGGCAATATTTTTCACTTTCGCAGTTGGCAAATAATTTAATTCCGTTTCGCTACATGCTCTTGGATTAACCAGACATGAAGCAACTTTTCGACTAAAAACATGATCTAAACATGCTTGATTACAGCCAATACACGTGTTAATTTCATCCTCTCTACCCTGCTCTGCTTTGTTTACCAATTCGGGATCGGCTAAAAATGGACGTGCCATAGAAACCATGTCCGCATCTCCGTTTGCTAAAATACTTTCAGCAACATCCGGCATATTTATTCTATTGGTTGTAATAAGTGGAATACTTACTTCCTTCTTCATTTTATTAGTTACCCATGTAAATGCTCCACGTGGTACCATTGTTCCAATTGTAGGAATTCTAGCCTCATGCCAACCTATTCCTGTGTTAAGCATTGTAACACCAGCCTTTTCCAGTTCCTTAGCTAAAATGACTACTTCTTCCCAATTACTCCCATTCTCAACTAAATCAATCATTGATAACCTGAAAATTATAATAAAGTTAGGGCCTACTTCCTTTCTAATTCTTCGTACAATTTCTAAAGGAAACTTGATTCTATTTTCATATATCCCCCCCCATTCATCCGTACGATGGTTTGTTTTTGGTGCGATGAATTGGTTAATCAAATACCCTTCAGAGCCCATAACTTCAACACCGTCATAATTTGCATGTTTTGCCAATTTAGCTGCTCTTGCAAAGTGTTTTATTGTCTTTTCAATGCCTCTTTTACTAAGTGCCCAAGGCTTAAATGGAGAAATTGGAGATTTAGTTGCACTTGGAGCAACCAAAAAAGGGTGATAGCCATAGCGCCCAGTATGCAAAATTTGCATACAAATTTTGCCGCCATTCTCATGAACCGCTTTTGTAATTTCTTTATGTTTATTAGCAGTTCTTTCGTTTGTTAATTTACTTGAAAATGGCGCAACCCAACCAGCAGTATTTGGCGAGATACCTCCTGTAACAATTAGTCCTGCACCACCTTTGGCTCTTTCTGCATAGTAAGCAGCAATTTTACTATAACCATTTTTCAATTCTTCCAATCCTGTATGCATAGAGCCCATCAAGGTTCTATTCTTGATTGTTGTAAATCCAAGATCCAAAGGTTCGAATAATTTTGGGTATTTGTTATGCATACATACTAATTTTAATTCATACAAATATAACAGTTATTTCACAATAGCTGTAAAACAAAAAGGTCCGAATCAATTGATTCGGACCTTTTACTCGTCAACTAACTACTAAACAAAAACTATAACTTTGTAAATGGTCTTGTTATCCTTCCCTCTCCTGAGTGAATAACAACATAATAAATGCCTTGGTTAATGCCTGAAATATCAATCTCTTTAGAGCTAACATTATTAACCTTTCCAGATTGAATTAATTGCCCCAACTGGTTTCTTATTTCAAATGTAGATTCAGCATTTAATTTACCACTAAAATTTAAGCGTATAGAATTCTCAGCTGGATTTGGAAATAGATTAACGTCAAATACATCATTTTCTTCCACTGAAGACCAATCTGCAACATCCCAAATGGAAATATCATCAACTGCAGCTTCAACTAAACTTCCTCCATCTAAGTATTGCCCTGGTCGAGTTGAATCAGAAGCAATAAACTTAATTTGAAAAGTACTGTTAACAGTTACATAATCTTCAATTCTATAAGCAAACTTTCTCCATGCACGATCTCCTGTTTTCGTATCTTCAACAGATGTCCACGATGCTCCGGAATTATCAGATACATACACTTGCCACCAATCAGCATTTGGATTAGCTCCAGATGGTGGATTATTTGTGTACCAACGATAAAATGACATTACCGGTGCAGTATAGCTCGTTAAATCGATTACTGGCGACAACAAAGTTGTGTGCCCTGCATCAACATCAGCCAATCCTAATCCGTCACTCTGTTGTCCTGCTCTTTCTGTTAAGAAACATAAATCACCAAACTCTGTATGTTGAGAGCTCGGTGCAACCTGCGCAGCAGCTACACCTACATCAGGGTTTCCATCACCATTTAAATCCGCAAATGAACCAAGCGGCAACGTTAACTCCCAGCTTCCAGTTGTGTTATTGTCATCACTAGTTCCTATAGTCCAATTTCCCCAATCGCTGTTATTGTCTCCTCCATCTTCTTTTTCAATTTCAACCATATCAACTAGGATGAAGTTAGGTAGGTTGGGATACACTATTTTTTCGGCTCCAATAGGATTAATAGCTGAAACCATTCCATTGATATCTTCTGCTCCAATATAATATGCAACAACAGTACCGGCTGGTTGTCCCGGAATTACACCATCATAAGTTGACCCTGAAGTGTTAGCTAAACCTGTTTGTGTCCATGTAGTACCATTGTTTAACCTATACCAACAGCTAACACTATTTAAGTAGTTTGTCCATGGAAATGACAATTGTAATTCTGCACTAATATCTATAGGTGTTGTAGCAGCTGTTGTGTCGACAGCTGTATGAACAAGTTCCGCGTTTGAAACTAATGTAATTCCGTGCATATCGAATGCCGTAATAATCGCCATTCCATTTGGTGTGCCATTCGTAATATTTGCATCATCATCATCTGCCTCTAAAACAGCTAATAATACTTCTGTAAAAGCCGTTCCTTCATTTCCATTAGCTGTTGCTGCTTGAAGGCCAGGATAAGCAAGGGCAAACAAATCCATGGTTGCTGGCATATCGTTTCCTAATAAAATATATAAATCCCACCAAGCTCCTGCTATTATTTCACCATCTGCATGAACTTCTCCTAGTATATCAATTGGATATACTTTTGGCAATGTATCATACCTTCTTATCGACGCTGTTGGATCTGCTGGATCACTCCCATTTCCTAAAATTGGATCTTCTAATTGTGCAAATCCCCAAACATCGGCATATCCTTCATTCATTCCCCCATTTTGAAACCATGAACCTTGACTTTGGTAATACTTATCATTAATACCATGGCCATATTCATGAAAAACAACATCTGCAACCATAGCATAAGATCTACATGCAGCAGATGTTGTATAAAAGTTAATAGAAGAGCCATTGTAAAACGCATTACATTCAGTGGGAGTTATATCTACGTTAATAGGTAATTGAATATCCATCCCGGTAAAAGCGGGTAAAATTGTTTTATGATAATCATGAATAGCATTCACATTATTATAACTACACAACTCTTCTAAACTAGCGTTTCCATCCCAAGAAACTGTAGTTGGAGCCCCGTCAGTAACCGAAGTGGTAAAACTAGGAGTAGTTCCATTATTTACAACTATCCCCCATTGACCTTCTAAACTTAAAACGGCATTTTGTGTTCCTGTTTGATTTGTAGATACAAATCCAGCACCATCGGTCTGATAAGCTGTTCCTCCAACTGTTAAGTCTAAATTAGCTATACTCATAGGAATAGCAGCAATATCTGGGTTATTCTCGTAAATTGTAGCTTCTACATTTAATTCAATATCTCCAGGAGGAAGAATAAGTTTAGAAGCCGCTATTTTCTTTTTAAAATCAGCTTTTCCATGAATTTCATCTTCATGCTTACAAGTTCCATCAGAACAATGCAATACGAGGTTTTGACGATACAATACTTCTCCTGTATTTGCATCTACCCATGTAAACCAATTTGAAGGTACTCTAGATGCCCCCATTGTCTCTACTTTCACTTCATAAACCAATTTATACTTCATTGATTTAAAGTATGGTACAGGTAACACCTTAAGTGATGAGTTTACACTAACATTCGTAATGTTCTCAGTAATATCAATACTGGCTGCACTAATCGCGGCTTGTTCGTCGATAGATGGTGTTGTAGATAGGGTAATATCTGTATATACATCAGCACCCCAAGAAATTAATTTACTATCGTGCGTCAACTTTGCTGTAAACTTTCCAAATAATACATCTAACCCATTATACTTCTGATTAAATGTTACAAAAAGATGTTTTGAAGTTTCACCAACGTTATTCAACACCAAGTCTTCCGATGGAATATTGAACCCGGATAATTTAGAAGTAATAAAATTTCTTACTTTCAATTCTGGTGTTCCACCAGGTACTTTGATTGGTTGACCATACGCTGAATGCGGTCTGCCATTTTCTTCATTAAAAGTAACATACCATACTCCATTTTCCGCTAAGAAATCTTGCCAAGGCTTTTGTTGACGTAATTTATACTGGTATTGTAGATCAGGTAATCTTTTGTTGTCAGTAATATATGTTTTATCTAATTTATTAGATGTTACATGTAAATTATCTTGTGCTGCAGCCGTAATTCCAATACAGACAGCAAATAGCAATAATAAATTTTTCTGCATAATTAAAGTAATTTGTGAGTTGTTGTGGGTACAATATCGATATAAAATAAAGATTAGCCTATCAAAACCCCAATATTTGTCAGCAATAATACATAAACGGTCAGATTTAATTGGTTATTGGTCAATCTCTAAGTATTTCGATTTGTTTGCCACTATTCTACACATTTCATAGAAATAAAGAATTAAATTTGCACCATGAAAAGAGTCGTTGTTGGATTGTCAGGTGGCGTTGATTCAAGCGTTGCAGCATACTTGTTAAAAGAACAAGGTTATGATGTAATTGGTCTTTTTATGAAAAATTGGCATGATGAGTCCGTTACCATAAGCGATGAATGCCCATGGATTGACGATAGTAACGATGCGCTGCAAGTTGCTGAAATGCTAGGAATTCCTTTTCAGGTAATAGATTTTAGCAAAGAATATAAAGAACGTATAGTTGATTATATGTTTCGGGAATATGAAAAAGGAAGAACACCAAATCCTGATGTGCTTTGTAACAGAGAAGTAAAATTTGATATTTTTTTAGACAAAGCCTTAGAATTGGGTGCTGACTTCGTAGCAACCGGTCATTATTGTCAAAAAGAAGAAATAGAAATTGATGGCAAACCAGTTTATCAACTTATTGCTGGAGCTGACAACAACAAAGACCAAAGTTATTTTCTCTGTCAATTAAACCAGCAACAACTCAGTAAAGCGCTCTTTCCGATTGGCAACCTTCAAAAACCGGAGGTCAGAGAAATTGCCAAAAAGATAGGATTGAATACTGCTGATAAAAAGGATTCACAAGGCCTTTGCTTTATTGGAAAAGTTAAGCTACCTGTCTTTTTACAGCAGCAGTTAAAACCAAAAGAAGGAAGTATTTTAGAAGTTGAAAATGAACATACTGGTTTTATCTATCCAGATAATGAACTAAAAACACTGGTTAAGCCCTTTTCTCTGGAACCTCAAATAGGTAAAGTTGTTGGAACACATCAAGGTGCTCATTATTTTACAGTAGGACAACGAAAAGGACTGCAAGTCGGAGGAACTCCTGAAGCATTATTTGTAATTGGTGTAGATACGCGTAAAAACATTGTTTATACCGGTCAAGGAGCCGAGCACAAAGGATTGTATCGCAAGGGGTTATTCGTAAAAAATGAAGAAATTCATTGGGTTAGACCCGACCTTACAATGGCCATAGGTGACACAAAAACCTATATGGGACGAATTCGTTACCGACAGGAATTACAAGAATTAACCCTTTATAAAAAGGAAGAAGGTTTGTTCATACTTTTTACAGAAATGCAACGCGGAATTACTCCTGGTCAATTTGTAGCTTGGTATGATAATAATGAACTACTTGGAAGCGGAGTAATTGAAGCCTAATGATAAAGCTATTATTCATATCTATTTTTTTTCCAATTCTTATTTTAGGACAAGTAAAAGAAAGGTATAACTATATTCAAAAACCCGAGCTTAATTCTGTTACAATAGCCTGGAGAACTTCTGCTCCTGGCATATCTCTTATAAAATGGGGAACCGACTCACTTAACTTGATAGATTCTATTGTTTCGCTACATTCTATCCGAAAACATGTTTTTGAAATAAAAGGTTTAAAACCTAATTCCAAATATTATTACCAAACAAAAACCGAGAATGTGTTTTTATCTGAAATAGAATACTTCTATACGGCAAAACAGGATAGTCGAAACCACTTTTCTTTTTTACACTATGGAGATTGTGGATATAATAATACTATCCAAAATGATATAGCCAAGCTAATGGAAGCCGAAATAACAGACTTTGGAATTGTAGCCGGAGATGTTGACCAAAACAAAGGAAACAATTATGATGAAATCTACTTTGGCGTATATAAAGATATATTAAAAAACAACTGCCATTTTACTTGTATCGGTAATCATGATACTTATGCTGATGATGCAGCGACTTATTTGGATGAATTTTATTTGCCCTCAAATAATCCGCAAAACTCTGAAAGGTATTATTCATACACCTGGGGAAACGCAAAATTTATTTGCCTTGATTCAAATATTCCGTATACAGAAGGATCAGATCAATATAACTGGCTAGTTGGTGAATTACAATGCAATGATAAACAATGGTTATTTACATTTTTTCACCACCCTCCATGGACAAATGCATGGAGCCCAGATTACAACATTCCCTTTTTAGAATATTTTAGATACAAAGGAAACGTAGATATGCGTACATCTTTAGTGCCTTTATTCGAAAAATATAAAGTTGATTTTGTCTTAAACGGGCATTCACATTGCTATCAAAGAGGAGACTTAAACGGAGTGAAATACGTAATATCAGGTGGTGCAGGATCTTCACGCTTAGATAAGAAAAGACATAGTAAATCGCCCAATATTGATACAGAAATATACAAAAATCAATACGTACGATTTGATGTAAAAGGAGATACGGTTATTTATACAGCAATTGACATTGAAGGTAAAATAATTGATGTGGTGAAAACCGTAAAAAAAGCGTCTACCAAAACTCCCAATATTTCGCATTTAGGAAATGAATTAAAATGTAATTTGAATGGAAAACACCAATGGTTTTTAGATGGTATTGCGATAGAGAATGGAAATGATATAAATTATAATATCAATGAGGAAGGTATTTACGAGGTTCAAGTTATCAATGAAATGGGTTGTATCTTAAATTCTGAACCTTTGGAAATAACTTTTAGAAAAGGCACCTTAAAAAGCGATTAAGCAAGATTTATATATTTTATCTACACAATTAACATCTCACTTAAATATATTTGTAAAAATATTTAGAATGCGTTCCATACTCTTTTTATTATTACTTAGCTCTACTCTAGCTTATTCTCAGGTGGTTGACCGTTACAATTTTGTGCAAAGACCAACAGAAACCGGAGTAACAATAGCTTGGCGAACGGCATCTCTAAGCACAGGAACTATTGAATGGGGTACTGATGCATTTAATTTAAATAATACGTTAACCGAATCCGGTGCAACTCAAAAACATTATTTTGACATTTCTGGACTTACTGCGAATACAAAATACTACTATCAAACATCTACAGACGGAGGATTTACTTCCGCGTTAGATTTCTTTTATACCGCTAAAACAGATGCTTCTACAAAAATGGCATTTCTACATTATGGGGATTGTGGGTATAACAATACTATTCAAAGCGATATTGCTGCTCTTATGATCGGAGATAGCACTGAATTTGGTATTGTAGCAGGCGATGTTGATCAAGGCGTAGGAGATGACTATGATGGTGTATTCTTTGGACCCTATGCAAATTTGGTAAAAAATGCTTGTCAATTTACTTGTATCGGGAATCATGACACCTATGCTGATAATGCAGCAACGTACTTAGATGATTTTTATCTTCCGACAAATAATCCTATTCAATCTGAAAGATATTATTCTTTCACTTGGGGAAATGGAAAATTTATATGTTTAGATGCGAACATAGATTACTCCATCGGCTCAGATCAACACAATTGGATGCTGGAAGAATTGCAATGTAACGACAGACAATGGTTATTTATGTTTTTTCATCAACCACCATGGACAAACGCATGGAGCGCTGATTATTACATTCCATTTACCACTTATTACCTTTACCAAGGAAATGAAGATATGCGAACAGACTTGGTTCCATATTTTGAACAATACAATGTAGACTTTGTTCTAAATGGACACTCACATTGCTACCAAAGGGGTGAACTAAATGGAGTTAAATACATTATATCTGGAGGGGCAGGTGCTTCTACACTTGATTTTAACACAAACAGCAATTCACCAAATATCGATACTGAAATTTACGCCAATCAATATGTACGTTTCAACATTGAAGGAGATACAGCGACATATGTTGCTATTGATATAAATGATGTTGTTATCGACTCAGTGACAACTATAAAATCCTTCACTCCTATTCGACCAGAAATATCTCTAAATAATTTGACCTTAGAAAGTACGAGTGGAAACAGCTATATGTGGTTTTTAGACGGAATACAAATCACTGGTGCAGTAAGTCAAACGTACACCCCTACTTCCAATGGTACTTATGAAGTAGCAACAACAAATCAATATGGCTGCACATTTACTTCGGATCCATTTGAATACAACTTGCTAAACATTGCTGAAATTGATTTAAACAACTTGGCACTTTACCCTAATCCTGCTGCTAATTTTGTGCAAATAACAGGAAGTTGCCCAAACTACTATGGGGGGTTAGATCTTACTATGCTGGATGGAATAGGGAAAATTATTTTTAGTGAAAAAATTGAAATAGAAAACAATTTAAACCATACCATTGACTTAGGTGGTTTTTCAAACGGGATATATTCTGTTAGAATTGTTAGCACATCTTCTATGAGAACATTTAAGTTTATTAAACAATAGATTTATCTCTTTGTAATTTTTAATACCACGAAAACGAACAGAAGTAAGAACCCTAAGACTAGCAAGGCATACCCAATCAACAACATCAATTCATTGCCTGCATTATTTGTCGCTTCTTTTTCTACATTCTCAATGCTACTTTCAATAACTACCTCACTTTCAATCAATTCATATATTGGCTGAACCAAAAGCGTGTCCTCCAAATTGTGTATTAGCTTTACTTGAGCAGTATCACCATCACTCCATTTTATAAACTTCCACCCTTCAGTTTCAACAGCTTTAATCGGTAAAGGTATATCCTTATAATATATTCCTTCAAATGGCAGTTTTATAGGGTAATTTCCGTTAACAACTATACAACCTGTATCACCTGCAATTTTTAATGTGTACATCCCTTTTGGAGCTAACAGCTTAACCATTTCAGGTCTTAAATGACGATGTCTCAATTTTGCATACATTCTAAAATGATCAACTTTTTCTAACCACACCTCTTCAGACAAAGGCACTCTTTTCAAATGAGGAGCAAGTAATTTCCCATTCCTAGGTAATTCATCTTTATAAATTCCTTCTAGTTTATCCACAGCAGCAATTATGGTATCTCTATGGATTGCCGTATTCATTAAATGTGCCATTTGGTTAATAAAGTCATTTTTAAACTCATCGTTCTGCATTAACTTACGCAAATAGAATGTACTCCATTCAGGGTTAAACCAATCCGTTCGTTTAGAACTTAAACATTTCACCAAATATTTTCGGGAAGCTGTTCCGAAACTCAAATCTGTATCGTATAAGATCATTCTAAATTTCCCATCTAAATCTTTAGAATTCCAATACCGTATATTACCTCTAGAATCAGTATTATTTAAGTAAATCTGAAAAACACGATAGTTAATGTAGTTTCTAATATCTAAAAAGGTTTTAGCTTTTTCATAAGCCTCGTTGTCCATTGTATCCAAACGCATAAACCAATTATACATTTTCATATAATCAGAGCTACTTCCATGCTGTCTAACCCATCTCCCCATAATTATACTTGAGCTATCCCTATTTGCCCCATGATTTTCGAATAAATAATGCTCGTTAACTTTTTCACGAAGGTTATACAACCCCCAATATTGGCCATTTATAAACAACTGGATAGGTTGATATGCCATATAATCAAGCCCCATATTTCTTGCTAAATATGCATTTAAAACATCTTTAAAACGAGAACCTTTATAATCATTTCCAGATGTTCGAATAACTAATTGTTTAAACGCTGAGATATTCTTTTGCGGAAATATTTCATGTTGGAAACGGCTAATTCCATATTCACTACGAGCAATGATTTTCATCGACTTGTCCGGTTGCCTTCGCGTAGATTCACCAAATATTTTAATCCCACATTTTTGATTAAAACCTTCTTGGTTATTTGTGTCCAAATAAATTATATGAATTGGTCTCTCCCATTTTTTTTGATAATTTGCGTTAGACCAATGACCCATAGTGTCTTTATAGACGTGTGCGCCTAAAACATATATTCCTTTTTCCTTATCCCAAAAATAGTCTTCATCGACACCAATTGATAGTATTGGAAGGTTTGTTTCAAAGTTTAAAATATAGGTCCTTGAAATAAGTGTATCAATGGAATCTCCTGCAAAAACAGGTTTTATTTGCAAAAATGTGCTGTTGGAAATTTCAATTGGTTTCGAAAAACGTCTCGATGGCTTACTTCCATCAATAGAATAGTATGCTTTTGTAAAATCACCTTCTATTTCTACTGAAATTGACCCATCGTATTTCCCTGAACTATGCGATACTTCAACAACTTGCCCAAAAAAGATTGTTGAAATCAATAATGATAAAAGTAAACTCAGATAACGCATTAAACGAATATAAATAGGAAGCGAGGGACAATCACCTAAGGTTTTAAAAGTTATACATACTTCTCTTTTAATTAATTAAAATTCCTTAAAAACTTTGTTTTAACCTTTTATCCGTTTTTCCTTTTTACCTATCACTCTGACAGTTAAATTTGTCTAACAAATTATTACACATGAAAGTAAGACAAGTTTTAATAATCGTCTCTTCAATCATTTTACTCATCTTCATGTCTATGTTATATATGATAGGGGAAAGTAATGGAATTAGCTACGGTGAAGCCAATGCTGAAGAAATCAGAGCTGACAGGAAAAAGTCAGACGATAACATCAATGACTCTGTGCAATTTAAAAGTGTCACAGCATCGCTCATTTCAAACGATAGTATTCCTTCCACAATAAAAGGGTATGGAAGAGTCGTATCTACTTCTACAATAACTGTATCATCAGAAGTTCAGGGTAAAATAATAGCAGCTATCAGTTTGAAAAAAGGAATCCATTTTAAGAAAGGACAACCTTTGTTTGCTTTAAATAGTTCCGACGCAAAATTGGCACTAAAAGCTAGGAAAAGTGGATTTTTGGCCTTGTTAACAAGCATATTACCCGACATAAAGATTGATTTCCCAGATAGATTCAATACCTGGAACAAATTTTACAAAGAAATGAAGGTGAATGAACCTATCTCTCGTTTACCTAACTTTACTTCGTTAAAGGAAAAGAATTTTATTATTTCAAGAAAAATACTTACAGAGTATTACCAAATAAAAAGTGATGAAGAACGGTTAAAAAAATATTCTGTTTCTGCACCATTTGACGGTAGTATTATTGATGCTTTTACGGATGTTGGCGCCATTGTTAATCCTGGTTCACCGGTATTGAGTATTATCAGAGATAATACAATGGAAATTGAAATTCCAATTGCCACCGAAAAAATTAATCAATTGGCAATAGGCTCTGCCGTATCGCTTATAGATAATAATCATAAATCTTTTGAAGGAAAAGTTATTCGTATTGGAGATTATATAAATCAGCAAACGCAAACGGTACCAGTTTTTGTTAACATTACAAGTGAAACAGATGGTTTATATAATGGGATGTATTTGGATGCAAATATTGTTGGACATGGTTTTGACAACGTTGTTGAAATACCTAGAAAGGCACTAATCAGTACGAATGAAGTTTACATTGTTGAAAAAGACAGTGCTTTAACTTCATTAAAGGTGAACGTAATTGATTACAAAGAAAATACAGTTACAATTTCAGGAATCCCAAATAATTCTAATGTCGTTATCGAATCGGTTGTCAATATCAATGAAGGTGATAAAGTTGTAATTAGAAAGTAGAACAATGCGGAAATTTATAGCCTTTTTCATAAAGTACCCCATTTGGTCGAATGCAATATTAATTGTTACGGCTATGGCTGGGATATTGAGCTTGTTTACTATGCATCGTTCATTTTTCCCTGAATTAGATCCTAACAGAATATATGTAAACGTTGCTTATCCAGGAGCTTCTCCGGAAGAAATTGAAGAAGGAATAACAACCCGTATTGAGGAAGCTTTAGTTGGGTTAGAGGGGATAAAAGAAACCTCTTCCACTTCATCGGAAAATTTATCGAAACTCAATATTGAAGCGTTTGAAGGTTCTGATTTGAATGAACTTTTACAAGAAGTAAAAAATGCTATAGACGGTATTAATTCTATGCCGTCAGGTGCTGAACGACCTATTGTATATGCTCAAAAGACAAGGGGAATGGCCGGTATGGGTGGAACCGTTGGTTTTGTTTCCCTTCATGGCCCAGACGATTTAGAACAACTAAAAATAGTTGCAGATAAGATTGAACAGGATATGCTTTCTTCCAAAAGGCTTTCACAAATCGAAGTCCTTGGGTACCCGCCTCAAATTATCGCAATCGATATAAGAGAAAACGATTTATTACGATATGGAATCTCATTCGAACAGATATCAAGTATAGTGCGCTCCAGTAACATGGATGTTTCAGGAGGCTCAATAAAATCGAATAAAGAAGAACTATATATCCGTTCAATGAGTAAATCTACGGATCCAGATGTAATTAAAGAATACATTATACGCGCATTGCCCGATGGACAGGTAATTCGGTTAAAAGATGTAGCAGATGTTAATTTTGAGTTCTCAGACATCCCCCTTAAAGGTTACGTAAATGGTGAAAGAAGCATAACATTCTTAATAAAAAAACTAGGAAGCGAGGACATCAAAAGTATATCGGATTACATAAAAGGTTATGTATCGGAATTTAACAATGAAGATAATGGATTTGAAATGCAGACGCTATTTATGTTTAGTGATATGCTAGACCAAAGAATTGACATGCTTAGCTCAAACTTATTTTTAGGGCTTATTCTAGTTTGTATTGTATTAGGGTTTTTCCTTAGTCTGAGGCTGTCACTTTGGGTTGCTTTTGGTATTCCATTTTCCATGATTGGGATGTTTGCACTTGGCGCTCTTTATGGAATGACAATAAATATGATTTCATTATTTGGGATGATATTGGTTGTTGGGATTCTGGTTGATGATGGAATTGTTATTGCAGAAAACATATACTCTCACTTTGAAAGGGGAAAATCACCCATGCGCGCAGCATTAGACGGAACAATGGAAGTACTATCGTCTGTGTTTACATCTGTTTTAACTACAATTGTGGCCTTTGGATTTCTTTTGTTTGTTGGCGGCGACATGGCTATGATGGAAGAAATGGCCTTTAGTGTTATTGGTTGTTTAATCTTTTCATTAGTTGAAGCATTTTTGATATTACCCGCTCACCTTTCTCACAAACACACGTTAGAAATAAGTAAAAGCAAAAACTATAAAAGTGTCCGAAGTAAAATTAATAATGGTATCGATAAACTTAGAAATGGTTATGAGAAATTAGTAACGCACTTTACAATATGGTATAGAATAACCGTTTTCGGGCCAATGATTTTTATAGTTGTGATTATTGGACTTACCGTTTCTGGAATAATTCAAACAGCATTCTACCCGAATATTCCATTTGATAACGTTGGAATCGATATAGCATTTAACCCTGGTGACAGAGAAGATCAAACCGAAGACTTCTTATGGTATCTAGATAGTATTGTTTCTGATTATGGTAATGAATTAAGAGAAACTTATGGAGATACAATCATTACATACAATTCACTTAACCTAGGCACCACTGAAAGAATTGGCGAACGTGGAAGTCATTGTGGAAATATTAGAGTTTCAGTGAAAGAAAATGACTTTATCTCAACACTCGAAATTTCAGCGATACTAAAAGAAAGAATCAATAAAGACTCTTTGTCAAAACTTGAAAAATTCTCAATTGGTGGTGAAACTCCTTTTGGAAAGGATATTTCATTATCGCTTCAAAGTGAAGACGGTGAACAATTAAATTTAGCTACAAAATGGTTATTGGCTAACATAAAGGCGCTTCCAGATGTGAAAGACATTAACGATAATGCCGGTCTTGGATTAAGAGAAATACATTTAACGTTAAAACCTAAAGCATTTATGCTCGGATTAAACGAGTCAGCAATTTTAACCCAAATTCGACAAGGATTCTTTGGGCAAGAAATCCAACGCGTAATTATAGGAAGGGACGAAGTGAAACTGTGGACCAGGTATCCTTTACAAGATAGAAATTCCATAGGTGACTTGGAAAACTTAAGAATTAAAATAGCCAACGGACAAGAGTTTCCACTAAATGATTTAGCAGATTACAAAATTAAAAGGGGAAAAGTATCTATTCGCCATATAAATGGAAAACAAGAGGTTAGAGTGTTCGGAAGTCTTTATAACGGAGAATTATCTTCTGTTATTAATGCAGATATAAAAAGAGAATACTTGGACCACATTCATGAATACTTCCCTAAAGTAGATTACAAAATAAAAGGACAAGCAGAAAAAGCTGCTGATTCTGCTGGTAGATTAATGATTGCATTTACGCTTGGTGTGTTTTTAATCTTGGTCATTCTTTCTCTTAATTTTTCATCTTTCTATCAAGCTAGATTGATTATGATGGTTATTCCGGTTGGGATTGTAAGTGCTATTTTAGGACATGGAATTGTTGGAATTCCGTTTTCAATGTTTAGCTTTTGGGGTATAATTGCATTGGTAGGGATATTAGTAAATGATGCGGTTGTAATGTTGGATCAATACAACAGAAACTTGAAAAAAGGTATGAATCCAAAAGATTCAGGAATTGCAGCAGGAAAATCTAGATTTAGACCTATTATTCTTACATCACTTACAACTGTTGCAGGATTATTTCCACTGATATATCTAGAAACAAGCTTCCAGGCGCAGTTTTTAATCCCAATGGCTATTTCTGTTGCTTATGGTGTTTTATTTGGAACATTGATTTTATTATTCTTCTTCCCTCCTCTTCTTAGATACTTTGCGGATATTAGAAGAGCAAGGTGGTGGTTATGGAGAGGAGGTCCTTCTGCGCCTTCTAGAATTGAAGTGGAACCTGTTACTAAACATGTAAAAAGAGTTGCTGAAATGGGTAACCTAGATTATTCTAACGACCAATTAAAAAGAGAGGATATTTAAATCAATTATAATGCGAATTTTAAAAACATACTTCTTACTGATATTGGTTATTTGTTCGGTCGGCAATATTAGCGTTGCACAGGATTCTTTATCACTTTCAGATGCAATTCAGATTGGGCTAAAGAAAAATTTTGACATTCAAATATCAGCCAAAAATATTGAAATCAATAAATTACAAAACACATGGGGCCAAGCAGGGAGATATCCTACAATTGACATCAATATTCAACAAGGAAATAGTATTTCAGACCAAAGCAACAATCCCTTATCTATTGTTCAACAATTAATATATCAAAACTCCATTCAAGGTGCAGCTAATTTAAATTGGGTACTGTTTAACGGATTCAGAATTAAAGCAAATAAACTAAAATTAAATAACCTTGAAGCGCAAAGTGAAGGAAATGCAACATTGGTTATTGAGAACACAATTCAAGGTATTATACTTTCTTACTACAGTACCAATCTTCAAAAAGAAAAGATGGACCTTCTTAAAAATGTATTAAAACTTTCAAGAGATAAATACTTACATGAAAAAGAAAAAGGAGAAATGGGTCTTGCAACAACCGTAGATCAGTTGCAATTCGAATCAGCTTATTTATCTGATTCTTCAGCCATTATTATGCAAGAATTAGCTTATAAAAACGCTATCAAAAACCTAAACTTGTTTATGGGGGTTGAAATCAATTTAAAATGGAATTTGACTGATAAATTACTTCCTGAAAATACGCTTTATAATTATAAGGAATTAGAATCCAAAATGCTTGGAAATAATACTAATATTAAAAACCAAGTAGTAAATATTGAGATACTAAAACAAGATGTTTCTTTAGCCAAAGCATCCATGTTCCCTGTCGTATCTTTTAACTCTGGAGCAAGCTACAATACAAGTAGACTCCAAATTAATGACTTCCCAATGCCAGGCGCAAATACCTCTAATACTGCAAATATTAATTATTTTGCGAATTTCACTGTAGGTTTTAAAATTTTTGATGGGGGGAAAGTTAAACGTGCCATACAAGCTGTTCAAATTCAAGAAGATATTACGAATTTAAATATGGACAAATTGAAGCACCAGTTAACACAGGAATTAGCAAATCATTATGAAATTTACAATACACGGATAGCAATATTTAAAGTAAACCTAAAGTCATTTGATGTTGCAAAAAGAAGCTTCGAAATAGCTCAACTACGAAAAAATTCTGGGATAATTAATTCGTTCGATTTACGTAACATAGAGATGGTTTACCTGCAAACAGGAACAGCTTTATTTGAAGCCATCTATAACATACAAGAATCTAAGACTAACCTTACTAGGTTGACTGGAGGAATTATAGAGAATAAAGAATAAATCTATTTCTCAATTATTATCTCAGTGCTCTTCTTTATATAAGGGTAAATCTCATCCACATCCTTGCGATTTAATGAAATACAACCCCAAGTCCAATTCACCTTATTGTCAATTAAATAGTCTCCACCTTCTGGTGTTCCATGAATACCCACTTCCCCTCCTATTTTAGCGTCTTTAGGGATTTCTCCTTTTGATTTTGCTTCCTTAAACTTTCTTTTTGACTCCTCATTCGGGTAATCTATCCAAATAAACTTCCGCCAGTTTTTATGCGGATATTTCGATACGATATGAAATGTTCCCTCTGGCGTACACCGATCTCCTTGAATTCTTTTATCATCAATTGGGTTTGTACCCAATACTACCGAATATTGTTTAATCACTTTATCTATATCCATTACAGATAAAACAAAATCACTTTTATCAATATGTATGGATATATTATGCTGCTTGACTTGAAGGGAATCAATAAGAAAAGCTAATGAGAAGTTCTCATTAATCAAAAACAATGGACTTGGAGTCTTTTTGTTTGATAATATTTTAATAGAATCCACTTTATTCTCACATGATTGTACGCTAAAACTCATTGCAAAACATAGTAATAATAATATTAATTTTTTCATATTAGAACTAAGCTAAGGAATCCTATAAGCTTCTATAAAGGGATTTATTATTAGCTTTTCAGTAACTATTATCTGCTAACTATAAAACTAAATATAGTATGCTTGCATAACTTTTTTAATTTTAGTATGCTTGCATAACAAATTTTAATTATATTCGTCATCCGTGAGCGAGAAAAAGGAATTGAATAAGGGGCAAATGAAGCCCGAAGACACTATAGACTTTCATATAAGATGGGCATGGTATAACATTTCTAGAATGTACAACATGCAAGCATCTAAATTTGGAGGGTCAATGGCAATTGCTATTACAATCCTAAATATTGAAAAAGATGGAACTCCTTCAACAAAACTTGCTCCTAAAATGGGTATGGAGCCAAGAAGTCTCACTAGAATGATTAAAACATTAGAAGATAATGGTGTAATCGAGAAGAGAGCAGATAAGGACGATAAAAGAATGGTTCGCTTATTTTTAACCAAAGAAGGAAAAAAACTACGGAAACAAGCGACAAATATTGTAATGCAGTTTAATCAAAAAATTAGAGAGGAAATTCCAGATAAAGAATTGGAAAAATGCTTTAATACATTAAATAAGGTGAATCAAATTATTGATAAGAATAACATATTTTAAAATATATAAAGAATGAAAACAAACATCAGAAAAGTAGCAGTTTTAGGATCCGGAGTAATGGGATCTGCTATTGCTTGTCATTTTGCCAATGTAGGGTGCAGTGTTCTTTTATTAGACATTGTGCCAAAAGAGGCTGAAGACACCGACAATAAAGCTGCAAGAAACAAATTAGTTAATGATGCATTAAAAGCTTCATTAAAATCTAAACCCTCTCCTATTTATAGCAAAAGTTTTGCTAATAGAATTGAGACAGGCAACATGACTGACGACATGAATAAAATCGCTGAATGTGATTGGATCATTGAGGTGGTTGTTGAGCGTTTAGACATTAAAAAAATAGTTTTTGAAAACGTAGAAAAATTTAGAAAACCTGGAACTTTGATAACTTCAAATACTTCAGGTATTCCCATTCATACTATGTTGGAAGGAAGAAGTGATGATTTTAAACAACACTTTTGTGGATCTCACTTTTTTAATCCTCCACGTTATTTAAAGTTATTGGAAATAATACCAACTCCAGAGACGAAACAAAGTGTTGTAGATTTCTTAATGGACTATGGTTCAAAAATTTTAGGAAAAACTACAGTACTATGCAAAGATACGCCTGCATTTATTGCAAACCGTGTTGGTGTTTACGCAATTCAGGATTTATTTCACACTGTAAAAGAGATGGATTTAACAGTTGGTGAAATAGACAAGTTAACTGGACCAGTAATGGGACGCCCAAAATCAGCAACTTTCCGTACTTGCGATGTTGTTGGTTTAGATACTTTAGTGCACGTTGCTAACGGAGTAAAGGATAATTGTCCTGATGATGAACGGAATGATGTTTTTACTATTCCAGATTTCGTTTCTAAAATGGTAGAAAACGGTTGGTTAGGAAGTAAATCAAAACAAGGTTTTTACAAAAAGGCTAAAGATGAAAACGGAAAGAAAACAATTCTTGAGCTCGATCTTAAAACATTAGAATACGGTCCAAAAAGTAAAGTGAAATTTGCAACAATAGCTGCTGCTAAATTGGAAGAAGACTTAAAGAAAAGAACGAAGATTCTTTTCTCAGGAAAGGACAAAGCAGGAGATTTTTATAGAAGTGTTTTCTGCGGTGTTTTTCAATATGTTACGAACCGTATTCCTGAGATTTCTGATGAATTGTACAAGATAGATGATGCTTTAAGAGCTGGTTTTGCATGGGAAATGGGACCATTTGAAACATGGGATGCTATCGGATTCGAAAAAGTATTAAAAACAATGGAAGAGCTAGGTAAAAAGCCAGCCCAATTTGTTTACGATATGGTTGCAGATGGTATAACTTCATTCTACAAATTGGAAAATGGAGTTCGTCAGTTTTACGATGTCGCTGCAAAAGAATATAAAGTAATTCCCGGAACAGAAGATTTAGTTTCTTTAGCTAACATAAAAGAAACAAACACTGTATGGAACAATGCTGATGCTTCAATCATTCACTTAGGAGATGGTATCTTAAATGTAGAATTCCATTCTAAAATGAATACCATTGGTGGAGGAACTTTACAAGCTATTAATAAAGCCATTGATATGGCTGAGCAAGAAGAAGCTTATAAAGGTGTTATTCTTTCGAATGAAGGTGAAAACTTTTCGGCAGGAGCAAATGTCGCTATGATATTTATGATGGCTGTTGAACAAGAATATGATGAATTGGATTTTGCAATTAGAGCTTTCCAAAACACTACAATGCGATTACGACATTCATCTATTCCAGTAATTGTTGCTCCTCATGGATTAACTTTAGGAGGTGGATGTGAACTTTGTCTTCACGCAGATAAAGTAATAGCAAATGCTGAATCTTATATCGGTTTAGTTGAAATGGGAGTAGGTTTAATACCAGGTGGTGGTGGAACCAAGGAGTTCGCTAAACGATTCTCTCAAGAAATGAAAGAAGGAGATATTAGAACAAATGCTTTACGAAATAAATTCTTAACGGTTGGACAAGCAAAAGTTGCAACTTCAGCATACGAAGCTTTTGAATTGGGATACTTAAGAGAAGGAACTGACGAAGTTGTCGTTTCTAGAGTACACCAACTAGCTTATGCCAAAGCAGTTTGTTTGGATATGGCTAACAAAGGATATCAGCAACCAGCTAAAGTAAAAGACATTAGAGTTGTTGGAAACGAAGGAATGGGAATTGTTTATGTAGGCGCCCACTCTATGTGGAGTGGAAACTATATGTCTGAACACGATAAAGTGATTTCTGAGAAATTGGGCTACGTACTTTGCGGTGGAGATTTAAGTGCTCCAACGGACGTATCTGAACAGTATTTACTCGATTTAGAAAGAAGAGCATTCTTAGAACTATGTTCAGAAAAGAAAACGCTAGAAAGATTACAAAGTTTATTGCAAACTGGAAAAATCTTAAGAAACTAAATCATCTAACTTAATACATTAAAAAAAATGAAAACAGCATATATAGTAGGAGGTTACAGATCAGCAGTTGGTAAAGCACCTAGAGGGATGTTTAAAACAATGCGTGCCGATGATTTATCCGCAGATGTAATCAGACATTTATTAAAAGATTTTCCACAACTAGATCACAACAGAATTGATGATGTGATTGTAGGAAATGCAACACCAGAGGCAGAACAAGGATTAAACATTGGTAGAATGGTCTCATTAATGGGATTAGATACTGAAAAAGTACCGGGAATGACGGTTAACCGTTATTGTTCTTCTGGACTACAAACAATAGCCTTAGCATCATGGCAAATTCAATCTGGCGCAGCAGACTGCATTATAGCAGGTGGTGTTGAAACAATGACTCCAATACCTTTTGGTGGATGGAGATTAGTTCCCAATGCCCAAGTTGGAAAGGAAAATCCAGACTGGTACTGGGGAATGGGATTAACTGCAGAAGCAGTTGCAAACGAGTACAAAGTATCCAGAGAAGATCAAGATAAATTTGCCTTAAAGTCTCATGACAAAGCACTTAAGGCGATTGCAGAAGGTAAATTTAAAGATGACATCGTTCCAATTACAGTTAACGAAGTTTATTTGGATGAAAATGAAAAGAGACAAGAAAGAAGCTTTATTGCAGATACCGATGAAGGACCAAGAGCTGGTTCTACAATGGAAGGTTTAGCCAAATTAAGACCTGTATTTACACAAGGAGGATCTGTTACTGCAGCCAACTCTTCTCAAACATCTGATGGAGCTGCATTTGTTATGGTAATGAGTGAAGAAATGGTAAAAGAGTTAGGTCTAGAACCAATTGCTCGATTAGTTTCTTTCAGTGTAGCAGCCTTAGAACCAAGGATTATGGGGATGGGACCAAAATATGCAATTCCAAAAGCTTTAAAACTTGCAGGTATAAAATTAGAAGACCTGGAACAAATTGAATTAAACGAGGCATTCGCTTCACAATCCATTGCTGTAATCAATGAACTAGGATTAAATCCAGATATCGTTAACGTAAATGGAGGAGCAATTGCAATGGGACATCCACTTGGGTGTACAGGAGCTAAATTATCAGTTCAATTGTTCAACGAAATGAGAAGAAGAAAACAAAAATACGGAGCAGTTACAATGTGCGTCGGAACGGGTCAAGGTGCTTGTGGAATTTTTGAGTTTTTAAAATAAATAACATACTATAAAATATATAATCATGTCAGAAAAGAAAACCATAAGAGGAGCTGAATTCCTAATTACCGAAACAGCTGCTAACGATATTTTTATTCCAGAAGAATGGAATGAAGAGCAAAAAATGATTGCACAAATGTGTAATGATTTTCTTGCTACCGAAGTGCATCCGCATATGGAGGCAATTGACTTAGCAAAAGACACAAGTTTAATGCCTAAAATTATGGATAAAGCAGGTGAACTAGGATTGCTGGGGATGTCTGTACCCGAAGAGTTAGGAGGCATGGGAATGGATTTCAAAACTTCTATGCTTGCAACCGAAGCACTAGGAGCTGGATATTCCTTTTCTGTAGCCTACGGTGCTCACACAGGAATTGGGACCTTACCACTGTTATACTATGGAACAGAGGAACAAAAAAAGAAATATATTCCAAAATTAGCTACAGGTGAATGGAAAGCTTCCTATTGTTTAACAGAACCTAGTGCTGGTTCAGATGCGAACTCAGGGAGAACCAGTGCTACTCTATCCGATGACGGAACTTATTATGAACTAACCGGTCAAAAAATGTGGATTACAAACGCTGGCTTCGCTAATTTACATACAGTTTTTGCTAGAATTGGAGACGATGAAAATCTTACAGCGTTTTTAGTGGAGGCTGATTTGGAAGGTATCACTTTAAATCCCGAAGAAAAGAAAATGGGAATTAAAGGCTCTTCTACTAGACAAGTATTTTACAATAATGTAAAAGTTCCTGCTGAAAATATGCTTTCTGATAGAGGGAATGGTTTTAAAATTGCAGTTAATATATTAAATATTGGTCGTGCAAAATTAGGTGGTGGTGTAATGGGCGGATGCAAAGCAGCAATAACCGACACCGTCAACTATGCTAATGAGAGAGAGCAGTTTGGAAGACCTATTTCTAAATATGGGGCTATTCGTCATAAATTGGCTGAGCAATGTGTAAGAACTTTTGCTACAGAAAGTGCAGTTTATAGAGCATCTCAGAACATTGATGACGCAATTCAGGCGCTAATTGATGGTGGAATGACAAAGGAAAAGGCTACATTGAAAGGAATTGAACAATTTGCGCCAGAATGTGCTATTTTGAAAGTTTATGGATCAGACTCCTTAGATTATGTAGTAGATGAAGGCGTTCAGGTACATGGAGGTATGGGCTATAGTGCAGAAACGAATATTGAAAGAGCTTATAGAGATGCACGTATAAATAAAATCTTCGAAGGAACGAACGAAATCAATAGAATGTTAACAGTTTCTATGATTCTGAAAAAAGCAATGAAAGGAGAATTAGATTTGATGGGACCAGCAATGGCTGTTGGAAATGAATTGATGGGTATTCCTGATTTTGGCGCTCCAGATGAATCACTTTTTGCTGCTGAAAAAGGATATGTTGCTAACTTAAAGAAATCTGTATTGATGATTGCTGGATCTGCTGCTCAAAAAATTGGTGAAAAAATGGCCAAAGAGCAAGAGATTGTAATGAACATTGCAGATATGATTAATATGGTTTATATCACTGAATCAACTTTGTTAAGAGTTGAGAAAATGGTAAGCATGAAAAGTGAAACAGAATGTCAAGAACAATTAGATATGATGCGAGTTCTTATATATGATGCCTGTGATACCGTTAACAAAGCAGGTAAAGACGCTTTGAACGCTTTCGCAGAAGGTGATGAAATGAGAATGATGTTAATGGGATTAAAACGATTTACAAAACATGGCCCTTTCAATGCTAAAGAAGCTAGACAAAGAATTGCAATTAAGTTGATTGAGAAAAATGAGTACTGTTATTAAGCGGTAATATATTCAAAGTATAATGTGTATTAAGTCTAATCTTTAGGCTTAATACATAATGCTTTACACCGCATATTATTATCTAACCATAGGTATTAGGATAGAGAAATCAAGCCACTGTTCCTTGACAACTAGAACCTGCGCCAGCGGTGCAACCATAACAATGCTGTGAAATTACGACCTCTCTTTTCTTCAGCTCCTCGAGATTAAAATCTGCTATGTGCTGAACCGATGAAGCTGTCTTAAGTTGTAACATTTGATTGAAATCGCAATCATATAAGTTACCGTCCCAACTAACTGAAATAGTATTACGACACATCAAATTTTCGACGGTATAAGGATTGTATGACGTAATTAGTTTGTCCATGTATTCTTCAAATCGTTGACTCGCAACTAAAAAATCTAAAAACCGACTTATTGGTAAGTTTGTTATAGTAAATAGTTGATTAAAAGTTATTCCGAAATTTTGTTGTAATTCTCTTTTATAATCCAGTTCTAGGCTATGTTGGTCACCAGGTAAAGATGCTCCTCCTGGGTTAAAAACTAAATCTAATTGCAGACCTGAATTTTGAACTCCATACCCTACTTCATTAAGCATTTTTAATGCTTCTATAGAAGCATTAAAAACACCATCTCCTCTTTGTTTATCAACATTTCCTGCCGTATAACAAGGAAGTGAAGAAATCAAGTGTATATTATTCGCTTTAAAAAACTCAGGTAAATTCAAATACTTCTTATTTGCAACAATAATGGTTAAATTAGAACGAACGATAATGTCATCTACACCTATTTTGGTTAGCTCTTCAATAAACCATCTGAAATTAGGATTCATTTCGGGTGCACCTCCTGTAATATCAACTGTATGCGCTCCAGAATTTTTTATAGCTTCCAAACACTGCCTCATAGTGTCTTTGGTCATAATTTCTTTTCTGTCAGGCCCTGCATCAACATGGCAATGATCACATACCTGGTTACACATGTAGCCAATATTAATCTGAAATATTTCAAGTTTCTTTACTTTAAGAGGAAAGTTATTCTGAACACTTAATTTACTTGAAAACTTAGGGAAAAAATCACTATCAAACAACTCCCCTTCTAATATTGCTAGTTGTTTTTTTACTTCAACGATAGCTTTGTCTTGGCCTTTTAAAGATATTTTTCGAGATTTTGTTTCTAACATTTATTACTTGTTTAACTTCCAGTTATAATCCAAGTAACTAATCTTCACTTTAGGATGAAATGTCATTCCTGAATACTGTTCTACGAACTTTAAAACAGATTCACTTTCCTGAATAAAATCGTCCGCATACCATTCAAAAATTTTGGACAATTGTGCAGATTTCTCAGCCAGCTTAACATTATCCGTCTTGAAAAAAGCTTTAGTAAGTCTATCTAATTCCTTTTCTACGTTAAGCATTGTAAATGCTTTGTTGCTTAACTTCGGACAAGAAATCGCTGCACAATTAATTGCGAAATGAATCCTTGCATCTTTAAATTGTCTACGAATAATTTTATTTTCAATATCATTTAAGGTATGCGTATTCGCCCCAATCTTGACAAATCTTTTATCCCAAGGCTTTGCCGAAACATCTTTTATACTATTTACTGGAAACCTTTCTAATACGAGTTTAATTGTCCAAGCGTTATATGCGTTTAACCAAAAAGCTTTTTTTTCTGCTTGCGACCATCCAGTTTTTGCCTCATTATCTCCAATTAGCTTAAGATACTTATCAAGTTTAACTATGTCCGACTTGAAGCCATCGTAATTCACTTTTCCTTCTGAAGTTACATGACTGCTCAATAAAGCATCCCAGCTGCTATGTGATACATGCTCTTTAATATCTTGCCCAAAACATTGAACAAGTAGCAACCCCATTAAAACTATTGTGAAACTTAATTTTTTCATAAATATAATTTGTTTATTCAATTGAAACTTTCTTGATAGTCAATTGATAGAAAGTTAAAACCCTATCGCGCTTGGTATAACAAGCATTATACCATTAGTTACTGAAATTATGTTTGAATCACACCAACATTATAAGGTTTTTTAATAGGTGCATGATCAGCAGCTTCTATCCCCATAGATATCCATTTCCTTGTGTCTAATGGGTTAATAATAGCATCTATCCACAAACGTGAAGCTGCATATTCGGGAGCCGTCTGTTCATCGTAACGAGCCTTTACTGTATCAAACATCTTTTTCTCTTTTTCGGCAGTTATTTCTTCGCCTTTAGCTTTTAAACTAGCTACTTCTATCTGTAATAATACTTTTGCCGCTTGAGCTCCACCCATAACAGCGATTTGAGCTGTAGGCCACCCAACAATTAATCTAGGGTCATAGGCCTTCCCACACATTGCATAATTTCCTGCACCGTAAGAATTCCCCATTACAATGGTGAATTTTGGAACAACTGAATTTGCCATTGCACTAACCAGTTTAGCCCCATCCTTGATTATTCCACCATGTTCAGAGCGAGAACCCACCATAAAACCGGTTACATCTTGCAGAAAGACTAACGGCACTTTCTTTTGATTACAATTCATAATAAAACGAGCAGCTTTATCAGCACTATCACTGTATATTACCCCTCCAAACTGCATTTCGCCTTTCTTAGTCTTAATAATTTCTCTTTGATTTGCTACAATTCCAACAGACCAACCATCTATTCTAGCATATCCACAAACAATTGTTTTTCCGTAACCTGATTTGTATTCCGTAAATTCAGAATTATCAACTAAACGTTTAATAATATCTCTTGTCTGATAAGGAGTTGTTCTTTCCTTTGGGAAAATTCCATAAATCTCTTTAGGATTCAATTTAGGTTTAATGCTTTTCTTTCTATCAAATCCAGCGGATTCATGTTTACCAATTTTATCAATAATTTCACGAATAGTTGTTAAACATGATTTATCATCTGGACTGTTGTAATCACATACTCCGCTTATTTCAGTATGGGTAGTAGCACCTCCCAAAGTTTCATTATCAATAACTTCTCCTACTGCAGCTTTTACCAAATATGATCCTGCCAAGAAAATGCTACCGGTTTTATCAACTATCAATGATTCATCACTCATTATTGGCAAATACGCACCACCTGCAACACAACTGCCCATTACCGCAGCTATTTGAGTAATTCCCATAGAACTCATAATAGCATTATTTCTAAATATTCTACCGAAATGCTCTTTGTCTGGGAATATTTCGTCTTGCATTGGTAAGAAAACCCCTGCACTATCTACTAAATATATAATTGGCAATTTATTCTCTATAGAAATTTCTTGCGCTCTTAAATTTTTTTTTCCTGTAATAGGAAACCATGCACCAGCTTTAACAGTTGCGTCATTTGCAACCACTACACATTGTTTTCCACTAACGTATCCAATAACTATTACTACCCCTCCACTTGGGCAACCTCCATATTGCTCGTACATTCCGTATCCTGCAAATTCTCCCATTTCCACATAGTCAGAATCTTTATCCAATAAGAGAGCTATTCTTTCCCTGGCTGTTAACTTTCCTTTTGAATGATGTTTTTTAACCTTTTTCTCTCCTCCACCTAAATGAATTTTGTCAATCTTTCTCTGAAGTGCAGAAATTTTTAATTTCATCGTATCTTCATTCTTGTTGAATTTTAAATCTTGCTTCTTCATTTTAGTCCCCTCTGTTGCCATATTTCATTTTTAATAGTTCCTGTCGCTATTGGCACGAAGATAAGAAAGGAATCATAGATTGTGAAATTTATGACAAATTCCTTTCCATATAATTATATACCTTCGCATATAAAGTGTAGAAAGATGAAGATAGGAATAGTTTTATATCCAACTTTTGGAGGAAGTGGTGTTGTAGCAACTGAGTTAGGAAAAGCTTTAGCAGTAAAAGGGCATGAAATACATTTCATTACTTATAGTAAACCAGTAAGGTTAAATGAATTAAGAGGAAATATTTATTTTCACCAAGTTTCTGTTTCAGAATACCCATTGTTTGAGCATACACCTTACGAACAAGTACTTACAAGTAAATTAGTTGATGTTGTAAAATTTGAAGAATTAGACTTACTTCATGTACATTATGCTATTCCGCATGCATCTGCTGCTTATATGGCACAACAAATACTGAAATCTCAGGGAATTAATATTCCTTTTATAACAACTTTACATGGAACCGACATTACACTTGTCGGTAAAGATCCATCTTTTGAACCAGTAATTACATTTGCTATTAACAATTCTAATGCTGTAACAGCAGTTTCGGAAAGCTTGAAAAAAGACACTTACAACCATTTTACTATTAATAATGGAATCGAAGTTATTCCCAATTTTATTTGCCTGAAAGAATATAATTTACCCAATAATGAAAAATATAAAAAGAGGTATGCTCCAAATGGAGAATTTATTATTACCCATATTTCTAATTTTAGAAAGGTAAAAAGAGTTGATGACGTTATAGCAGTATTTAATAAGTTAAGGGAGAAAATTCCTTGTAAACTTTTACTGGTTGGAGATGGACCAGAAAGACCAAGATTGGAAAGGTTATGCAGAGATAAATACTGTATGGAGAACACCTTGTTTCTGGGGCAAATGGAATCTACAAAAGAGGTACTAAACATCTCCGATTTATTTCTTTTACCATCTGAAACCGAAAGTTTTGGTTTAGCCGCATTAGAAGCTATGGCTTCAGGAGTTCCTGTCATAACATCGAATACTGGCGGCTTGCCAGAAGTTGTTTCAAATGGTGAAAGTGGATACCTAACTAATGTTGGCGATATTGATGGAATGGTTCAATATGCTTTATTCATTCTAGCGTCTAAAGAAAGGTTATCTAATTTTAAAATAGCTGCAAGAAAAAAAGCGAAAGAATTTGACATTAATCAAATACTTCCGCTTTATGAAAATCTTTATAGAAGAATAATTAAATTATCTCATTAACTGAACTGTATAGCCTCTTTCTATTGGAATTATTTCTTGGGTTCCATCAGGTAGATAGTCTCCGTTGTAAGAACCAGTCAATACAATAAAGTAGACTCCTTCTTTACATTTAGCTCCATTTTTTGTTGTTCCATCCCATTCAAAGCTTAAGTCAGTAGACTCAAACATTTTCAACCCCCATCTGTTGTAGATAGTTACACTAAGGTTGTCAAAACAAACATCATTTGTAGTAATTAATTTAAAAACATCATTCTCACCAGGGCTGGAATGGGGTGTAAATACATTTGGAAAATCTACAGTTGTTGGTGGAACATCAATCTCTACATGAATGTCTTTATCCTCAGTATGTAAAGCACAATCGTAAATTGAAGCACGAAATGTTAAGTCATATTCTTTTAACAATACCTCTCCACAATTAGGTGACCAACAATACTTAATTGGAACATCCCCTATTCCAGAAACTGCACCTGTAGCCTCATCATAAGCATAATTATCAATCCAAATTGTATCCTGTGCCCCATTGAACCAGAAGCTTGGATAGTAAGCTGTTCCACCCAAAGTTTCAGGCGCGATATAAGAAGCTAAATAGTCAAATCCGTCATTGATTGGTTCAACACTTAATACTAGACCTGAATTAGACACATCTTCTGCCAATAATTCAAAACAAATGGATTCTCCATAAGTAACATTTAACTCAGTCGGAATATCTAGCGTAAACGCAGGTGGTGTGAATTCTATAATAACAGTTAAAGCCGATTCTGTAGTATCAGATCCACCACAACCTTCAGTAAACGCCGCTAGGTCAACAACAAAAACTTCATCTATCGCATCACAACCTGGAGTAAAACAATACCGCAATGGGATAGTATCGATACTTGTAACTTGACCGGTAAAAGGGTTGAAATCATAATAATTCATCATAACTGTATCAATACCAAAGAAATTATTATAATAATATTGGCCACCTCCTAAACTAGTTGGTGGCACGTAAGTTCCTAGTAAATCAAACTCAGAAGAAGTTGGAACCACATTAATTGTGTCCGCTGCAATTGTATCGGTAATTAAAATATCAAAACAAATCTGGTCAGCGACGGTAACACTTACCGTGTCAGATGTCCCTAAATCAATTGCAGGAGCAGCATCATGCACAACATGGATAACAATATCTTTATTTGTAGTATCTGACCCTGAACAACCAATGGAATACGCCAAAAGACTTACATGGTAACTTGAATCCAAATCTTCACATCCCGGAGACCAACAATAACGAGTTGGAATAAACCCAAGTCCTTGATATACGTTATTCACAGAATCTAGATGATCAATCCATAATGTATCTCCCAAATTTTGCCAATTAGAATAATATAAATCCCCTAATGAATCCGATGGTTCAATATAAGTCCCAGCTAAATCAAAATCAATAGACTCTACACCTAAATAAATAGTATCAGTTCCATCAGCATCAAAAACATACATATCCACACAAATTTCATCAGAAACATATACTTCAACTGAATCTTCTAAAACAATTTGTGGGGGAGTATCTAACACACATGCTAACGATTTGTATTGAACATCTCTAACCGCCTCTCCTATTTGAACACCATCTCTAAATTCTTTAACCATTACGGAAAAGACAAATACGCCTAAAAATTCAGCGTGACAAGAAATTACACCTGTTTCAGAGTCAATTGACATTGGCGGCTGGGTAACGTTACCTAATATATTATTAAGACCGTATCCTCCTGCCCAAGCGCAAGTTGGAAATGGTTTAGGACCTCCAACAGCCTCATCAAATGGGTTAATTAAAGAAAATACTAAAGAATCTCCATCGGCATCTGTAACACCCCAATCAATCTCTTGATCAAAACCAATGCATAAATACCCATCTGAAGGATAACTACCAAAATCTGGAGTACAATTTCCTCCAGCCAAAGCAGGATCCGGAATCTGTACATAATAAGTCATTCCATCGGAATCAGGCGTATTTAAATTATCTATCAATGCATTCCTGCAGCAATCATCCCATTCTAAATAATACCCATTTGGATTATCAGCTAAAGTGATTGTATGTACAAAAACATACTCCTCAACGCAAATACCTGTTGGGGTATAACAAGAATCTCCTAAAGTAAGCACTGTCTGTGATACTGCAGTCCCCATACTAAATGAACTTCCAACTTGTGCATTTGTAACATTATCTCGAATAAAAACGGTGGTTGGGGAAATTACAGTGGAGTTACCAGGTAAACAATCTCTATAAACCCTTAAGGTTACCTCGAAAGTATTTGGACCGGTTTGACAAACCTGGAAATCTCCTCCAACGAAATGGGTAGCAAAAATCGGCATACTACTTAAAATAAATAATACCAATAATAATGTGTTTTTCATAACTTTATAATAATTTCAAACTTAGACTACATTGACGCGAAAATAAACAAAATGGTTGCAATAAATAAAGCTATCTTATTTTATTATAAAAATGGTTAATAAATTAACACAAACTTTTAGTGGTGTAAAATATGCAAATCCATACATTTGACGCTCCAAACAGAAACAAATGGAAACATTAGAAAAGTTACAACTAAAATATAATCGTAATTCTTTATCAGATAAAGAGCTAGAAGCGTTTTATAAAGCAATTCTTCTACCTAGACTAATTGAAGAAAAAATGTTGATCTTGCTACGGCAAGGTAAAATCTCAAAGTGGTTTTCTGGAATTGGACAAGAAGCTATCTCGGTGGGTGTAGGATTAGCGATGGACCAAGATGAGTTTATGCTCCCAATGCATAGAAACTTGGGCGTTTTCACAAGTCGAAACCTTCCATTAGATCGTTTGTTTATGCAGTTTCAAGGAAAAGAGAATGGTTACACTAAAGGGCATGACCGGTCATTTCATTTTGGTTCAAAAGCAGATCATATTGTAGGAATGATTTCTCATCTAGGTCCACAATTAGGTATTGCAGACGGTATTGCCTTAGCGAACAAATTAGAGAAGAATAAAAAGATAACCGTTGCTTTTACTGGTGATGGAGGAGCAAGTGAAGGTGATTTTCATGAGGCTTTAAATGTTGCAGCTGTATGGGATTTACCCGTAATTTTTATAATTGAAAATAATCAATGGGGGCTTTCAACTCCGTCGAATGAGCAATTTAAATGTAAACAGTTTATTGATAAAGGAATTGGATATGGAATGGAAGCCGTTCAAGTAGACGGGAACAACATTATTGATGTTTATGAAACCATTCGTAAAGTAAGAAATTCTATTGCAAAAAAACCGCGTCCTTTTATTGTAGAATGCATGACTTATCGAATGAGAGGTCATGAGGAAGCTTCTGGAACTAAATACTACCCAGAAGGAATACAAGATAAATGGGCGTTAAAAGATCCCGTTGCTAATTTTTCATTGTTTTTGAAAAACGAAGGAGTTATTGATGATGTTTTCATACAAAAAGCAACAGTTGCCATAAAAAAACAAATAAACGACGGCTTGGATACCGCTTATGCTGCTCCAGAAATTGAAGCAGATGCACAAAGAGAATATGACTTATTGTTCACAGATTTTGACAATAAACCAATTACTCCAGCTTCAGAGAAAAAAACTGAAAAAAGACTAATAGATGCAATTTCTGACGGATTAAGACAATCTATGGAAAAACATGATAAGTTAATTATCATGGGACAGGATATTGCTGAATACGGGGGTGTTTTTAAGGTCACTGAAGGTTTTTTAGAGCAATTTGGGAAAGAGAGAATCAGAAATACGCCTATTTGTGAATCTGCTATTGTTGGAGCCGCTTTAGGACTTTCTATAAAAGGCTACAAAGCAGTTATGGAAATGCAGTTTTCTGATTTTGTAACAGTTGGATTTAACCAAATAGTAAATAACTTAGCTAAGCTTCATTATAGATGGCAAGAAAATGCTGATGTAGTAATAAGAATGCCAACTGGAGCAGGTGTTGGTGCCGGACCATTTCATTCACAAAGTACAGAAGCTTGGTTTACCCATACTCCTGGTTTAAAAATTGTTTATCCAGCTTTCCCCGGGGATGCAAAAGGATTATTAGCTGCTGCGATAGAAGATCCAAACCCGGTAATGGTTTTCGAACACAAAGCACTTTACAGAAGTATTAAAGAAGATGTTAATGACGATTATTATACTTTAGAAATAGGAAAAGCTAATCTTCTAAAAGAAGGAAGCCAAGTTACTGTAATTACTTACGGAATGGGAGTTCACTGGGCACTAGAAGCTTTAAGAGAAAATCCTGAAATAGAGGCTGATTTAATTGATTTACGAACGCTTGCTCCTTTAGACAAAGAAGCAATTATAAATTCTGTTAAAAAGACAGGTAGAGCAATTGTTCTGCACGAGGATTGTTTAACGGGTGGTATTGGCGGAGACATTTCTGCTATGATTAACGAAGAATGTTTCGAATATCTAGATGCCCCTGTTGTTAGAAGTGCAAGTTTGGACACTCCTATTCCTTTCGCTGCTGCTCTAGAAAAGGACTTCTTACCAAAAGATAGGTTTAAAGAACAATTAGTAAGTTTGGTTAATTATTAATTCTATGAAAAAAATAGTATTACTCCTATTGGTTTCACTTATTACATTTTCTTCAATTTCTGCTTCAATGATGTTTTCACAATATAATTTTTCGATGTATTTTAAATTTGTTAGTAACTTATCCCAGTTATATCTAGCATGGCTAGCTTCACTTGCCGCTAACTGTTCCTGCAGTTCTAACAAATGCTGTTGAATTTGACGAATATAATTCAACGATGAATTTAAGCTATCCTGCTCAACTTCTTTAAATGCAGCCTCTACCAAACCTATATCTGCTATCTTTTCTTCTGACCCTTCAATTAACTGAATTTCTCCCTTCGCTAATTTAATATCACGTAAAGAAAATTTTCCGGCCATCTTCGCCTCAATAACAGGCATTGAAGATAATAGAGTTAGAAGTGTATCTCCTGAGAGCTCATTTAACGTCATGATCCTCCAAGGTGTTTCATCCTTTGCATCATCCAACTTTGGATAACTCTCACTCCAATATTCAAGA
>ENA-OSET01000589-OSET01000589.1-sediment-metagenome-genome-assembly--contig:-NODE-589-length-40353-cov-23.252160_pt1 | contig 40353 bp, 36 predicted proteins | sample MGYA00237882_ERZ534229 | MGnify/ENA primary metagenome ERZ534229 (study PRJEB26408, sample SAMN06266212) | sediment metagenome | isolation source: Hudson Canyon methane seep mesocosm | place... | reverse complement strand
CATAAAGCATGGCTTGACGCTGGATATGTAGGGCGAAGATATCAGGGCGGTTCTGGTAGCCGATTTTCAAGGCATCGCCGAAGCCACGGGTGATGAGTAGGGCAGTACGGGCACCACGGCGTTCAAGTAGGGCATTGGTAGCGACTGTGGTACCCATCTTGACCCCATTTAACAGTTGTTCGGGTAATTGACGGGTGATTGGAATGTTTAGGATCTCATGTATCGCCTGAATGGCGGCATCTTCATAGTGTTGCGGGTTTTCAGACAGCAATTTATAGCTGCTAAGCTCTCCAACTGGATTTTTGGCGATGACATCGGTAAATGTACCGCCGCGATCAATCCAAAACTCCCAGCCCTGCTTGTTCTTGCGAGTGTGTATTATAGCGTTGACCTCTTTTTTTAAATTATCCATTCATTATTATATAAAAATAGAAGAATTGGAATTTCAAGCAACGGGATTACTAATAGTTTCAAAATACTACAATAAATACCATTACCAAAGCCTGATGTCTTAAGTAAAAAAGGCATTGACAGAGGAATGTGGATATGAAGATTGAGTGTTTTTACGAGAGAGCCTATGTCAGTCTTTTTATTCAGTGTACTCCATTGGTGTTGTTAATCGTTAAACGCTGCGTAAAACCTCTCTCAGTAGGTTTTGTCTGATTTATTCCGGTATTTTAGGCAACATAGAAAATGTTGATTGTAAAAGGAGTGTTTTTTCTTATCCATAAGAAATATGGATAAGTCTGTGGGAAAGTGGGTCGATGTTGTGGCGCCTTTGAGAGCAGCATCGCTATACAGTTTTTAGTCAATGTTTAGGGTAGTATTCTTGACAAAAAAGTTGACTATTTTGGTATAGAAAATGCCGTGTTAAATGATTGCTGTGTTTTGTAGTGGAATAACCGCAATTATTATTATGGGTTTTAAAATAGTCACTATGGGTCTCCTTGTTTTTATATGATCCAACTGTTTAGTGATTATTAATGCATATTCTGGGCCAGAAATAGTTCGGTTATTCATGAGAATTAATAGATCTATTGAGTTTTACTATCACGCATTCCTTGGATAAATATTATGGTTGACAGTTCATGGCTAGGGGCAAAAAGAAACCAGGTGTATCGGCCTGGCTAGTAAGCGGTAGTAAGTGCATCTTAATACTCTTAGTTATATTATCGACAGGTCTTTGGAAATATTGAATGGGTTGATTGACTTGGAAATATTAGGGCGGTTTGCCCATGAGTAGGGATTGCAGAACCTATAGTGAATAGTCGTGTTGAACTATTGTTACTGTTGTTGGTCAGATTGAACCGGGTGGCTGGAAAATATTAAAAAAATATAAGTGTTGCTCAATACTTAAAATTACATTGCCAAATGGCTAAGGTCATTTACTTTTCCAGTTGCCCCCTTTTATCTTAATTTGCAGTGTGAGGATTACTTTTTAAATGCTTTTGAATTGCGACAGTCTTTTTAATATCTAAGTCATGAAAAATGACATAAAACACATCACGATTTTCCTGAATAACTTCATAGTCCAAATGTAACTCGCGATTAACCCAACTCAGTAAGTGATGGAGTCGCCTCCGGTTCATGACCGTGGTTTCATATTGGCTGTACACCCTTCAATTTCCCATATAAATTAATTAATGTCACACGGTAGCTTGGGATTGTAAAATTCACAGGAAGTTCAATTATTAGAGGTTACCTTGTGGTTCAAACGCACTACTATTTTTGCGAAATCTTGTTTTGGGCATCCCAGCCCAAGCAAGCAACAAAAATCAGGTGGCAATTAATGCCTACCGCGTCCTGATTCATCCTCCGTTCGTTTCACTGCGTCACATCATTGGAAGCTTGATGTAGACTCCGTGACACTACCATAAATGACTTGACGACATTTCGGGTGTACTTTTTATTCCTCGCGTTTGCTATTGTATGGCAGCGGTGGCTATAGGACGTGCATGCGCAAACCTGCGATAAGAATCAAGTATCCCCGTATATTACTAGGGCAACATTAATTGGTTTGTTTGCGGCCGTAAAAATAGAGAAGGACAGCCAATAACGTCAAGGCCAGCGCAATCAGGTTAGTAAACTCTTTGACACCTACAAATGGAATAAAAAAATACCCGGTCGCCAGAGCAGCTAATACGCTGGCAATGGTTGAAAAGGCATAGAGATCTCCGGCATCAGTGGCCACTTTATCTAGGGAGTGGGCACGTAATTTCAGCACATAAGGAGTCACACATCCAAGACAGCCTAGAGGAATGGTAAATAGACATAGCGATGTGAACAAAATACTCAATTTATATCCGAAATTACGGGAAAATGTGGCTATGGGTTCTGTAAGATGGGGAAGGATAAATAACCACAAGGCCGCTATAAAAATGAGTGTAGCGAGAATCTTGTAGGAAGGTTTATAGTCGGCAAGGATACCGCCCAAAAAGTATCCTAGCGCAAGAGCAATTAATGTCATACTTAGCAAGGCTGTCCATAAAAACAGGTTAACGCCAAAATAAGGGCCCATCATGCGGCTGCCAAGAATTTCAATAGCCAATATACTCGCCCCGCCTGTGAAAACGATACCATAGTGAATTAATGAGTCTTTCATGTGTAACCTATTAAACAGATTATAAAATTGATGTAATTGATGTCATTGATGTTTTTTTGCTGTGTGACCATAGGATTCATCGGTCAAGTTGCTTTAGGGCGTTCTGGCACAGTTGTCTAGGCCTTATCAGAGAAGAAAAGCGAACAGTGTACTTGATGGTTGAATTAATTAGGCCTTCGCTAAATATCACGGGGTATTGTAGTCATAATTCTCTGAAATAATTACCATAAAAGTGAGGGGTCGACGGTATGATTCTTAGTGCTTCTGATTTTAAAATTAATCTCATCGCCCCATAAATCTGCAGGGTTGTGGTTGTCTGTAAGGATTATTCCATGGGGTTTGCTGGTGAAGATATTCTTGAATGATTTCGCTATTGTGGCGTGAAAAAAATTATTTTCATTTGACTCTCTGCGAAGGGAATTCTGAAGTTTAGGCGTTATTTCTGAATCCGATGCAAACACAATAAAATTTTGTATGCTGGCCTTGTTCTCTGAGGTGGGCAGGGCAATAACATGGGTAAAAACCAGTTCGAGGGTTTTCAAAACAGAGTGAACCAAAAGTGAATCCCACCCATCTCCAATTACATTTAATCCCAGCATGCCATTTTTATTTAGCCGCTGCTTGGCGAGATTAAAAACTTCTTGAGTTATCAGGTGAAAAGGAATTCCAGAACCGCCATAGGCATCAAGTGCAATAACATCAAATGATTTATCTGTTTCATGGAGAAACCGCCGACCGTCAACGGTATGGGCTTTTGATCTTGGAATGTTTAATCCAAAATGTTTGTAAGCCATATCAATAACCACCGGATTGATTTCTGCGGCAGTCATACGCCAGTTGGCATCAACAAATGGCTTAATGGTAGTGCCTGCACCAAGGCCGATAACCAACCCTTCTCCAGGGGTGTCAAAAAAATCTTTTGCTGTCTGTAATAGGATCGGGTAAACGTAGGTGCTATGGTCAGAATATTTTCCTATTCCGGAATGGATCTCTCCCTCTATTACCAAAAATTTCCCCCAATCTAAGTCAATAACACGAATTTCACCGTATTGACTCTGATGAACTTCCAACAGGCTTTTATCATAGTTAGGCTTATTGGACACGATCAACCCTATTGCTAATAAAATTAGTGGAACATTGATGGCTAGCGGCAACCCTTGAACATGGCCACAATATATATAAGCGGTAAGTAAGCTCATTAAAGTGAGCACCAAGACCACCGACATGGTGACGTTGAAAGTACCAAAAATGGGAATAAAAAAGAATCCGGTCAATATAGCAGCAAAAACACTCGCGACAGTAGATGTCGCATACAAACGGCCTGCAATATGACCAATAGTTGAAAGGTTTTCTACGCACATGCGCAGTATAAATGGTGTCACCATTCCCAGCATAGTCAATGGAAAGGTGAATAACAGTGCTGAGCTCAACAGCATGTCCCACTTTAGCCCCAAAAAAGAGAGTGTTTCTACAGTATCTTTTTTGATAAACGGAATGACTAGGGTCCACACAGCACTCAGCCAAACGATAATGATCAATATTTCATGCTGTTTATACCGATCGGCTAATCGGCCGCCAAGACAATAACCTAGACTGAGAGAGAGAAGCGTCACAGCGATGAGGGCTGCCCACAAATTGATACTGGCGCCAAAGGCTGGACCTAATAGTCTCGTGCCTAATATTTCAAGTGAAAGAACACAATATCCTTCCAGAAAAATGAGTAACCCTGCAAAAGACAGGTTTTTTCGGGTCATGTATTTTATCTCCAGAATTCCCTAAAAAGTTATGAACTGGTCAACCTAAAGGCGTGTTTTATACAGAAAATTATCTTTACGAGTGTTCCATTCGGTGAGAAACCTATGCTATTCCTTATACCAGCGTTGTCAGTGATAGTGATAAAGATAAGAGTCATAGGGGTTAAATGAAGGGGGATTTTAACGTTAGTTTTATGAAATTGGCAATATGTTTCGCCTAACAAATGCAGTACAGAAGCGCGTGACTACTTTTTGAAAGTTTGTTTTGGGAATCCTAGGCCAAGTAAGCGGGAAAATAACGTTGAATCCTTGCCCTTGATGATGCGATTCGTCCTGACTCGGCATCCACTGGACGCATCATTGTTAACTCGATGAGATGGCGTATTACTGCCTCAAATGAATTGAGACCGTATTGGGAGTCTTTTATTTTATTTTCATAGTTGCTGACGCTTAGTTTCCGACAAACAACGGGGCAACCGGCTATCGGTGATTAAAAATGTTCGACCCGCTTTCAATATTTTCAGCGTAAATTTATCTTTATTTCAATATTAATTTTGAATGAGTTCATTAGTGAAATTGTCATAATATAATCATAGCTAAGATTATTTTCCTTAAGGTTATAACGATTATTAACTGAACGAAAAGGTTAGCCGTTTTGGGAGACTAGAATGCTAAATCGACTGAGAATTGATGCGTTTCAATGAAAAATATAATTACTATAACGTTGATATCGTTTATTTTATTTGGATGTGATAAGGAATCAATAGCTCTTAATGGGTCTGCAATAACTATTCAAGAATGCATTATGAAAGAAATAAGAGAACAACCATCTATCATGTTTGAAATGGTGGAAAAAGCATGCCGAGATAGAGTGTCTAGCATATTTGGAATAATAGAAATGGGATGTAGGAATAAGGTTAAAGTTGAAACCTATCCCAATGATTCCGTTCAAGAACGGGACTTAACTAGAATCTGTAGAACCCAACCGAGGGATGTCAAGATACCGAGCTATCAGTGGATGTCAGCTAAATGCGTTGAATGGAGAGAGAAAAATATTGAGTCCATAAAAAAAGAGTTATGTGATTTACACAGCAAGGGTAACTATACTTAGAGTTCATTTAATCAAACTACTCCTTCGAGCTAAATAGTTAATCCTTATTGCCCACTACACACAGCTTATTACTTATTATGAAAAGTTGTTTTCTTTGCATCAAATAATCAATTAAATAGAATCATACAATCGACTGAATAGAGAGCGTAGCAAATACATAATATAGAAGCTATTGAGGCGAACCCCGTTTCACGGACACACATTTTTAAGTTCATTTTATGAAAGAGGTGTCCCCATGTCGAATAGGATGTTTAGCAGGTCATTTTAGCTAGATGCAGTTAGCTTGGCCTTATCCAGTGAGAAGAGTCATGCGCAGATTGCTCGTGATCTTGGTTTAAAAGAAACCAGTCTTTATGCTTGGATTATTCAGTATAGTGGAGAAGTTCTTGGTACAAATCATGATATGACAGCAGAACAAGAACTAGCTGCATTAAAAAAAGAAGTGGCGCGCTTGTTGAAGTTAAGCAACCTAACGCTGTTGCTGAAAGTTTTTTTGGTACGCTGAAAACAGAGCAAACAAATCATGAAACATATAAAAACATAAGGGAAGCAAGAATGAGTTTGTTTCAATATATCGAAGGGTTTTTATAATCATAAACGCAGACACTCTACGCTGGGACATTTTTCACCCTTTCAGTTTGAAGAAAATACTGCATAATCCATGTCCGTTTTATGGGGTACAGGTCAAATCTCACTATCTAACGACCGAAATATTTTTAAATAAACTTAAGATTAATTTAGCAGAACATTTTTAATTTATATTAGTTGGGCGTAATGTGCAGGTCACCTTAAGGCTTTATAAATACCTCAAAGCGAGAACTTCAGCGTACTTGAATGTCTAATTATGCGAGGTATATAAATGAAACTTATATTAGATCGACCACAGATGCCTATTGATGGCAAAGAAAACCAATACGAGACTCAATCAGACGAAACTCCAATTGAGCAACCGCTTTCATTTCCTCGACGAATAGTCGGATATGTGCTTGCCTTTCTTGCACTTATTACCTGTCCTTGTCATCTACCCCTTTGGGGTTTATTGCTGTCAGGTACCGCTGTTGGAGGTTTTTTTACTGAATATTCCGGCACTTTATTTTCAGCATTATTGGTGCTTTTCTTTATTTCGCTCTGGGGTGCTATATACGCTCTAAAAAAAGATAGCGCCTAGTTATTTTTTAGCTGCGGGATGATACTCGTGCGATGTTTTCATGAACAGATCATTGAAATTATTATATGGGTTTTTAATAACAGCGCTAACCGTTTGTTTAACCTTCGCTGCTCACAATACAGGAGGGTATCCTTTGGAAAGACAGAGCATGCTTGAAATAATTGAAGAGGATGTTAACTTAACACGTTATCATCTAAACAGGGACACTTTAAGTGATAAAGTAATGCAGAGGATAGCATCGGTACCTCGACATGAATTTGTTCCTGATAAAATAAAGAGCCTCGCTTATAAAAATAGACCTTTATCAATCGGTTACGAACAGACCATTTCACAACCATATATCGTTGCAATAATGACTGACCTTTTGGAGTTAAAAGCAGATCAGCGTGTTCTTGAATTGGGTACAGGCTCCGGTTATCAGGCAGCTATTCTATCGGGGTTAGTAAAAGAGGTTTTGAGTATTGAAATTATTGAACCTCTAGGGCTGGCTGCCAAAGCAAGGTTATCTCGATTAGGTTATGACAATGTTACCGTTAAAATTGGTGATGGCTACAATGGCTGGGAGGCGTTAGCACCCTATGATGCCATCATAGTAACAGCTGCAACTGACCATATTCCACCACCACTAACAAAACAGCTAAAAATCGGTGGAAGAATGATTATTCCAGTTGGATGTGAGCATATGACCCAAGAGTTATTGTTAGTGACTAAACAGGCCGAAGATAAAATTATTAGCCGAAAAATCATTCCCGTTAGGTTTGTGCCAGTTACAGGAGTACATTAACTCCAAGTTTAACACTATTACTTCCACGGGTATTACTCATGCCGTTGCGGATCGATGCTCTAAATTTTATAGCCTTGAAGTGTGCCGTAGGTCATTCATAAGCACGGTAGGTAAGGAGCAATATGGAACAATTTATGGAGTTTAAAGTTTCAGTGTTCAGTTGGGTATTATCATTACAATATCCGGGGTAAAAATAGAGCACATTTTGACAATAGTTGGAGCATCTTTTTAGTTAACAATATAGTGATTGAAAGGGCGTAACCAAAACGGAAGGGAACAGATGAATTGGATACACCCTTTCATGTGCATGATTTCATGGGTCGAACCGCATCCTTAGTCATTAGGGGGAAAGGATGACGTAGGTGGTTCTCACACACATAAAACTTAGATAGCTAATTTCAACCACAGTTCATTTTCCTATTTATTGATAATTGGAATCACTATCCGGTGGAGTATCGCTATCTTTAATTAAGTTTTTTACAGGGAAGAGATTATTTTCATAGATAGTCTCGAGACGTTCTGATTTATACTGACTATCAGGTGTTATGGTTTTTCTATCCCACGGGATAAACCCCCAAAACCAGACACGCCAGAAACTCAAATCTTGATTTGGATTTTGTTTTAATAACGATTTAAAGGTTTGCACATGACCAATCCTTATACCTAGGGCATTCTTGTAAACATCATAAATAAACTTTGAACAGAATTGCCCGGAAGATTGATAGTTAAACCAAAGATGATAGTGACTACCTATTCTAATATTAGTTTCTCTGGTAAGTTTTTCAATGTCGCGCTTAGTAATGGGCAAGATTAAGCGTCTGATGGCTATTTTTCCATTGTCTGAGCGATTAACAAATTTACTTAGCAGCGTGAGGCGGACAAAGGGAACGGCACTTTCAGCAATTAAATACTCATGGCCATTATGGGAATGAACCCAACCTACGTGTGAAACCCATGAGTTCGTTGTTGTCGCTATTTTTCTATATAAATAATTAGGGATTGCAATAAAGATTATGTCGCCAAGTTTAATTTTCTCTGCAATATTTTTAATAGGATATTTCATAGGAGGGTTACACTGTTGTCATCACCATTAATGCTTAATTATCGAAAGCAAAATAAAAAAAGTTGTGCCTCAGCAACGGTCAGAATACGGCTAGGCATTTTTTCTCAACACCCCTGTCAGTACATCAGGAATTACCTTATTCAGGTATTTTATCAATGCAAATTAATAAACAATTAACTTTTTAGACTAGGTTTATAACTGATCTGTTTTAGCTGCCATAATAAAATCATTAAGGTGTAAGCCTTTTATTTTATGTGACCACCAACAAACAGTAACTTTGCCCCATTCCGTCAAAATAGCAGGGTGATGACTCTCCTTTTCAGCAAGATCAGCAACGTTTTGAGTGAATACCATGGCCTCCGTAAAATTGTTAAAAGTTAAAACCCGTTGTAATCTTTTTATTTTATCCTCTTCAACAATGACCCAGTTCGGAAGTTGTTGCATAAATACATTGATTTCTTCTGGGGTCGCTAGTCGTGCATCTAAGCTACAGGCAACACAGGTTCTTGCAGTCAATTGATTCATTTCATCTATATATTTATTTTCAAAATAAATTTACCTAAAACAGCAGAAATCATTCCATTGCAATGGTCTCATTCATACAATGATTAAGACCGATAAAATTAGCCTCAAGCGTTATTTTGATATCTAAAATAACACTACCATTCATCTGCCCCGATAACAATATGTTCAGTTTAACGTTGTGATGAAGCACCCATTTGTTTTATAAATTTTCTGGTTTCACTATTAAACTTGCCTTTATTCATGTTGAACCTCCTTGCCAATGGTTTTTAAATTAACAAACAATGTTTCAATAATTGCTGCACTCAAGCGTTGCGCATGTTTCATTTGTTTAAACCGAGGGCAATCAGGGCTACTTTACAACATCTGATTATACAATCTTGGCTGTCACGAAAATAACGTGTTAATTTTACTATCATAAAAGTATAGGAATCAGTTAAATCAGAAGGAGGGAAAGTTGCTTATGCTTGGTGACCAATAGTATTAACAACCTTCGGCCTCCCTTTCAGTTACTGGTTTTATATTTGTGCTGATATTGCAATATCCTCAAGGTTGAACGAGCGTACTTAGTACGCTTTATGTGTGAGTATGATTTAGAATGACTAGCCCGCTACGTTTATTCTGGTTGTTTTACAGTTCTCAAATAAGGCGTTATGGTTTTCCAACCTTCTGGAAACAGTGTTTTAGCGTCTTCATCAGAAACAGCAGGTACGATAATTACATCTCCACCCTTTTTCCAATTTACCGGGGTGGCTACTTTATGTTTTGCGGTTAACTGCATAGAATCAATGACGCGTAAAATCTCATCAAAATTACGCCCAGTCGTCATCGGATAAGTGAGCATCAATTTAATTTTTTTATCGGGACTTACAATAAATACAGATCGAACCGTCGCATTATTTAGTGCCGTGCGTCCTTCTGACGCGCCCGATTCTTCAGCCGGCAACATGTTGTATAATTTAGCAACAGCTAAATCAGTATCACCAATCATGGGATAATTGATTGCGTGACCTTGGGTTTTTGCTATATCTTCAGCCCATTCTGAGTGGCTATTTACGGGATCAACACTTAAACCCATAATCTTACAATTCCTCTTAGTAAATTCATCTTCCAAGCCAGCCATATATCCTAGCTCTGTAGTGCAAACGGGTGTGAAATCTTTAGGGTGTGAAAATAAAATGCCCCAGCTATTACCTAACCAGTCATGGAAATTGATTTCTCCTTGAGTGGTTTGAGCGGTGAAGTCAGGTGCTTCGTCGTTGATTCTGAGTGACATAATCTGCTCCTAAGTAATTAAATCATTGTGCTCGTTCGGCCAGATGTATAAATAAAAGTTTATATAGGGGCTATTTTTTTGCGCGGACTTTAACAAAAGAGAACGCTCAGAATTACCCTTGTCAATCACTGCCAAGGCATAACTACGGCTGAACCATGAATCTTTCCGGTTCGTAAATCTGACAGTGCTTGATTAGTTTTAGACAAAGGGTAAGTGGTTACTGAGGTTTGCACGGGTATTTGGGGAGCCAGTCGGAGAAATTCATCACCATCGCACCGAGTTAGATTTGCGAGAGATAAAATCGATCGTTCACCCCAAAGAATATCGTAACTAAAAGATGGGATGTCACTCATGTGGATGCCTGCACAGATTACCTTCCCCCCGGGTTTGATTGATTTTAGCGCCAATGGAATCAATTTCCCATCGGGGGCAAAAATAATGGCAGCATCCATAAGTTCAGGGGGGTATTTGATCGCTGCCACCCGCCCAAAATGCACCTAATGAACGCGCAAATGTCTGCGTTTCAATATCCCCCGGGCGGGTAAAAGCAAATATTTTACGCCGCTGGTGTACAGCAACCTGACAGAGAATGTGGGCTGCGGCACCGAAGCCATAGATACCGATAAGCGGGGTTTGATTGGTAAACCGGTAAGCACGGAATCCAATCAGTCCAGCACAAAGCAGTGGTGCTGCCTGATGATCAGGATAATGACTGTGAATTACAAAACTGAACTGCTCATCGGCAGTAGTAAATTGGGCAAACCCACCAGGATGGGTATACCCGGTAAACACGGCATTGGCACAGAGGTTTTCATGGCCCATCATGCAAGATTCACAAGTCCCACAGGTCTGTCCCAACCAAGGCACGCCAACGCGATCTCCAATTTTAAAACGGGTCACATCTGATCCTATTTTTTCAATGATACCTATTATTTGGTGACCAAGAATCAAGGGTAATGCAGGATAAGCAAGTTCACCATTCACTATATGCAGGTCAGTCCTGCAGACACCGCAGGCTACTACTTTCAATAGCAACTCATGAGTTTTAGGTTCTGGCTTCGCGCATTCGGTAAACAGTAATGGTGTGCGAGCTTGTTTTAGAATCATCGCTTTCATGATCTGCGCCTGTTCAGTCGATGTTGTCGTGATCGAAAGTGCGTACATCATAGGGAAGGAGACTAATGAATTGGATACACCTTTTCATGAGGTTTTATACGTAGGTCATCAAACCTTTCCGGGTTCAGCATCGGGTTGGTTTTCAGGTCTGGCGTTAATAAAACAACTTTCCTGCAAACAATTTTTATAAATAGTATTTATTAATGGGAAACCATTCATTTCAAAATTAAATCGCAAAGCATTATGTACTTGCGGAATTAAAAACACATCAGCCAAACTAGCCGTATTGCCAAAACAAAAACGGTCATGAAAATCACTTTTTTGTAATAACTGCTCCAAAGCCGAAAATCCTTCCTGTAGCCAGTGGTGCTGCCATGCTTGTTGTGAAATGTCATTAGGAAGGTTTTTTAGATAGCTTAGCACGCGTAAATTATTTAGCGGATGGATATCACAGGCAATAACTTGGACGAATGATCGGACGTAAGCCCGTTCTATGGAATTGCTGGGTAACAGTGGTGGGTATGGAAAAGCATCTTCCAGATATTCGATAATTGCGGAAGATTGGGTTAATACTGTATTAGAAAGCATTAAAACAGGAACTAAGCCTTGAGGGTTAAGCGCCAAATACTCTTCTCTGTATTGTTCACCACCATTTTTAAGTAGATGTACAGGGTATATTTCATATTCAATATTTTTTAGGTTCAAGGCAATGCGGACTCGATAGGCGGCAGAACTTCTGAAATAACTGTACAGAACTATCGACATGGTTGGACTTCCTGCTTAATAGCACCGAATAATGACAGTCCGTTATTATTAAGCATTTCGATCTGAACTTTATCACCAAAACGCATAAATTCAGTGATGGGTGTCCCCGTTTCTATGATTTCAACGACTCTTTTTTCGATGATACAGGAAAAGCCTTTGGTCAAATCATTATTGCTGACGGTACCGGAGCCAATGACGGTACCGGCCATTAAATTTCTGGTTTTGGCTGCATGAGTAATGAGTTGAGCAAAATTAAATTGCATATCAACACCCGCGTTTGCTTGTCCAAACAAATGCTCATTCCAGTAAACAGTCAATGGCAAATGTAGTTTAGAATTCACCCAAGAAACGCCCAGTTCGTCCGGAGTTACAGCGACCGGTGAAAAAGCGCAGGCAGGTTTACCCTGTAAAAAACCAAAACCTTTCGCCAGTTCAGCAGGAATTAGGTTTCGTAAGGAAATATCGTTAATCAATAGAATGAGTTTAATATGAGATGCAGCATCATTGACTGAAACGCCGGCCATAACATCATCCGTAATCACGCCGACTTCGGCTTCAAAATCGATACCCCAATCTTCGCTAACAGCGTCAATAGGGGCATATGGCCCTAACATGAGACTTGATATGCCTTGATACATTAAAGGATCATCGAATAGGGCATCGGGGAAATTTGCACCGCGTGCTTTTCGTACTCGTTTGACGTGGCTTAAATAGGCGCTACCGTCTAACCATTGATAGGCTCGCGGTAATGGTGCGCTCGTTTGGCGTGGATCGAAAGTAATGGCATCATATTTACCTTCGTTGAGCGCATGATAAACCTGCTGAAGTTGGGGTTCAATATTAATCCAATGATCTAATGCATATTGCAAGGTTAATGCAATATCAGGAACTAGTTTGGCTCTAGTGAGTTGACGATTAACGACAACGAGATTGCCATCGCGTCCGGATGATTGAAGTGTGGCTAGTTTCATTTCCAGGAATTTACATAATCAGGCCACTCAATATCTTTGGCCTGTTGAGAGATATCTAAGGCATTACGAGTATCAATCATCACGGCTACTTCATTGGTCAACCGGCCGCGATTCTTGTCAGCATTTTGTAGTGCTTTGGGATGCGGACCATGAGGGATACCACTAGGGTGTAGCGTGACCATACCAGGGTGTATATGATCCCTAGAAAAAAACTGACCGGCATGATAAAAAATCATTTCATCATAATCGTCATTACTGTGAAAGAATGGAACATTCAATGTATTTGGATCGGTTTCAAAAGGACGTGGAACAAATGTACAGATGACAAAACAACTGGATATAAATGTTGTATGTGCTGATGGTGGGACATGGTAACGGTGACTCATCAACGGTCTGATATCACGCCAATTCAAGCGAACCGGCATCAGTTCTCCATGCCATCCAATAGCATCTAATGGGTTGAACGGGTAAGTAATTGTGCTCAGATGATGCCTACTTTTTACGATTACACGCCATTCGCGTTCATTTTGTTGCGCAATAAAAGCATCATTAATCTTTGGTGTATCAAGAATGGCGGGATCAAAAATCGCTTGTTGGCTAACCAGTCCTTTTTTTGGCAGTTGGTAACTATCATTAGTTGCCTCAACTAACAAGGCTTTAACGGGTTTTTGTATACGCATACGCCACATAGTTCCACGGGGAAGGATAATATAATCGCCTTCGCCAAAAATCAAATGACCATAATCGCAATACAACTCACCGCTTCCTTGATGTACGAAAATTAATTCATCGCCGTCAGCATTTCGCACAAGGTGATTCATATCATTTTCTAGCACCATAAAACGTATTTGTGTGTTTTGATTACTAAAAAGTAGATCTGAATCCCAAGGACAATTTTGTGAATGAGCGACTTTTTGGGTATCAAAAGCATGTGGTCGTAATGCTCCTTCGATTGATAGCCAACCCGTGGGTGGGTGTTGGTGGTGCATCTGGCTAGCGGGTCCGAAAAAGCCTTCTTTACCGAGTTCCCGTTCGTAGGTGTCTGCAGGGAGATCGGTATGCGCCTGTCTTGATGCCGTACCTTCGACTTTCGGAATAGTAATCCATGGCATTAGATGACACCTCTTTTGAATTGATCGCGTTCGATTGCCTCGAACAGTGCCTGAAAATTACCTTCACCAAAACCTTCATTACCTTTACGCTGAATGATTTCAAAAAAAATAGGCCCAATGACCGTATTAGTGAAAATTTGTAACAATAAACCCCCTGCACGGTTAGGGGTGCCATCAATTAGAATTCTATCCTGACGTAATCGATCTAATGACTCCTGATGACCAGGAATCCTTTTATCGAGAGCATCATAATAAGTTTCTGGAACATCCATAAACTGAATGCCATTTTGACGGAGTGATTCAACGGTAGCGTAGATGTCTTTTGTTGCAAGAGCAATATGTTGAATTCCCTCACCATGGTAGGCAGCAAGATATTCTTGAATTTGTGATTTAGAATCTGTCGGCTCATTAATTGGAATGCGTATTTTACCGCAGGGACTGGTCATGGCACGGGATTTTAAGCCAGTGATTTTACCTTGAATATCAAAATAGCGGATTTGGCGAAATTTGAATAAGCGCTGATAGAAATCTGCCCACTTGTTCATGCGTCCGTGGTAAACGTTATGAGTTAAGTGATCGATAACGGTTAACCCAATGTCTTCAGTTCTCAAGTCTGAATCTGCTAACGGTATAAAATCGACATCATAAATGGAGTGATCATTACCATAACGATCTACGAGATAAATAAGGCTACGGCCAATACCCCGGATTGCCGGAATATTGAGTTCCATCGGACCGGTGATACCGTGATAGGGTTGGGCACCTAATTTGACAACTTGATCGAAACAATACGCTGCGTTATCGACTCGGATCGCGAACGCACAAATGGAAGGTCCATGCACTTTTGCAAAAGCCTGTGCGAAACTATCTGGTTCATGATTGATTATAAAATTGATATGACCTTGACGATAAAGAATAACATCTTTTGAACGGTGTTTTGCGATTGCAGAAAAACCCATTTGGTTAAATAAACTAGCTAACTTATGAGTGTCGGCAGCGGTATATTCAACGAATTCGAAACCATCTGTAACCCCTGTATTTGATGCTTTCATCATTGTATTTCCTCAGTATCATTAATGGGATTCTGATTCGTTTGGTTCTTAGCTTAATAGACCTAAGCAATCTTGTTAAGTTTCACCCCGTCATTAGGGTGAGATATGAGTCAAGTTTGTGGATTTACCTCTTGGTTACTCTTTAAACTATCAGTAGTCCATACTGACTTGACGTAAGTAATATCAGATCCTTGGTTTCTGATCAGAAAACAGAATGCGGGTGATAGATGGGAATTTATTACAACTCGAATCTCATGAATCTATTGTAATTGAATGAGCTTTTTATCTGACTGTATTTGATAATTGTTAGTACGAAATGAAGGCTTTAATCGAGACCAGTAATGCAAGGAACTCATCGTCAGCTATTAGCGTACTTTTTTGTTATCAATACCCCTTGGAGTATTAGAAACTTATCTTGTATATCTTATGTCAAATAAATTAGTAATATTAACAGGAGGTACGTCATGCAAAATAAGTTGTTAGTAAATTTTGCACAACAGAATCATGTTGAAGGGTTGACGATGGCGTCTTTGACTGCTTTGCGTGAAGGTGAAATGGGCTATTCCGTCAATAAAGCTAAACGGTTGATCAAATTTCAACACCGTATAAATAAAGAACTATTAGGACACCGTATCATTACCGGTAACCCCTACACGGCATGGTTTGAGGAAGGTGAACAGAATCTGTTACAAATTAAGGCTTTTTTGATTCAGTTTTCTGTATTCTCTAATCAGTTTCTGATTGCCCAATTAAATAAAATGATTCATGCCGAAACACTTGATAGTATGCGGGTCTCTAAAGAAATTCTAGCCAATGAACTCGGTGTTCGATTTATCTCAGAATTGTCAACGAATGATGAGGACTATTTGGGAGTAACGGACGGTAGTGTAGAGGGAGGTGTCTTTCATTTTTCTGCAGGTCATTTTGAATGGCTATACAGCATCACTAAGAAACTGAATCTATCGTTCGCAGAAATAGGACAACCTAAACACGGAACGCAGCCTACTTTATTTTTCTGTGATGAATTAATTCGGCTCTATGGTGGTGAAGATTATCAAGTTTCTCAGGCCGCTAGTTATGCAATCGAAAATTGGGCTGCGGCTGGATTTTGGAATCAATTGATTCGGGGATTCAGACGATTTAACGATCGAAATTCAATGGATCTTCCGTTAGGTTTTTTTATTTGGCACGACCAGTTAGAAGCTCAGCATGCCGCGCATACACAGGAAGAACTGGAAGAGCTCTATTTTTCGTTGGATATAGATGAAGACGCCTTTATTGAGCACAGCAATGAAATGCTGGATGGTGTTGCTGTATTTTGGGACGGCTTGGAGGAGCAAAGGCGTGCATTAGCGACAACCCACTGAGGCAGTTGGCTAAACTATGATTACTGTGAAATATGAGTCATGTGTTATGGCATTGGTTGCTTTTTCGAAAACATCTTTCTGATTTTGCCCGCACTTGATTGTAGGGGCGACACTTTAGGGTGAACCCTATATGGCTACTGGGCATAAATGGGTAGAAAATAAGGAACCTTTCAGAATGATCTTGAGTACTTTTTTTTAATTGTTACAGGGAAGATACTTGGTTTCTTAACTTTAATTGCAAGTTTTTTGTCAGAGTCTATTTTTTTTGCGTTATTAATTCTTTGATATGCAGATACTGTTTGAGTGCTTCTGGATTGGATAGAGAGCTTTGATTTTTTACCTGATGTCCGTGAATAATATTATGCACAGCCATTTCAGCAATCTTTCCACTTTTGGTATGCGGAATAGCGGTCACTTGGAAAATCTCAGCCGGGACGTGGCGGGGAGAGCTCTTGTGCCTGATATGTTGTTTGATTTTTATTTTTAATCTATCGGACAACACCATATCATTGCGTAGAATTACAAATAAAATAATTCTACAATCCTCTTCAATTTCTTGCCCAACCACTAGACTTTCTAGAATTTCACCCATCTGTTCGACTTGGCGATAGATTTCAGCTGTTCCTATTCTGACTCCTCCAGGGTTTAATATCGTATCAGAACGGCCATAAATAATCATGCCACCGCTTTCCATTAGTGCCACATAATCACCGTGCCACCAGACCCCCGCATATTTTTCAAAATAGGCTGCACGATATTGGTTTTGCTCGAAGTCATCCCAAAAACTAATGGGCATAGAAGGAAACGGTTTTTTGCAAACCAGTTCACCTTTTTTATTTTTCAATGAGTGTCCGTTTTCGTCAAAAACATCGACATCCATTCCTAAACCACGACATTGAATCTCTCCTCGGCGTACCGGAAGGATAGGAGAGCCGAGAACAAAACAGGAAATTATATCCGTACCGCCGGAAATTGAAGATAGGCATATATCTGATTTGATTGAGTTGTAGACAAAATCGAACCCTTCGGCAGCTAACGGTGAACCGGTAGATAAAATCGTACTAAGCGATGAAAGATCATGCGTTTTTTTTGGAATAACGCCGCGTTTCTGGATGACGTTAAGATATTTAGCTGAAACGCCAAAGAAATTAATTTTAAACTCATCAATTAAATCAAATAATGAATCAGCATTGGGGTAAAGTGGAGAGCCGTCATAAAGGATGAGTCTTGCACCGGATGCTAAACCGGAAACCAGCCAATTCCACATCATCCAACCGCAAGTCGTGTAAAAAAACAGACGGTCTCCAGGGTGGATGTCTACATGGAGTAAATGTTCCTTTAAGTGTTGAATCAGGGTTCCCCCGACACTGTGAACAATACATTTTGGAGGACCAGTAGTTCCTGAGGAATAAAGAATGAATAGTGGAGCATCGAACTTCATTGGTTCGTATGCTATCGGAAGACTTTCAGAGAAAGATGATAAATAATGACTCCAAAGTGATAGCGGGATCTTGACAGTGAGGTTTTCACTATTGAGATAGGGAATTAATATGGTTTTTTGAATCGATGGAAGTGCTTTTACTAAAGGGGTAATCTGATCTAGTCGATCGAATTCTTTGCCATTAAAATAATAGCCATCGCTAACAAACAATACTTTGGGCTTAATTTGCTTAAACCGGTCTACGATGGCGGGAACGCCGAAGTCAGGAGAACAACTAGTCCAAATTGCACCGAGGCTAGCGGTGGCTAACATTGCTATAATGGTTTCTGGAATATTAGGTAAAACACCTGCGATGCAGTCTCCGGGTTTAACACTTTCATTACGTAACGCTTGGGCAAGTTGGGAAACACGCTGATGAATACCTGGCGATGAAATGTGTCGAGTGGTTCCGTTTTCTCCGTGAAAAATAATGCTCGAGGAATGGCTATTACGGTGATTTAATAAGTTTTCTGCATAATTGAGCCGGGTTCCGGGAAACCACTGGGCACCGGGCATTTTATCTGCGTGCGATAGGGTTACATTTCCTTTTTTATGGGCTCTGATATTTGCAAATTGCCAAAATAGGTCCCAGAAATCTGCAGAGTTTTCAATGGACCATTGATATAGCTGATTGTATTCGCTGACGTCAATGCCATATTGATTTCTCACCCATGTCATAAAATGGGTAATGTTGGCATTCTTTTGCCGTGCTGTAGAAGGTCGCCATAGAACTTTATTCACTGTGTTCACCGGTGACTAAACATACCTTATTAGAGGGGAAGTGATTTAGAAAAGTTCATGAGAACAGGCCTGATTCATTTTTGATGTTATTCATGGGTTGTTTAAACAAGAACAAGTGTATTTTTTGTTGTTATTTAATAGCTCTCCTATGTTTTTGTATTATCTACAGGGATGGCTTGTTCTATCAGATATCAATCTATGGGTTCATAATAGCTGAGACGCCGATTCGGTATTTCATTAAATGCTTTTGGCTAATGATGGTTCTGGTTTAAGAAAAATTATAGCTACATACGGAAAACTCCAAATTTGGTTTCAGCAATAGGTGTGTTCATTACGGCGGATAAACAGAGACCTGTTATTTTTCGAGTATCTGCTGGATCGATAATACCATCATCCCAAAGACGAGCACTGGCGTAATAAGGGTGACCTTGCAGCTGGTATTGTTTTAAAATCGATTTTTTACATTGCTCCTCGGTTGCCTCTGTCCATTGTTTCCCTTCTGAGGTTGCCCGGTCGTGTTGTATTTGCGCCATAACACTGGCGGCTTGTTCGCCACCCATAATTGATATGTGGCTATTAGGCCAAGTCCAAAGAAATCTTGGGGCATAGGCACGCCCACACATGGCATAATTTCCTGCGCCGTGGCTACCGCCGATAATGAAAGTTATTTTAGGTACTTTTGCACAAGCGACAGCCATGACCATTTTGGCACCGTCTTTGGTGATGCCACCCGCTTCCGCTTGGCTGCCGACCATAAAACCTGTAATGTTTTGTAAGAATAATAGCGGTATTTTACGTTGGCAACAGAGTTCTATGAAATGGGTGCCTTTGACTGCTGAATCGGAAAATAGTACGCCATTGTTGCCAATGATACCGACTAAACGCCCGTAAAATCGCGCAAATCCGCAAACCAGAGTGGTGCCATATAATTGTTTAAATTCATCAAATTCACTGCCATCAACGATTCGTGCAATGACTTCACGAACATCATATAAGTGCCGATAATTCTTAGTCACAATTCCATAGAGTTCTTTAGCTGCATAGAGGGGGTCTTGGTAACGAGTACTATTATCTTGAGACGATTGTTCGGTATACGGTAGATTAGTAATAATGGCTCTTGCCATTGCTAATGCTTGTTGATCATTTTTAGCGACATGGTCGATAACGCCGGAAGACTTCGCGTGAACCTCGCTACCGCCTAATGCTTGTGCTGCTATTTGCTCACCGGTTGCTGCTTTAACTAGAGGTGGGCCGGCTAAAAAAATGGTGCCTTGATTTTCAACAATAATACTTTCATCACACATAGCCGGTATGTAGGCACCTCCAGCAGTGCATGAACCCATAATAACGCCGATCTGGGGGATTCCTTTGGCTGACATATTTGCTTGATTGTAAAAGATACGGCCAAAATGATCGCGATCAGGAAACACTTCAGCTTGTTTGGGTAAAAAGGCGCCACCGGAATCGACAAGAAATACGCAAGGTAAATGATTGGTTTCGGCTATTTCTTGAGCCCGTAAATGTTTTTTAGCGGTTAGTGGATAATAAGTTCCGCCTTTGACAGTAGCATCATTGGCGATGATGACACATTCTTTTTGAGCTATACGACCAATGCCCGTAACGATACCAGCAGCAGGAATGCTTTCGTCATAGACGTGATAGCCAGCTAATTGTGAAAATTCAAGAAACGGTGATTTTTCATCAAGTAACAAAGCAATACGATCACGTACTAACAACTTGCCTCTATCCGTATGTTTCTTTCGAGCCAGTTCACTGCCACCGTGCATGGTAGTATTTATGATTTCACGCCAGTCATTCACTTTATTCTGCATCGCTGCTTCATTAAGTTTGAATGTATCGCTCTCCTTATCAATTGCTGTGGTTAATATGTTCATTTTGAAATCAGCATTGCTGTTGCTTCGCCACCACCTATACATAATGCTGCAAGGCCACGTTTTAAGTTATATTGTTGCAGTGCAGAGAGTAGGGTAACCATGATACGTGCTCCGGATGCGCCGATAGGATGACCTAATGCACAAGCCCCACCATGAATATTGACTTTATTAATGTCCAAATGTAATGTTTTGATAGTAGCCATGACTACTACTGCAAAGGCTTCATTTATTTCAAATAAATCAATTTCGTCACCGGTTAAGTCTTGTTGCTTTAATAGCTTTTCAATAGCAAGTATCGGCGCGGTGGTAAACCATTCGGGTTTTTGGGCATGACTTTGATGGCCAATGATTCTGGCCAAAGGGGTTATGTGACGTTTTTTTGCTTCAGCTTCCGACATTAATACAACCGCAGCAGCGCCGTCAGCAATACCACTTGAATTGGCGGCGGTCACTGTACCATTCGTTTTAAAAGCGGGCTTTAATTGGGATATTTTTTTTACCTCGCGTAGCAGTGGGCGTTCGTCCTGATCGATAGTGATTGGGGTTAGTTTTGAATTGGTAATGACCGGCTCAATTTCATCATTAAAGTGCTTGTTGTGAATAGCCCTTTGAGCACGAGTTAATGAAAGGCTAGCGAATTCATCTTGTTGACTACGACTGAAGCTAAATTTTTCCGCACAATCTTCAGCATAACAGCCCATTAAGCGTTGACTTTGATAATCCTCCAGACCATCTTTGAGCAGATGATCAAAAACCTTACTGTGCCCAAGGTGCTGACCTGAACGCATACTAGAGAATAGAAAAGGTGCGTTGCTCATGCTTTCCATGCCGCCGGCAATAACTATTTTAGCACTGCCGGCTTTAATTAAATCGTGTGCTAACATGATTGCTTTCATCCCTGAGCCACACATTTTATTGATTGTGGTGCAACCTACTGATGGTGGTATACCTGCAATTAAAGAAGCCTGCCTCGCAGGGGCTTGACCCAACCCAGCCGTCAGTACGCAGCCCATTAAAACTTCATCAATTTGATGCGGATTTATATCGCAGCGCATTAACGCGCCCTTGATTGCAATGGCACCTAATTGAGTAGCAGAACACTGTCTTAGGCAACCGGTAAAATCACCTATGGGTGTTCTGGCACTCCCGGTGATGACTACTGTTTCGGCATTATTCACTGGTGTTATCCTTATAAAAGAGGATGATTTTCAGCTGTCGTTTGAAAGCTACTCCGTGAGAAAAACCTATCAGATGGAGGAATCAAAGGGCTTATATAATGGCAGTAGTCACAAGCGGCACCCCTAACACCTCCGATAACACTCAGGTTTAACTATATGAGGTAACTGTTTATAGTTCCTGTTTTTTATATCTGCTATTAAGACCTTAACGCGTTGTTTAGAGTTCAAAACCCAAGCGTTAATTATTACGCTAGGAACTTAAGAGATATGGTTTTATCAAATTAGCACGTGGCTGGATAATAACGGCGTGGATTCGCAGGTAAAACTTGATGCTATTTGTAAAGTAACAGCAAGGAAATATCAGGGGGCGTCATGGAAATTGCCAAGCATACTTTCTTTGTTACCGGTGCAAACTCAGGGCTAGGTAAGGCAACGACACGGCAATTAATTAAACTTAACGCCAATGTAGTGGGTGCTGATTTAATTATCAATGAAGCACAACAGACTGCATCTGAATCGCTATTTATTCACATGGATGTCACTAATGTTGAAAGTATTGAAGCGGCATTAACGAAAGCTATCAAGCGTTTTGGAACGATTCATGGTTTGATTAATTGTGCCGGAATATTGGTTGCAGAACGGATCTTAAAAAAAGATGGCACATTATTCTGTCTGGAAAACTTTCGTCGATGTTTAGACGTCAATCTTGTTGGAACTTTTAATATGATACGCTTGGTGACTACTCTGTTGAGTAGGAACACGCCAAACAGTAATGGTGAATGTGGAATTATAATCAATACTTCATCAATTGCTGCTTTTGAAGGTCAAGTCGGTCAGGTCGCTTATGCTGCATCCAAAGCGGGTATAAATGGGATGACGTTACCGTTATCCAGAGAGCTAGCGGATTTTGGTATTCGAGTGATGGCCATTGCTCCCGGCATTTTTTCGACACCTCTGCTGGCTGGGGTCAATATAACCCAGTCTAAGAATCTAGAACAACAAACTCCTTTTCCACGGCGTTTAGGACAACCGTCAGATTACGCAGTTTTAGTTCAGCATATTATCGAAAATCCGATGCTTAATGGTGAAGTGATACGGTTAGATGGTGCATTGCGGTTGACGTTTTAAAATTTAATAATGGTTCGCCCAATGATTTTCCCTTGAAGATAAGCATCAAACATTTCCGGTAATTGTTCAAAGTTAATTTCTTGAGTAACGATTTTATTTATATATTGTGGCTTTAAATCAGTCGCTAGCCGGCGCCATATTTTTTTTCTAAGCGCCGGTGGGCTATCGGCTGAATTAATGCCCAATAAATTGATGCCACGCAGGATAAAAGGCATCACAGTTGTATTAATGCTTGTACCCCCCGTTAAACCGATCACAGCAATATTGCCTAGTGGCTGTACGGTGCGTGTTAACCACGATAAAAGTTCGCCGCCGACACAATCGATGGCGCCGGCCCATAACCCTTTTTCTAATGCACGATCGCCCAGATGTAATCCCTTAGACGATACGATTTCACGAGCGCCTAAACCATGGAGATAGTCAGCTTGATTTTGTTTACCCGTTAGGGCTATCACTTTAAATCCGAGATTAGACAGCAGGTCGATTGCATAGCTACCTACACCACCAGTAGCACCGGTAACGAGAATAGGTCCCTGGTCTGGACTTTGACCGTTATTTTGCATTTGGTCAATGGCTAAAGCGGCCGTGAAACCAGCAGTACCAATAGCCATAGCTTCATATAAAGAAATACCCGGTGGTAATTTTATGATGTATTGGCCTGGAATACGTACATATTGAGCATAGCCACCGTCACGCACTTCAGAAAGTCCTGAGCCACATATAAGAACTTTATTACCGCGTTTAAAGCGGTTATCTTCAGAACTCTCGATCACACCAGATACGTCTATACCGCCAACTAGAGGCGATTTTTTTAATATCGTGCTCTGGTGGGTTGCGGCTAATGCATCTTTATAATTAATTGATGAATAGACCGATTTAATAATGACATTACCCGAAGTAAGATCGTCAAGTTCTAGCATTTCAAATCCTGAATGAATTTGATTCGGGTTTGAATGGATACGGTATGCTTTGAATGTGTTCATAACTTGACCTATAACATTGAGAGTAAATTTTTATGAATATGCTCAAAAATTTAAGCAGATGCAGTGTGGTTATTTTACCTACTGAGTTCCTTGGAACTGGATTAGCTATGTACAGTCAAATTATGTATGTTCAGTCATGACAAGAGTGTACTGTGGTTGAATCCAATTATGAACGATTTAAAAAAACTTTTGAGTTTTCACATGGGCAACAGGGAAACTCCCCCTTTTCAGAATTATTGACGGGGAAGATTAATTATTCTGCTCTAAACAGTTATCTATCCCATTGGAAAAAGGCCACTGATGATGTCTCATTGTTGGAAAGACTACACGACTGGTTAGTCGTTGATGTAGATCCTGAACGTATCGAAAATAGCTCGAAAATACCCGATTCATATCTGAATGAGTTAAGGGCGTTCGGCTGTTTACGGGCAAAAATACCAAAAGAGTATGGTGGTTTGGGGCTGTCACAATGCCAATATAGCAAGCTCTTAGAGGAGCTTGGCAGTCGGAGTGAGGTGTTAGCCTTAGTCGTTTCGGTTCAACAACTTGGTGTAGCGCAAGGTTTATTATCTTTAAAAAAACTGGAGCGAAACCAGAGGCAACAGCAACAGGATGAAGTTTTACGAAAAAAATATCTTAAACAATTAGCGACCCATGCGCTCGGTGCCTTTTGTTTAACAACACCTGAAACAGGTTCAGATCCCAGTGGCTTACAAACGATCGCTAGAGTATCGGCAGATGGTAATCACTTTGAAATCAGCGGTGACTGGAGTGCAGGAGGCAAATTATTCACCACCTTGGGGACAATAGCGGATATTTACATTATGTTAGCGGTGGTAGTTTATCCCGCTGAGGACATTAATAAAGTTGACCCACGTAAGCGCATTACGGCTTTTATTGTTGAGCGGGCATATGCTGGAATTACGGTAAAGCCGTTATCGTTCTGTGGTTGGCATGGTCTGCCCAATGCTGCTATTAAACTGGATAAAGTGAAAATACCCAAAGAAAATATTGTCGGTGCAGTAGGGGATGGTTTGAAGATTGCTTTTATGAATTTGGGCTCAGGGCGTATTAATATTTCAGCCATTTCATTGGGCATGATGAAGCACTTAGGGCGTGTCGCACGATGGTGGGGGGCAGAGCGTGTTCAAGGCGGTAAACCAATCGGTGAGCATGAGCTCAATACCGAACAACTGGTAAACATGAATGCGAGTATTTATGCCTGCGAATCATTTTTACAATTCGTTTCCGCTTTTGCTGATCACACAGACGTCGATATTCGTTTGGAAGCGGCTATGTTGAAACTTTTTAGTTCACATGCACTGGTTGATATTGCTGATGAAACATTACAATTGCGTGGTGGACGCGGCTATGAAAGCTATGCCTCACAAGCCAGTCGTGGCGATACCGCGGTGGCTGTGGAGCGTTTGTTTCGCAGTGCCCGTATGATGAAAATAGGTGAGGGAGGATCCAATGTGTTGAAATTATACATAATGCGCTGCTTACTTAACGATTTTTTAAAAGAATACGAGAAAATAGTTAATCGGTCATTATCGTTAGTCAGTAGAATTATTTCTTTGGTTAAAGTCATTGGCCATTACGCTAAAGGCTATTTATTTCCCACCCGTAGTTCGGAACAAAATCGTTCGTCCCCGCTTTATTTACATATGCGTTATGTGCCCAAAGCGCAGCAAGGTTTGAAGCGGTTACTAATGGGAAAGGTCATTACACAATATCTCATTTATTACCAAATTATTGTTGTCAGCTATTTTCAAAAGTATCCCCGACAAGATATAACGAAACCACGGGTGCGTATTGAACAACAGCAGGTTGTACTGGGTTATAGTGCCGAGATTGCAATGTTATTGTCAGTGATGACGGTCACGTGTCAACGGGCAGTACAGGGTGAAAGTCCACATGCCATTGCGTTGGCTGATGAGTTTTGTATACGAGCCCGTGATCAGATAGCAATCTATTTTATTAAAATAAAAAAACACCGGCAGGCTAGAAGTTCTACGATAACTGACTTAGGCACAAAAATTATGCGGGGTGATTATGCAGATCTACTGGAACAAAATATAGTGCGCGAGCATTTACCGAATATAAGAGACTAATGGTGACGTTTCGTGGTATGAACAGGAAATACTCGACGAAAAAGGCTTGATATACCAAGGTGGGTTGCCGTGTACCTGAGGTTTACCGGGTAAGGAGTTTTAAAGTTGGGTCAGCTTCGGTCTTAAATTCATTTAACAATAACTGGTCGCTAGTCATGTGGCAGTAAAAAAGCAATGACTTCAGCCGCTACTGTTCGCTCGTTATTAGTGAACACATCGCAGTGTAAAGTGTATATGCGGGCCTCTTTTATGTTAGTGACTTTAGCTTTTAAGGTCATGGGGGTTGTGATCGGTGTTGGGCTTAAAAATTTGATATTGAGGGTGCCTGTAGCAAAACGATAGTATGGTTTTGAATCCGGTAGTCGGTTTTCATTATGGACAGCAGTCGCCATGGCAGAACTGATGCAGTGGCAATCGATAAGTGTGGCAATAATACCACCACAGGTAATATCTGGCCATCCTTGATGTTTCGGTTCAGGCTGCCAAATGCAAATGCAGTTATCGTCTTGCCAATAGCTTTTAATTTGCAAGCCATAAGCATTATTGTGGCCGCATCCGAAGCACATTTTGTCTGCCATGTATTGTTGAAGAAAAGCATCTGTGGGATGGCGGTCCATAGTTTCATCCTATTCAGTTCGTTCTAGTTCATTGAGTAGAACAGTCAGAAATCTGGTGGCTTCTCCTCCCGTTACTGCTCGATGATCAAAGGTTAATGATAAGGGTAAAATCATATGGGATTCAAATTGATTAGCAATGTGTACTACTTGGGGTCTGGTTTTGCCCGCACCGATTATCGCAACAGTGGGTGGTACAATAACAGGATTAGCATAGCGTCCGGAAAAGGTACCAAAGTTAGAGAGCGTTATAGTATGACCTCGTATTTTTTCCAGTGCTATGGAACGAGTTTTGACGGCTTCTTTAAGTGTATCAAGGGTATTTCTTAAATCGTTGGAATCACGACTTTCAATATGGTTCAGCACGGGTACAAATAGCCCATGCTCAGTATCAACAGCGATACCTAGATCAATTTTTTCATGTAATATTCGTGCAACAGCATGGTTATCATACCAGGCATTTAGAGCAGGTTCAGCTTTACAGGCTATAGCAATTGCTTTAATTAAACGTAAGGTAATATCTCCTTTATTGTGCCAGGCAGCAATATCAGCATCATCATTGATGGTGACGGCAACGACTTCACGGTGAGCCTGATTAAGGGTTAGTGCCATGGTTCGACGGGTTCCTTTTAAAGGCACCATAGCACCGGATTCTTTGATCATCTTAGCAACTCTTTTTATATCGTTAGCCGTAATGGTGTTATTGCTGCCACTAGGTTTGACCATGGTTAAGTCAACTTTTAAGCGCGTAGCCAGTGCTCTGACTGCAGGGGTGGCTTTACTGTTCATCGGCGAGGCATAATGGACTGCAATCGCCGGTTCAGTGATAACCGTATCACTTTCATTGACGACACCAACAACGGTGCCAGTATCTGGTTTAGCTGAGGCGGGCGTAACAAATTCTATTAATGGATCGCCGACTTGAATAATATCACCGGGTTGGCCATAGATATGCTCAATGATGCCATCTTGTGGACTAGGGAGGTCAACTATTGCTTTTGCAGTCTCAACAGAAAGCAGGATGTCATCTTGTTGAACGTTATCACCTTTGTGGGTAAAACATTCGATGATTTGGGCCTCCTGCAAGCCTTCGCCAAGATCGGGCAGGTTAAAGAAGTTCATGCGTCTTTCAATGACCTAGTTACGGCTGCGATGATGCGAGAGACGCTTGGCATATATTTTTGTTCAAGCTTAAATAATGGCATCACTGTGTCAAATCCTGTCACTCGTTCAACTGGCGCAAACAAACTCATCAAACCTTGCTCGGCTAACTGTGCGGCTATTTCTGCACCAACGCCACAGGTTCTGGCCGCTTCATGGACTATCACACAATGTCCCGTTTTGGCGACGGATTCTAATATGGTATTCATATCTAAAGGTTTTATGGTGGCAACATCAATAACTTCGGCATTGATCCCGTTAGTCGCTAATTGTTCTGCTGCTGCTAATGTTTCATGGATCATCGCACCCCACGAAACCAGAGTGACATCACTGCCTTCAGTTAAGACAAAGCAAACATCTAAAGGTAATGCTTCGGCATTATCTTGTACCTGTTGTTTAAACATCCGATAGATACGTTTTGGTTCCAGAAAAATAACCGGGTCAGGATCGCGTATGGCTGCGAGCAACAAGCCATAAGCACGGCTGGGTGAAGATGGAATAACAACACGTAAGCCGGGAATATGAGCAAACAATGCTTCAGTGCTTTCAGAATGATGTTCTGGAGCATGAATGCCGCCACCGAAGGGGGCGCGTAACACGAGGGGACAAGTTAGCCGCCCTCGGGTGCGATTACGTAAGCGGCTAGCATGATTAATAATCTGATCAAAAGTTGCATAAATAAAACCCATAAATTGAATTTCGGCTACTGGTTTTAGGCCCTCAGCAGCCATACCTATTGACATGCCAGCAATCAGTGTTTCTGATAATGGTGTATCTATGACTCGTTGTTTACCGAATGTGTTTTGCAAGCCAGCCGTTGCTCTAAATACCCCTCCATTGATGCCAATATCTTCACCGAGTAAGACAACGCTGGGATCTGCTGACATTTCTGTCCGTAGCCCCATATTGATTGCATCAAGCATAGTAACGTCGGCCATTATTTTGGTTCCTTAACCATAACGGAATTACGTTGCTCTACTAAGCTAGCAGGCAATGTTTCGTATAAAAAATCGAACATGCTTTCAGGGTTTTGTGCCGGTGTATTAAGATACTCCTTAACTGCATTTTCTACTTCTTCTTGACACTGGCTATATAATTTTTTTTCATCAGTTTCTGACCAGTAACCTTGCTTCATTAAATAGTATTTAAGTCTGTTGATAGGTTCATAAAGCCAGTTTTCTTGAACTTCCTGTTGGTTGCGATAATGGCTGGCATCGTCGGCTGTAGTATGATCGCAGAGTCGATAAGTAAGTGCTTCGATAATGGTTGCTCCGGCGGCACTACGGGCTTTCTCTATGGCTTTTTTGAGACGGCAATATAAGGCAATAACATCATTGCCATCAACTTGTTCTCCCGCAATTCCTGCAGCGATTGCTTTTTGTGCTAGCGTCTGTGCATGGGTTTGTTTATCTTGTGGTAGAGAAATGGCCCAACGATTATTGTTGATAACAAAGACAATAGGTAAATTCCATGTGCCCGCAGCATTGATAGCTTCATAAAAATCACCTTTTGAGGTTGCTCCATCACCGAGAACACAAACAGCGACTCGTTGTTGTCCACGCAATTGCATGGCGTAAGCCGCACCCACAGCTTGGGGTGCTTGGCTGGCAATCGGAACACAAATAGGGAAGTCATGGCGTGCTTTTTGAAAGTTCATGCCTTGTTCATTGCCACCCCAATATAATAATATTTCACTCATCTTAACACCGCGCATGAATTGTGCTGCGTATTCACGGTAATAGTTAAATAGAACGTCATCATCATGCATAAGACAGCCAATTGTGGCACCTATCGCTTCCTGTCCCAGTGAAGAGGCGTAAGTGCCTAGTTGTCCCCGTCGTTGTAGTAAGATTGCTTTTTTATCAAATAAACGGGTACTCACCATGGCTTGATAAAGTTTTATGAGTTGTTGTTGATTATTGGCAATTTCAGGAATTTTTGTAACCAAAAGGTTACCCTCGTAATCAAGCATTTTATGGTGTTGAATATTGAATTCGGCAACACAATGGCAGGATTTATACGTAGGCGAGAAGGGAGTGTGTGGTTGTTTTCTTGATGCTTTGACTGTTTCGTTCACGATACACTTCCCACTAAATGATGCGCCGTTTTATATATGCAAAACACATTGTTTTTATTTAAGACTGAGTTTTCTCAGTACGTTTGTTAGTATCGAAATTTTCAATTGTGAAGTGTAAATTGAGGCTGCGATTTGATTTATGGCCCTAGTGGTTTCATAAATAATATTGGTCAAATCGATAACTTTGACGATAGAGTAGAGAGAGTAACTTATTTGGTATAGATGGTTGTCACTGATAGTAGTGCAACTGTAAGCAATGCGGGGGTCAATTAATACGCCTTTGCCATCACTTTTAGGAAAACGAGTAAAAGCACTTTGATAATTCATGCTTAGGCCATATACGGTGATCTTGTGTACATTTTTTATGCCTACGATTATTACCTATGTGATGATTTGATATTGTTAATTCTAATTCGTTCACTATTTATCATTATTAATGTTTAGCGGCATTTGCCAAGGTAACTTTGGCGGTAGGTGGGCGATCCAGTAGGTCAGCAATAAACCAACTTGTAGCTATTAATTCCTCAAGATTAACACCTGTTTTTATACTTAAACCATTAAGCATATAAACCAGGTCCTCACTGGAAATATTACCCGAAGCACCGGGAGCAAAAGGACAGCCTCCTAACCCACTAACTGAGCTGTCAATGATATGGATGCCTGTTTGTAACGCGGCGAAAATATTGGCTAATGCCTGGCCATAGGTGTCATGGAAATGTACGGCAATAGTATCAGTCGGAATGACTTTTTTAACGGCAGAGAGAAGCTCTATTACTTGACGAGGAGTACCCACACCAATTGTATCGCCTAACGAGATCTCATAGCAGCCATATTCATATAATTTGGCTGCCAGTTCACAGACTTTATCTATTTGAACAACACCTTGAAAAGGGCAACCTAGTACACATGAAATGTAACCTCTGACGGCCATGTTTTTTTCTTTTGCCTGATTAACAATAGCTTGGATGGATGCCATGCTCACATCAATGGGGCAATTAATATTATTTAATGAGAAAGCATCTGTTGTTGCGCAAAACACTGCAATAGTTTTCGCTTGACAAGAAATGGCTTTGGCTAAGCCTTGTTGATTAGCAACCAACATAATATATTCAGCCTTTGGCTGTTGATGAACTTGTTGATAGACAATATCACTGTTTGCCATTTGCGGAATTCGTTGCGGTGATACCAAACTGCCTGTTTCGATTGCGGTAAAACCACACTGGGCTAGCCTTTCAATGAGCTCAACCCTATGCGTAATAGAAACCGTGACGGGTTGATTTTGCAATCCATCGCGAGGACCGACTTCTACAAGCTTAACTTGACTCGGAAGTTCCATAGTCTAACAATTTCTACTAAATAAGCTTTACAAGCGGGTTCATATTTAATCCTCATTCATTGTTTTTTTACCAGTTAGGGACTAGTCTAGTAACGCAACCAGAGTGTTTTTTTTCATTAAATTTTTCTGCCAAGACAGTCATGGATATTTTTTAATCCAACTGGCTTTACGTTTTTGTAGAAAGGCTGAGATACCTTCTTTGGCTTCTGATGTATTACGTATTTCAGTGATCAACTGTGATGTTCTCCGGATAAGCGTATCATCAAGAGGCCGTGTTGATACTTCAGTGACTAGCTTTTTGGTTTTAGCGAGTGCATTTGGACTTGCGGCAAGTAAGGCATCGGTCATTTTATTTAAATCGTCTCCTAGTTTGTTTTCGCTAATGACATGATGTACTAAGCCGATACGCCAGGCCTCTTGGGCATCAAAATTTTCGGCAGTTAAGAAATAGCGTAGAGCTATACGTTTTCCGAGAGCCTTAACTATATAAGGACTGATGATTGCCGGAACCAGACCTAAACGTACTTCTGAAAAACAAAAAATTGCATTTTGGGTGGCTATGGCAATATCACAACAGGCAACCAAGCCAATACCCCCACCATAAGTGGCGCCGGTTATTAAAATAATAGTCGGCTTAATATGGTTGTGTAAAACCTGCATAAGTTGCGCAAGTTTCAGACTCATAGTGTCGGTACTTGTAGTGGCACTCATTTCATAGCTGGATACCCAGTTAAGATCAGCGCCGGCACAAAAAACTTTGCCTATTGATTTAAGTACTACGATGCGTACAGAAGGATTGCCTTCCAGTTCATATAGGTAATCAATGAGTAGGTTAACAGTCGCTTCATCCAAAGCATTATTAACTTTGGGTCTATTCAAAGTTAATGTAGCAATGCCGCAAGTGCTAATTTCTAACAAACAAGGTTGTTTAGACATGCTATTAACCTATCTGTTCTTATACTTAAATTCGACCTTGAATAAGTAGTTAAATTCAAACTGGCGATAAATAAGGAAGCAATAGTATGTCGTTGAATTATCTTAGTCTCATAATTTCAAAGACGAGACGTGTTGTAAAAGTCAATTTCAATGTCAGGCTCTAGTCTTAAATTTCTCGGTGCTGGATAATTTTTCCTAGAAAAAATAACAACTATGCTGATTGAAACTTCCCCCAATTTGCTTGGGTCTAAGCCTTAAACTAACAATAATTGGGTTAAGGTTTTTTCCACAGCAATGGAATACTAAAGGTGTTGCAGAAGTTGAGGATGGTTTGGATGAACAAAAAACAAAATTTGTTATTAGCTACTGAATTAAAGCCTAAAATCAATGCCGAAATCCCCCAGTCTGCTGGATTTCGGTTAAGAATCTTAGTTGATGAAGTGCGCCCATTACAACTTGTAGGGACAGTGAATGCTTATTGTGCGTTACTTGCTGAGCGGGTTGGATTTCAAGCTATTTATCTATCAGGTGCAGGTGTTGCTAATGCCTGTTTTGGGTTGCCTGATCTTGGTATGACGACTCTGAATGATGTTGTTGAAGAAGTTAAGCGTATTACAGAAGCAAGTACTTTACCGTTACTGGTCGATGCTGATACCGGCTGGGGAAATCCTTTTAATATAGCCCGAGCGGTCAAACAGTTAACTAAAGCCGGTGCAGCAGGCATGCATCTAGAAGACCAAATTCAGGCTAAACGTTGTGGTCATCAAGCAAACAAAGTCTTAGTGTCAACGACGACAATGGTAGAACGTATTCAATCAGCTGTAACTGCTAAAACAGATTCACACTTTGTAATAATGGCTCGTACCGATGCCGCTTCTGAACTAGGCTTAAATGCCGCAATAGATCGTGCGAATAGCTATATTGAGGTCGGTGCGGATATGATCTTTGTTGAGTCTTTGACGACTCTGACAGATTATCAGCACTTTGTTAAGGCGGTTCATGTGCCGGTGTTGGCAAATATTACTGAATTTGGTAAAACACCCCTGTTTAGTGCCAACCAACTACATGATGTTGGCATCAGAATAGTACTTTATCCTTTATCAGCATTCAGAGCCATGAACTATGCAGCGATGGCTGTTTATCAGAGTATTCGTGAGCACGGTAGTCAACAAGCAATGCTTGAACACATGCAGACCCGTGAACAACTTTACGATATTTTGGACTATCATTCTTATGAGTTACAATTGGATGATTGGCTAGCAAAGGATAAATCTATTTTGACGTCTAATCCTAAAAAAGGCGGATTACGTGGGGAGACTGTTGGGCAAACGGCCTTGTCTAGCGTAGGGAATGACGCTAGTTTATTTTATTGTGGTTATGATATCGTTGAATTAGCTGAACTAGCCACATATGAAGAGGTGGCTTACTTGTTAACACATGGAGAACTACCAAATGCTCGGCAGTTGCAGGATTTTACCAGCACATTAAAAAGCTTACGTAGATTACCGAAAAGACTCAAAGAAGTACTGGAGAAAATGCCGTCATCAACAGCGCCCATGGATGTGTTACGTACGGGTTGTTCAATGTTGGGAACACTGGAGCCTGAGCAAAGTTTTAGTGACCAATTTGTTATTGCCCAACGGTTATTAGCGCTACTACCCGTGATGATGTGCTATTGGTATCGCTACAGTCATGACGGTGTTTGCATTGAAACGGAAACTGACGATGCCTCTGTTGCCGGGCATATTCTACATTGTCTCCATGATCGACCAGCCGATAGCTTAGCGCAAAGAGCTATGGATGTTTCGCTGATACTTTATGCTGAACATGAATTTAATGCCTCAACATTTGCTGCACGGGTTTGTGCATCAACCTTATCAGATTATTATTCTGCTGTGTGTGCAGCTATCGGCAGTTTGAGTGGACCACTACACGGTGGTGCTAATGAAGCGGCAATGGAATTAATTAGTCGTTACCAAACGCCTGAGCAAGCTGTCGTGGGGGTCAAGGATATGTTACTCCATCAAGAAAAAGTCATGGGATTTGGTCATGCTATCTATAAAGATTCGGATCCACGTCATGCTGTCATCAAACAATGGTCTAGGAAACTTTCCGAACGTGCTAATGATGAGCATATTTTTGCTATTTCTGTAGCCATTGAAAAGCTTATGTGGGAAGAAAAAAAAATATGTGCCAATCTTGATTTTTTCAGTGCATCGACATTTCACTTTTTAGGAATACCGCGTTGTTTGTTTACTCCGATATTTGTGTGTTCACGTATGGCGGGTTGGGCAGGACATATTTTTGAACAACGTAAAACAAATAGTCTGATTAGGCCCAGTGCTGATTATATTGGCTCTGCACCCAGACGCTATAAAGTTGTTGAACAACGCCATTAACAATTCTGTTTAGTATGATGGTCAAAACGGCTTTACCATTTTGTGGTCAACAACTTCCAGATCCTATACTGATCAAAATTGCAGATTATATTATTGAATATAAAGCAGATAATAGTGTCGCTAGGGAAATGGCACGTTATTGTTTAATGGATGCTTTAGGCTGTGCGATATTAGCCTTATCATATCCGTCTTGTAACAAGTTATTAGGCCCCATTGTACCCGGAGCGACGTTAAAGGCTGGCGCACGTGTTCCAGGTACCGACTATCAACTTGACCCGGTCCAGGCCGCTTTTAATATCGGTGCAATGATACGGTGGTTAGATTTTAATGATACTTGGTTGGCTGCAGAATGGGGCCATCCTTCAGATAATTTGGGCGCTATATTGGCAATAGCAGATTATTTGAGTCGTCAAAATCTGCAACAAGGTTACCCCGCATTGCAGATAGGCGATGTGATTACAGCATTGATCAAAGCGTATGAAATTCAAGGAATCATCGCTTTGGAAAATAGTTTTAATAGTGTGGGGTTAGACCATGTTTTGTTAGTACGTGTTGCTAGTACTGCAGTGGTAACGGCTATGCTGGGAGGTGGTCGAGAGCATATCATTAGTGCACTGAGTAATGCTTGGATTGACGGGGCCGCATTACGTAGTTATCGGCATTATCCCAATACTGGGTCACGTAAAAGTTGGGCAGCGGGTGATGCGACTAGCCGTGGAGTACGGCTGGCTTTACTCGCTATAAAGGGGGAAATGGGTTATCCATCGGTGCTGACGGCAAAAAAATGGGGTTTTTATGACGTGTTGTTTAAGGGGGAGTGCTTTGAATTAAAACAAGAATTTAGCAGTTATGTTGTAGAGAATATTTTGTTTAAGATCTCTTTTCCTGCTGAGTTTCATGGGCAAACTGCGATAGAAGCGGCGATACAATTACACCCCCAAGTACTTTCTCGGTTAGAGGAGATTGATAAAGTGGTCATTCAAACACAACGCTCGGGACAGAAAATTATAGATAAAGTTGGGGTGTTAAATCATCCCGCAGATAGGGATCATTGTCTGCAATATATGGTTGCCGTTGCATTGCTTGTTGGCAGTCTCAACGCTGACCATTATCAATACCCAATGGCGAGTGATCCCCGGATTACCGCATTGAGGAAGAAGATGGTGGTTTTGGAAAACAAAAAGTTCAGCTTGGATTATGTAGACCCAAACAAACGCTCAATTGCTAATGCATTACAGGTATTTTTTAATGATGGGAGTCATACGCTTGAGATTGTCGTGGAATATCCTCTCGGTCACAAACGACGACGAGAGGAAGCAATCCCTTTTCTTAAACAAAAGTTTGTGGATAATTTGGCAACAAGAATAGCTGAGAAAAATTGTACTGAAATTCACCAGTTATTTGCTGATCAGGGGGCGCTTGAAAACATACGGGTAGATAAATTTATGGATTTGTTTGTAGTTTAGTGAACGTTTTCATATCGTCTAATAATTTTTAACCTAAAAGTTAATAAAGACCAGCATCTTTATAGGACTATGATCGATAGTGATATTTCTGTTAGTTTCCTGAGCGGTTAACGAATTAAGTAAGTGTGATTTGATTATTTATTTGTCGGTATTTGAACACAATAGTTTGAAGCGTTGTCACAGTACAGAACTTGATGGTTAGTAGAGAAGCTGGATTGAGTCATACCGGAGGCATAGAGCGGATAAATCATCGGTATTTTTATTTGTTCACTAAGCAGACTGGAGTTATTGTTTTGATTCCGATAATTGCAGAATCAACGATCACCGTAGGCGTTGTTAAGGTGAAATATTATACGGGCTTATGGGGAATCTGGTTAGATAGTGGTTTTTCTCAGTAGAACGTTTATAGTTGATCTTGAGTGGATTGTTCTAGACGTTGAGATAAGTTGAGTTGCTATCGAAAGTTAGAGAATTCTGGCGCAGACTTTGGTTTGGTAATACCCGTTGTTTTTCTGGTTGGCGGTAATAATAGAACTTGAACAAATCGTTGGGTTTCAGGTATGAATTCAAATCACACAGATACTCATTCCATTGACGAGGTTGCCTTTGCGTTAGGGACCAAGGCTTTGGACGAACAACAAATACATCAGCATCTACGCCCGTTATTTTCGCGGTCTTTGAAAAATTCTCAAGATAAGATTTATTTGGCTAATCATTCATTGGGTCGGGCGCTGGATCAGACCGCAGGTGATCTTCAGGAAGGATTAGGTGTTTGGTATACGAATGTGGAGAATGCCTGGGATAATTGGTTTAACGAAATAACATCTTTTCGCCAACGGGTGGCAACATTAATTAATGCACCTAGAGCGGACTGCATCGCACCCCGAGCAAGTGCTGGACAAGGCTTACGTACTATCCTTAACAGTTATGATAGTCCTTTTCGAGTCCTGACTAGCGGAGACGAATTCAATTCTATTGATCATATTCTTAAGGTCTATGCTTGTCACCATCGCATCCAATTAAAGCGCGTTATACCTAAAAAGGATCATTTTTATCAAAGTGAAGACTTCTACGGTGCAATTCAAGAGAAACCTGAATTACTAGTCCTCTCGATGGTCATGTTTACAACCGGACAATTATTGTCTGCATTACCGGATTTGATTAAGGTGGCTCATGATCACGGGGTGCGAGTGTTGCTTGACCTCTATCATGTTGCTGGAGTCATTCCCCTTGATGTTATGGAGATGGATATCGATTTTGCAATTGGTGGAAGCTATAAATATCTACGTGGTGGACCGGGTGCAAGTTGGCTTTACCTACATCCACGGTATTTGGGTGATATGCTTGAAACACTGGACACCGGTTGGTTTGCTCAAACGCAACCCTTTGACTTTGTTCGTTCTGAATCGCCTCAATTGTCCCTCGGAGGAAATCGTTTTTTTGAATCGACTCCCGCTATACTCCCTTTTTATCAGGCACGTGCAGGACTGATGTTTACTTTGGCTATTGGAGTAGATCGTTTGCGTTGTTATTCTGTGAAGCAGCAGAAAGCCATTGAAAGTCTTTTGCAAAAACAGGGTATACCTTTTTTGGGTCAGAGCGAAGAACGGGGGGCTTTTATTGCCATTCCGCATCCACAATCGGAATTCATAGCCAAGAGTCTGATTAGTGCTGGTGTTATCTGCGATGCGCGTGAAGGATTACTACGCCTTTGCCCAGATATTCTCAATACACAGGATGAATTGATAACGGCGGTCGATAAACTTGCTGAAATTTGGAGCTGAATGGGTGCTGACTCAAGTATAAGTCTTACGCTAATGCCTGTAATGAGGGCATTTTTTAAGCATATTTAGTGCTGAACTACGCAGATTTTTAGTGAGTAAACTTGTCAGATTCACTCACACCTCTATCGTAATAAGTCATTATAAAATGAATTTTTATAATGGGTATTGTGTCTTATTTGTTCCCGATCGTTCAATAGATTCAGGAGTTATGTGAGCCATGGATAATCAGTTTAAAGCGCTTAATTACAATGACTACTTAAATCTGGACACATTATTGAGTTCGCAGTCCTTTGAAAGCGAAAAATATGGTCAGGTTGCACATGATGAAATGTTATTTATCATCACCCATCAAACTTACGAATTATGGTTTAAACAAATTCTCCATGAACTACTTTCCGTGTTGGAACTTTTTTCTGCTATTCCATTGAGTGAAAAAAAATTACACAATATTTCATCCCGCCTTGGACGTATCATTCGCATACAGAATGTTATTAACCAACAGATCGGTATTTTAGAAACTATGACACCGTTGGATTTTCTGGATTTTCGTAACTATCTGATTCCAGCTTCCGGGTTTCAAAGTAGACAATTTCGTGAAATTGAATTGCGTCTTGGCTTATCCCATCATTTGAGTAACTGTAGCTATGGGCCTTTCAGTAATGAAGATATTATTTATTTAGAAAAAATTGCGGATCAACAGTCGTTATTTGAGTTCCTAGACGCCTGGCTGAGTCGGACGCCTTTTTTGGAATTTAATGATTTTAGCTTCTGGAGCAGCTATCGTAGAGCGGTTGAACAAATGCTCAATGATGATGCAAAAATAATTGAAAATAATCCCGTATTAACTGCCGATAAAAAAAGGCAGCAATTGGCTCGGTTACAATTAACTAGGCAAGGTTTTTCCTGTTTATTTGATGAATCTCTTTATACAAGTTATAAAGAAGAGGGCAAGTTCCAATTGAATCATGCTGCTACGTTGGCGGCTCTTTTTATTCAACTCTACCGTGACGAGCCTATGCTACAACTTCCTTTTAGGGTGTTGACGCGATTAATGGATATCGATGCACAATTAACTAATTGGCGCAGTAATCATGCATTGATGGCTCAGCGTATGTTAGGTGGAAAAATTGGGACGGGGGGTTCTAGCGGTCATGAATACTTAGAATCATCTATTAGTGGTAAACGAATATTCTCTGATTTATTTAATTTATCTACCTACTTAATTCCACGCTCGCAACTACCCGTATTACCGCCATCGTTATTACGCAATTTGAATTTTTATCAGGAAAGACATTAGTTTTTAGTTTTATATCACAGTTGGAATCAGCATGATTATAGGAGCATTCTGTTCTGGTTTTAAACGTGTATTATTGAGACGATATGGATACATAAAATCAATGACACTTCTCAATATCACTAGATCCGCCACCTGAGTCTAGGCCTGAATGAACTGTTTCCCAATTTGTGAATCTAAGACTCGCAAGTGGGTTGGAGAGCCAGCGCATAAGCTTTCTTGAGGATGGTCGAGTCAGCTACAAGATATCCGCTGATTAGGTCATAAACGGATATATTCAGCTTTAGAACATAGGGTGTGCTCTTTAAAATGAGTGTGTCTTTAAACATGACTATTAACTTTATAGCATGTTACAGCGAAAATCCTAGTTATGGTTGTTAATTATAAAGAGGTATGGATATGAGTTTGAGAGAACGTAGGCACGAAGAAACTTATGATGAGTCGGAAGTTAAAGCACGTTTGCAAGACGAATTACCCTCATGGTATTTGGAACAGGGTTGGATTCGCCGTAAATATAAAACCAGTGGGTGGAAGGGTACACTAATGGTTGTGAATACTGTCGGTCACTTGGCGGAAGCCGCTTTTCATCACCCTGATTTAACGGTTTCATATGCTTTTGTGATCGTAAAATTGACCAATCATGCAGCCAAAGGTATCACTAATAAAGATTTTGAACTGGCACATAAAATTGAAGAGGTTATTATGTGGCAGCCGGGGTTGGATGATGGGGCTTTGGAAGGTACTCCTGAGGATTCCAGATTTAAATACATCAAATATGATTGATATAGTTTTAGGACTATTGTGTCGGTATTGATTACGTATTCTCATAGTTTACTAGTCAAGCGTATAGGAGTTAAAAATGAATGAAGATAAGTTTAATATGGAAATCAGAAAATTCCTGAAAAAAGTGGGGGTTACTTCTCAGCGTGAAATTGAGCACCTTGTCATGAGGGCTATTGAATCAGGACAGTTGAAAGGTAATGAAATTTTTGATGTCAAAATGACAATTGAAGCTACTTCTATAGGTCTTAATCATTGTATTGAAGGGAAAATTGCAATGGAATGATAGTGTCTGGTCAGGGAAACGACCAAGGGTTAGCTATG
>ENA-OSET01000588-OSET01000588.1-sediment-metagenome-genome-assembly--contig:-NODE-588-length-40370-cov-7.626412_pt1 | contig 40370 bp, 34 predicted proteins | sample MGYA00237882_ERZ534229 | MGnify/ENA primary metagenome ERZ534229 (study PRJEB26408, sample SAMN06266212) | sediment metagenome | isolation source: Hudson Canyon methane seep mesocosm | place: USA:Hudson... | reverse complement strand
ATTTGGATTAGTTCTTCTTACGAATGCCTTGACAATCCAACTCTCTTTAATTGCTTTAGCGCTTGCCACTTTGTATCCTTTTACAAAGCGTTGGACTCATTTACCTCAGGTAGTTTTGGGATTAGCATTTGGAATGAGTGTACCGATGGCATTCAGTGCTCAAACTGGTTCTATCCCTGTATCTGCAGGCTGGATTTTTCTTGCAACAATAGTTTGGACTTTGATTTATGACACGTTTTATGCAATGGCAGATAGAGATGAAGATATAAAAATAGGGGTTAAATCAACCGCAATACTTTTTGAAAAATATGACCAAATTTTTATAACTTTCTTACAAATTTTATTGATTATTGTATTTGTAGTAATTGGGAATTTGTTTGATTTAGGGTCAATTTATTACTTTTCTTTAGTAATTATTTTAATATTTATGATTTATCATCAATTATTAATGAAAAAACGGCAAAAAGAGCTATTTTTTAAGGCTTTTTTAAACAATAATTTCATTGGTATGACAGCCTTTATTGGCATATTTCTATCTGTAGTAATTTGAACTGATCTTTTGTTGTTATTTTACGACATTTAGTCACTTTTTTGCTATTTTTTCATTTTTTTTGCTATTTTTTCATCAAGAAAACTTGACATGCTGATTTTGATACTATAAAAAGTGCACCAATCGGCAAAGATGCTGGTTATTTTTAAAACTAATGGAGAGAAAATATGTTAAGTAATGTATCTGGTTGGATAAAAAAATTAACGGAAGCGGGCGTAGGTCTTGTAGGACTTGCAATCGTTGCACAAGTAATCTTTGGTTCAAGCGTAGCATTCCTTCCTGGTGATGTTGTTGCTACTCTTATGGGTTTAATTGGCTCACTTGGTGGTGCTGGCTTAGTTGGCCTAGTCACTGCAGGGTTGTTGTACCAAATCCTCAAGTAAACATTCCATATTAACTCAATAAAAAACCCGCCAATTGGCGGGTTTTTTATCGTCTAAAGAAATATTTCTAGTTTTTGTTAAGTCCTATTAATGCAACATATTGAGGTTTTTTTCCCAAAAATGCAATCTATAAAACTTGACATAATGATATTGATACTATAAAAAGTCCATCAATCGGTAGAGATGCTGGTTACCTTTTTAACAAATGGAGAGAAGATATGTTAGACAACGTAATTGGTTGGGCAAAAAAATTAACTGAAGCAGGTGTTGCGGTAATCGCACTTGCAGTAGTTGTTCAAATAATCTTTGGCGCTGATGCTGCATTCCTTCCTGGCGATGTAACTGGCAGCTTAATTAATGTTATTACTGCACTTGGCTCTGCAAACCTTGTAGGACTAATTGCTGCGGGGTTAATATACAAAATCTTTACCAGGTAATTTATCATATTAACTCAATAAAAAACCCGCTTGAAAGCGGGTTTTTTATTATCTTAAAAGATATAGTTAAATTCCTCGAAGCAACTCGTTAATTCCAACCTTGGATCTTGTTTTGGCATCGACTTGCTTAACTATTACCGCACAATAGAGAGAGTAGCTCCCATCTGAAGATGGCAGATTTCCTGAAACTACCACTGATCCTGCTGGAATTCGACCATAACTTACTTCTCCAGTCATCCTATTAAAAATTTTTGTAGATTGCCCAATATAAACGCCCATTGATATAACTGCGCCTTCTTCAACAATGACTCCTTCAACCACCTCTGACCTTGCTCCAATAAAGCAATTATCTTCAATAATTGTTGGGCTAGCTTGCAATGGCTCTAATACTCCTCCAATCCCAACACCGCCTGAAAGGTGAACATTTTTACCAATTTGTGCGCAGGATCCAACTGTGGCCCATGTATCTACCATTGTTCCTGAGTCTACATATGCACCTATATTGACATAAGATGGCATTAATACCGTATTTGGGGCGACATATGAACCCCTTCTAGCAGTTGCCGGGGGAACTACCCTTACGCCTGAGGCTTGAAATTCCTCAGCAGTAGTATTGGCATATTTAGATGGCACTTTGTCAAAGTATTGGGTAAATCCAGAGGGCATAGGAACGTTATCTGTAAGCCTAAATGATAGAAGTACAGCCTTTTTAAGCCACTCATTGACTTGCCAATCACCAATACCTTTTTGTTCAGCAACTCTCGCTTTTCCAGAGTCAAGCAAGTGTATTGCTTCATTGACAGCTTCTTTGACTTCAGAACTAGCTGAGTCTGGGCTAAGATGGTGCCGATCTTCAAAAGCCTCTTCGATAATATCTTTCATGATTCTTAACTTAAAAAAAAAGAGGGAATTATATCAGTTACAAGGCTTTTAAAGCCCTCTAATGTTCATGGTGATGGTTGTGGTGATGTTCATAAGTCGCCATCAAATCATTAATTTGGTCAGCAAATAAATCATTAAATTTTTCGTCTTTCAAAATTGATTCTGGCAGTCCTTCACAACAGATATGATGATACAAGCATAAAACCTGTGTTGATTCTTTCATAACTCTATGAAGATCATGAGATACCATTAGTACCGCACAATTTTGTTGTTGATGTATATCCTGAATGAGTTTATAAAGCTGCATCTGTCCATCAATATCTAGATTTTGTGCAGGTTCATCTAGTATTAAAACATTTGGCTTATTGAGAAGTGCCCTTGTTAATAATACTTTTTGCAATTCACCACCAGATAAATTTTTTAAAGGTAATTTGAGTAGTTCCTTTATTCCTGTTAGCTCAAAAGTCTGCATCATAAACTCAGAATCTAATTTCTGATTTAAGGTTAGAAAATCTTTTACTGAGATTGGAATAAATGGATTTGCTGAAAAAGTTTGCGGTGTATAGCCTAGTCTAATATTATTCGTGTAGATAATATCACCAGAGTCTTGCTTAATAACCCCCAAAAGAATTTTAATTAATGAGCTTTTTCCAGCTCCATTTGGTCCAATTAAAGTTACAAACTCACCTTTATGGAGTTTAAAGCTAACATCATCAAGGACATTTTTCCCATTATGACTTAGGCTTATATTATTGAGGGTAATGAGAGCATCAGACATCTTTATATTTTATATAACAATTTATACACAGACTCAATATATAAAGTTTGAAATATCAAATTCATAGCTCAGTTTTCAAGAACAAAAAACTTGGTTTAGATGTAAAATTTAAATATGACTCAACCACTCATTTTAGTTGACGGCTCAGCGTTTTTATTTCGCTCATACTTTTCAACTATATCTCAGAATCTAACCAATGATAGTGGTTTCCCTACTGGCGCTATGTTTGGCGTCGTGAATGCCATTAAGCATTTACAAAGAAAGTATCAAGGCGCTAAAATCATAATGGTCTTTGATGCGAAAGGCTCCAATTTTCGTCACCAAATGTTTCCTGACTATAAGGCAAATAGGAGTCCTGCTCATGATGACTTAATCATTCAGATTGAACCCTTATATAAAATTATTCGCGCAATGGGGTTTCATTTCTTGTGTGAAGAGGGTGTTGAGGCAGATGATGTAATTGCTACATTATCAAGATTTGCTGCTAAAAGTGGTATTGAGACAATTATTGCCAGTGGCGATAAAGATCTTTTCCAACTTGTTGGTGGAAATATTAAGCAATTAGATATGAAGGGTAAGCTATACAGCGAAGCTGAAGTTGAAGAAAAAATGGGAGTAAGGCCTAATCAAATTTTAGATTTATTAGCTTTAACAGGGGATTCTGTTGACAATATCCCAGGCGTCCCAAGTGTAGGACCGAAGACCGCAGCAAAGTGGCTTGAGCAATATTCTGATATTGAGGGTGTCAAAGCGAATGCTGAAAAGATTGGTGGCAAGGTTGGAGAAAAGCTTAGAGAGTCTTTCGATTTATTAGATCTTTCGTATAAATTAGTCCAACTTAAGTTTGATGTTCAGCTACCTTTTGATATTCTAGAAGATGAGCCTGGAGAAAATACTGAAGAATTGATCGCTCTTTATAAAGAGTTCGGCTTTTCAATGTGGTTAAAGCAGTTAGATGAAAAGAAAGTGTCTGCTCACACTGCTTCACAAGAAAAAGAGACAATAGAGTCTCCAAACATTGACACTAAAATATCGATGGATGACTATACTCAATCATTAGTTCTTGCTGAAGATGAATTTACATTGTTATTGTCGAAGTTATCTTCTTCTCAATCTTTTGTATTTGATCTTGAGACAAATAGTCTTGACTATATGGAGGCTAAAATTGTTGGATTCGTTTTCCTTGTTGAAAAAAGCAGTTATTACGTACCCGTTGCTCATGATTATTTAGACGCTCCTGTTCAGCTTTCAAGATCTATGGTGCTGAACTCCCTAAAGTCAATTTTAGAAAGTAAGACGATAGGCAAAATAGGCCAAAATTTAAAGTACGATGCCCATGTCTTAGCTAATGTGGATATTGAACTCAATGGAATCATTGATGACACCATGCTTAAATCTTATTGTTTAGATTCAGTAGCAAGTCGTCATAATATGGATGACTTGGCGTTGCATTATTTGAACCACTCAACAATCCATTATTCAGATGTTGCTGGAAGTGGAAAAAAACAATTAACTTTTAATCAGGTGAATATTGATGAGGCAATGCCATACGCCTGTGAAGATGTAATCATTACAAATGAACTTAATAATTTTTTTGAGATAAAACTTCAAGCCTTCCCTAAGCTAGTTGCGTTATATAAGAGTATTGAAATCCCTTTGATTAAAGTCATGCTTAGGCTGGAGAGGAATGGTGCACTTTTAGATGAGACGTCTCTATTTAATCAGCAAGTTGAGATCAAAGCTGAGATGGTTAAGATTCAATCACTAGCATTTGAGATTGCAGGTGATGAGTTTAACCTGGAGTCACCCAAGCAAATACAACAAATTTTGTTTAGTGAGGAGGGTTTTGGACTTGAGCCAAAAAAGAAAACAGCCAAAGGTCAACCGTCCACAAATGAAGAGGCATTAAAGTTACTGGATCATCCCTTGGTTGATCTAATACTTTCATATAGAACCCTGACAAAGTTAAATTCTACATATCTAGAAGCTCTACCTAAAAAGATTAATAGAAGAACGGGTCGTCTTCATACTTCCTATCATCAGGCTGTAACCGCAACTGGTAGACTTTCCTCATCAAAGCCTAATTTTCAAAATATCCCAATAAGAACAGAACAGGGTGCTCAAATTAGGTCTGCCTTCATCGCTAATAAAGGAAGCGTAATTCTTGCTGCCGATTATTCTCAAATAGAGTTGAGAATTATGGCCCATATTTCGGAGGATAAAAACTTAATTAAAGCGTTTAATAACAATGAAGATGTTCATCGCTCAACGGCTTCTCAGGTCTTTGATACAGAAATTTCTAAGGTAACTAAAGATCAGCGTCGGAAGGCTAAAGCTATTAACTTTGGTTTAATTTATGGAATGAGTGCATTCGGTTTAGCTAGGCAAATTGATGTTTCAAGGACTGAAGCTAAACAATATATAGACGGCTACTTTGAAAATTATCCAGGTGTTCTCCAATTTATGAATGAGACAAAAGAGATGGCCAAATCTCAGGGATATGTGGAAACAGTATTAGGTAGAAGGCTTTATTTGCCTCAAATCAACTCTAAAAATAAAATGCTTCAGCAACATGCATTGAGAACCGCTATTAATGCCCCTATGCAAGGCTCTTCTGCTGATATTATCAAAAAAGCAATGCTTGACATTCAAGCTTGGATTGATAGAGAAAATCATGAGATCAAGATGTTTATGCAAGTGCACGATGAGCTAGTATTTGAGCTTGAAGCTGAAAAGGCCAATGAGTATGCAAATAGCATAAAATTAATGATGTCAAATGCTTTAAAGCTCCACATTCCACTTGAAGTTGATATTGGTATAGGATCAAACTGGCAAGAAGCTCACTAGCCTTAAAGTAGGCGCTTTAAAGTAGGCGCTGAAAGTATAATTTGAGACTAGATTGATATTGATTAAAATACTTTCCTAGAAAATAATAGAAATCATTCGTAAGGTTATATGAAAGAGCAATTACAAGACTTACTTAAAAAATGTATCAAGGATCTTATTGACAAAGGCCTAATCAGTGAGATGCCTTCAAAAGTAAGACTAGATCATACCAAAGACAAAAGTCACGGTGATTATGCAACTAATATTGCACTAATGCTCTCAAAACAAGCCAAAACGAGCCCTCTTGAATTAGCACAAATCATTGTTAATCAAATAGAGGAAGCCAATTTTATTAAAAAAACTGAAATAGCGGGCCCCGGCTTTATTAATTTTTTCCTTTCTGATGAATCTAGCACTTCAATAGTAAATGAAATTATTGAGCTGGGTGAAATGTATGGTCAATCAGAAATTGGTAAAGGCCAGAGTATTCTATTGGAGTATGTTTCAGCCAATCCAACTGGACCACTTCATGTTGGACATGGAAGAGGTGCCGCTTATGGCGCTACTGTGTCTAACTTATTAAGAAATATTGGTTTCAAGATTGATAATGAGTACTACGTCAATGATGCGGGCAGACAAATGGATATTTTGACTGTCAGCATATTTTTGCGATACTTAGCGCTCTGCGGAGAAACAGTGAGGTTTCCTGATAATGGTTACCAAGGTCAGTATATCAATGATATTGCCGTTGATATTTTTGATAAAAGTGGCGAGTCCTTCAAGCAGAGTTCAGAGATATTTTTTGAGAACATTTGTAAAGATGGTCTTGAAGGCGGCGACAAGGAGTCTCATATTGATGAGTTAATTGCTAAAGCAAAAGACTTATTAGAAGGCAATTTTCAGAATATTTTTCGAGCGGGTATTGAAAGAATACTGAGCGGCATAAAAGATGATTTAGCTGATTTTGGAGTACTCTTTGAAAAATGGTTTTCGGAACAATCATTGATTGATAGCGGCCTCTCAGAGTCCTGTATTACTAGACTTAAGGATACTGGGCATCTATATAAAAAAGACGGTGCGCTCTGGTTTAAAACAACAAACTACGGGGATGAGAAAGATCGTGTTGTAGTTCGCGATAATGGAAATCACACCTACTTCGCCTCCGACATTGCATATCATCTGGAAAAATTAGATCGCGGCTATGACAAAATTATAAATGTTTGGGGCGCAGACCATCATGGGTATATTCCTAGGGTCAAGGCTTCCATAGAAGCATTGGGCCATAATCCTGATAAATTAGAGGTTCTATTAGTCCAATTTGCGAATCTATATCGCGGTGGCCACAAAGTTCAAATGTCAACTCGGAGCGGCTCATTTGTCACACTGGAAGATTTAAGAAAGGAAGTAGGCAACGATGCAGCTCGTTTTTTTTATATTCTTAGAAAATCAGAGCAGCATATGGATTTCGATTTAGATTTGGCAAAATCAAAAACAAATGAGAATCCAGTCTTCTATATTCAATACGCTCATGCCCGCATTTGCTCTGTTTTCAGACAAGTAAATGAAAAAGGATTAGAGTTGAACCTAGCTGAAGCCAACTTATCCTTATTAACAGAAGATATTGAAAAAAACATTTTAAGAGAGCTTAGTCGCTATAAAAGTGTTATTGAATCTGCAGCGATTCAGTATGAACCCCATCAACTTGCATACTATCTTCGTGACTTAGCCACTCAGTTTCATAGTTACTATAATGCTTGCACATTTATTTTAGATGATCAAAACCTTACTCAAGCAAGGCTATCACTGATCCATGCTACGAGGCAAATATTATTAAATGGACTCTCTATTCTTGGGGTGGACGCTCCTGAGTCAATGTGAATGATCAAAAGCAAAGAGAACAAGCTTTAAATATAGAGGATTCATTTATTGTACAGGCTCCTGCAGGTTCAGGAAAGACTGAGCTGATTACGCAGAGATATTTGAAATTACTAGGTTTTGCAGAGGAACCAGAAAATATCTTAGTGATGACATTCACTAATAGAGCAGTGGACGAGTTAAAGCTTCGCATTGTAAGTGCGCTTAGTCAGGTAAAAATGCAGCCACCTGAGGAGCCTCATAAACTTAAAACATATAATCTAGCTGTACAAGCTTTAAAGCAGTCAAAGAAGAGAGGCTGGGATCTTGTAAGACACCCCTCACGCCTTAAAGTCATTACTATTGACTCATTATCCAACTTGATTGTTTCGAGGTTCCCTTCCCTTGATCAATTGATTCCGCCTAGAACAATAATAGACTCATATGAGTACGACTTTATCTATCATCAAGCGGCAGAAAACACCTTGCTATTGATAGACGATGAAGAATACAAATCAAGTGTTTCTTCAGTCTTACTTTATCTTGATAATCATGTCGATAGGTTTTACCGTTTAATAGTAGAGATGCTCGCTAAAAGAGAGCAGTGGCTCCCAAGGTTCTTCATTGACGGTGCTTTGGATGTTAAATCACTGGAAGTCATCTCACAAACTTTAATAGCTGATTATCTAGAAGCTCTTAGGGGGGCTTCTCAAAAAATTCTTGGAGTTAATTTCTTTGGCTTATTGCAGGCCAGTAAGAGAGAAGATATTTCACAGATCTCAAAACTTCCAGGATCAGATCTTAATGATTTAAAAGATTGGAAAACTATTGCTGAAATTCTAATCACTAAAAGTTCAGGATCCTGGAGAAAGAAAATTGATGTAACAATTGGATTCCCAGCAGAACTAAAAGAGGAAAAGGCTCAATTAAAGAAGTTTATTGAAAGTTTAGATTCTGAATTTGAGTTAAAAAAAATGCTGAGTAATCTACATAATTTACCAAGCGTTCATTTTCCTGAGTTTACAAAAAAATCTATTACGAACATTGCTCAGGTATTAAAGTTAAGCGTTGCAGAGCTTAAAGTTATTTTTGATGAAAAAGGTGTTCAAGATTTCTCTGAAGTCAGTTTGCAGGCAATAAATGCGCTAGATACTTGTGAGGAGTTGAGTGACATTGCTCTGCTGCTAGACTATCAAATTAAACATATTCTAGTGGATGAGTTTCAGGATACTTCCTATTTACAATTAAATTTAATTCAAAAGCTTGTTGATGGTTGGCAGAAGAATGATGGCAAAACCATTTTTTTTGTTGGTGATCCTATGCAGTCTATCTATAAATTTAGAGAGTCACAAGTTGGAATATTTCTTGAGGTCGTCAGAAGTGGAATTGCCAACCTTAAAATTATACCTTTGATTCTTAACACTAACTTTAGATCAACTAAAAGCATTGTCTGTGAAAATAATGATATTTTTGCCAAAATTTTTCCAAATGATGATGATTTAATCGTAGGCTCTATTCATTACTCAAAGTCTGACCCAGCATCCAAAGTAGAACAAAAAAACGCTATATCTTTCTATCCTTTTGGTCCAAATCAAGACCGAGAAGAGTCAGAAGAAATAGTAAGAATTATTAAAGAATCACTCCTCAATAACCAAGAGAATGAAGTAGCTGTCCTTGTTAGATCAAGGTCTCATTTAGGCGAGCTTAGTTCTGCGCTTAAAAAACACAATATCAATTTTGAATCAATAAAAACTGAATCTCTTCGATCGAATCTTTTTACAAGAGATTTATTGAGTCTAACAAGAGCCCTTCTAAGCTTGAGTGATAAGCTTGCATGGCTTTCAATTCTTAGAGCTCCTTGGTGTGGTCTTAGACTAAAAGACTTGCTAGTTCTTAGTCAGTCATCAGATCAAACAATTTTAAATCAATTAAAGAATTTGGATTCGGTGCAAAATTTGAGTACTGATGCTATCAATAGGAGTCGACATATTTACCTAGCTACTAAAGAGGCTATTTTGCTTGAGGGTAAGTTTTCTTTTGTTGAGCGCTTTTCATTTGTATTAGATCAGCTTTGCAAAGACAAAGAGTTAGACGAGCAAGAAAAAAGTATCAAAACCCAGTTTCTGAAATTGTTAAATCATTGTGAGTCAAATCAGGTGCTGAATACCAAAACGATTGAGTCAATGCTTCAAGATTTATATGCACCATCAAGAAGTGCAAATATAAAGTTAATGACAATTCATCAAGCTAAGGGTTTGGAGTTTCATACAGTCATTATTCCTGGACTAGGCAAAAAGGGCAGGAATGACAATCTTCAATTAATGCAAATTCAAGAGTTTTCAGATAATAATGTATTGTTGGCTCCTATTAAGCCAACCTATGAGGACAGTGAGAGTGAGACATACTTGTACTTGCAGCATCTAAAAAAGCAGCAATCACACTTTGAGTTAATGAGGCTCCTCTATGTGGCAATGAGTCGGGCCAAAGATACAGTTCATTTATTGGGCGCTATCTCAAAAAATGGAAGGCCTACAACCGGTTCATTTCTATCATTACTAGGCAGTTATTATGAGAAAAATTTGGATACTGTAAATGTTCAAAATCAAATCAATCTAGAGATAGAAAAAGCCCCCAAACTGATTCGCAATAAAACATTAACGCCACCTTTAGAGAGAGAGGAAAGTTATATTGACAAGTCAAATAACAACCCAAAAACTTTTGATTTAATTTATCAAGGCACTCTAGGCACTATTGTTCACTACTACCTGGAGCATGCTGAATTTAATCCATCAACTTTGAGTATTGAGACAATGCTAAGAGAGAGGGGGGTGCCAACAAGATTACTCCACTCTTTATCTAATTTAATTTTAAGCCTTCTAGTAAATACTAGGCGTGATAATAACTTTGAATGGATTTTTAAGCACAGAGAGTCAACAGAGGTTGAGTCAGAATTTAGTGACTCAGCCCAAACCATTATTGTTGATCGATTATTTGTTGAGGATGGAGTGTTGTGGATTATAGACTTTAAAACTGCCTCTCTAAACGAGGGTGAAAGTATTAAAGCATTTATAGAAAGGCAAAAAATTGCTCACCACGCGCAAATCAAAAAATACAGTGACGTACTTGAAGCATTTTTTCAGCTTCCCTCAAAATCGGCACTCTATTGCCCAGCTGTTAGTCAGTTAATATTTCTTTGATTTTATTTGCTTAGAAAAATTGCTGGACAAAGCATTCAATTCCTCATATGATGAGAGCCAACTCTTAAAATAATTATTTATATGTCAAAGCAAAGTAATGATGTTGGCTGGATAGACTATACCCAAAAGTATGGTGGTCGCGAAATACGAACTGTCAATCCGAATATTCAAAGTGGATCTACGGTGTTATTTAATAATTTTGAGGATATGCAGTTAGCTCTTGAGGGTAATTATCCAGGGGTTGATTATGGAACACATGGCTTGTCCACTCAGAAAACCTTTGAAGAGGCAATTTGTAAGCTTGAAAATGGTCACAGAACTTATGCATTTCCATCAGGCATTAATGCAATAACGAATACTTTGATGGCTTTTACTCAAAGCGGCGATGAGGTTTTAGTTTGTGATAATGTTTATGGTCCAACCTCAAGATTTTGTCATAAGATTCTTGCGAAATATAATGTTAAAACAACGCATATTGAATCTAATATTGGATCTGAAATTAGTAACTATATTACTAAAAATACTAGGCTAATATTTCTAGAGTCTCCAGGTTCAAATACATTTGAAATTCAAGACATTTTAGAAGTTGTAAAGGCTGCAAAAAAAGCGGGCATTATGACAATAATTGATAGTACCTGGGCTACTCCTTTATATCTAAAGCCACTTAATCTTGGGGCTGATATTGCAATTCAATCAGTCACTAAGTATATCTGTGGCCACTCAGATGTTTTGATGGGCTGTGCTACAGTTAATAAAAAGTATGCTGACGAATTGGCAGACTATTTCAATACTGTTGAGAATTACACTAATCCTCAAGATTGTTATGTTGCGCTTAGAGGTTTAAGAACTCTTAAAGTTCGATTGGAAGCTCATGAGAAGTCAGCAAATGAGATAGCTCGGTGGCTTGAAAAACAGGATATTGTCGATTGCGTCATTCATCCTAGCTTAGAGTCACACCCTCAACATACTTTATGGAAAAGAGATTTTTCAGGATCATCTGGCTTATTTGCATTTACATTCAAAGAGTCTTATAGTGCAGAGAAAATTGCTCTATTTATTAATGCACTTGAAATGTTTGCTCTTGGTTTTAGCTGGGGTGGTTATAAAAGCCTGTTAACTGCAAGACCATACAAGAGAGATGGTCAATGGGTTCATGATGGCAAGCATTTAGTTCGTTTGAGTATAGGACTTGAAGATACAAACGAACTTATAAGGGATTTAAAACAGGGCTTCACACATTTAAGCTAAGTCGACTCTAGGCGCTCTATGATTATCCCTTTTGTCGTTAATAACAGTGATACGCTGCATATGCCTGAATCCAGGCAAGTAGTCGCATACTGCATAATGCTGGGTTATTCGATTGTCCCAAATAGCAATAGAGTTATCTTCCCAGTGAAACCTAACTTGGAACTCAGGTTTATTAATATGTTGAAATATAAATTGCAATACATGATCGCTCGGGCCTTGATTTTCATTAACAATATTTCGTGTAAACGACTGATTGACATTGATATATTTAAGACCGGATATTGGATGCGTCTCAATGACCTTATGAACTGCTGATCCAACAGTTTTGAGAGCATTATTAATTGACTCAACGCCACCTTCTTTATAATAATCATTGCGAAATGTTCCCATATCATGGATAGCCTCAAGTTCTTCTAGATAGTCTTTCCAGCCATCTGGCAATTGATCATATGCGGCACTCATACTGGCCCAAAGGGTATCACCACCAACCTTAGGAACTTTGACCCCATGGAGTATGCTAGCAAAAGGAGGGTTTGATTTAAAAGTTAAATCTTTATGCCAGTCAGCAGTATCAGGCCTATTATTAGCATCATTCCTCAGTAAAACAATACTTTGATAGCCTTCTACATGAGGATAAACGGGGTGCCCAGGATCAATTTCTCCAAGACTTTCTGCTAATTTAAGATGTGACTCTGGTGAAAGATTTTGATTTCTAAAAAAAATGACTTGATACTTAATAAGGGCATTATATATTTGCTCGACAGTATCATTGTTTAATTCATTATTAAGCGATACGCCTGAAATCTCAGCTCCAATTGAGGGTGTGAGTGGATTAACTTCAAACATTTATAGCTCCAAAACAATTTTTTGAATTATATTAGAAAAAAACTACCCATAATTAATCTTTTTTCTTTAACCACCATAATAGAAGAGCAAATTGCATAAAAAGTAATGGGATAACTGAAAGAAGAACAACCTCCCAACTAAAATTAAATACAAACCAGCCTGCTGAGAGAGCTGCAAGCGCTTGCAGACCAAACACTAGAAAATCATTAATGGATTGAACTTTAAACTTTTCATTCTCATTGTATGATCTAGAAAGTAAGTTTGTACCGCCAATAAATAGAAAGTTCCATCCAAGGCCTAGAAGCACTAAAGACCACCAGTAATTAGTAAGCGCATGGCTCACAAAGGCAATAATTATAGATATAAAGAATAATACAACGCCCAAAAGCATCATTCGAGTTAAACCCATATATCGAACTATAATTGCTGTAAATAGTGAGGGAAGAAACATTGCAATGACATGACTTTGGAGTACTATCTTAGTATGATGAAGTGAGTGACCATCCATAACATGCATACTTACTGGAGTAGCAGTCATAATGAAGCTCATAACTACATACCCAGTTGTTGCAGCACAAACAGCAACTATAAAAGAACCTTGTTTGACAATCTCTAATAAGGGTCTTTTGGATTCATCTACTTGTTCTTTAAACTTTACAGCTGGCTGAAAAAAAGTCATCAGAATGAATGCAATTACAAATAGAAAAGCGAGTAGAACAAAAGACCCTACAAAGTCAGTTTCAAAATAATGTTTTCCTAAAGTTGCAACTTCGGTTCCAAGAAAAGCAGAAACTAATCCGCCAAGAAGAACAACCGCAGTTGCTGATGGTCTTTTTTCAGGTTCAACACTCTCAATTGCAGCGAACCGAAATTGCATCATCGTTGATACGCTAGCTCCGAGACAAAAGCTTGAAAAACTAAAGAGAAAAAACATTTCTTTAGTGATTGAAAAAATACAAAGAGAAATCAACAAAATTGTATACAGACACGCACTTAAAAAAACTTTTTTTCGGCCGAATATTGACATCAGTTTTATCACAGGAATAACACTGACCGCAGCTCCTACAACAATAGTTGCAACAGGTAAAGTTGACAAGCTTTTTACTGGAGAAAGGTCACTACCGATAATTCCTGCAACAAAAACTATAAAAACACTGAGCGACATAAACAAAGATTGACAAGCCGTCAATATCCATACATTTTTTGGTAGATCTAACATTAAGATGTATCCTTTATGAGACAGACTTTATTTCTTAAGAGGACGTTTCCATTTACTAATTGTCGATTGTTTATTTCGACTCAGTGTGAGTTTATCGTCTGGCGTATTCTGAGTAATAGTAGAGCCAGCACCAATCGTTGCATTTTTGCCAATCACTACTGGCGCTACTAGTTGACTGTTAGAGCCGATAAAAGCGCCATCCTTAATCTCCGTTTGAAATTTATTGACGCCGTCATAATTACATGTGATGACTCCAGCACCAACATTCACATCGGTACCTATTTTGCTGTCACCAATGTAGCTTAAGTGTGAGACTTTTGAATTATTTTGAATTGACGATTTTTTTACTTCAACAAAGTTGCCAATTTTTGAATGATTACCTATCTTTGTTTCAGGACGAATTCTTGCAAAAGGACCAATACTTGTATTTGATCCAATGACAGCATTGTCAATAATTGAATTAGGCAATATATTAGAATTATCGCCGATTTTAGAATCTTTTATGATACAGTTCGGCGAAATTAACACATTATTACCTAGACTATTATCACCTTCAAACACTACATTGACATCTATCACGCAGTCATTTCCAAAGTTTAAGTTACCACGACAATCAAAACGCTTTGGATCCATAATAGTAAGACCCTCTAACATTAAATTATTAGCTTTATCTTGTTGATATACTCTTTCAGCTTCAGACAATTGAGTTTTATCGTTAATACCCATGACCTCTGTAGGACTCTCACATATAAATGAGGCAATATTAACATTATCTTTGACTGCTTTTTCAACAATATCGGTCAGATAAAGCTCACCTTGAGAATTATTTGGTTCTAATTCTTTTAAATATTTTATTAATAGTGTGCCTTTGATTGCCATGATTCCTGTATTAATTTCTTTGATCTGAAGTTCATCTTTACTCGCATCTTTTTGCTCAACAATTGACAGAATGGAATTTTTTGAATCTCGAATAATTCTGCCATAACCATAGGGATTTTCCATCATGACGCTTAATAAGGAAAAGCCTGAAGGCTCCGCTCTACTGGCTAATTTTTGAAGTGTCTGAGTTTTGATAAGTGGCACATCGCCATATAAAATCAAACATAGCGACCCCTCATCTATGTATGGTATTGCCTGTTGAACTGCATGACCAGTTCCAAGTTGTTCTTTTTGTTGAACCCAATTTATTTCTTGACCAATGGTTTCATTTTTGACTGAGTTGGAATTGTGTCCAACGATTACATTAACAGAATCAACGATTGGTTTTGATGAGTCAATCACATGTTGAAGGAGGCTCTTGTTGCCAACCTTATGAAGTACTTTGGCAATATTTGAGTTCATGCGAGTGCCTTGTCCAGCACCTAATATAATGGCAGTATTCATTTTAGTTTGGCTTAGGTTATATCTCGAAATACTTGGTACTAAGAAATAATTAATTTAGATTTTTTGTATAATGTTACCCTTTATGTTCTTAGACTCCAAATTTAAACTACATTTGTCATAAGGATGAAATATTGATACTTTATTATGATAATTTTTTTAGTTAAATTAACTTATTCAAGATGAAAAAAAAATTAATTGCAGAATTGCTTGGCGCTTTTATTCTTGTTTTTGCAGGAACAGGCGCCATTATTATTAATGATATCACTAATGCAATCGGGCACGTTGGAGTTGCTTTAACCTTTGGGTTTGTTATTGTTGCATTAATTTACAGTTTTGCACATGTCTCAGGTGCTCACTTCAATCCAGCGGTCACAATTGCCTTCTGGTCAATGGGTGAATTTGAACGAAAAAATGTTATACCCTACATTGCAGCTCAATTAGTTGGTGGACTATTGGCCAGCTTAAGTCTTTTTTTATTACTTAAAGAGAACTTTGTTTTAGTATCTGAAGTGAGTTATTTGGGGGCAACTATTCCAAGTGGAACCGCCTCTCAATCTTTTGGTTTTGAATTTATACTGACTTTTATTCTGATGATTGTTATTTGTTCTTCAGCAATTCATGGAAAGGCGACTAAGGATTTTGCGGGATTGGCAATAGGATTGACCGTTGGGCTCGAATCAATGTTTGCAGGACCCATAACAGGCGCTAGTATGAATCCTGCAAGAAGTATTGCGCCAGCTCTTATAAGTGGAAATGTTGAACACCTATGGATTTATATTGTTGCAACTATTTTGGGAGCTGTATGTGCGGCTGTAGTTTTTATGAAAGTTTTTAAATCAGACTTATAAGAATTAACTATGGCAAAGAAAGTATTGGTTTTGTGCACTGGAAATAGTTGTCGGAGTATTATTGCTGAAGCATTAATTAATAGCAAATTTGGAGATCAATTCAAAGCTTATTCTAGTGGCGTTGATGCAAGTGGCAAAGTGAATCCTAATGCAAAGAAAGTGCTTCAGTTTAATAATATTTGGAGAGATGAATATTGCTCTAAGAATATAAAGTCTTTGCTTCATAATGATTTTGATTTAGTGGTGACAGTTTGCGATAACGCAAAAAAAACATGCCCTATATTTCCAGGCAATACTAAAGTTATACACATGGGGTTTGATGATCCTGATGGAAAGAATTATGAGGCCTTTGAGCTTTGTTTTGAGCAAATTAAAAACAGGTTGTTACCACTTGTAAAATCTATTTTTGAATAGATATTATGGTATATTTCAATCCTATAACTATGGAGTAATTATTTGACTAAAAAAGGCAATATATCTGGTTTATTTGGAAAGTCTCCAATAAGCCCATTACAACAACATATGAAGCAAGTGCATTCCTGTATTAAGGAGTTTGGCGTTTTTGCAAACGCTGCTAACTCTGAAGATTGGGAAAAGGCTAAATTAGCGAAACTCTCAATTGGAAAAAAAGAGCAAAAAGCGGATGTATTGAAGAAAAAATTAAGAATGAATTTACCGAGTACATTCATGATGCCTTTTTCACGAAGGGATCTGTTAGATGTTCTCTTAATTCAAGACTCTATTGCTAATATTACAAAAGACCTTGCTGGCCTAATGATGTCGCGCCAAATGGTATTTCCGAAAGAGTTTGCAGATGACTTTTTAGAGCTTGCTAAGCTTTGTATTAAGACCTCGGCAGCCGCACTCGTGGCCATTAATGAATTGGATGAGCTTTTAGAAACTGCATTTAGTAGTCGACAGCGAAAAATTGTAAACAAAATGATTAAGCAAGTTAATGATTTAGAGCATGAAACTGATGTTGCTCAAGAGATAATTCGTAATAAGTTATTTCTGGTTGAATCTTCATTACCACCGATAGATGTTATATTCTATTATCGAGCGATTGAGTGGCTCGGTGAAACTGCTGACGCAGCCCAGAAAGTTGGTTCGCGTTTTGAAGTAATGTTGACTAAATAACGGTAGGACTTTCATGGATATTATTGCAAATTACGGCAATGTATTACTAATACTTGCAATTGTTTTTGGTACATTTATGGCATGGGGCATTGGCGCAAACGATGTTGCAAATGCAATGGGTACATCGGTAGGTTCTGGCGCTGTTACAATCAAACAAGCAATTATTATTGCAGTTATTTTTGAATTTGCAGGCGCAATTCTAGCTGGCGGTGAAGTGACAGCTACGATTCGTAAAGGTATTTTAGATGCTGAATTATTTACTAATGATCCACATTTATTAGTATATGGCATGATGGCATCATTATTAGCGGCAGGTAGTTGGTTATTAATTGCATCGTCATTAGGTTGGCCAGTTTCTACAACACATTCCATTGTAGGCGCGATTGTGGGGTTTGGCGCTGTTGGTGTTGGTGTTGATGCTGTTGCTTGGAATAAAGTATTTCAAATTATAATAAGCTGGATAGCTTCTCCAGTATTGGCTGGAATCATTTCCTTTATCCTGTTTAGGAGTCTTCAAAATTTAATTATTGATACTCAAAATCCTTTTGATAATGCAAAGAAATATGTCCCGTATTACATGTTTCTAGTTGGTTTTGTAGTCTCTTTAGTAACTATATTTAAAGGATTAAAGCATGTTGGTTTGAGTTTTAGTACGTCTTCAAGTTATTTACTGGCTCTAGGTTCTGGTCTTCTTGTTGCAATTATTGGGACTCTAATGATTCGAAACATACATCTTAATCCCGATGAAAACAAAGATTTCTCCTTTGCATCGATGGAGAGAGTTTTTGGTGTGCTTATGATTATTACAGCGGCGGCAATGGCTTTTGCTCATGGCTCTAATGATGTAGCTAATGCTATAGGTCCATTGGCAGCGATATACAGTGTTATTGAGAGTGGTGGCCTTATTGGCTCTAAAAGTGCGCTCCCAATATGGATATTATTAGTTGGTGGTTTTGGTATTGTTGTTGGACTTATCACTTATGGCCATAAAGTTATTGCAACTATCGGTACTGGAATTACTCAGCTTACTCCATCTCGTGGTTTTGCCGCAACACTTGCAGCTGCAGCAACAGTAGTCATAGCGTCAGGAACTGGAATCCCTGTTTCAACAACACAAGTATTGGTTGGCGCGGTATTGGGTGTTGGCCTTGCTCGAGGAATGGCTGCTTTAGATACGCAAGTTATTAATAAGATATTTTTGTCATGGGTTATCACATTGCCAGCTGGGGCATTAATGTCGATTTTATTTTTCTTTGCACTTAAAGGTGCCTTTGGCGCATAAGCTAAATGAATTTAGTAAAATAGTTTTTAATTAAATTATATTAAGTGAATTATTATGACTTTAGAAGAAGTACAAGCAAAGCTTGAATCAGGTCTAGAAGGATCAGAAGTAGCTATGGAAGGAGATGGTTGTAACTGCTCAGCTGTTATTGTCTCCCCTATCTTTGAAGGATTATCCTTGCTTCAAAGACAAAGGCTGGTTTTAGGACTTGTAAAAGAGGAAATAAAGAGTGGTGAGCTTCATGCTTTAAGTGTTAAAACATTTACCCCAGCTGAGAGATAGTATATAATTCACCTCTTTTGAAAACTTGAAGACTTAAAGCTATGCAAACAGATATTCACCCTTCATATCAAACGATTAAAGTTGTGTGCAGTTGCGGTAACTCATTTGAGACGCGCTCAACTTCAGGTAAAGATGAAATTCATCTTGACGTTTGTTCAAGCTGTCACCCTTTTTACACAGGAAAGCAAAAGATTATGGATACTGCTGGACGTGTTGAGAAGTTTAAGTCTCGCTACGGCGCTTTCAAGCGTTAAACTCAAATTGATTCATTCTTAAAGCCACAAATGTGGCTTTTTTTGTGTCAGAAGGAAACTTAAGATAAAAATTTAAAATTGATATAATCAACTATTTTGAGACATAATAATGGCATTTGACTACATTAATGCGTTACTAAAGAAAGAAGTCACTCGAACACCTATTTGGGTGATGAGACAAGCAGGTCGTTACCTACCTGAATACCGAGTAACTCGAAAAAAAGCAGGTGATTTTTTAACGCTATGTAAGTCAAGCGACTTAGCTTGCGAAGTCACCCTTCAGCCGCTAGAGCGTTTTGATTTAGATGCAGCAATTCTCTTTTCAGATATTTTGACTATTCCAGATGCTATGGGTCTTGGACTTCATTTTGTTGAGGGGGAGGGTCCTAAATTTTCCCGTCCACTTGTATCGCTTGCAGATATTGAGCAATTAACTAAGCCAGATGTGTCGAAAGATCTCTCTTACGTGAGTGAAGCTGTCTCTGTAATTAAAAAAAATCTCAGAGGAAGGGTTCCATTAATTGGTTTTACTGGAAGTCCATGGACGCTTGCTACTTATATGGTTGAGGGCGGATCAAGCAAGAATTTTTCAAAGGTTAAAGGCTTGATGTATGAAAATCCGAAGCATATGCATCAACTTTTAGATGTATTAGCTGATACAGTCATTGATTATCTTAACTCTCAAATCGAGGCTGGAGCGGACTCAGTTATGATTTTTGATACTTGGGGTGGTCTTTTAAATAAGGCCAGTTATGAAAACTTTTCCTTAAGGTATATGTCAAAAATAGTTGCTGGAATTAACCGTAACTACGAAGGTAAAACAATTCCTGTAACTCTTTTTACAAAGGGTGGATCTGCCTGGCTTGAGCAAATTGCATCAACTGGTTGTGATGCTGTTGGTATTGACTGGACAGTTGAAATTGGAGAGGCGGAAAGAAGGATTGGCTCGAAAGTTGCACTTCAGGGTAACCTTGATCCATCGGTACTTTACGCATCACCCGAGGTCATAAAAAGTGAAGCGAATAAAATTTTAGATCAGTTTCAAGGCTCAACTGGGCACGTATTTAATCTTGGACATGGCATTACCCCAGAGGTCAATCCTGAAAGTATGAAAGTCTTAGTAGACGCAGTTCATTCTTATTCAAAATAAAAAATCACTTAAATAGAGTGAGAGTTTCCCTATGTTAAAATTTCATTAATGTAAACAGAAATAATAATATGTCACGAATCTTTAATATTTTTAAAAAACTTGATGAATTAGATAAGACAGCATTCATTCCTTTCATTACTGCAGGTGATGGAGGATTAGACAATTGTGAGGCACTTGTCTTTACTTTGGCTGATAGTGGTGCTGACATTATTGAATTAGGAATGCCTTTCTCTGACCCTATGGCGGATGGACCTGTTATCGCGAAGTCTCATGAAAGAGCAGTTTCAGAGGGCATTAATTTACATGATGTTTTTGCAATAGTGGAGAGGTTTAGAGAACATAACCAGGCGACTGGTATCGTTTTGATGGGCTACACCAATCCTATTGAGGTCTATGGCTATGAAGCATTTGCAATTAGAGCTGATGAAGCTGGAGTTGATGGAATTTTAGTTGTAGATATGCCTCCAGAGGAGGCTTCAGATCTTAAACAAGAGCTTGATAAATATAAGATTGATTTAATCTTTTTAGTTGCTCCCACTACAACAGATGAGCGTTTAGAGCAGATTTCTAAAATAGCCAGTGGATATATTTATTATGTTTCTCTTAAAGGTGTGACGGGTGCTGCAAATCTTGATATTGATTCTGTCAATTATCATCTTAAACGAATGAGAAATTATATTCAGCTTCCTGTCGGAGTTGGTTTTGGTATAAAAAATGCTGATACTGCTAGACAGGTTGGTGAAAACGCTGACGCAGTGATAGTTGGAAGTGCCCTTGTCTCTATTGTCGAAGAGCTTTCTTCTGATAAAGATAAAATGGTCACCAAGGTTGGAAAGTTAGCAAAAGAAATCTCGAGTGCAATTACTTAACTAAGGCATATTATGAGTTGGTTAGAAAAAATAATGCCATCGATTGGCAAGAATGCTAAAAAAAATATTCCAGAAGGACTGTGGAGTAAATGCCCTGAGTGCAATAGGGTGCTTTACCAAGAGGAGCTTGAACGTCTTCTCTATGTCTGTCCAAAATGTAATCATCATCTAAGAATTTCTGCCAGAAGGCGTATTCAAGATTTTCTTGATATGGAAAATCAAGTTGAGATAGCGCCAAATGTTCAATCGGTCGATCCTCTTAAGTTCAAAGACCAAAAGAAATATAAGGATCGTTATCAAGAAGCACAAAAAAAAACTAAGGAAAAAGACGCTCTAATTGCAAAATCAGGTTTTTTAAAAGGCATGCCTATTGTTACTGTAGCATTTGATTTCAGCTTCATGGGCGGCTCAATGGGTTCTGTTGTTGGCGAAAAGTTTGTACGAGCAGCTCATATAGCTATTAAGAATAATCATCCTTTAGTTTGTTTTTCGGCAAGTGGCGGTGCTCGAATGCAAGAAGGGCTTTTCTCATTAATGCAGATGTCTAAAACATCTCTTGCTGTTAAATTACTATCGGATAATAAAATACCATTCATTTCGGTTTTAACTGATCCAACGATGGGGGGAGTTTCTGCGAGTCTTGCGATGCTTGGCGATATTCAAATTGCAGAACCAAATGCAAGAATTGGTTTTGCTGGTGCAAGAGTTGTGGAGCAGACGGTTCGTGAGGAGTTACCAGAAGGTTTTCAAAGAAGTGAGTTTTTGCTCGAGAAGGGCGCTATCGATATGATTGTTCATCGCTCAGAACTTCGAAATAAAATTTTTCAAATACTCTCTGCGCTTCATCCTGCATCCACTAGTTAATTTTTTAACTATTGTGTATTAAATTTTGAAGATATATTTAGCAAATCCTAGGGGTTTTTGTGCTGGAGTGGACCGTGCTATTGAGATTGTTGAGCGCGCTATCTTAAAGCATGGACCTCCAATCTATGTTCGTCACGAAGTAGTTCATAATAAATTCGTGGTCAATAACCTTAAGAATAAGGGCGCTATATTTGTAGATGAGATCTCTGAGGTTCCTAGTGGAAGTGTGGTCATTTATAGTGCGCATGGCGTATCGCAAGCGGTCAGAAAAGAGGCAAATGATATTTCAGCTGTCATATATGATGCAACGTGTCCACTTGTTACAAAAGTGCACAAAGAGGTAACACGTCGCCAAAAAAACAATCATCAAGTAATTCTTATTGGCCATGCTGGGCATCCTGAAGTAGAGGGAACCCTTGGACAGGCAACTGAAAATAATAATATAGACTTGGTTGAATCAATACGTGATGTTGAGAAAATAGAATTGGAACAGGGGAGAGACATCTCTTTCACGACCCAAACGACTCTATCAATAGATGATACAAATGAAATTGTTGAGGCTTTGAAAGTTAAATTTCCTAATATTCAGTCTCCTAAGAAGAGTGATATTTGTTATGCAACTCAAAACCGTCAGGACTCAGTAAAAAAGGTTATTAAGAATTCTGAAATTCTTATTGTGATTGGCTCAAAAAATTCCTCAAACTCTAATCGTTTAAGAGAGATTGCCGATAATCAAGGAAAACCTTCCTATCTAGTTGATGGCGTTGAGGATATTGACAATGAATGGCTGAATGGGATTAACTCTATTGGTTTAACTGCGGGAGCATCAGCGCCTGAAATATTGGTTCAGGAGGTAGTTTCATTTCTAATGTCCAGTGGTGGAACTGAAGTTATTGAAGTAGATGGGGCTGAAGAGTCTGTTAGTTTTCCGATTCCAGCTTTACTGAAAGAATGAATTATTTATTGATCAATTTGGAGTTTGAAGTTAATGAAAAAATATGATATTTATGGAATTGGTGCGGCTATTGTTGATACAGAAGTCATTGTCAATGATTCATTTCTCAAAGATAATGAAATTGGCAAAGGTTTAATGACACTTGTTGATGAAGAGCGACAAAAATATCTCATCGATTCTCTAACGACACAGCGTATCCCTGTGAAAATGAGTTGCGGAGGCTCTGCATGTAATTCAGTTGTTGCAGCAAGTAAGTTTGGCTCTCCTGCTTTTTTTTCAGGTAAAGTTGCCGATGATGAAGTGGGCGTTTTTTTTGTTAAAGATCTAAAAAAATCTGGCGTTGACTTTCATCAAGTAGAGCCCTCCAATGGCGTTACTGGCAAGTGTCTCGTTATGGTTACGCCAGATGCTGAAAGAACGATGAATACTAATTTAGGCGCAAGCTTGGAACTCTCTTATACTGAGATTGATGAAAAAGCTTTAGCGAACTCTGACTGGCTCTATATAGAGGGTTATGTAGTAACTGATGATGAAAGAACTGCAGTTGCAAGAGATGCAATGAATTATGCTAAACAAAATGGTGTTAAAACCGCATTAAGTCTTTCTGATCCATTTGTTGTAGAGGTTTTTTCAGAAAATATCAAAACTATTATCGGAGATGATGGTCTTGACCTTATTTTCTGCAATGGTGATGAGGCTAGAAGCTTCACTGGTACACATACAATTGAGGCTGCCGCTGAGAAGTTAAAAAATTATGCAAAGACTTTTGCAATTACTAGAGGACCGGGCGGGTCATTAGTGTTTGATGGAACTCATCTAATTCAAACTGCAGGTGTATTAGCAAGCGCAGTCGATACAAATGGCGCAGGTGACATGTTTGCAGGTTCTTTTTTGTACGCTATAAGTCAAGGCAAGGACTTTTCTTGGGCTGCTGATTTTGCTAATACTGCTTCATCAAGGGTTGTGAGCCAATTCGGGCCCAGAATTAAAGCAATTGAATATATTAGTCTTAAGCAACAATTTAATATTTAAGAGTTGCACCATAAGGTGAAATGTATTAGTTTTTCTGGTATGTAAGTTTCTTGTATACTGGAACTAACATTTATAAAGTGATATGATTTATAATCATTTTTTTTGATTAATTTATGAGGTAATAAATGAAAAATGCAGTCAGTAGATTATTTAAACTAAGACAAGCTCTTGATGAGTGTGAAAAAGAGTTGGGTTTGAGCGGTTACTCAGAAGTAGAAAGGGCTGTCTTCTCTTTTGTTACTTCTAATGCAAATGTGACGATTACTTCAATAAAGAACGATCCTTATTTCTCTAAATATTCTTTATCAACTATCAAAAGGGCTGTTCTCTTTCTTACATCTAGTAATGTTATTAGTGCTAATCAATCCTCTGAAGATAAGAGAGAGATGATTTTAACTTTTCAATTATGACTTAACTAGAGGATTAATTATATTCGACTTAGACATGAGTCTTAGACTGATTAAATACGACAACTAATTAAATTAAAAGACTGATATTTTAAGTAAAGTTTAAGAAATTCATTCAAGATAAATAGCTTTTCTATTTAGGCTATGAAGTCAGATTCTACTTTATTCTTCATCCTTTAATAGTAGCTAAGGAATTCGAAATGATATCCACTAAATTTTTGCTAAGTAATTTAAGTTCAATTCTTCAGCCTCATCTAATTACATTTTTTTCGATTGTCCTTGTTTATTTCATTAATGGCCCCTCATATCCTTTTATTGGAAACCTGATTTGGCTTCCTTTAGGGGTAATGTTATTATGCTTCTTATTGTTTGATTTTAAAGTTGTACTGGCTGTATTTTTGGCAACAGTTTTTTCAGATTATTGGTTTCATGCTCAACCTGTTTTCTCACAGGTTGCTCTGCTTCAGAATATTGCGAGTTTGACTAGTCCAATTCTTGCAATCTCTAGCATGAGATTTTTTAAACTATCAAATTTCTTTGATGGCGATAAAGTAGTTTTTCAGCACTTACTTTTCTTAGCCATTCTAACTGCTTTATTTAATACGCTTATAGCTTTCTTCACAAATTCATATATTTCATCAAAGTTTGAGCATATAGAGAGAATTAATGCTACAGCCTTTATTAAAAATTATTTAATTGGTGATCTTCTAGGATGTCTGATTGTGTTATTTTTTGCAGCCCTAGTAATTGTTCCAGCTATTAGGTATTTAGCTCCTAAAAGTCCGCCTTTGGGTTAGCTTGTTAAGTTACATTTAAACCAATAGCTTAATTTATTTAAACACTTCAGACTAAGGTGCTAAGAAGTTTACTTATCTTAGAAATTCTTGAGAGGTCGGGCTCCATTGATTCATTAATAACTAGAGTATTTTGATTTTTTAATCGAAATTGTTGAGGATTTGTTTGTATGAGATTAATAATTTTGGATGTATCGATATTATTCTTTTCCTTTAAAGTAATTTCAGCTTTCTCATCATAAATATTAATTTTTAGAATGCCTATATCATTTGAGTAGTTTTTTAGTGACGTGGATTCGAATAAATTACTTGTCGAGTCTGGAAGAGCTCCAAAACGGTCAATCATCTCAATCTTAAGTTCTTTCAATTCCTCCTCATTGTCCGCACTAGCAATTCTTTTATAGATGATTAATCGTTCATGAACATCTTGAAGGTAGGTGTCTGGAATAATACATGCAATTCCAGGACTAATCTCAACCTCTTCAGTAAGTGCCTCTCTAATGTCTAGTTTGGTATTATTTTTAATGGCATGAATTGTGCGTTTTAATAAGTCATGATAGAGGTTAAAGCCAATTTCTGAAATTTTTCCACTTTGATTTTCTCCCAATAAATCACCAGCACCCCTTATTTCTAGATCATGATTAGCTAACATAAAGCCAGCACCAAGTTCCTCTAGTGAGGCAATGGCATCAAGTCGCTTTTTGGCATTTTGAGTAATAGATTGATGAGATTTTATGACAAGATATGCATATGCTTTGTGATGCGAGCGTCCAACTCGGCCTCGTAATTGATGAAGCTGAGCAAGACCAAAATTTTGTGCATTATTAATGATAATGGTGTTGGCACTTGGGATGTCAATCCCCGTTTCAATAATTGTTGTACATACTAGTACTTGGAACCGTTGATGATAAAAATCAGTCATTATTTGTTCAAGTTCCTTGCTTGGCATTTGACCATGAGCGACTCGAATCTTTAAATTTGGCATAAGTGTTTTAAATGACTCTGCCATGTTATCGATGGTATCGATTTCATTGTGAACAACAAAAATTTGACCCCCTCTATGAAGCTCTCTAGAGCATGCTTCAATAATTGTGTTGTCATCCCATAGATCTACAAAAGTCTGTATCGCAGTTCTTTTTGCAGGGGGAGACGCAATAATCGAAAGCTCTCTTAAAGAGCCAAGGGCCATATTAAGAGAGCGAGGAATAGGGGTTGCAGTCATGGTTAATATATCACTTTGACCACGAATTTTTTTTAATGATTCTTTTTGTTTCACCCCGAATCGATGCTCTTCATCAATAATAATTAGCCCTAATTTTTGATATTTAATGTCACCCTGGATAAGTTTGTGCGTACCTATGACAATATCAATTTTTCCTTCTTTGAGTTCCATCTTGATTTGTTTTTGTTCCTTCATATCCTGGAATCTAGATAGAGATTTAATAACAATAGGGAATTTAGAAAATCGATCATTAAAGGTTTGGTAATGCTGATTAGCCAATAAGGTTGTAGGAACAAGAATAGCAACTTGCTTTCCGGATTCAACTGCTAGAAAAGCTGCCCTCATTGCAATTTCAGTTTTACCAAACCCTACATCACCACATACTAAGCGGTCCATCGGTCTATCAGACTGCATATCTAAGAGAACATCATTCATCGTTTTAAGTTGGTCAGGTGTTTCTTCAAATTTAAAACTTGAGACAAAAGAACTATAGGAATCATTGGGAGCAGGATAGGAGAATCCTTTTTGAGATTGTCTCTTTGCATAGATTTCTAATAGCTCAGCAGCAACATCATAGAGCGCTTCAGCTGCTTTTCTTTTTGCTTTAGTCCATTGCTGACTTCCTAGTTTATGAAGAGGCGCATGATCAGAGCTCGCACCAGAATATCTTGAGATCAAATTAAGGCTAGTAATGGGAACCATCAGCTTTGAGCCATTTGCATATTCAAGTGAGAGAAAGTCTTGCTGATTTTCATCAAAGCTTCGACTTTCAAGTCCAAGGTAACGACCAATTCCATAATGCTCATGAACAACCGGGTCCCCAAGCTGGATTTCAACTAAACTTTTGATTGCTTCATCGAAATCTTTATGTTTTGCTCGTCTCCTCCGTTGCTGTTTAATAGCATCCTTGCCGAATAAGTTATTTTCAGAAATGATTGCTATTTTTTCAAATACAACCCCCTCGTTTAGTCTTGCACTGGTAATACAGAGCTTTGAGTTTTGATTAATAAAGTCAATCCAATCAGAGCACTGAGTAGGTTTAAGGTCATAGGAGGATAACAAATCTACTAAAACGCTTTGCCTTCCATCCGATTCACATACAATTAAAATCCTTCCCCTGAAGCTTTCAATGAATTTGATTAATTTGTTAAGTGGTTTCTTTGCCTGAGCTTCAATTTTGAGAGGCGGTAGTATTGAGGATGAAAAATTCAGACCTGTATTTTGCTGTATTTTTGAAGTCTGAATTTGTATCTGTTTTTTGTCATTAAGAGCACTAAAAAAATCGCTACTATCTAAGAACACTTTATTGATTGGAAGGGGGAGTCTTTCCAATGAGTTTTGACAATATTCAAACCGCTCCAATAATTCATTGCTTTGAGTTTCCAACAATTCACCCAGTCCTTTTTGGTAGACAATTGAAGAGATATTGGGGATGTAATCAAACAAAGTATCGGTTCTATCAAAGAATAATGGCAAGTAGAATTCAATTCCACCAGGGTATCGACCTTCACTGACTTCTGTATATATAAAGCCATCAGTACTCCCAAATTCAGACAGATAGTTTTCCTTAAATATATTAATACTTTGATTGTCCGAAGCAAATTCTCTTGCGGGTAAAAGGTAAACTTCTTCAATAACGTCAATAGATCTTTGCGTGGATGGATCGAAGGAGCGTATAGAATCAATCTCATTATCAAAAAGATCAATCCTGTATGGATTAGCAGCACCCATCGGATATAGGTCAATTAGCGCACCCTTTAAGGAAAACTCGCCAGGCTCCATTACAGTTGTTACCCTTCTATATCCAATCTTAATTAAGCTTTCGGTAAACGAATCAATCTCAAGACCCTGTCGAGTTTTTAAATTAAGGCTGTACTTATTAATGTAATCCTTTGGACATAATCTTTGTGAAAGCGTTTCAACTGTTGTAACAACAATTGCAGTCTCGATAGATGATAATTTTGATAGGGTGTGAATCCTGGAAGAAACAATATCAGGGTGCGGAGAAAAGTGATCAAAAGCTAAAACTTCCCAGCTAGAAAAATCTAAAATTTCTATAGATTTCTTAAAAAATAAAAGTGCTTTTTTAATTTCATCATGGTGCGCAATATCTCTCGCAATATAAAGAACGACACCTTTATTTGATTCTGCAAACTCTGTGAGCGCAAGCGCTTCTGAAGATCCAAATAAAGACCCCCAATAATTTTTTTTTAAGTCAGACGAAAACGACCCAGATTCTTGCGGATAGACAATACTCATAGGACGTGAACATTTTCCTTGGCGAGCATATTTATTAATTGAATTGTTGGTAAACCAATAAGGCTATTAGGGTCATCACCCTCCATGCTGTTGAATAATGCAATACCAAGTCCTTCAGATTTAAAACTACCAGCACAGTGAAGGGTGTCCTCTCTAGATAAGTAATTTAAGATTTGATTATCTGAAAGCATTTTAAATTTAACTTTGTAATATTCAACATGAAGTTGTATTTTTTTAGTATCAGTATTCATGAGAGCTAACCCCGTAAGAAAGTTCACACTTCTTCCAGAGCTTTTTTTTAGTTGCAAGAAGGCTTTTTCATGAGTACCTGGCTTTGTTAGAATTTCATCTTCAACGTTTTCTCCAGACTCTAAAGTGGCAACTTGATCCGAAGCAATAATAAGCCCAGAGTGAGTTTTGGAAACTTCTACAGCTTTTTGTTTAGACAGCCGGCTAACCAAATCAAATGGAGATTCACTGTCTTTTCTCATTTCATCAATCTCTGGAGCGACTACATCGAAAGGTAAACCTAGCTTATCTAGAATAGCTTTTCTGAATGGAGATGATGAGGCTAGAATGAGTGACACTATGAGTTTAAAAATTGTAAAATAATCTAATATTTTACTTCAATCAGGCTTAATTAATGTGCTTATCAATAGTAGTGGCAATGGACAACAATGGGCTGATTGGTAAAGATAATCAACTGCCCTGGCACCTTCCTGCAGACTTAGCTTATTTTAAAAAAATCACAACGGGTAAATCTATACTGATGGGTAGAAAGACCTATGATTCAATTGGAAGGCCATTGCCAAATCGAAGAAATATAGTCATTACTCGTAATACAAAAATATTGATACCTGAATGTGAAGTAGTCTCTTCAATTGATGAGGCACTTTTATTAACTCAGAATGAAGAAGAGGTTATGGTGATTGGTGGAGCAAGCTTGTGTGAACAATTACTTCCTAAGGTGAATCGCCTATACATTACTAAGATCGATGCCGAGTTTGAAGGTGATATATATTTTCCAAAATATGATGCTCCAAGATGGCGTCAAATTAGTTCTGAGTCACATCCAAAGGATATTTCAAATATCTACCCGTATCAGTTTATTGTTTTAGAGAGAATTTCTTGAAAAAGATAATTATTTTAAGTTTAGGCATCCTATTTTTATCGGGATGTGTTTTTACCAAAGTGGTGACTGTTCCTATGAGAGTTACAGGGGCAGTTATTTCAGTAATACCAGTTATTGGTGATGGGGTCGATAGTGTTTTAGGTGCTAGCGCCGATGTAATCGACGCGATACCTATTTAAATTGCCTTTAAGTGTTGTTTGTCTTGGGCGGCAAGAACCTCTTTTAAAGCTTTTGGCATGACCTTGACAAAATGAACTATTTCTTTATCCCAGTTATTCAGTATCTGGTCAGCGATTTTTGAGCCTGTATAGCGGTAATGCTTCTTTGTTAGTTCAAATAGCTCTGAGACAGATTCTTTATCCATTGGGTCAAAATCAATCATTGAAGCATTGGCTCTCCCTTCAAGTGTGTTCTTAGGGTTATAAACATAAGCCATACCTCCACTCATGCCTGCTCCAAAGTTTCGACCAACTTCTCCTAGAATGACCGCTCTTCCTCCAGTCATATATTCACAGCCATGATCACCAATACCCTCAACAACAGCAACTAAGCCGGAGTTTCGAACGCAGAAGCGCTCAGCAACTTGACCAGAGAGATATAATTCACCAGCCGTTGCACCATAGCCACAAACATTGCCTGCAATAATTTCGTTCTGAGATGAATATGTTGAATCTTTAGGAGGATAAACAATGACCCGACCACCAGAAAGTCCTTTTCCAACATAGTCGTTTGCATCACCCTCTACAGAGAGTGTAATTCCATTTGCTAGAAAGGCTCCAAATGACTGGCCAGCTGACCCTTTAAAGTTAATATGAATTGCATCATCTTTAAGGTTATTACCATTCCTATATTTGACAGCATAGGAAGATAGCATTGCACCAACAGCCCTATCAACATTAGAAACGACAGAGTCAAATTTAACAGGAATATCTTTCTCGATTGCAGCTTTTGATTTTTCAATTAAATCAAGATCAAGCTGTTCTTCAAGCTGATGATCCTGTTTTATACTTTGATAGGTACCAGCATCTCTATATAGGTTTTCAGCCGGAGTTAATATTGCACTCAAATCAATTGAGTCTTGCTTCCAGTGATTGATGGCTTTATTCATCTCAAGCATATCCACTCTTCCAACCATGTCAGTTAGTTTAGAAAACCCAAGTTCTGCCATGATTGTTCTTAACTCTTCTGCAACCATAAACAAGTAATTGACAACATGCTCTGGTTTGCCAGTGAATTTTTTACGCAACACTTTATCTTGTGTCGCAATACCAACCGGGCAGGTATTTAAATGACATTTACGCATCATAATGCAGCCAAGAGTTATTAATGGAGCAGTGGAAAAGCCAAACTCTTCTGCACCTAATAGGGCAGCAATTGCAACATCTCTTCCAGTTTTGAGTTGACCATCAGTCTGAATAACTACCCTCGAGCGAAGATCATTCATCACTAGAGTTTGATGCGTTTCGGCTACTCCCAATTCCCAAGGAAGACCCGCATGCTTAATTGATGTTAAAGGAGAGGCACCTGTTCCTCCGTCATGACCGGCAATAACTATATGGTCAGATTTTGCTTTAGTTACTCCAGCCGCAACTGTACCTACACCAACCTCAGAAACTAGTTTGACACTTATACGTGCATCTGGATTTGAGCGTTTAAGATCAAAGATGAGTTGGGAGAGGTCTTCAATAGAGTAAATATCGTGATGGGGTGGAGGACTGATTAGGCCAACACCTGCAGTTGAGCATCGAATTTTTGCAATACCTTCATCAACCTTCCCGCCAGGAAGCTCTCCGCCTTCTCCAGGCTTAGCACCTTGAGAGACTTTGATTTGAAGTTCATCAGCATTATTTAAATAATCAATAGTGACTCCGAATCGACCAGAGGCAACTTGCTTGATAGCACTGCGACGAGAATCACCATTTTCATCTGGAATCCATCGTTTTGCATCTTCACCTCCTTCACCAGTATTGGACTTTCCTCCAATACGATTCATGGCTATTGCAAGTGATTCATGTGATTCAGCTGAGATTGAACCAAAGCTCATTGCACCTGTAACAAATCGCTTAACAATTTCTTTAGCCGCCTCGACTTGACTAATATCGATTGAACTGCCTTCTTTGAAAGACATGAGGCCACGAAGTGTGCAATTTCTTGTACCCTCTTCATCAGATTTTTTAGAAAATTCCCAATACGCATTTTGATCGTTCCCACGAGCAGCCTGTTGCAAGGTGGTAATAGTTTGTGGCTCCCACATGTGTTTTTCACCGCCACTTCTCCAGTGATAGTGTCCAAGATTATCTAGTGACTTTGTAATAAAGGCTTTTTTATGCTGCGCTTCAGATTCTGTTTGGATCACATCAAATCCTACGCCGCTAATTCGACTTGCAGTCTCAAAAAAGCATTTATGCATGATTTCATTTGACAAGCCTACTGCTTCAAAAATTTGAGCTCCTTTGTAGGAGGCAAGGGTTGAAATGCCCATTTTTGCCATCACTTTCAGCATACCCTTGGCGATTGCTTTTCGATATGAGACAACCACAGCATTATCATCTTCAAGGCTGATTAGTTTATCTCTTCTTGCTTGCCATAATGCTTCAAAAGCGAGGTATGGGTTAACAGCATCAGCGCCAAATCCAGTCAAAAGGCAAAAGTGATGAACCTCTCTAGCTTCACCCGTTTCAACTATGATACCGACTTGTGTGCGCTTATGATTCGCAACTAGATGACGATGAACTGCAGACGATGCTAGAAGTGTGCTGACGGCATTTCGATTAGAGCTTATTTTTCTGTCTGAAAGGATGACAAGGCTATGACCATCATCAATAGCTTGAGTGCTTTGTTCGCAGATAGAGTCGAGCATATCACTCAGATTATGGTTACCATTGATATCATAAGTAATATCTATCGTTTTACTTGTCCAGCCTCTATGATCGCACTGTTTGAGAGCTGACATTTCTTCATTCGTTAAGATAGGGTGCTCAATTACGAGTCGATGGGCATTCTCTTCTTTATTCCTTAGTAGGTTACCTTCAGGCCCAATTGAGCAGCTTAAAGACATAACTACTTCCTCTCTTATTGAGTCAATGGCAGGATTTGTAACCTGTGCAAATAGTTGCTTAAAGTAGTCATATATGATTCGAGACTGATCTGATAGACAAGCTAATGCAGAGTCATTACCCATAGATCCAACAGGATCTCTAAGCTCACTAACTAGAGGTAACAACATGAATTGAAGTGTTTCAGTGCTGTAACCAAAAGCCTTAAGACGGTTAATTAGAGTATCTGGATAAAAACCTTTGGAATCACCCTGAATTTTAAGATCCGACAGAGCTATTTGTTGATTCTTTAACCAGTCACTGTATGGGTTTTTTGATGCAAAGCTATTTTTTATTTCATCATCATCAACTAACTGACCTTTTTGAAAGTCAACAAGAAACATTTTTCCAGGTCTAAGTCTGCCTTTAGTTTTGACGTTATTAGTTTCTACATCAACAACACCAACCTCTGATGCCATGATAACTCTATCATCATGCGTTAAGTAGTATCGTGATGGTCTAAGACCATTTCTATCAAGAACAGCTCCAATATAGCGTCCATCAGTAAAAGCTATGGATGCAGGACCATCCCAGGGCTCCATGACATTTGAAAAATACTCATAAAAGGCTTTTTTCTCAGCACTCATTTCTTGATCATTCTGCCAAGCTTCAGGAACCATCATCAATACGGCTTCTTGAAGAGAACGTCCATTCATTAATAAAAATTCTAGAACGTTATCAAAGCTTCCTGAGTCAGAAACTTCAGTTTCAATAACAGGCAAGGTTTTGGCTAAATTGTCACCAAAAATATCACTTTCGAGGACGCCTTCACGAGCTCTCATCCAGTTATAGTTTCCTTGACGAGTATTGATCTCACCGTTATGTGCCATGAATCGACATGGCTGCGCTCTATCCCAAGAAGGAAAGGTGTTGGTTGAAAAGCGAGAATGTACCATGGCTAAATAGGTACTAAATTTCTGATTACTGAGGTCACTGTAGAAGTCTAATAATTGAGACCCCATTAGCATACCTTTGTATATGATTACTCTCGTTGATAGACTACAAATATAGAAAAGTAAAGCTTGAGAGATTGACTCGTCAGTTCTAATAAGTTGAGAAATATTTTTACGAATAACATAAAGAATGCCTTCAAAACTCTCTTGACTTAAGTTTTGAGAGTTTTGAATTATTAACTGTTTAATATTGGGCTGAGAGTCACGAGCAGTGTCGCCAACATTCGCTTTTTTCGAATCAACAGGAACATCTCGCCATCCAATAAGAGTTTGTCCTTCGTCTTTGATCGTTTTTTCAACCAGCGAAATGCAGAGCTCTCTTTCTTTTTTATCTTGAGGTAGAAATATATTGCCTACACCATAATTACCTTCAGACACTTTAACACCAAAAAGGGTTTTTATCTCTTCTATAAAAAAATCATGCGGAATGTCTGTCAATATTCCAGCACCATCACCAGTATTCGCCTCACATCCGCAGGCACCTCGATGATCCATACGAGTTAACATCTCTAAGGCATCTTGAGTAATTTTATGAGACGAGTCACTTTTTAGATTGGCAATAAAACCAACACCACAATTCTCTTTCTCGTTGGCTGGGTGATAAAGCCCACGCGCTTTTGGCAAATACAATTGCTTATTTTTCATAAAATTGAGATTAAAACGAATACAAACAAACGATGAATTATACCTTATTTTTTGATAGTCTTGAAGACCAAATTAAGCTAATTGTGTTGTTCTAGCAGGGATTATAAGGTATAGTATTTTTCATTTTATAGCTCAAATGTTGTCAATTATTTCACCTTCAAAAACTCAAGATTTCTCTAAATGTGATATTAATATATTCTCTCAAACAAGACAATTAGATAGTTCTAATGAACTTATTGGCATTCTTAAGAATAAAAGCCAAGCTCAAATTTCCAAACTAATGTCACTGAGTGAAAAGCTGTCTAAGCTGAACGTTGATCGCTTTCAAAAGTTTAAAATACCGTTCACTTTAGATAATGCAAAACAGGCAATTCTTGCCTTTAAGGGCGATGTCTATAATGGTATTAATGCTCCAACTCTATCAACTGAAGATTTAGATTTTGCACAAGATAAAGTTCGCATGCTTTCAGGTCTGTATGGTGTCATTAGGCCGCTTGATTTGATTCAGCCTTATCGATTGGAGATGGGTACAAAGCTTAGTAATGCTAAAGGCAATGATCTTTATGATTACTGGGGGTCTGATATTAGTGATGTTTTGAATGACGATGAATCTGAATTAATTATTAATCTTGCATCAATTGAGTACTTTAAGGCAATTGATAAAAAATCGCTTAATGCAAAAATTTTAGATATTGTATTTAAAGAAAAAAAAGGCGATTCATACAAGGTGATTGGAATCTATGCAAAAAGGGCTAGAGGATTAATGGTTAACTTTATTATCAGAAATAGGTTAGATAATCCGGAGGCATTGAAAGACTTTTCAGACGAAGGGTATCGATTCGATAGAGAGTTATCTAATGATTCAACTTGGGTTTATTTGAGGGGTTAAAGCCACAATATTTTCAACACTATATAGACCTCTTAAAATAATCTTACTGGTATCATTACGACCTTCATGGCTGACTTCATCGGTTTAATTTATGATTAAGGTTTATACCTCGCATTCTTGTTTTTACTGTACAAGAGCAAAGAATTATCTGGACAATTTAAATATAGAATATGTGACACTCAATATCCAAGAGGATGCTGATGCACGCGACTTCTTTATTAAATCGGGTTTTAGAACAGTCCCTCAAATATTTGTCAATGACACTTTATTGTGTAAGGGTGGCTCTGATGGCTTAGTTGAAATGAGTAAAGAAGATATACAAGATAAATTTCTTGAGGTTACTGGATCTCACCTCTAGATAGTTCTAATACCAGCAACTCCCTGAGCGCCAATACTTAAAGCTCTATCCATCAAGTCTTCATTCATTCCACCTAATAGAAAAATGGGTGTCTTGCATTGATTAATAATTTTAGAAGCATTATTCCAGCCCAAGCTTTGAGTATTTGGATGAGATAGTGTTTCATTAATTGGTGAAAGGCTAATATAATCTGCCGATATTTGCTCAGCGTGTTTTGCTTCATTGAGGCAGTGTACCGATGCGCCAAATAGCTTGTTTTCATCGAATGGCCTTTCTTTAATAGCCATAAGTTCATTGCTAGTAAGATGCCAGCCATCACATGGCTCATTAAAGGTTTTATTAGGTGTATTTAAAATAAGTTTTGCCTGATTCAATTGACATAATTGATAAATTTTTTCAATATAAGTATTTTCGAGATAAGATTTGCTTCTTAGCTGTATTATTTTGAATCCATCTCTAAGGTGCTGACTGCATTGATTGATGACTAAATCAGATTCATGCTCATCTGGCGTAATCCAATAGCTATTTGGAAGAGAAATTCTATGGATAATTTTCCACATTGTAGGTAATAATTTGTAATCCTTCAATTGTTCAATGCTACACCAGCAAAACTCTTGACCTTCAATGCCTGAGGGAATCCCTGCATATTTTTCAATAGAATACACTGAAAGTTTAATGATCTTTTGAGGATACTGATGATGGATTGTCTGGATAAGGTGATGATTCTCCACATTCACTCCAGTTTCCTCAAAAAGCTCTCTATTAATAGCACTCGAATGACTCTCATCATTCTCAACTTTGCCTCCAGGAAGTTCCCAATAGCCCGACATGAACTGATTTTTTTGGCGCTTAGTAATAAATATTTCTTGATTTATATTGCGAATAACTCCAACAACAACTTCAATGCTTTTGCTTATATGATTCATCACTATCTGAATAGATTCATTTTGTAGTTATTTTCTATTATCACCGCTATCATGAGACCGAGGTAAAATAAGTATTTTAATATTTGAGATAAGAAAGTGAGTCTTCAAGATAAAATTAATTCACTTGATCCTTTTAAAGACAGTCTCAGTGAAAATCTTATTGGGATAGAGAAAGAGGGGCTGCGAGTAGCTGAAGATGGAACTATTGCGCAAACGCCGCACCCAGAGAGCTTTGGCTCTGCATTGACTCACCCTGAAATTACCACTGACTTTAGTGAAGCTTTAGTTGAAATAGTAACAAAGCCAACTAAAGGCTCTGATAATGTCATTGATGAGTTAGCCAAAATACATCACTATGTTCAACATCATTTACCCAAAAATGAGCGTTTCTGGCCTGGAAGTATGCCCTGTATTCTGAGAGGAAAGACGAACATTCCAATTGCGTATTATGGGGAGTCTAATCTTGGAAAAATGAAAACGGTATATCGTCGTGGTCTATCCAATCGCTATGGAAGTGTTATGCAAGCAATAGCTGGAATTCATTTCAATTATTCATTTTCAATGGATTTTTGGAAATCATATCGCGAAATCTTAGCCCCTTTAAGCAAGGTTGATTCAAAAAAGTTTATAAGTCATCATTACATGGGCTTAACTCGAAATGTATTAAGATATGGTTGGTTAGTTACCTATTTATTTGGCGCCTCTGCAACAGTTTGCAAATCATTTATGCAAGATTACCATGAACATAATTTAGAGGAATTTGATGACAATACACTATATCTCCCTTACGCGACCTCATTGAGAATGGGCGATATTGGCTATCAAAACTCACAAGAGGATAAGAAAGGTGTTAAGGCTAATTACAATAGTTTGCGTCACTTTATTTATAGTCTCAGAGCTGCAATGCAAACAAGCTGTGATGATTTTGAATCCATTGGCGTAAAAAAAGATGGTGAGTATCAACAACTAAACACAAATATTCTTCAGATTGCTAATGAGTATTATTCTTCTGTCAGACCAAAGCCACCAATCAATGGAAGTGACAGGCCTTTAGGCGCACTTTTAAATGAAGGTGTGGGCTACATAGAGTTAAGGTCGCTAGATGTGAATCCCATGATGAAAGAAGGTATCGATGAGGAGCAAGTTCAATTTCTTGAGGCGTTTATGTTGTTTTGCCTTTTAGAAGATTCACCTGCAATCTCTACTTCAGAGTTGCATGAAATTGATGTTAACGCAAATTTAGTTGCTCATAGAGGTAGAGAGCCTGGATTATTACTTAGTCATAATGGAGAAGATTTAACTTTGTTAAATTGGGGCAAGTCTATTTTGGGTAAAGTTAATGAATGCTCAATGCTTATGAGTGAGACCCATCAAAAATCTGTTAGAAATATTTCAAAAAGAATCTTTGATCCAGATTTGACACCTTCAGCACAAATGCTTAATCAGATGAAAGATCAAGAAAAAGGTTTTTTTGAATATACCGATCAATTTAGTCGTAAGAACAAAAAACTGTTTAATGAAATGTCTATCGCTGACGAGTTCTTTGCAGAGCTTGATAATCAGAAAACATTGTCAGTTAATAGGCAGCTTGAAATTGAGTCAGGCGATACCTTAAGTTTCGATGATTTTTTAGCAGATTATTTCTCAAGTGATACATAAATCAGATACGATATGTGCATTGGCAACTGCTTATGGCCAAAGTGGAATTGGGGTCATTAGGGTTACTGGACCCCTCGCAAAGTCTATTTCAAAAAAAATACTGCATCAAGATTTGGAATCTAGATATGCCTATTATGGCAATTTCTTTGATGACGACAATAATCTAATTGATAAAGGAGTAGCGATTTCCTTTCCTGGTCCCAACTCATATACTGGCGAGGACGTTGTTGAGTTTCAGGGGCATGGTGGGATAAGCGTTATCAGAAAGCTTTTAGAGACAATTATTTCACTTGATGTTAGGCTTGCTGAACCAGGCGAATTTACAAAGAGGGCGTTCTTAAATGGCAAAATGGATCTTGTGCAAGCTGAAGCAGTTCAAGATTTGATTCAATCCAACTCCGAAGAATCTGCATTAAGTGCTGTTAGATCTTTGACTGGAGAGTTTTCAGAAAAAGTTAATCAAATACTCTCAGAGCTAATATCGTTAAGAGTGTTTGTAGAGGCTACTATTGATTTCTCTGATGAAGAAATTGATTTTTTAGAGTCTCATGAAGTTTCAAGCAAACTTCATTCTCTACAAGAAAGGCTTTTAAATATTCTTGAAAGTGCAAATCAAGGGGCAATCTTAAGAGATGGAATTCATGTTGCTATTGCCGGCAAACCCAATGCGGGTAAATCGAGTTTGCTCAATTCACTCACAAAGCAGTCTAGTGCAATTGTCACTGATATTGCTGGCACCACCAGAGATGTCCTAAAGGAAACAATCCATATAGATGGAATGCCTATTCATATTATTGATACTGCTGGCCTTCATAATAGTGATAATATCATTGAGCAAGAGGGTATTAGGAGAGCGCATACCGAAATTAATAACGCAGATGTTGTTTTACTTGTTTATGATGCATGTGATAAATCAGTTGACCTATCAATACTGCCAGAATCAGTTAAAGACAAACCAAAAATCGTAATCAAAAATAAGATTGATTTAACGGATTTTGGAACTGGGATGCAAAATATTAAAAAAAACCCAGAAATAGCTATTTCAGCAAAAAACGGAGATGGTATTGATATAGTTAGAAAAGCTCTTTCAGATTTTGCCGGACTTAATTCAAACACTGAAGGCGTCTTTCTGGCACGCAAAAGGCATATCATTGCCATTGATGAAACCCTCTCGTTTATTAATAGTGCCCTCAGTCAGCTTGAAGGAGGAGCGAGTGAATTAGTTGCTGAAGATCTTCGTCAGGCAGGAATACATCTGGGTCAAATAACGGGTGAGTTTTCATCAGACGATCTCTTGGGAGAAATCTTCTCTTCATTCTGTATTGGTAAATAGAGTACAATTGAGGGTTTTCGAGAGAAAAAAATAGGAAATTATTCATCTCAGTAATTCTCTCTATATTGTTGATTTAAAACACTATTTTATAGACTGCTACTTTATTAATTTTAGCGCTCAACAGTTTATTTAATAAAAAAGAGCAATATAGCTTGACGCAACAATTTGAGCATGTATAATTTCCCGCTTTCACCGCACAAATAGATCTTTTTTTGAGTGGTAGTTCTTTAACAATTTATCAAGCAACTTGTGTGGGCACTCGTGCAAGAAATTGTGCAGTGCACATAAAAAACAAAAGCAGATAAGCTTTTTAAAAAATTGAACTATTGGTTATAAAATGCCAAGTGTTCTAAAAAGTCAAAGATTAAACTGAAGAGTTTGATCCTGGCTCAGATTGAACGCTGGCGGTATGCTTAACACAT
>ENA-OSET01000585-OSET01000585.1-sediment-metagenome-genome-assembly--contig:-NODE-585-length-40511-cov-5.010907_pt1 | contig 40511 bp, 29 predicted proteins | sample MGYA00237882_ERZ534229 | MGnify/ENA primary metagenome ERZ534229 (study PRJEB26408, sample SAMN06266212) | sediment metagenome | isolation source: Hudson Canyon methane seep mesocosm | place: USA:Hudson... | reverse complement strand
ATATTGCAACGAGGTTCTATAAGCAGCCATAGCAATGGCAGCAGCACCTCTACCCACCGCAATTCTTGCGCCATTCATCATTAAAAACATTTGATTTAAACCTTTGTGTTCTTCACCAACAAGCCACCCTCTACAATCATCAGAATCGCCAAAACCTAAATGTGTTGTACAATAGCCTTTTTGTCCCATTTTTTGAAAATCGGCAACGGTCATGACATCATTATATTCTAGTGAGCCATCAGTCTTTAGTCTGTTTTTAGGAACTACAAAAAGAGAAATTCCTTTGGTTCCTTTTGGTGCACCTTCAATTCTTGCCAACACCAAATGCACAATATTTTCTGCAAATTGATGATCGCCACCAGAAATAAATATTTTTTGTCCTGAGATTTTATAAAAACCATCTTCTGTTGGAGTTGCTTTTGTGGTAATATCAGAGAGTGAACTTCCTGCTTGTGGCTCTGTTAAGCACATGGTTCCGCCCCAAGTTCCAGATAGCATTTTTGGAACATACATTTCTTTTAAAGAATCTACTCCAAACTCTACAATTAATTCTGCTGCACCTTGCGTTAAACTTGGGTATCCTGGTAAATGATTATTTGCAGCATCCATTATGTAAACTGCTGCTTGCAATGCAGAAAATGGAATTTGTAAACCACCGTCCTCATAATCGAAAGCGGCAGCAATGATTCCTAATTCTCCAGATTGTAACATTACTTTATGTACTTGTTCATGAACGATGACAGTTCCGTCTTTATGATAGGCCGGCGTGGCATCCATTTCTTGAAAATACGGATACAACTCTCTGTCAGAAAATTCTTTTACAGAATCAATAAACAGGTTTAAAGACTCCATATCGTGTTCTTGAAATCTTTCTCTATTTAGTAAATTTTCTAATTTATGAATATCATACAGTATATATTTTAAAGTTTCTAGATCTACATACTTTTTTGACATGTATTTGGAGTTTAAAGTGAATTATACGTTTTAATCAATTTTATTTAAAAAATTGCCTCCCAAATATAAGGGAAAATTATTATGCACGCATAATATGCTTCTTCTATAATATCTGTAAAAGAATTTTTAGCCTGAAGATTTAAAAAAATTAGTTAAAGAAAATGTAAAATGTACTAAAGTTGATTCTTGATTTTTTGGAGTTCTGCTTTTACTTTTTCTAATTTGGTAATAATTTCGTGATTGTTATAAATTTCTTCTGGATTTTTCTTGAGTTTGTGTTTCGCTCCATCTAAAGTAAACCCTCTTTCTTTCACCAAACTGTATATCAATTTGAAATTAGAAATATCAGTTGGTGTAAATAAACGATTTCCCTTTGCATTTTTTTTTGGTTTAATAATATCAAATTCTTTCTCCCAAAAACGAATTAATGATGTATTTACAGAAAATGCTTTTGCAACTTCTCCTATTTTATAATAACGCTTTTCAGGTAAATCTATGTGCATAAATTCTCTTTAGTCTAATCGAAAGATTGGCCTTCCTCCTCTGCTGCTTTTTGCATGGCAGAAAATTCTTCTGGAGTAAGGTCTCCATAATAAAAATTAATTGGGTTTATAGCTCTTCCATTTTTATGAACTTCGTAGTGTAAATGTGCAGATACAGAACGACCTGTATTACCAACATATCCTATTAAATCTCCACGTTTTACTTTTTGTCCTTTTTTTATATTGTATTTACTGCAATGCGCATATCTTGTTTTATACCCAAAACCGTGATCAATAATCACAATCTGACCGTAACCACTCATCCAATTAGCTTTTTCTACAACACCATCACCAGCGGCGTATATTTCTGTTCCACTTTTGGCTGTAAAATCCATCCCAGTATGTAGTTTCATTATTTTGTAAATAGGGTGCATTCGCATTCCAAAACCAGATGCTAAACGTGTTAAATCAGCATTGTTAATCGGTTGGATAGAAGGAATTGAGTGTAGGATTTCTCCTTTGGTTTTAATCAATTGAATAACTTCATCATAGGATCGTGATTGAGCAACTAACTGTTTCTCTATTTTCTCTATTTTTTTCGCTATATCGATAACTAATTCACGGTGGGCAATATTTTTATACTTATCGTACTTCATTGGGTTTCCCCCAGTGCCTAAGCCCCTTTTGTGCTGTGGGTATGGATCAGCCTCAAAAATAGCTCTATATATATTGTCATCTCGGCTCTGCGCTTCGCCCAAGATTAATTCAATTTCTTCTAATTCTCTCATAAAGCTAATTAGCTCTTCTTTGGTCGAATCAATATCCACTTGAGCTTCTTTAATTCCTTGGTTTTTAATGTAGGGGTAAAGTAAGGCAAGAACTATTGTTGTAAAAACAATGGCAGAAATGATGAAGTAAGAAAACTTTCTAATATAACCTTGCCAGCCAAGTTCTACTTCTTCGTAATTTAAACTCTCAGGATTGTATCTGAATTTGGTTTTTGACAAAATAGGTTTATTTGTGAGCGTGAAATTAGGGTAAAATCGCTAAATTTGCAACCTTCTTGACTAGTGTAAAGTTAAAGGCATTGATATAACAAAAATTAACAGAATGACATCTAAGGAAATACGTCAGAAATTTCTCGACTTTTTTGCTTCAAAAAATCACAAAATAGTTGAGTCGGCACCTATGGTGGTAAAAGATGACCCTACACTTATGTTTAATAACGCAGGGATGAATCAATTTAAAGATATATTCCTGGGTAATTCAACCCCAAAAGATGTTCGTGTTGCAAATTCTCAAAAATGTTTACGTGTATCCGGAAAACACAATGATTTAGAAGAAGTAGGTGTTGATACATATCATCATACTATGTTCGAAATGTTAGGAAATTGGTCTTTTGGAGATTATTTTAAAAAGGAGGCAATCGAATGGGCATGGGAATTATTGACAGTAGTGTATGGTTTGGATAAAGACAGATTGTATATTACCGTTTTTGAAGGCGATAAAGAAGATGGTACGGAGAAAGATCAGGAAGCTTACGATATCTGGAATTCAATAATTCCATCGGAGTATATTTTAGAATGTGATAAAAAAGACAACTTTTGGGAAATGGGAGAAACAGGGCCATGTGGACCTTGCTCCGAGATTCATATAGATTTAAGAAGCGATGATGAACGTAAAAGAACTCCTGGTACTGAATTAGTAAATATGGATCACCCACAAGTGATTGAGATCTGGAATTTGGTTTTTATGCAATATAACCGAATGTCAGATAGAAGTTTGGTTCCACTGAAGAACAAACATATTGATACTGGAATGGGCTTTGAACGTTTGGCGGTTGCATTACAAGGAAAAACGAGTAATTACGATACAGATGTTTTTTCTCCATTATTAAACAAGATAGAAGATTTATCAGGGTTAAAATACCGTCCCGAAAATGAAGAAAAACATAAACAAGCATTGATGGTAAACGTTGCAATGCGGGTTATTTCAGATCACGTTAGAGCAATTGCTTTTTCAATAGCAGACGGTCAACTACCTTCAAATACTGGTGCTGGTTATGTAATACGAAGGATTTTAAGAAGAGCAGTACGTTATGGTTATCAATCTCTTGAATTGAAAGAACCATTTATGTATCGACTAGTGCCGGTTCTGGCAAACCAAATGGGAGATGCTTTTCCGGAATTAGTAAATCAAAAAGTGTTAATTGAAAAGGTAATAAAAGAAGAAGAAACTTCTTTTTTTAGAACGCTTGAGCTTGGTTTAAAAAGAATCGATCAGATTTGTATAAAATTAAATTCTGAAAAGAAGAATGTTGTGCCAGGTACGGAAGTGTTTGAATTGTATGACACATTTGGTTTTCCAGTAGATTTAACTAACCTAATTGCTGAAGGTTATAAGATGACTATAGATGAAGTAAATTTTAACGAGGAACTAGAAAAACAAAAAAGCCGTTCTCGTAAAGATGCTGAAACAGAAACGGGTGATTGGATCCTTTTGAAAGAGGACGATAAGGAAGAGTTTGTTGGATACGACTACACAGAGTCTGAGGTATACATCACAAGATATAGAAAGGTAATTGTTAAAGAAAAAGACGTGTATCAGCTTGTCTTTAATTTCACACCATTTTATGCTGAAGGTGGCGGACAAGTTGGAGATAGAGGGTACATTGAAGCGAATGGCGCTAAAACATCAATTTTCGACACCAAGAAAGAGAATAACTTAATAATTCACTTTGCGAATGAATTACCAGCAGATACATCCTCTAACTTTAAGGCAGTAGTTGATACTAATAAAAGAACACTTACTGCTAATAACCATACTGCTACGCATTTAATGCATGAAGCTTTGAGAGAGGTTTTAGGAACGCATGTAGAACAAAAAGGCTCTTTGGTAAACGAAAAATATTTGCGCTTCGATTTTTCTCATTTTAGCAAAGTAACTGACGAAGAGTTAGCTAAAGTTGAGGCTATAGTAAATCAACGTATTAGACAAAACATTAATTTGGAAGAGCAAAGAATGGTTCCTGTTAACAAAGCAAAAGAGATGGGAGCGATGATGTTGTTTGGAGAAAAATATGGAGATGTGGTTCGCGTTATTAAGTTTGGCACTAGTATAGAACTCTGTGGAGGAATACATGTTGAGAATACTTCTCAAATAGGGTCTTTTAAAATAACTACGGAAAGCTCAATTGCTTCGGGAATAAGACGAATTGAAGCTATAACTTCAATTGCAGCGGATAAACACTTGCAATCTCAATTGGATTTAATTGATGAAGTTAGAAATTTATTAAAGGGTCCAAAAGACATTAAAAAAGCTATTTCTGATTTATTAGGTCAAAACTCTAAATTAAATAAAGAGATAGAGTTACTTAAGAAAGACAAAGCAGGTGATGTTAAAAAGGAGCTACTGGATGCTATAGAACCGATTAATGGAGTTAACTTTTTGGCGAAGCAAGTAGATTTAGATAGTGGAGTAATTAAAGATTTGGCATTTCAATTAAAGGGAGAGGTCGATGATTTATTCATGATATTGGGAGCAGAAACGGATGGGAAAGTTGTTATTACAATTGCACTTTCCGATAGCTTAGTAAAAGGAAAAGATTTGCATGCAGGAAATATGATTCGTGAGCTAGCTAAGGAAATTGGTGGAGGTGGAGGTGGACAGCCAAACTTTGCAACCGCTGGCGGTAAAAATGCAAGTGGAATCCCAAGTGCCTTGGCAAAAGCAAAGGAGTATTTAGCCTAGGTAAAAGTTGACATTGGATTGAAATTTCAATTGCACTTTTTTTATCCTTTTGGATTAGCATATAGATTTACATCGTTGCCAACAATTGTATCTCCACATAGGATTACTAATCTTTCTATAATGTTTCTTAGCTCACGAATATTACCGGTCCAATTGACATTCTTTAATGCTGTTATGCCACTTTCATCAATTTCTTTTAGAGGTAAACCTTGATCTTCACAAATTATTTCAAGAAAATGTTTAGCCAATATTGGAATATCATCCTTTCTGTCATTTAATGAAGGAACATGGATTGGAATTACATTTAGTCTATGATATAAATCCTCTCTAAAGTTTCCTTCTTCAATTTCTTTGCGCAAGTTTTTATTAGTAGCGGCTAGCACTCTTACATCAACCTTAATTTCTTTATCTCCCCCAACGCGAGTAATCTTATTTTCTTGTAAAGCTCTTAAAACTTTTGCTTGAGCCGAAGCGCTCATATCTCCAATTTCATCTAAAAAAATAGTACCTCCATTGGCAGTTTCAAATTTCCCAGGACGTTGTTTGTGTGCAGATGTGAAGGCTCCTTTTTCGTGTCCGAATAACTCACTTTCAATTAATTCTGAAGGTATGGCAGCACAGTTAACTTCAACGAAAGGTGCTTTCTCACGATTACTTTTTTCATGTAATTGTCTTGCAACGAGTTCTTTCCCAGAACCGTTTCCGCCGGTAATTAGGACTCTTGCATCGGAAGGAGCTACTTTTTCAATCATTTCTTTAATTGCAGTAATAGCTTTAGATTCTCCAATGATATCAGTTACTTTTCCCTTACTAACTTTTCGTTTTAGTTTTTTTACTTCTTGAATCACCTCTTTATTATCGAGTGCATTTCTTAATGTAACGAGAGTTCTGTTGAGGTCTAGTGGTTTTTGAATAAAGTCATAAGCCCCTTTTTTTATCGCTTCAACCGCGGTCTCTACATTTCCATGCCCAGAAATCATTACAACAGGAGTTTCAATATTATTTTCTACAATTTTATCCAAGACTTCCATGCCGTCCATTTTAGGCATTTTAATATCACATAGAATAAGATCGTATTTGTTTTTTAAAATTAAATCCAATCCTGCTTTTCCATCTTCTGCAGTTTCAACAGTAAATTTTTCAAATTCTAAAATCTCTTTAAGAGTACTTCTAATTGGCCTTTCATCGTCTATTACTAATATTTTTGTCATGGTGTGTTTTTTTAAAGATGCTTTAATAGAAATAATTGTGCCGTTTATAAACTTTATTTATGTCGGAGCCATCTAAACATCTCTTTATAAGAAGCTTTTTTTCCATACATGAGTATTCCGGTTCTATAAACACGACCAGCAACCCAGGTTGTTCCAATAAAGGTAGCAATAAGTAGGCTCATAGATAATACAATTGCCCAGCTTAGTCCTTCAGTCCCCATGGAGACTCTAACTAACATAACAATAGGAGATGTGAATGGAATTTGACTACACCATTCCACAGCAACGCTATTTGGATTGTCAATCGCCATTGCTGCTACGATATATCCAAAGATTAATGGAGCGGTAATTGGCAAGATAAATTGCTGTGTATCTGTTTCACTATCCACGGCGGCACCAACGGCGGCCATTAGCGATCCATATAGTAAGTATCCTCCAATAAAATAGAAAATAAATAGACCTATCATTAATCCCCATGGAATTTGGTTAAATATTAAGTCCTGAAATTCTTTCCCTACTTCTTTAGCTTCAGAATTAACGGGTTCTACCGTAACTCCTACTGCAACTTGCTCTACCTGGGTAGTTTGAGCAACATTCTCAGGGTTCATCAGGTCGGGAAATACGGTAAGGCTTAATGTAGTCGTTAAAGCAAGAGAAAGCATTACCCAAATTATAAATTGTGTTAGTCCAACAAACATAATTCCAATAATTTTGCCCATCATTAATTCGAATGGTTTTACGGAAGAAACAATAACTTCTACTATTCGATTTGATTTTTCCTCAATCACTCCTTTCATGACTTGTATGCCATACATGAAAATAAATAGGTAAATCATTAACCCAAATATAAAACCAACTCCCGCACGCATACCAACGTTTTTTTCCTCATTCGAAATAACATCAATTGTATGTAATTGAACTTTGTTTTTTAATCGAGCATAGTCTTCGTTACTAATATTTAGTTCTTTTAGTCTTAAGCGTTCAATGGAACCATCAACAATATTTTCTAAGTGTCTTTGGACATTAGAGCTAGGAGCGTCTTTGTAAAATAATTTTCCAACACTAGCATTTCCAGAAACGATGTTTCCGGGTAAATAAAGAAAGATATCGTATTGCTCACTTTCTTTTAGAAAAGTTTTTCCGGCATCAATATTTTCTATGCCCTCATCTTGACTGGATGTCAGATGATATTTTTCCGATTGCAACAATGTATTACTTAAAACATAGGTGTCATCTAGAACTAAAATTTTCAAATCTTTTTCCTCTTGTTGCCCAAGCCAAATTGCTCCAACCAAGAACCCAACCATTAATATTGGCCCTAAAATGGTCATTAAAAGGAAAGATTTTTTCTTAACTCTAGTTGTGTATTCTCGCTTTATTATTAAACCAATCTTACCCATCTTGATTTGTGTTTTCGTTTGTAACTTCTTCTTTAGAGGTAGACTCGTTTTCAACGGCCCTAATAAAAATTTCATTCATGCTTGGAATAACTTTATTTACACTTTGAATTTCCACAGCGTTAATGATGCCTTTTAAAAAATCATTTAGTTTTGTTCCTCCGGTCAGTTTTATCGTTGCCGAAGCGTGATTCTCTCCGAGTTGCTCGTTGTTCACCATTTCCCATCCTCCCCAAATAGCGTTGGCAAAAGCTACGCCTGTACCTTTAAATTCAATAATGTACTTTTCTTCAGAAAATTGTTGTTTTACGTCATTTACTTTTCCGTCTAATATCTTTTTTGAATTATTAATGAGAGCAATGTTGTCGCATATTTCCTCGACTGAACCCATGTTGTGGGTAGATAATATTATAGTAGCACCTTCATCCCTGAGCTTAAGTATTTCGCTCTTCACTAGGTTTGTGTTGATTGGGTCAAATCCACTAAAGGGTTCATCTAATATTAAAAGTTGAGGTCTATGCACAACAGTGGTAATAAACTGTATTTTCTGTGCCATTCCTTTCGATAGTTCATCTACTGTTTTATTCCACCAAGTGTCAATTTCAAATTTTTTAAACCAAAGCATCAATTCTTGTTTGGCCTGTTTCTTTGGCATACCCTTTAATTGGGCTAAGTAAACAGCTTGTTCACCAATTTTCATTTTCTTATAAAGCCCCCTTTCTTCTGGGAGATAACCTATCTGGCTAACGTGCCCTCTTTGCAATGGCTTTCCGTCAATTAGTATTTCACCTGAATCAGGTGCAGTAATTTGATTGATTATTCGAATTAAGGATGTTTTTCCTGCTCCGTTAGGACCAAGTAGGCCAAATATACTTTGTTTTGGAACCTTGATACTGACATTGTCTAATGCTCGATGCCCTGAGTATTCTTTTACAATGTTTTTCGCTTCGAAAATTGGTGTTTCGTTGGTCATGTAGTAAATCTACTAAAAAAATGTAAAAAGGGGAATACAAGATTCCCCTTCAATAGTTAAGATATGTTATAAATTTTAACCAAACGGGTTTTTCATTCGGTCAAAAAAGCTCTTGGTCTTTCCTGGAGTTGGGTTAAAGTTTTCACTTTCCTTTAATTCTTCCAAAGTTTGTCTTTCTTCTTTTGTTAATTTTTGAGGAGTCCAAACCAGTACATTAATTAAGATATCGCCTCTACCGTAACCATTTAATTCTGGAATCCCCTTATTTCTTAACCTGAGAATTTTACCGCTTTGCGTTCCGGGAGCAATTTTTATTTTTGCTTTACCATCGACTAAAGGAACTTCAACCTGAGAACCCATTGCTGCATCTATAAAACTGATATGTAAATCGTAATGAAGATCGCTGCCGTCTCTGTATAATGTTTCATGTTCTTCTTCAGTTATAACAATTATTAAATCACCGGGAACGCCTCCTCCAGGAGCATCGTTTCCACTCCCTTGCATATTTAATTGCATGCCATCTTCTACACCTGCAGGAATGTTTATTGGAACAACAACTGGTTTCCTCTCTAATCCACTTGCATCAACTCCAGCAGGTCTTTTTCCAACAGTTTGACCAGCTCCCCCACAACTTGGACAAGTTGATGCTGTTTGCATGGCTCCCAGAATGGTATTGGTGACTCTAGTTACTTGACCAGCACCGCCACATGTAGAACAAGAATTGAATTCAACACCCTCGGCATTCACCATTTTGTTGACTTTAATCTTTTTTTCTACACCGTTTACTATTTCCTCGAGCGTTAAAGTTAATTTAACACGAAGATTTGAGCCTTTTCTTCTTCTAGGGCCTCTACTTCTCCCTCCTCCGAAACCGCCGCCACCTCCAAAGATGTCTCCAAATTGCGAGAATATGTCATCCATGTTCATTCCGCCGCCGCCAAATCCTTGCTGCCCCATTCCAGCATGACCAAATTGGTCATATTGTTGTCTTTTTTGAACATCTCCTAAAACCTCATAAGCCTCTGCAGCCTCTTTAAATTTAGCTTCTGCACTTGTGTTATCAGGGTTTTTATCTGGGTGAAATTTGATAGCCATCTTTCGATAAGCTTTTTTAATCTCACCTTCAGATGCGCCTTTTGAAAGGCCTAGTATGTCGTAATAATCTCTTTTGCTCATGGGTTTTAGTTTCCAACAACAACTTTAGCAAATCGAATTACTTTGTCGCCTAATAAATATCCTGGTTCAATTACATCCAAAACGGTTCCTTTTTTCTTCTTAGAAGGGGCTGGAATTTGTGTTAAAGCTTCATGTTTGTCAACATCAAATACTTCTCCCAAAGAATCCATAGATTTTAACCCTTTTGTTTCCAAAATATGAGAAAATTTATGCTGTATCAATTTAAAACCTTCTTTTACCGCTTCTATATCTGCACTTTTGTCATTGTTGTCAATGGCTCTTTGAAAGTCATCTAAGACGGTAAGAAGATCTTTGATGATATCTTGTCCGGCAGTTTTAGTAAGGTCAATTTTTTCTTTTGCCGTTCTTCTTCTAAAATTATCAAATTCGGAATATAGACGAAGAAATTTTTCATTAGCAGCGGAAATTTCTTCTTCCTTTTGTTCTAGCTCAGAAAGTTCTGGAACTTCCTCCGCTTCTTCTTTCTCAGGATTTACCTCCTCATTAGCCTCTACTTCATTGTTAATCTCCTCTTGGTTTTCAACGTTTTCTTTGGTGTTTTCTTTGTTACTCATTCCTTAGTCTTTAAGTGGAAGCCGTATTTATCAAAAACGTGCCAATTAAAATGTTAGGTCAAAGTGGCAGAATATTGCCCTACTTCAATTGGATATTATGTCAGATGACAGTTTTCGTAAAGTTTTTGTCAGTTATTGGGCATAAAAAAACCCAGTTAATCTAACTGGGTTTTAATCGTTGTCAATAATTAATTGACTATAGTTTTTCAACCAATTTATCTAATGCTTGATGTAGTTGAATACCTCTTAAGTTTTTTGCGATTATTTTTCCATTTTCATCAATTAGGAAACTCATAGGTATAGAGTTTACATGATATAGCGCTGCTGCTTTACTGTTCCAGTACAATAAATCACTAACATGATACTTCCATGTTAATCCATCTTTTGCAATTGCGCTTTTCCAAGGGCCAATACTTTTATCGAGAGAAACACTGAAGATTTCAAAACCTTTTGCGTTTTTAAATTTTGCTTTATTATACTTGTTATATGCCTTTACAACATTTGGATTTTCTCTTCTACACGGTCCGCACCAAGAAGCCCAAAAGTCAATTAATACAACTTTACCTCTTAAATCAGATAAACTCATTTCCTTCCCGTTAGGGCTTTTTAATTTAATATTAGGTGCAATGTCTCCAATGTTGGTACCAGTGTGACCTACTACAATATGAGTTTTGTTCTTTTTCCTTTTTTTCTTTTTAGGAGGCCAAGCAAAATTATATGCAGTTAACGCTACAAGTGCAAGAACTATGATTAATTTAAATGATTTCATTGTATTTATACTATTTAATTTGTTGAATTCCGCGCAAATTAATGCAATTATTATTCCAAACCATGTTGGAATATTTAGATGAAAGTTATTGACTTTAAATTCTTTTGATATCTGCCCCTAAATTGTTTAACCTTAATTCAATATCTTGATATCCTCTGTCAATTTGTTCAATGTTTTTTATTACACTTTTACCTTCAGCCGATAAAGCCGCGATTAATAAGGATACCCCAGCTCTAATGTCTGGAGACGTCATAGTGATTCCGCGAAGTGGCGATTTCCTGTTCAGTCCAATTACATTAGCTCTATGAGGGTCACAAAGGATAATTTGAGCTCCCATATCGATTAATTTATCCGTAAAAAACAAGCGACTCTCAAACATTTTTTGATGTATCAAAACACTTCCTTTTGCTTGTGTTGCGACTACTAAAATGATACTTAAAAGATCAGGTGTAAACCCTGGCCAAGGTGCGTCTGAAATTGTTAAAATTGAACCGTCAATATATGATTCAATCTCATAACTATCTTGAGAAGGAATGTAAATGTCATCTCCTTTTCTTTCTAGTTTAATTCCTAATTTCTTAAAAACCCCAGGTATTTGTCCTAAGTTTTCATAGGAAACATCTTTAATCGTAATTTCTGATTGAGTCATTGCTGCTAAACCTATAAAACTACCTATTTCAATCATGTCAGGAAGAATTCGATGTTCACACCCATCCAGTTTTTCAACCCCTTCAATGATTAACATATTAGAGCTTAGGCCGCTAATATTTGCCCCCATGCTATTTAGCATTTTACATAGTTGCTGAATATATGGTTCGCAAGCTGCGTTATATATTGTAGTTTTTCCTTCAGCCAAAACAGCAGCCATAATAATATTTGCTGTTCCTGTTACAGAAGCCTCGTCAAGAAGCATATAACAGCCTTTTAACCTTTTAGCTTCGGCTTTATAGAAGTTTGTTCTAGCGTCGTAATTGAAATTAGCGCCAAGTCTTTCAAATCCAATGAAATGCGTATCAATTCTTCTTCTTCCAATTTTGTCTCCGCCTGGCTTCGGTATGTATCCTTTCCCAAATCTGGCCAATAAAGGGCCAACAACCATTATTGATCCTCTGAGTCCTCCACCTTTTTCTTTGAACTCTTCCGTCATCATGAAGTCAACATCTACCTCATCTGATTGAAAACTGTATTTTCCTTTATCCAGTTTTTCAATTTTCACACCTAATGCTTGTAATAAATTAATCAATTTATTTACATCAATAATGTCAGGGATGTTATCAATGATAACCTTTTCAGGGGTTAATAGTACAGCATTTATTACTTGTAATGCTTCATTTTTAGCTCCCTGAGGAATTAAATCTCCTTTTAACTTATTACCTCCATGAATTTCAAAAGCTCCCATCCTTCAACTTCGTTTTATCTTTTATTTCGTTTATGATTCTTCTGTTTTCCTTTGCTGTTGTTGGACCTATTGTTGTTGGATCGCTTACGGGTTAAAACAGTGACGTCTTTTGGAACAGAGTTACTCCTCATTAATCTCAATATATCAGCTGTATCTTGAAGTTCGCTGGCATTAACCGAAAGTTTTCCTCCAGACAATTCTTCTAATTGTTTAACAATTGTGTTGTCGTTAACAGTGTCTCTATTCCAAAGTAAATAGGATGTTTTTAAAAGATTTGCAATGCGAAGAGTTAAATATTTTTTCTCGTCTCCCTCGGGATATGTAACAGCAGCAGTAATCATTTCTTCGAGAACTTTGCCGTAGTGTCCGTACTTAATCTTTTTACGTGGATATTCTACCTTTTCTGGTTTAGAGTTAAAAGACTCTTTACTTGGTATTGGGTATGGAGAATCAACATCTAGTTTGAAATCAGCCATTATAAATAAGTGTGCCCAAAGTTTATGCGTAAAATCTTCGATATCTCTCAGTTGAGGCTTTAGCTGCCCCATAACTTTGATAATAGCTTGCGCACATTTATTTCTTTCTTCTTTGTCTGCAATTGAAATGCAGTGATTAATCATGTTTTGAACGTTTCTTCCATATTCAGGAATAATCATTTTTTCACGACCGGTGTTGTAATCTAATTCTAATCTTTCTAACATGATTTGTGTTAATGTTCTTTTGTTCTAATTGTTTCCTATAGGTAATAAAATGGAACAATTATAAATTTCCTTACACTTGATGATTCCAAAAGTAGTAATAATATTATTAAATCTCCAAAAGAGGTGAATGATTCTATTATATTGAGTTCATTTTATAGGGGGTTAATGAAATTATCCGATTACGTTAAGTTTAGCATATTTAAGTAAAAGTTGTTTTTGGCCTTTCTCAGGAAAGAAAACAGTTGCTTTAACATTTGGAGGAGTACCTTCAATATTTATTACTTTTCCTTTTCCAAATCTTTCATGAGACACTTTTGCTCCAACTACAATTCTTTTTACATCTACTTCCAGCCCTTCTTTATTTTCAATGCTCTCAATACGCTTTAAGTTTTTCTTATTATATGTGCTGGAAGTGGTTATTGTAGGTGTGGCTTTCTTCATTTTAGAAGCTTTAGTTCCTTTTTTTGAACTAAAGCTAGATATGTTGTTTGATGGCATTCCAAATGGCAACTCATTCTTTTCTTCATTTCTTGAAAATACACGTTCCATGTTAAGAAACTTACTATCGACCTCTTCAATAAAACGGCTCATTTCACATTGAACCAATTGCCCCCAGCGGTAACGGCTTGTAGCAAATGATAAAGTTGCTTTTTTCTCAGCTCGCGTTATTGCAACATAAAATAACCTTCTTTCTTCTTCCAGTTCCGAACGGGTGTTTAGTGCCATTTGAGATGGGAATAAGTTTTCTTCCAGTCCCACAACGTAAACATATTGGAATTCAAGCCCTTTTGCAGCGTGAACAGTCATTAGGCTTACTTTGTTTTTATCATCAGGATCGTCATTGTCCGCATCTGTAAGAAGGGCTACGTCAATAAGAAAATCAGGAAGTGTAACAATGTGTTCTTCACTTGTTTTCTGAGTTTCAACAAATCCTTTGATACCATTTAATAACTCCTGAATATTGTCATATTTAGCTACTCCCTCTGGAGTTTTGTCAGTGTAATGTTCCTTTAGTATGCCACTGTTTACAGCTATGTCGTTGCACAAATCAAATGCAGATTCTGAGGAAAGTTTAGCAGCAAAACTTTTTATCATATTGACAAATTCTCCTATTTTATTTTGAGTTCCTGCATTTAACCTTAACCCATTTTGAACAGGGTTTTCCAAAATCTCCCATAGGCTTTTATCATTTTCACTAGCACAAATTCTAGCTTTGTCAATGGTTGTACCACCAATTCCTCTCTTTGGATAGTTAATTACTCTTTTTAAGGCTTCTTCATCATTGTGGTTAGCGGTTAATCGGAAGTAAGCTAAAGTGTCTTTTATTTCTTTTCGTTGATAAAAAGATAATCCCCCATAGATCCGATAGGGTATGTTAAGTTTTCTTAAAGATTCTTCAAATGAACGAGACTGAGCGTTTGTTCTGTACAATATTGCGAAATCAGAGTTCAAAGCTTGCTCGTTGCTTTTAATGTCAAAAATATCGTTTGAAATTAATTTCCCTTCTTCATTATCCGAATAGGTTTTTAATACCTTAATTTTTTCACCTTCACCGTTAGAAGTCCAAACATTTTTCTTTATCTGATTCTTGTTATTGGAGATAATACTATTAGCAGCATCTACAATTATTTTGGTAGATCGATAGTTTTGCTCCAATTTATATAAACTATAATCAGGGTAATCCTTTTTAAAATTCAATATATTTTGAATATTGGCTCCCCTAAACGCATAAATACTTTGAGCATCATCACCAACAACACAGATATTTTCATGTCTTGCTGCTAACCTCTTTACAATCAGATATTGAGAGTAATTAGTATCTTGGTACTCATCCACCAAAATGTATTTAAACTTATCCTGATATTTTAATAGCACATCGGGATTGTTTTTTAATAACACGTTTGTTTTGAATAGGAGATCGTCAAAGTCCATAGCATGTGCTTTGAAACATCTTTTTTCATATTCTATGTATACTTCATGAAGTCTAGGCCTTCCCGTAGATCTGTCATCAGCCATAATACTTGTGTCATCCATGTAAGCACGAGCAGAAATAAGGTTGTTTTTTGCTGACGAGATTCTAGAATATACAATACCTGGTTTATAAAGCTTGTCGTCCAAACCAAGTTCTTTAACGATTGTCTTTATTAAACTTTTTGTGTCTTGTGTGTCATAAATTGTAAAGTTATTAGGGTATCCAATCTTTTCACTTTCAACTCTTAGTATCCTTGCAAAAACAGAGTGGAATGTTCCCATCCAGATAGTCCTACCTCTATCAGCACCAATAATTGTGGAAATACGTTCTTTCATTTCCTTAGCTGCTTTATTTGTAAAAGTAAGCGCCAGAATATTAAAAGGGTCAACTCCATTATCTATTAAATGAGCTATACGATAGGTCAACACCCTCGTTTTTCCAGATCCTGCACCAGCAATAACCATTAATGGTCCTTTTAAGTGCGTGGTGGCAACTCTCTGTGCCTCATTCAATTCTTTCAAATACTCCATGATTACAAAGGTAATAAAATGATGGGTTTGAATTTCATAAAATCAAATCGAATCACTAATTATTCTACAAATAGCAATTATTACCATCTGAATTAGATTCCGATACCGTTAATATTCATATTTTTATCGCATGAGTGTTAAAAGGCAAAAGAACAAAGTTGCTCATGATTCAATTCTGAAGAAAAGAGGGCTTCCAATTATTGTGCTAATAATTATTGTCTTTTTGTACTATGGAAACACTTTAAGTAATGGGTACTCACTTGACGATGACCTAGTTACTACTACTGATAACAATATTCACAAAAGGGTAGAAAAAGGTATTTCAGGAATTCCTGAAATTTTCACTACCCACTATGTACATACTGATCAACAGCAGTATGCATATAGGCCAATTGTTACAATCAGTTTTGCTATTGAATATCAATTCTTCGGGGATAAATCAATTAAGGAAAGAGCTTCAATTAGTCATTTAATTAATGTAATGCTTTATGCGCTATTAATTGTGTTGATTTACTTATTAATGTCTAAACTTTTCCCGGATAAAGGTTGGGTTTTTCCTTTTGTTGTGGCATTGCTTTTTCTAATTCATCCAGTACATTCCGAGGTAGTTAATAATATCAAATGTAGAGACGAATTATTTGTTATGATTTTTGGTTTGCTGGGTACATTCTCATTTTTAAAATATGTGGATTCAGATTACAAAAAATTGATACATTTAGTATTAGGCATCCTAATGCTTATGTTGAGTATATTGTCGAAAAAAGTAGGGATTACATTTATTGTTCTTATTCCATTGATTTTATACTTTTTCAGAGAGGTGAAAATCAGAAAATTTGCAGTTCTGTTTAGTTTAATGTTAATAGGGTTTTTTGTTTTCTTTTTGCTAAAAAAGATTGTAGTGTCAGACGGTGTTGTTAGAGAGGTAATGTTTTTTGAAAACCCACTTTATTTTGCAGAATCCAATTTGGATAGAATACCAATGTTTTTTTATAGCATTATGTATTATCTAAAGCTGATGGTTTTTCCAGCTCCTTTGGTTTATTATTACGGATATGATCAAATTGAAATAGTTGGGTGGAGTAATCCTTTTGTTTGGGTAGGTGTGTTATTTGTTGTTTCAGGAGTATTTTTTGCTATCAAGAGAATTAGGAAAAAGGAAATGTGGGCATTTGGATTTCTCTTTTTTATGTTTGGTGTTGGTGGTGGAGCTAATTTGATATTTCCTGCTGTTGGAATTGTTGCCGAAAGATTTGTGTTTACAGGTTCATTGGGGTTGATATTTCTTGCGGTATATTATGGTTTTCAATTATATGAGAAAAACAAAAAGCAAAAAATCAAGTTCGCTTTTTATAGTGTAGGAGGTTTATTATTATTACTTTCTTTCTCTCAAGTAACATCTCGAAATAAAGATTGGAATAGTCGATTTTCACTTTACAAGAACGACATTAAAAACCTCCCGAATTCAGCAAAGGCTCACAGTTTGTTGGGGACTGAATATACTGCAAAGGCAGACTCTGTTTCTCGAATACCAGGTTCTTCGCATCTTTTGTCCATGAGTTATATTGATTCCGCTATCTTGGAATTTGAATCCGGTTTAGAGATATATGACGGCTATTTCAATTGTGCTAATAATGCAGGTGCTCTAATATTTTCAAGAAAGAAAGATTATGCAAGAGCAAAACCATTCTTTTCGAAGGCTCTTGAATACAAACCAACATATGTAGAAGCTCTGTTTAACTATGGCAGTTGTTTGGAAAGTGACTATAAAGGCATTGTTGAACTTCAAAAAATATTGAGTGTGATTAATTTGGATTCCCTTGCTGAGTTTGATGTTTCCAACATAAAGGATGTATCTAGTTACCAAAATGAAATAAAAGCAGCTTATTCCATTAACGCTATTAGTATTGAAATACGGCAGTTATTGAGTAAAATAAAGCTAAATAACCCTAATTGGGGCAGAATTGCGGTTGCTCAAATAATGAGAGTTGTTGATTCTTATTTGAAGGTAGAAACTGAAATTTTGGGTAAAGGGTTTGAACGAGAAGAATATTTAAAAAGGATAACCTTATATTGTGACAATGCTAAAATAGGCAACTCACAAGTGCATTTAGAGAATATGGTTGGGTATTCGGAAAAGTATTTTACAGGCCTAATCAAAAAACAACTTTTCGAAAAATCTTTGAGTGATATTGCTTTTATGGAGCGATTGAAGTTTGATTTAGAATCAATACGATATAATGTTTATGACTCAATTGAACATTATTGGTTTTCCGCGTTAGAGGAGAATCCACAATATTACTTTAGCTATAAATCTATATTAAATTTAGCTTTAAGGGAAAACAATTACGATAAAGCAATTTCCATTTGCGATAAAGCTATTTTAAACGCTGGATTTGAAGATAATATGGAATTTTATTTAACTAAAGGGAATATATACAATACTCAGGGGGATTATGATAAAGCTATAGTGAATATGGAAAAAGCAGTTCATGAAATAGATAAACTTTATATGCAACATTTTAATAGTGAAGAAGATAATAGGCAGGCTACACTAGTTAGCTTATTGAGTCGTAAAAAACAGATTTATAATTTTATTGCCAAGATTTATTACACTTCTGGGGATGAGTTGAATGCTGCTAAATACCAAGAATTATCTAGGGCGTTGTAATGTAAGTTCATAGGGTTGCACTTTTAAATATTACCTAGCGCTTTAATAGCCTGAAAGTTTTTCTTGAAGTAAAAGAGATGTTTGGATTCCACCAGTTTTATTTAAATGGTGTGAGTCGAAAAAATATTCTTCGTGTTTTAAAAATGCCTGTGAAAGGTCAAGCATTTCAAACCCTGAAATTTCTATTAGTGTATCTGATTTATGAATATAGTCGCCTAAGTTCTCAATTTCAATTTGCAAAGCTGCTGAGTGCGGGTACTTTATAAATATTGCTTTCTTATTATACTTTTTTATTAATTGAAGAGTCATCTTAAGATAGGTAATTGCAAGAGGAGAGTAGATGTCCAACGCCTGTTTGATGCCATGTTCTTGGTCGATATAGTTGTATGCGCTCAATGCCCGTTCTTGTTTTGTTAGTAGTGAAAAATCCATACCATCTTTTCCTTTTCTTTTCTTTTGCGATTTAAGCATATACCTTAGACTGATATACGGTAAGTATTTATGATAATATGATTCTTTCATGCTCTTATATCTAGAATCGGAAAGTATTCCATATTCGTGAAAATCAAAAAACCGTTTGTAGAAAAACATTTTATCAAGGTTAGCCGAGAATCGCTTTGAGTAGTATCCAAAGTCATTTGGGAAGCAGATATATTCAAACCTGTCTGAGTAATTTTCTAATAAATGTTTTAAAAGGTAATATGCGTTAATGTTATTTTGTCCATAAAAAGCCATGGAATAAGAAGAGTGTATTATCGAGGTATCAATAGCTCTTTTTGTATGTGATGTCCCTAGGAACAGAAATTTTTGGAATTTAGGATTTATCTCATATTGCTCAAAATTGGCAACTATTTCATTCTTTGTTTCAACTTTTTTAAAAACGTATAACAAAGAAAAATGGAAAGCAAAAAGCAGTGCTACACAGAAAATAATATGTTTTAGCCTTTTGCTCATTTAAAATTGATAATATATAAATGTGACTTCATCGTTGATGCCATATAGCACAATCATAACCATGAGTATAACATAAATCGTAAGTCGGCCATAATGATGTTTTATCGTTTCAATAGGTGTTGAAAGGTAGTTTTTTCTAAAATAATCTGCTACCATTCCAATTAACATTAACATTATTACGTAGGTAACTGTCTTTACATGAGTGTTACCAAAGCTGAAGTTTCCAATGTGCTTTAATATATCAATGCCTTCACTAAACGTGCCTGTTTTAAACCATATTGACGAGAAGGACAATATTGTAAGGGAATAAAAAATCAATAATAAATTGAATACGAAGGAAAGGTTTCTTTTCTTCTGACGTTGCCGAATTTTCCTAGCAAATTTTGTTTTTCGTTCAATGATAATGACGATACCGTTTACAAGTCCAAATAACACAAAATTCCAGCTGGCTCCGTGCCATAGTCCGCTAATGAAAAAGACAATTAGTATGGCAGCACTACTCCATTTGTGAAGGAATCTACCTGATTTTATTAGTGGACGAAAAATATAAGTAGTAAAGAAAGCCATTAATGTTATGTGCCATTTGGTCCATAGCTCGGTCAAGGTTCGGGAAGTTAAAGGGCTATTAAAATTCATGCTCAAATTAATTCCGAACATTTTAGCTGATCCAATGGCTATGTTGGAATAACCAGAAAAATCGAAATAAACTTGAAAAGCAAAAGCATAAACCGAAAGTGCAATTTCTAAAGAGTTGTATCCACTAGGGTTGGAAAAAACATGATTAACGAATGTTCCAATTGTATCAGCAATTACAATTTTTTTAAATAATCCCCAAATAATTAATTTCCCGCCTTGTATGAAATGATTAAATGTAGGAGCTACCTTTTTTTTAAGTTGGGGGATTAAATAGGCTGAGCGTTCGATTGGTCCGGCTACTAATTGTGGGAAAAAGGAAATGTATAAGGCATAATATCCAAAGTGCCGTTCAGGTTCTCTTTTTCGTCTAAATACATCAATAGTATAGCTTAAAGATTGGAAAGTATAAAATGAAATTCCAATTGGTAAAATAATATTCTGTGCAATAGAATAGTTGGTGTCAAAATCGGATCCAAATAACAGATTGATATTTTCTAAAAAAAAACCAAAGTATTTGAAAAAGAAAAGCAACGATAAATCAGTTAATATTCCGATGCAAAAAAATATAATCCTCCATTTTTTAACGCGATACATCATTATTGCTGTAAAATATGCAATCACTGTAGATGTTAGCATTACTATTGAATATTCAATGAGGATACTAGCATAAAATAAGTAACTAGCGAATAACAAGATTACCCATCGAAACTTTATTTTAATTGCACAAGTTAATAGAACTGCAAAAAGTAGAAAAATGTAATATTCTATCGTAATGAAGCTCATTAACTTGTTTTCCTAAAAATTTGAATCACTTTATACAAATGTTATATTCAATAATTGACAACGAATATACTTAAAGTCATAGTATAATTATAGATGGTAGTAAAATAGGTGTAATTAAATAGGGGAGTTATAGTCTAGCGAATTCATATAGAGCAGTAGGAAAAAAGAATTGTTACATTTGTGTGATTACCAAAATAAACCAGAAATAAATTTGTGACCTATCTTGATTCCAAAATAAGTTATTGCCTTTCTTCTAAAGCTATTACCAATAAAGATTTGGCGAATGAGTTTGATGAAGCAACCGCAGATGCTATCTTTGCTAAAACAGGTATATCTACTCGTTTTCAGACTGAAGGAGATATTCTAGCTTCAGATTTAGGTTTTCTAGCCGCTGAAAAATTATTTAGTGAACATAATATTCAAAAAGAAACAATTGATTTCATCGTCTTCGTTTCCTCATGTCTTGATTATAAGTCTCCTACTACAGCATGTGTTCTCCAAGACCGATTAGGGCTAAACATTAATATTGGAGCAATTGATATTTTACATGGTTGTACAGGATTTATTTATGGATTAAGTACAGCAAAAGGATTGATCGCAACAAACCAAGCAAAAAACATATTGTTAATCACGGCTGATTCTCCTAGTAAACTAGTACACCCAGAGGACTTGGAGTTACTGTCAATATTTAGTGACGGGGCAGCTGCGACTCTAGTAGCCAATAGGAACTCAAAGGTTTCAGGAGAAATAGGGCAGTTTGTTTTTGGTACTGATGGCATTGGAGCAAAAAACTTGATGAGCACTCGATCTGGAATGAGAAATCCTACAGATGCAAATTGGTTTAAAGAGAATAAAGCAGTTCCGTCAGGGTTGAAATGGGGAAAGCTTGAAATGAACGGGTCACAAATATTTATCTTTTCAATTCGAACAGTTCCTAAGTTAGTGAATGATATTTTGGTTAAAGAAAGTTTAGCTATAGAAGATATAGATTTATTTGTGTTTCATCAAGCTAATGGGGTGATGTTAGATTTTTTAAGAAGCAAATTGAAAATACCCAAAAAAAAGTTTTACCTTAACATTGAAAACAAAGGAAATACCGTTTCGGCAACAATTCCTATAGCTTTAAAAGATGCATTTTCAGAAGGGCTAATTACTAAAGGATGTAAGGTCTTAGTTGCGGGGTTTGGGATAGGTTATTCATGGGGTGGAACTGTCATTAGATATTGAATATGGAAATTGAGGTTTTTTTAGGAAAAATTAAGGCAGAATTTAATGAAGATTACGATATAGGAGATCTTGGGCTTGATGACAACATTAAGAAAATGGATTGGTGGAGTTCAATGCACGCACTTGTTATCATAGCATTAATTGATACAGAATATGATGTAATGCTAGAGCCTTCTCAAATGAAAAGTGCAAATACGGTGCGTGAATTATTCACCGTGGTAAACAACATTAAAGTCTAGACATGGCTTTGATGGAGATAAAAAATTGGAAAATTTCTGGAATTGCTACTGCAGTACCGAGTAATATTGTAGAAAACTCGGGCTATAATTCTTTGTCCGCAATAGAGAAAAAATTACTTGTAAAAACAACAGGAATAGAACGAAAGCACGTAGCAGAAAAGACTCAAACAACTTCTGATTTCTGTGAGGTTGCAGCGAATAAACTTTTGGACAAATTATCTTGGAATAGAGAAGATGTAGACTTGGTAGTTTTTGTGAGTCAATCTCCAGATTATTATCTTCCGGCAACAGCTATAATATTACAGAACAAATTAAATCTTTCATCTAACTGTCTTGCTTTTGATGTTGGACTGGGTTGCTCGGGTTATGTTTATGGACTATCGATTGTTGCAAGTATGATTTCTGCCGGTCATTTGAAAAAAGCATTATTATTGGTTGGAGACGTTTCCTCTTCCACGGTGTCTTCATCCGATAAAAGTACTTACCCTCTTTTTGGTGATGCAGGAACAGCTACAGCAATTGAATTTTCTGAAAATAGTTCTGGACAATTTAATATGATGAGTGATGGTGCAGGTTATGAAACCATAATAATTAGAGATGGAGGAATTAGAAATAAAGTATCGAAAGAATCATTTGATCTAAAGAAAATCGGTGATGGTATAAGTAGGTGTGCTCTTGATTTAGAACTAGATGGACTAGAAGTTTACAACTTCTCAGTTACAAAAGTGCCGCCATTAATTAAAGTGCTTTTGGAAAAAACCAATACTATTCCAGAGGACTATAACTATTTTGTAATGCATCAAGCAAATCGTTTGATGAATGAAACTATTCGGAAAAAATTAAAATTTACAGAAGAACAATCACCATATTCTTTAAAGAATTATGGTAATACTAGTTCAGCATCTATTCCTCTCACAATTTGTTCAGAATTGAGTGGAAAAATTGAGACTGAAAATCAAAAAGTGCTTCTAAGTGGATTTGGAGTAGGTCTTTCGTGGGGTGCAGTTACGTTGAATTTGGATAAAATTACATGCTTGCCAATAATTGAAGTTTAATATGGAGTTTTTAGGTTTAAGAAATAAAAAAATATTGGTAACTGGAGCTTCCTCCGGCATAGGAAAAGAAACGTGTCAACTTTTATCAAGTATTGGAGCTGATATTTATATTACGGGACGAAATATTGAAAGGCTGGAAGAACTTAGGAATGACTGTGAAAATGTTAAGCAAGTAATATCCGCGGATTTAACAGATGATGATGCTATAGAAAGCCTAGTGGAGAGTGTGCCTATGTTGGACGGTGTTGTAAATTGCGCAGGAATAATATTTCCTTTTCCAGTTAAATTTATTGGGGAGAAACATATTTCTAACGTATTTAGAATTAATTTTGATGCTCAGGTTATCTTAAATTCAATGTTGTTTAGAAAAAAGAAAATACAAAAAAGTGCCTCTATCGTTTTTGTGTCTTCTGTGTCAAGTCAATTTCCTTATGAAGGAGGAAGCTTATATACAAGTTCAAAAGCAGCAATCGAGGCATATTCCAGAGCTATAGCATTGGAATATGCTAAGTATTCAATTCGTTCAAATGTCGTGTCTCCAGGCTTGGTGAAAACAAAAATATTTGACAAGACAATGGAAGCTTCTAGTCAAGAAGAATTAGAAAACTACGAGAAGAATTATCCATTAGGGTTTGGTGATCCGATAGATGTGGCTAATTCAATAGTTTTTTTATTGTCAGATAGATCAAGGTGGATTACAGGACAAAATCTCATATTGGACGGAGGGTTAACATTAGGAAGTAAATGAGTCAAGAGAAATTAGATATATCAGTGGTTATCCCGGTCTTTAATGCGGAAAATACACTTGTGGAATTGAATCATCAGTTGATTAGTTTTCTGAATGCGAAAAACATATTATATGAGGTAATATATGTTGATGATCATTCATCCGATAGCTCATGGAAAATTCTTCAAAATTTACAGGCAAATAATATTAATATTGTTAAGGTTATTCGCTTAGCAAAAAATGTTGGACAACATGAGTCACTTATGTGTGGCTTGAATTTTTCAAAAGGAGAAAGCATTGTTACGATGGATGATGATTTGGAGCATTCACCTAGAGATATTGAAGTTTTACTGGAGGCTAAAAAAGACTCAAATTCTAGTATATTATATGGGATGTACCCCTCTGATAAGTCACAACGGATTCGAAGAATGTTAAAACGTTTCTATCGTTTTCTCTCAAAATCTGAAGGAATTAATAAGGCAGAAGGTTCCAGCTTCCGATTGTTAGATGCTTCTATTGTCAATAATATTAAAAAGCATGAATACAGCTTTATTTGGTTAGATGAAATGTTTTTATGGTACAACCCTAATCCCGAGTTTATCCAATTGAACAGAGTTGAAAATGGGTCGAATAAAGTTTCTAGGTATAGTTTGTTCAAGTTGATTGGGTTAACTTTTAACGTAATGCTATATACCACAACAATTCCTCTTAGATTATTTATTTATGTTGGATTTAGCTTGTCCATTATTAATTTTCTCATCGGGACATTTTATATTATAAAAAAGCTGGCTCTTGGTTCTCAACAACTTGGATATACCTCATTGATAGTTTCTATTTTATTTACTTCTGGAATTATATTAATTGGCATAGGGATAATAGGTATTTATTTATCTCGTCTTTATAGCTTAATGAATAGAGAACCTCGCTATATAATTGAAGAAAAAAAATGCTAACTCTTTCTCAATATGGAGTAACCTTAAAGAGACTCGAACTTGATGATATAGAAGAAGTTAGGCAGTGGCGAAATTTTCAGCATATCCAAAACAAGATGCAGTATAAAGAAGAGATTTCTTCTGAAATGCAATTGATTTGGTTTAATTCTGTAAATAACAAACTCAATTATTATTTTATAATAATTGATGAAAAGGGTAAAAGGGTAGGGTTAATAAACTCCAAAGATGTTGACTTAAAAAGTAAAAATGGAGAAGGGGGGATTTTTATAAGTGATCGGAGTGTCTGGAATACTGTTACGCCAGCAGTTGCTAGTATTATATTGTTGAATTTCTCTATTTGTTGCTTACAGTCATTTGATCGATCCTTAATAACAATAATAAAGTCGAATACCTCAGCAATTAATTATAATAATAAGTTGGGTTACTCTGTGGTTTATGAAGACGATTTTGTAGTAAGAATGGAGCTAACAAAAGAATCCTATTTGCATAATGTAAAAGCTTATTCAAAAATACTAGATAAACTTTATCCTAATGATAAAGAATTAATGATTTCAGGATCAGTTTCAGTCATCAATATTGAAGAAATAAACGACCTTTTAATATAAACTTCCTACTTGTTTAAACTTTCTTCTGGAAATATTCCTTTGTCTAACCATTCTAGCCAGGTTTTGTTGTCAGCAATATTCAATAGAAAAGGGTCATCTATATTTTCAATTTTATAGCGATTAATTTGTTCACCATTATATTCTCCTTCTGGATTGGCAACGTCAATCATAAGAACGATTCGTCTTTTATCTGAAAGGTTCCATGCTTCATGCATTTTTGAGTCATCAAATGTAATTACCTGTCCCTCTGTCCAAGAAGTTTCTTCGTCCTCTACTTTTATTTTACAAAGGTCTTGTGAAGGTATTTCTAGAGCTAAATGATTGCGTAATACCATTCTAGAGTATCCCAAATGTGGTTCTACCCTTGTTTTTGGACTAAGTACAGAAAACTGAGCAGTTACTAAATCTGGAATTTGCTGCAGTAAGGCATAAGTTTTTGGGCAGTTTAAACAGTGGTTTAATTGTTTAATTCCAAAAAAATAGAATTCATAAGTTTTCCAAGCTTCTTTGTCCTGTGATTTGACGTAATGTGGGTGCGCCAAAAACCATCTATTTTTATTAGGTAAAACATCCGAGTGATCCAAAACCATTTGCATTTCTGCTTTTATATCCTTCCAGTTTTCTTCAAGCAAAGAGGCCCAAGGAAATTTATTTCGCATAAAATAAGAGGTGTCACTATTGGTTGATTGCATTAGAGTATTATTTAGTTTAATAAGTTTTTAGCAAAATGCTTTAAAGCAGGCTAAGAATCATATTCCTAATAGGTCAAATTTAGTTAACTTTGAATTAAATATCATGATTTGGAACATAAAGCTAAAATGTGGTTTGCGTATTTCACTTCTTCCAGTTATAAGGATGAGGAAAATTTTATTCCGTCGGAAAGACTGGTTTGGAGTTCACAAATACTTTCAAAATCAAACGAGATTTGTACCGAAGTAGAAATGCTGATGGCTAGTAAGGGGTTCACGCCAAAAGGGTATTTTATTGAGGGGCTATCAAAGGATAATGGGTGGCAAACGTATAGCCTTAAAACTTGGGGTATAGAGGTGAGAAAAGCATTGAAAAATATGCCAATTCTTAATGATATAATAAAGGAAAATTCAAATATTGTTTCGGTGTCAATAAATGTACTTAATCCAGGTGCTGAAATCAAAGGGCATTACGGAGATTCGAATACTTTTCACCGAAGTCATTTGGGCATCCAAATTCCTGAAGGGTTACCTAATTGTGGCTTTAGGGTAAATGACGAGCCCAAAGCTTGGGAGCTTGGGAAGTTGCTCACTTTTTCTGATAGCAACTATCATTCAGCGTGGAATTATTCTAATGAAAAACGAGTAATCGTGGTCTTTGATGTTATAAAAAGTCAATATGAGTCACGTCGAAGATATATTTGTTTTAGAGTTAGGTCCTTTCTGATATTGCAATTATTATTCGAAAAGTCAGATGTAATAAGGAAATTACCCAAATGGATCCATAAAATAATGGGGATTTTAATAGCATTAATATTGTTTTGTATTTATCCATTGCAAAAAAATACGGGTACCTTAAAAAAGCACAATTGAAAAATCAAGAAGTTAAAATATGGCATTCGTTTACGGAGAGAGGGGAGTATCAAGGTGCGGATCCTTCATATTTTGATGTTTCCTCGTTTGATTGGTATTCTATTTTAAAGAATAACACTGAAGTTTTTAAAAAGGAAGTGTTGGAGACTAAAGGAGAAATATTTATTCCATATTACAATCGTACGTTTTCAAATTCCCCGGAGAGTTGGAAAATTATACCGTTGTTTAGTTGGTTAAAACGTTTTGATACCAATTTAGCAAAAATGCCAAAATCTAAAAACATACTTAGTCAAATACCTTTTTTAGTATCTGCGTCCTATAGTCAGTTGGATAATTCATCGTTAATAAAGGAGCATATAGGAGATTCGAATGTAATGTACAGAGTGCATATTCCTTTAGTTATTCCTGCTGGGTTGCCAGAATGTGGAATTGAGGTGCTTAAAGAAAGAAGGGAGTGGGTGGTTGGGGCACCGTTTGCCTTTTGTGATGCTCATAAACATAGGGCATGGAACAATACTAGTGAAAAAAGAATAGTATTGCTGCTTGATATTATTAGGCCAGAATTCGCATCCAAAACAAAGTGGATTTGTGCTCAAATGAGGTCTTCCCTGATGCTGCAGTTTCTTTTTCAAAAAACAAAGTTAATTCACAAATTACCTAGGTTTATGAGAATTTTCCTGATGAATTTTGGAGCAGGGATAATTTATCCTTTTCTCTTGAACCAGAGAACAAAAACAGGTAAGTATTTGAGCTAATATTTTCTATTTTTAAAAATTTTTATTTTCATTTTTAGCGGTAGTTTATAGTAGAATATATTTTGCACAAATAGATAGGAATAATAGAATAATCTGAAAGGGATGCTCATCCCATGTATAAGTATCTCGTGGAATAAATTATATTCTTTTTTCTGAGGGTGGCCAAGTTTTAAAGACGTATTTCTGCAAATAACGTCACATATCAAGACTTCTTTTTTATTTAAGTGTTGGCTCCAAACACCAATTCGCTTACTAGAAATGGGTTTCTCAAGGTTACTGTGCATCGATTGCACCTTTGTTTTTTGCTTTTCTGTTAATGATGAATCCTGAACTTTTTTCTCCAGATTAACTTTGGTGTAATAATTCAATACCTCCTCCTCATATTCAAGACCAATAAACTGGAACATATCTGTTAGCGTAGAGGTTGGAGTTTCTACTAGGCTTTCATAACGGACATGAAAAATGTTCTTCTTCGAAATCATTTTTAAAAGCCGCTTATTGTAATGATTCCAAGAAAGAGCCAAGATAAAAATAGAAACTCTTTTGCTAGATGAGAATTTTTTTCTAGAAGAGATATTGTCACGATAATTTCTTGATATAGCTAAGAACTTTGCATTTGGGCATGTTTTCTCAAGTTGTTTTAAATGTAAGGTATATTCAGGGTTTTTGTCAAAAATTACTTGAACATTCTTTTCTTCAATTTTAATGGAAGAACTTAAATAGATTTGCCGGATAATATCTTCTTTCGTAAAAGATTCTTGTTTTAAATCAATAGATCCTTTCCATACGCTCATTGTAGTATTTGTGTTAAGGCATAGGGTGGTATTTATTAGGTTAATGTCTTTTGCTGAGAATGTTTTTTTTTTGTTTAAATATGAAGCTATAAAAAGTAAAAAGTTGTTTTCAGGACTAGCATATATTTTAGAATGTGAGTTTAAAATGCTTGTTAACAAGGAGGTGCCAGACCTCCCCATTCCAATAATGAAATTAAAAGAGGGGTTAAAATTTTTGTTTTTGTTTTTGCTCAAAATTAAAAAATGTTAAGTTATTTTTGAAACAATATTTTTGAGTCTTTTTAATTTAATCGCGTAAGGCAATTTAAATAATATTTTTTGTTTTGTGATAGATAACCTTCCTTTTATAAAGGATGGAGAGCATTTTAATATAAGCGGTTTGTTAAATGGTTTGAATTTTTCGTAACCAAAATTATTTCCAAACCGGGAGCAAATACTGTCACAGTCTCTAATCTCTTCTTCGCTTAATACAGTTTTCCATTTGTCTATCCGAGAAGTGTAAATTGGGCTGTTGACTGATTTAACTTTTGTCTCAAGAATTTCAACTTGTCCAGAACTCAGGTGCTTGTATTTTTCTGTCAAATTGTTTTCTTGTTGCTCTTCTTTTATGGAAAGGAGCTCCTTTGAATATGAAATACTTAGAAATGAAAATATTTTTTTGACTGTTTTGTCTTGATTGGTTACCATGTCCTCGTACTTAATAAACAGAACCTTATTAGGGTTTTTAAATTTTAATTTTAACAAAGACTGGTTGAATGTTAGCCATCGTATAGCATTATAGATTACGTCAGGAGTTCTCCAGTGTGTTTTTTCCTTTCTAGAAAGTATATTTGCTCTGTAATCTCTTATCATTACTATGGCTTTAGAGCTCTCATTTAATTGAAACAATTGCTCTCCAAAAAGACTATTGCCAGGGTTTTTGTCTACAATATACCGAATTTCTTGTTTCTCGTGTTGCGGGAATTTAAATTGCAAGTGAATTAAGTTAATCAGATCGTCAAATGTGATTTCTAATGGGTACTTAATTGACTTGAAGAAAGAGTATTCGAAACTCCAATTTATAAAAGGAGCTAATTTTTCATATGTAGCTATGTAATCAAGTATTGCTGAAATATCTTTTTCAGTAAATACGGTTTTGTTTTTGAAGCTGGAAAAAAAAAACTGAGTAAAAACACTTTCTGGAGTTGCTAAAACATTTTTATGTCGATTAAAAATATTGACCAAGAGTGTCGTTCCAGATCTTCCAATACCGAGTATGTAATGTCTTGTAATTGGCTGTTTATTTTGATTCGTCATTTAGTTTTATCCTATATACAAGTTTACGTATTATTATTTTATTTGTCATCGAGGGGCTTAGTTTATGTAGTGTTTGTCCTTAAGTTTAGCAGCAATAAAAGCTATTTTAATTTGTGTGATTTTAAGGATATTCAATTTACCGCTCATCAAGTTTTTACGAATTTAATTTAATTGGGCAACCTATTTTATGATTCCTTCGTCTAAATTGCGATATTTACAAACCAAATTAAGAAAATTTACGTTTAATTTTATTTTTAACGATATAAATAATATGAAAAAACCAATCTTATTTTGCCTGTTTTTAGTTGCTTTTTCGATTACTCAGAATATTAGCGCTCAGAAAATTGAAGTTTTAGAATCTCCAGAATACAAAAGGGAAAGACCAGTCAAAGTTGAAGTTCTACCTTCATATGTTCCTTTGTATGTTATTTCTGATAAAGAATTACCCTCATTTTTTATATCTGGAGAAATTCCCGAATCATTTCCTAAATATGACCCCAGCCTTAAAAAAGGGGCAAATAAAAAAATTGCGATGGAATGGTGTGTTTTTCCAATAAATCGAGCTTTGCTAACAGAAGATGCAAAAGCTCGGGTTGATGCAAAGCTAGATGAATTGAAAGCGAAATCGAACAAGTAATAAATTACTCCATTTTATAATAATATTCTATAGTATGAAATATATATGTTACTTTTTAGCGTTAATATTCATTTTGCAAATATCAACTGATGTTGTAGCACAGGGAACATCATGTGTTGATGCTGATCCTTTTTGTACAGGAACGACTTATAGTTTTCCGAATAATACAGGGACATCTGCTCAAGCTGGTCCTGATTATGGATGCTTACTTAGTCAACCCAATCCTGCCTGGTATTATCTCCAGATAGATCAATCTGGAACTATCCAAATGGATATTTCACAAGTTAATGGTAGCGGTTCGGGGATTGACGTAGATTTCATTGCGTATGGACCTTTCGGTTCTGTTGCTAGTGGATGCGGTGCACTTACTTCGGGTAATACGGTTGATTGTAGCTATTCTACATCTGCCAATGAAACAGCTACAATAACAGGAGCCGTTTCAGGGGAGTATTATATTTTATTGATAACTAATTATTCAAATCAAGCAGGTAATATTTCTTTTTCACAGACTGGAGGAACTGGAAGTACTGATTGTTCAATTGTTGCACCAACATGTCCAACTGTAGGGTTTCATGTTGAAAGTGCAGGTACTGATATTGATTTACCGATTTCGATGGATTGTAATGTTGATGGCTGGGTATTTTTACGTCATGACGACGTTGCTACAGCCGGTGGCTTGCTAACTCCAACAGTAACAGTAAATGTTGCAACAAACGGAGAGACAGCAGGTAATAATATCTATGGTTACGAGAATAATGGAGGAACCTGGAATAACTATTGGGGTTCGCAAAATATTCCGTCGAATACAAATTTTTCCTTTACAATGTATGAAATGGATAATGTTACAGCAACATCATTTGGTGTCGAAATGTGTGATGTTAATTCTGGGGCCGATATGAGTTATACAATTGTTGATGCCAATTGTGGAGCAACTATAGCTACAGGAACTTGGGGAGCAAGTGATGGCACGAACTCTGGGTCTTCAGGCCCTAATGGAAATCCAACTAGTGGAGGTTGTTCATTTATATCTTTTGCACCAGGATTGGTGAGCGGTTCAGCTGTATATACTTGTCCTACTTGTCCAGCTGGTTCGTTTGTTACCACGGATTATGGATTTGCTTGGTTTAATCCTGCACAAGCAGGACCAGGTACTTATGATATTACTTATTGTTTTGATAATGGATGTGGATGTTCTGGATGTCAGACCGAGCAAATAATTGTAGTTAACCCGTATGATGCCTCATTTACTTATTCGGCGTCTACTTATTGTCAATATGATGCGGATCCAACTGCCTCAATAACTGGAGATGCAGGAGGAACATTTACTTCTACTCCTGGAGGGTTGTCCTTGAATAGTGCTTCTGGAGCAATTGATGTTTCTGCTAGCACACCTGGTAGCTATACGGTTTCGTACACGGTTGGATCCGGAGCTATAGATTATTCAGGAAGTTGTAATGATGTAGTGAACGCTGCAGTTACTATTGGAGCAACTCCAATAGCAGGAGCAGGTTCTAATGGAGTTATTAATTGTTCTAATCCAACTACCATATTAAGCGGTACAGGTGGAGGTACTTATTCATGGGTTGCTTCTGGCGGTGGTAATATTGCCGCTGGAGCAGGTACAGCAACACCAACTGTAGATGCCGCAGGAACGTATACATTAACTGTAACTAATGCTGCTGGATGTATTGATTCGGATATAGCTACAGTGTCAGCAGATATGACACCACCAACAGCAGGATCAAGCGCCGCTGGAATAATTGATTGTAACAATACCACTACAACAGTTACTGGAACTGGAGGAGGAACATATTCATGGGTAGCTTCTGGTGGTGGAAATATTACTTCTGGGGCTGGATCTGCAACTGCAACTGTTGATGCAGCTGGAACTTACACTGTTACCGTAACAGGAGCAAATGGATGTGTAGATACGGACATTACTGTTGTTACTGATGATTTAATAACTCCAACAGCTAATGCTGGATCTGCAGGTGTGATAGATTGTAATAACACTACTGTGAATCTTTCTGGTTCAGGTGGAGGAAGTTATTCTTGGGTTGCCTCTGGTGGGGGTAATATTACAGCTGGTTCTAGCACCGCTACTCCAACGGTAAATACTGCTGGAACATATACAGTTACGGTTACAGGTTCAAATGGATGTACAGATACGGATGTTACTACTGTAACAACGGATCTAACACCTCCAGCTGCAGATGCTGGAACAGATGGCGCTATTGATTGTACTGTGTCTACGGCTTCGTTAACTGCAACTGGAGGCGGAACATATTCATGGGTTGCTTCTGGCGGTGGAAATATTACTTCTGGAGCAAATTCGGCTACAATGACAGGTAACGCTGCCGGTACATATACAGTTACCGTAACAGGAGCAAATGGATGTACAGATACGGATGTTGCTGTAATTACTTCGAATGTTACCGTTCCAACAGCAGATGCTGGTTTGGACCAAACATTGGATTGTAATAATGCAACAGTTAATATGACAGCTACTGGCGGAGGAACATATGCATGGGTAGCTTCAGGTGGTGGAAACATTACTGCAGGTGCTGGCTCAGCAACGATTACTGCAGATGCAAATGGTACTTATACCGTTACAGTAACTGCGACAAGTGGATGTACATCTACTGATGCTGTACAAGTAACGACTAGTCCAACTCCAACTGCTACGATAAGTGGAGGTGGAACAATATGTGTAGGAGATGCAGTGCCAGATGTAACAATTACCTTGACAGGTTCTGCTCCTTGGACAGTTACTTATAATGACGGAAGTTCTAGTACAACAGTTAACCCAGCAACATCTCCATTTACTATTTCTGGAGGAATTGATGGTGCATATACTATTGTAAGTGCTACAGATGCTACCACTTGTCCAGCAACAATAAGTGGTTCTGCAAGTATCACTACTAATCCATTACCAGTTGCCGTGGTAACTGGAGGTGGTACAATTTGCGCAACTGATCCAGTTCCAGATGTTACCATAACTTTAACAGGGACTGGACCGTGGGATGTTACCTATGAAGTGGATGGTGTGCCAACAAATGTAACGGTTAATAGCTCTCCATATACCATATCTGCAGGTGTAGATGGAAATTATGTTGTTACAGCAGTTTCTGATAATAACTGCGCTGGTACAAGTAACGGGTCAGCTAACATTATTACTAATCCATTGCCTACCGCTACGATAAGTGGTGGTGGAACTATTTGTGCTGGTGATCCAATACCGGATGTTACTATTATTTTAACAGGAACAGGTCCTTGGACAGGTAATTACTTTGATGGAACTAACACGATACCATTTTCTACGAATACAAGTACTTTTATTATTCAAAATGGATCCGACGGAACGTACACAGTTTCGAATGTTTCAGATGTCAACTGTGTTGGTGTAGCAATTGACGTTGCTACGATTACTACTAGCCCTTTGCCAACAGCTAACGTAACAGGAGGTGGAACCATTTGTGCAGGCGATCCAATTCAAGATGTTGTATTTACTTTAACAGGAACAGGACCGTGGTCATTAACTTACACCGATGGAGTTACTCCATCAACAATAGTTGTAAATAGTTCTCCGTTTATTTTATCAAATGCTACGGATGGAACGTATAGTGTTACAGCTTTATCAGATGCTACCGCATGTTCAGGAACATCTTTTATTGGTTCTGCAACAGTATTAACAAATGTATTACCTACAGCTACTGTATCAGGAGGGGGGACTATATGTGCTGGAGCTGCTATTCCAGATATTACAATTACATTAACTGGAACTGGGCCTTGGGACTTGACATATACTGATGGTGTAACACCAGTAACTGTTACAGTGAACTCAAGTCCATATGTTATTACTAATGGAGTAGATGGTACTTATTCGGTAACTGCAATTAATGATGCAAATTGTACTGGAACCGCTAGCGGTAGTGGAACTATACTAACCAATTCGGTTCCATTAGCACCAGTTTCTGGAACGAGCGCAGTATATTGTTTCGGAGATCCAATTACTGATTTATTTGCTGTAGGAACTGGAGGGACATTAACTTGGTATAGTGATTTAGGATTTACCTCAATAGGTACGGGAACCTCATATTCTCCAACAAATGCTGTTGGGGTATATACATTTTATGTTTCTGAAGAATCCAATGGATGTACAGGTCCTTTATCTTCAATTGACGTTGTAATAAATGATGTGCCAGTTATTGATTCTGAAATTGCAGTTGATGTTTCTGGATGTAATATTACTGATGGTACAATAACGATAACCGCTTCGGGAGGTACACCACCTTATAATTATTCGATTGATGGAGGAGCAACATTTACAAATACCACGGGAATTTTTACAGGGTTGGATGTAAATTCTTATCAAGTTGTTGTATCCGATGTAAATTGTCAAACAGTTGGAAGTTTATTGGTTGTTTCTGGACCTGGAATACCACCAGCTCCTGTTGCTGGAACAGATGCAATATATTGTGATGGAGATGCTATTGCAGATTTAACAGCAACTTTAGCCTCAGGAGGAACCCTAGCTTGGTATGATGATGCCGCTTTAACTAATTTTCTTGGTAGTAGCCCAACATTTACTCCTTCTAATACGGTTGGTACAACAACTTATTATGTAACGGAAACTGTTACAAATTGTCAAAGTCCATCGACACAAATCACAATTATTATTAACCCAACACCAGGAGCCCCAATCGGTTCAGGAGGAAATACATATTGCGAGGGTGATTTGATTGCGGATCTTACGGCTGTCCCAGCTATTGGTGGGACAATGAATTGGTACGATGATGCTGGGTTGACAAATTTAGTTGGAACAGGATTGGTGTTTACACCGGTTGATGCTGTTGGTACCTTTGCGTATTATGTCATTGAATCTTTAAATGGATGTACTGGGCCAGCTACTCAAATAGATGTAATAATTCGTCCTACTCCGGTGTTTACGGTGGATGACACTAATCCAAGTACATGTAGTGGTGCAGATGGAGAATTATTGATTTCTGGGTTGGTTCCAGGTAATACATATACTATTACTTATAGTGAAAATGGAACGCCAGTTGCTCCTATAACGACAACTGCAGATGCAAATGGAGAGATATTGATTAGTAGTTTAACAGCTGGAATATTTACATTTGTAACAGTTGACCTAAACGGATGTTCATCAACAGATGTTAATACATTCACTTTAATCGATCCACCAATGCCAGACTTCACAGTTGTTGCGAATAACCCTACAACATGCGGTGGTTTTGAAGGAAGTCTTGTTTTATCTGGTTTAGATCCAAATACAAGTTATAATATTAACTATAATGATGATGGAGCTCCAATATCAGTGTCTATGACATCAGATGGTTCAGGAGAAATTATTATTAGTGCTTTGGATGCAGGAGTTTATGCAGATGTTTCTTTAACATTAAATGGTTGTACCACAACTTTAGCAGGACCTTATAATTTAATTGATCCGAATGCACCAATATTCTCTATAGGAGCTACGGTTAACCCTTCAGGGTGTGGGATTTCTGATGCATCTATAACAATAAATGGGTTGGACCCAACTACAACTTATAATCTTACTTATAATTTAAATGGGGTGCCAGTTGGCCCAGTGTCTATTACTACGGATGGTAATGGTGATTATGTGATTTCGAGTATACCAGGAGGAACATATGATGGAATTACAATTGAATTGGCAGGATGTTCATCTACTGATTTATATTCAGGAGTTTTGGCACCTATTTATCCTACTGCACCAATTGCCTTTACAGATTCAACTTATTGTGAAGGTGATCCAATTGCAGATTTAAATGGAATTTCTGCTTTTGGAGGAACAATGACTTGGTACGATGATGCAGGTCTTACTAGTCAAGTTGGTGCAGGACTAAACTATACCGTTTTGGATACAGCCCCAGGAACATATACTTACTATGTAACTGAAACATTGAGTAATTGTGAGGGGCCACCTTCAGCTGTTACCGTAATAATTTCTCCAACACCAGCTGCACCCGTTGTAAGTGGAGATGTAAATTATTGTGATGGTGATACTGTTGCTAATTTATCGGTAACTCCGCAGGGTGCTGGAACGGTTACTTGGTATTCTGATTCATTGCTAACGGATTCAATTGGTACGGGGTCGACTTATACACCCGCAACAGGAGTTGACACGGTTACTTATTATGTTGTTGAAACAGTGAACAACTGTGTAAGTTCTGTTTCTAACATGACAGTAACAATATATCCTAATCCAGTTGCTGCATTTGAACCAACCCCTAGTTCTGGTAATGTTCCTCTAGATGTTTATTTTGATAATACATCTTTAGGTGGTATTACCTACGCATGGGATTTAGGGGATGGAACTACATCGACATCATTTGATCCATCAAATATTTTTACAGAGACAGGTGAATATAATATATCATTATATATAGTTGATGTTAATGGATGTACTGATAGCACTTCGGCAGTTATTATTGTTGAAGGATTGTCGACTTTAATTATTCCTAATATTTTTACTCCCAATGGAGATGGAAGTAATGATGTGTTCAATTTGACTGGAACTAATATTACAGAGATAAAAGGAACGGTTATGAATAGATGGGGTCAGGTGGTATATCAATTTAATACACTGGAAGCTGGTTGGACAGGAAGAACTGTTTCTGGTATTGAAGCTGCAGAGGGTACGTATTACTATATTATTGATGCCGTTGGAGCAGATGGGCAAGAGTATAATTATCAAGGTCCATTTCAATTGATCAGATAGAAAGCAGATAATTTATTTGGGAGGTCTTTATTCGATTAAAGACCTCTTTTTGTTAAATAGACAAACAATAGAGAGTTTAAATGTAAAATACTATTAGCATAGGAATAGTATAATGGCAACTATTTGATAGTTATTTTCGTCTTATACAAAAATAAATTATCTAATTTAGATTTTGCCAATTTAACACTATATAAAACCATGAAATTTATTTTATCAATTTTAATTGCTCAGTGCTTATCAATTTCAATATTTGGGCAAATGGAACGTGCTGTTGAGGCAAAAACAGAACAAGCGATAGCAAAGCCCTTTGTTCAAGAAACTAAATATGAACGAATGTTAAATAATGCAGGAGAATTTCATTTATTGGAAAATGTAAATGTAAAAGGAATGTCTTATAATAATATAGAATTAAAAAAGATTGAATCACTTAACCGTAAAATAGAAATACTTCAAATTAAAGAAAGCCTTGGGTCAAATGATCAACAGGTTTTGGCTGATTGTAAATGGTTAAAACTGAAAAAACAAAAAAGTATTCTTATTACCATGAATAAAGCTGATTATATGAACATGAACAAGTCTGATCAGCAACTCTTTCTGGTTATTCTAGGTGAATCAAATTCTAGTCGGAAAGGAGAATTCAAATCGAACAACAATCTATCACATTAATTTTTTTGTATTTTATTACAATTTATAATATGAAACAACTTAAACGTAATTTATTATTAATAGGAATATTCTTAATTTCAATTACCTCTTTTGCCCAACCTGGAAACGATGATTGTGCAAATGCACAGTCAGTAACACCAGACGCGTCTTGTGTTGGAGGTACTACTGTGTCTGCAAATGATACTTGGACAAGCGTAGTTGGTTGTCAATCTGGAAACCCAAACTCACATCCTGATGCTTGGTATTCATTTACAGCAACAGGGACATCTTTTACAAACACAACTACTGCTGGTGCAGGTTGGTCAGGAGACATAGAGTATGTGTTAGTAGATGGTACTTGCGCAACAACATTTACTATCGTGACAAGTAGTTGTGGAGCATCTCCACTCACTGTCACTTATAATGGCTTAACACCAGGAGTAACTTATTACTTTACCGTGTCTAATTCAGCATCTGGAACAACTGGGGCTTTTCAGACTTGTACAGAAACTATCACTCCTCCAGCAAGTTGCATAGACAATGATTTATGTGGCTCTCCCGATGTGCAAGCGTTAACATCTAGTGTGCAAACTTGTATCACAGATTGTAATATAGGTGCAACTCCAGGACCTGATTTTACAGGTTCAGTCTGTGAAGATTTTCTAAATGCTACTGTTTGGTACGAATTTACTAGTGGAGCTTCAGATGCTTCAATTGACGTTTCATTAATTTCAGGAGATTTAAATGATCCACATTATGCAATTTTTGCTACCGCGGATTGTGGTACATATACCTTTGTTGATTGTATTCAGGGGTCAGGAGGAAGCGCTTCAGCAACTTCAATAATAAATAGTAATACAACTTATTTAATAGCTGTTTCTGATGTTAATGGAGCGGAAGGGGATTTTGACTTATGCATGACTCTTCAGCCAGATAATTCAGCTTGTAATACAAATAACTCATTAACGGTTTCTTCAACTTCAATGGGTTCTCCTCTTGCAGGACCATACCAACCTGGCGAAGTAGTTACGTTTTGTTATACAATTACGGACTGGCAACAAATTAACTGTAATTATTTAGGCGGAATTGTTCCTACATTTGGTAATTGCTGGGACCCGGTTTCGTTTGATGGCCAAGGAATGCCAGTAAATATAACAACTCCTTTGGTGACAGCTACTACAATTCAACCATGTGGTCCAGGGCCACCATGTCCTTGGGGTGGTTGTGCCGGTCAAACGACAGGAGATTGGATTTGGTTTCCTGCTGGGACTGTAAATTATAATAATTTAGGTGGAGCAGGATCCTTGCCAGACGGGACACCATTGGAAGCTGGTTGGTTTTTTTTAACAAATTATGACCCACTAAGTGGAGCTTGTAACCCCAACCCAACAGATCCAAATTTAAGTTATGGCGATGGTGCTTTTCCAGATTGTGGAACAAATACCCTCGATTGGCAAGTATGTTTTCAATTGCAAGCTCAAGGAGTAATCGCTTGTACAAATGGAGAACTTGATTGTTCGGTAACAGTTGCAACATATGCTGATGGCGAAATTGGTATTTGGAATAATATTGGGTGCACAGCAGATGGACCATCTGTATTGAATGCAGGATTAACATGTTGTCCAACAATTACAAATCCAGGAGACCAAGCCGCATGTGGAAGTTATACTTTACCTGTAATAGCAGGTATATTGCTTAGTGGTACCGAAATGTATTACACAGGTACAGGAGGTACAGGAACTTCTTATGCTGCTGGTACTGTAATTTCTTCATCCATTTCCCCTTTGTACATATATGATGATAATGGAGATTGTTCAGATGAAGAAACGTTTGATATTACGATAAACTTGATTCCAACGGGGACCCTTTCTGGTGGCGGAACGATTTGTTCGGGAGATCCAATACCAGATATGACAGTAACATTAACGGGTACTGCACCCTGGTCTATTACTTATACTGATGGGGTAACACCGGTAACTGTCCCTGGAATTATGACTTCTCCCTATACAATTAGTGGAGCAGCAGATGGTTCTTATGTTCTTAGTGCTGTTTCTGATGTAAGTTGTATAGGTACTTTTAGTGGTTCTGCAGATATAATTACAATCCCATTACCAACGGCTACGCTTTCTGGCGGCGGAACGATTTGTACGGGAGATCCAATACCAGATATGACTGTAACATTAACGGGTACTGCACCCTGGTCTATTACTTATACTGATGGGGTAACACCGGTAACTGTACCTGGGATTATGACTTCTCCCTATACAATTAGTGGAGCAGCAGATGGTTCTTATGTTCTTAGTGCTGTTTCTGATGTAAGTTG
>ENA-OSET01000584-OSET01000584.1-sediment-metagenome-genome-assembly--contig:-NODE-584-length-40539-cov-126.158223_pt1 | contig 40539 bp, 36 predicted proteins | sample MGYA00237882_ERZ534229 | MGnify/ENA primary metagenome ERZ534229 (study PRJEB26408, sample SAMN06266212) | sediment metagenome | isolation source: Hudson Canyon methane seep mesocosm | place... | reverse complement strand
TCTTGCATTCGCTAGCATTAAACGATGCAACATATAATCGTAAAGGCTATCAAGATTAGCAGCAATCTCCCCACCTTTTTCAGCATCTAAACTTGAACGCAGGCCAGCAACAATATTAATTGCCTTAGTAATATTAACCGCTTTATCTGCAATTTCTTTACGCTTAACATTTCCTTTTGCTTGTGCAATTCTTTGTAGCACACCTTCCATTAACATTTGAATTAACCGATGTGGCGAAGCATCCATTACGCCACTATGCACCCCAACAGATTGATACTGCTTCATTGCTACACTTGCATTCATGTCACACTCCTTTTTATGCCTAAACTTCTTAAAATATAAATAACTTCAACTACTATCTATATCGTCTTGAAAACATAAAACTTTAGCTGTTTATTAAAAAATAAATTCATCTAAAAACGCTTAAGTGATTTATTTACGAACAACGCCAGGTAAATTTTCAAACTGCTGCGCCAAATAAGTACTGGTATTTTGCAACTGGCCTAGTAACAAATCCATTGCGGAAAATTTAGACCTAAGACGACTCTCAATAGCTTCCAACCGCTTACCTAGCACTGCACGATCATCAGCAACATCACTAATACTTCCTTTTAAACTTGTTTCTCTAGAAGGGATCGATCCGGTTGATGACAAATATGCATCCAGGGTTTTATCTAGTTTAGACACAAGCCCATTATCACTCGCAAATAACTCCGATACAGCCGTAAAATCCTCAGCCATCACTTCAGCTAATCGAGTCGTATCCACCTGAAAATGCCCCGCCTCATCGGTAGTAATACCCAGCTCTGTAATATTTCCATACTTTAAACCATCAATCGAATCACCTAAAATATTACGCACGCTGCTTTGCACTCCACGCAATAAAGCATCACCTTGCAAAGGACCTGCTATTTTTGTTTCAGGGTCATAACTGGACAGTTGTTTTAAGGTATCAGTTAAGGCGTTATACGTCGCCGCAAACCGCTTTACTTTAGCTTCAATAGCACCTGAATCTAATTCAATCGTTAAGGTTTCAGGCGTACCAACTGCTTCTTTCTTCAAATCAATCGTCACACCCGTAATAACATCAGAAAAGCTATTACTCTCTTTTGTGACTAATTGGTTATCCAAATAAAATGTTGCATCTTGTGCAGGCTGCGCAACGGTTAAATTGACAGTATCTAAACGCGCCAAATCAAAACCATCCGCACCATCATCATCGATCGCAACAATAGTAATCGTATTAGCAGAACCATTAGTACTCGAATCTAATACTAGTTGCGGACCGCCATCCACGTTAATGATTGATGCAGAGACACCTGAATTATCAGGGGCATTATTAATCGCATCACGAATACCCTCAAGTGTATTATTGCTACTATCAACAGCAATCTGAAAAGTACTTGTACCGAGACTAATATCTAATGTGCCCGTACCAATAATTTCCGTATCTGAATCAGTAAAACTATTTGAGCGCACTTTAGCAGGCTGCGCTAAAGTTAAAACTTCTATTTCATAACTTCCAGCGGAAGCCGTCTGGTCAGCAGAAGCAGTAAAAATTGAAGTATCACTAGAACTGGACGAACGGGGCTGTAATTTATCAACACTACTCAAACTTTCCAAACTTGTTTGAAATTCGCTTAGCGCAGATTTTAACTGCCCTATTGCTGATAAATCCGACTGATAAACTGCTTCGCGTTTATTTAAACGAAACGAGGGAGCTGATCCTTCAGCCGCCACTAATTGGGTGACTAAACTATCAATATCAAGCCCAGACCCTATACCAGATGATGTAAGCGCCATAACCGCTCTCCTTATAAATAATTCATCACTTTTTCTTTAAAATCTTATGCTTCTGAAGTGAAAATATTAAATGCTTGCTCCATCGAACCACCTTCAGTTAGCTCACCTAAATCAGCCGCTAATTTAAGCACCTCTTCAGTAGGGTATTGCTTAATCACTTCCTTGCTTTTAGTATCTAATATACTTACTACATCACGACCACTCGCTTCATCAACGGAAAAAGCTAAGCCTTTCTGATCAATCTTCAGCTGATTATTGATTTTTTCAATCGCTGCATTTAACTCTTTAGCATCTACTGGCTTTTCAGCAACAGTCGCCTTTTCTTCAATAGATTCTTTTTGCTTTGCTGTTTCAACTTTAGCAATAACCCCATCTACTTTAACTTTCTGCCCTTCCTGCAGTGCAGAAACACCCTGCGGCTTTGAGTCAACAGGGGTGATATTTGTCATGTTTGGATTAATGTCCATAACGTTACTCCTATTTTAATAGTAACAAATGGAGTTAGCCTTTTATAAGCTAACTCCTATTATCAATTAGTATTTTAACCTAATAAACTCAATACACCTTGTGGAACTTGATTAGCCTGAGCCAACATCGCAGTACCCGCCTGTACCATAATTTGAGACTTAGTTAAGTTAGCTGTTTCTTGAGCAAAATCCGCATCAAGGATTCGACTTCGTGCAGCAGCTAAGTTTTCAGAGGTTGCCTGCAAACTAGTGATAGTGGCATCAAATCGGTTTTGTACCGCACCTAAATCCCCCCGAAAGCCACTGACTTGAGATAATGCTGCATCAATAATTCCGATTGCAGTTTGCGCTCCATCAGCACTTGATATATCAACTGTACTCAATTTTTGCGCTTCTGAACCATTTATCACATCAGCACCTACACCAAATATACTACCAGCAGCAGCTGCAATACTTGATGATGCAGTATAAGTGCCTGATGAGTGCAAATCAACCCTTCCCGTTACACGGGTTGCTACCACTGAAGCATCACCTTTTAAAGTAGTCTTTGCAGTTGTTGATACCACATCCGCCCCATCATCTGCATCAACACTATAAGCAGCTACAACCAAATCCTTAGCATCACTATGAGTATAATTATCAATGGCAATATCTTTCCCATCGGCTTGTGTCATCTTAATAGTGCCATCTTTAGTTAACTCAGCAGTAACCCCCGTTGTTCCCGAGCGTTTATTTATCTCAGAGACTAAGGCACTAAAATCTCCACCGGTAGGTACTTGAGCAGACACCGTTTCTGTTGTTCCGTCACTATCCCCCCCATTTCCAGTAAAAATATCAAATGAAATCGTCCCCGACCCCATCGGGGTCCCTACAGTCCCTAAGTGTAGTTCCGTTATTGCATCTGCAGTTACTCCTGTTTCATCTTCGCGAGAAGTAATATCAGCAGCAATTTCAAAAGCAGAGTCATTAGCTGTAATTGCCAAATCGTTAATCTTCCCAAATGTACCACTAATTGTTAATGTTTGAGCAACAATCCCATTAGATGTCCCTACCGGCGTACTGGTCCCGCTCGCAACCGCCACTTGCACTGACGATGTTCCTGATGCTGCGGTTGCGTGATTATTAGCATCTATTGAATTATCCTGTAACTGTGTAGTCGATGAGCCATCAATTGAAACATTAATTGTTTGATTAGCATTCGCACCTACTTGAAATTTTTGCGATGTAAATGAACCATCTAATAATTTCAAGCCATTAAATTCAGTTGTAGATGAAATACGATCTACCTCTTGTTTTAATTGATTCACCTCAGACTGTAATGCCGCCCTATCTGAAGCAGAGTTAGTCGAATTAGAGGACTGAATCGATAACTCACGCATACGTTGTAATAAATCAGTTGTTTGCGCTAGCGCACCTTCAGCCGTTTGAGACAATGAAATACCATCATTAGCATTTCTACCAGCTTGATTTAAACCGTTAATTTGAGAAGTCATACGATCTGAGATCGCAAGACCCGCCGCATCATCTTTCGCACTATTAATACGTAAGCCTGATGATAATCGTTGTAATGAAGTTGCTAATCCACTTTGTGATTTACTTAAATTACGTTGTGAATTCAACGATAAAACATTGGTATTGATTACTGAAGCCATGATCGTTCTCCTAGAGATGTACCGAAAATTATGTTCATTTAATTTTTTAGAAACAACTATTTATTGTTCTCTGACTTTAGTATCGACCTAGTTGAATTAATCTTTAATTTTTTTAAAAAAAATATTTTAAATCATCACCCAGGCAATAAAGCAACCGCCCACTCATCTAAATGCTCATCCAGCATATAATTATTAACCACCCACTGCTTTAACACAGCACCTTCTTTTAACAACTCTTCTGGCTCATTAATTTTTTCCCTAATGACCCTAACCCACTCATTAGTATTATTTGCAACCCGTGTTACTGGTGCATTTTGATAAGGAAGGATATCCGTACAAACAACAGGCCACCCTACCATGCCATATTCTAATAAGCGTAAATTAGTCTTACATTCATTAAACTTATTATGCATTAATGGTGCAATAGCCAAATCTAAATTTAAATCCGCTAATAACTGTGGATAGCGATCAAAATCTACACCTGCATAATGCTCCTTTATATAAGGCTCAAACCCCTCTAGACACAACCCCATAAAAACCCAATCCACTTCCTTATGCAGAGCTTCCACAACAGGTCGAATAAATTCTAAATCAGCAATATGCTCACTACCCCCAGCCCAACCAACACGCATTTTTTTCCCTTGCGTCTTTTCAGGTAAATTCAATGAATCCCACCGCCAGTTTTCTAGATAATTTGGCACAACGATAATTTCATTCGACATTTTTCTAAATTCTTCAGCTAACGCATCATTAGCAACAATCACACGGTCTGAAGCTTGAAATAACTCTTTTACTTTTCGCCTTACATTCTTTGGCCACACCCCTTGCTTAGGATGATACTTAGGCAGCATATAAACCAAATCATCTAATCCACTAACCATAAAAGCATTATTAAATTTTCTATACCTTTTCCATGGCACTAAACTACCATCTAAAAAACCATTTTGGCCGAACAAAACATCTGGCTTAATTCGTTCAATTTCAGTTACAGTAGGATAAACTAAACTATCAAAATCATTAGCTAAACCACTTTCAATCACTCCCGCCTTTGTCAGTGCATTTATTGGAGCTCTCACCCTATATTGACCAACACCTTGACTATCTGGGGGGAATGCATAGATTTTGGGTTTATCTCTGAAATTTGGATCCCAGTGGACATTCATGCTAGTGTCGACTTTGAAAGCAGGGGGTTTTAGTGATAAATTTCTATTATAAGTAGTGTCATTAGCCAATTGTGGAAGCCACTTTTGCAATATACTGTCAATCTCGCTTTCCCTTACCTCTTCGATTTCACTATTCATCGTTATTACATGATTTAGAAGCGTTACATAAGGTGTATAAATAATACTACAGCCAAGCTGAGTAATTCTTAAACTTAAATCAACTACTGGCAACACTGTTGTAAATTTATTACCCTCCATTCCATTAACATTCTGATAAGTTGATTTTTTCATCATCATACAACCTGCCGATACAACTGAAAGCTCTTGTGCCAATAATGCTCTCTGCATATACCCCGCAGCCCCCATAGAAGTGTTAATATTTGCTCGACCAATAACGCCTCTTGCTCCATATCCCAGAACCTCCCCAGAACACCAAACTAGTTTCGTAGGTAGTATCAGTCGAGGCCTTACAATCCCAACATCAACACCCTGAGCATATCCCAGCATGCTTGCCAGCCAGTCGCCATGAATAATCGCTAAATTAGGTTGCAAAAAAACAAAATACTCACCCAATGATTGCTCAACTAAAAAGTTACTTTCAGCAGCCAAATTATTGAGCCCACTGAATTCAACTACTCTTATATTACAGCTAATCCTTTCTTTCAGCTCTTGAACACAACAATTAAACCCAGAATCCCCCCCAGAATCAAGAGTAACTATTTCATAATTTGTGTACTCTGTTTTTTCAACAACACTACCCAAGCATGACTTGAAAAATTTCAACTTCTCATCCAAAGTACATTCAATAAAACCTGAAAAGGGAAGAATTAAAATAGAAACTAAAGGAGCATTTTTTACAAGATACTTAACCCTAAATGACTCATCAACCCAGCCCTTTTCAATAACTACATCTAACTTATTCCTATGAAAATGTAATGACAAAGCATTAGAAGCACTACCTTCATCATAAATATTTTTTAGTTGGTCAGGTACATGCAGCAGTACTTCAGACACATGCCCAAAAGCCTTACGCCCAAATAAATCAAAAACATTCAATGCCAAATCATAGCTCTCCATACCACAACTTAACGTTACTTCACCCATTTTTTTTAACACTTCAACCTGAAATAAACACGAGGACCCGATATATGCAGTAGACCGTAATAACTCCAAGTTAAAATCAGGCTTAAATTTTGGCGCATAAAACTCCCCACTTCTGTTAATACAGTCCTCATCAACATAAATATACATCAAATCTTCAAATAAATTAACATATCGCCGACAATCAAATACAAAAAATGGATCTAATAAAACACCTACTTGAATTAGCGCAACCCACCCGTCACTTATAGAATTAACAATCTCGTCGGCAATACATTTTAACCCACCATTTTCAACTTTTATCCATTCCAAAACATCCAGCGCATCAAATAGAGTATTAGGCGCATCAAACTCAGCAACAACAACAAGCTTCCAGGCATCATCAGTCTGAAGCGCAATACTATCAAGAGTGTCAGCTAGCAATTCAGTCTGTTCTGAAAAAATTGTTATCACAAAATGAATAATATCTACTTTTTCGTTTTCTTTGTCCGTCGTTTGTTGCAGATAATTTAATCTAAGGCTTTGCTCTGATTGTCGATCTATTACCCATTCATGATAAAAGAACTGTTCCCTAACCTCTATTGGAGTCCATCGGTGTAGCATCCAGTCATTTTCAGTCATCAGGGGTTGACTGTATAACAGCCAAGGCGCATTGCTTTTAGAGCAATAAATGGCTTTTAAAATAAAATCAGCCATCCACTTTCCCGAAAAAAAGTTTTGGTCAGAAATGCCATAAAAAGTAATAAACCAGTACAGTATTTTCAAACATGTCTCATCATCTGAATAAGAAATCAATTCAGAAACAGGAGCCGTTAACTTAGAATAATCATCCTGATAAGGCATGTTTTCTTTGATATAAATTAGTTCTATATCAAAGAAAAGTGCATAGTAAGCAATACTGGAAAAATTACCAACTACACAGTCAACATGAGGTATTAAATATTGTGTTAATGGAATTGATGTTTTTTTAGTTTCAATGAGTACATTTGGATATTTCAACGAAAGATACTTAATTTCTCCTGAGGAAAACGCGACGGCCCCAGGATGCAAGGTTATAAAATAACAAGAATCTTCAAAATTCAATCGTGAAAAATAATAATCTAAACTGGCAAAAATACGCGTTTCACCATCGCCCGGCATTACCGATGCTAAAGGAAATAATATAATTTTACTAAACCTAGCCCTTAGATCCGTTAAAAGATCAGAAACCACCAAGGACACTACTGGAGGTGGTGTAACTAATTTTTCACGGGCAACCTCAATAAATTTTTGTGTAATTCTTTTTTCATTCACTCCAAAAGTCATACTATTCAGTATCTGACCTGTATGTTCTAATAAAGCGCGTCCTTTTCCATAGCCAAAGACATCAATACTCCAAAACTTTGGGAGAGGCTCATAATGAAACCAATTTAATTCGCAATTAAAAAAAACCGCCTTGGGTAACGCTCTTCTCATCCAGCCAGACTGGGTAATTAAAAACACCACATCAGGAGAAAAGTCACCCAACTTTTTAATTATTAATTGTTCATGGTCTGCAGTATTCACCATTTCCCTTTCCAGTTTTTGAAAAACATTTCCTGCATATACACAACCACATCTTAAATCTTCTGGAGACAAGGGAATTGTAATACCATTAAAGCTAGGGTTCGGTTCTAACTCAACCGCATCTAAAGCCATTAACCTAGCGTCATAATCAGGCAAATTAAGCTTAAGCTGCTCATGTATTCTTGCGTACCAAATTTGCCACCCATGCATTTTAAATGGATTATTAAGTTCAAAAAAAGGATCTAAATAAAATAAAACATTCGTCACAATAAACCTACTCTTAACTTTTAATTAAAATTTAAAACTAATACTAACCCAGGTTTTTAGTGATACTCACTGCATACCTTCTACAGTGCCTATACAAAAAACAAATCGCACCTAACCTCCACTTTATTTCTTAGCTAACCGTGTAGTTCACTAGGTATAGACGTACAGCTTATGCCTCAACATGATATAATTTACTTATTTAATGCTTTTTAAGTATGCAATAATTTCTTATACTCGTTACCACTAGCATCCAAACTAATGCCTTAGGTTTCTTTCATTATTAATGCAACAAACCAGCCCCAAACTACAGTACTATTTTGCCATGCCAAATAAACAACAGTCTAAGTCAATATTTTAGGTGAAAGATAGATAAAATCAATTATTATACAGAGAATTCTTATTTTTTAAGCTAAGATATGAACTATTGGTTTTTTTCGAGTTTTCCATTAGTTTCTTTATATCCGTCATATTTTTTAAACATTTACTCTATAAATTTACTTGACCCTTAACAACCTATGCGCATTATAACTTTTGGCACATTTGACCTTTTTCATATTGGTCACTTAAATATTCTAGAGCGGGCCAAATCTTTTGGAGACCAGCTTATAGTCGGAATTTCTTCCGATAAATTAAATTTTGAGAAAAAACAATTTCTTCCATTATTTTCATTCGAAGAAAGAAAAAGAATAATATCTTCCCTACGTTGTGTTGATGAAGTATTCGAAGAAGAGTCGCTTGAAAAAAAACGTGAATACATAACGAAATATAATGCTGATATTTTAATTATGGGTGATGATTGGGATGGTAAATTTGATTTTTTAAATGATATATGTGAAGTGCATTATTTAAAAAGAACAAAAGATATTTCAACCACCGACCTTAAAAAAAGAATTAACTATTCAGTTTAAATTCTTAATATTGCTAATACCAATAAAACCAAGTTAATTATTTAGTGAGCATACAGAAAGACTTAATTCAATAACGATTATAAACCAGTGCATAACTGTATTCTAATTTTACATATCTACATTATTTAAATGGTTAGATAGAGAAAAAATCAATACTCAGTAATTTAAACACTGATTATTACAAATTAAAGGCGTTAAAAAAACCAACCCTATTGCACAAAAAAATGAACACAAAAACCAAGCCTACTGTCGTAATTTTATCAGAGTCTGAAAGAATACTTCCTGTTACACCACTAATTAAAGAACTCATAAAAAACAAATTCAATGTAATTGTTTACTTTAAGAATGAAATTGATTTAGAGTCATCCTCAGCTTATCACCCAATACATAAAAATAGAGCGATATTATTTAATTTATCCAATGTTAAAGTGGAATATATTGGAAGTAAACGCTGTTGGCTAGTAAAAAAAATTAGACGTTATTTTTACCGACCCAACATGTTACTTTTTAAAATATTTATGAAAGCAAAATATTTTACAATAGGACAACTTCTTTTTGAATGGGATTTAACATCCACTCTAAAATTTCAAGAAAAAACTGCTTTATCCTGCTTTAACAATAATAATGTATGTAGTTTAATTGCCATTACTGATAAAAATTTTGGCAATGCCCAACTAGGATTTATAAAAGCTGCAAACCAAGTGTCTATCCCAGTCATATTACCCCACCTGCATTATAGGGGAGCCACAATTAGGTCTATTAAAGGTAACAGGAAATATACATTTGACAATCACATGTCACTCTACCAAAAGAAAGTCTTTGAAAAATATTCCTCGCCCCAATATGGTAAACAACTCTACGAAAACTATTTTTTCTATCCAGCATATTGCCTCATAGCAATAGATAAAGCAGGGGTGCTTTCAAAGAACCCATGGATGATAGGTGCAGGTTCAAGTGATATCGTTATTGCAGATCATCAACATACCGTTGACCGATATAATGAGGCACTTACTCCTTTAAATAAATTACATATTTTAGGTGACTTTGCTTTTGACCCATTATTCAAGAGCTATGAAAACCGTAAAACAATCAGAAAAGACATTTCGAATAAATACCAGCTTAAAAAAAATAAGATTTTCATCATTGCTTTACCTCCTCTTTTTGAACACAATATCTTGTCAGAAGAAAATCACTGGAATGAAATAGACTTTATAATAGCTACTGCACTAAAAAATGATGTTGATTTACTTATTTCATTACACCCAAAAATGAATATTAATGACTATAGTCACCTTGAAGACTTATATGACTTAAAAATAATTGAAGAGAAACTTCATACTGTTCTCCCTATTGCAGATATATTTATATCAGCACTTTCAACCACTATTCTTTGGAGCGTTATATGTGGTATTAATACCATTATGGTAGGTTTTAGTGATTTCGATGATAATATATACTCCTTTCTTAATTCAATTGAATTTATAGAAAATAGACCTGACTTATCACCTGCAATAACTAAATTATTAACTCAAAAAATTGATTTCGATCACGATTGGAAACTATTATCCAGGGAGTCAGTATTTGATGGGCAAGTCATCAAACGTCATGTTGACCTAATGCATCAACTAGTACACGATAAATCAAATTTTATTTTCCATTAAAATCCATTTCATTAATAATCAAATCAGGGGACAAGTTGCAATGAAACTATTCCTGAAAAACTCTGTACCTTTGTTACCCCCCCTATAATTGATTCAAAAGCGAACAATGCATCAAAATAAAACAAATATTGACACTGAACATATTATAAATTCAAATCACCCTATTAAAGAAAAACTGACGTTATTAGTTAATAAAATGCAGCAGTTATCTGAATCAGACTTTATTTCAAACTCAATAGAAGTATTCTTTACTATACGTTTATTTCTTGAAAAATCGCCTAAAACACAATGTTTATATGATTCCGAACAAGACCTTAGAATGCAAGAGGCCAAAAGGTTTCATAGCATTATTGAAAAAAAATTTCAGAAAAGTGGCTCCCCTGAAAATGTAATCATGGTTAGTGATTCATTAGGTTTACCAAGACTAACAAAAGCATGGGAAGCTAATATAATTCAAACTACCACAAATTTATTTAATGAAATGATGCCTCATAGATTCAAAATGCGAACTTGGGCACAACGTTATTTAACAACAAGTAAAATTTTATCTAATTGGAACTTAATAACTGGAGATATTAACGGAAAACATTTAATAATCCATTTAGGTATTAACGACAGTGCAGATAGGATATTTCTAGAAAAACAAAGGTTAGCACTTGATGCTTATGATTTAACAATAAAAAACAAAATCATTAACTTTGGAAAAGAATATCGAAAAGAAATTATGGAAAACCAAAACAACCATGCCTATACAAAGCTCGACTTATTTAAAGAAAACTTAAAAGAGCTAATATTTCATGCAGAGAATAGTAACGCGAAATCAATAACCTTTATTAATATTATTACTTTTCCAGACAATCATAAAATAAAAACGCCAATAAACCGAATTAAATATAATCAAGCTTTTAATGATATAAAACTTAAAAATCAGCATATAAATATAATAGATCTTAATGCTAAAGTTTTAAATTCAGGATTTGAAAAATGTATGCTAGAAGACTATATACACTTAAGTAACTACGGGCACAAAATATTAGCTAATGAAATATTAGATACCCTAGAAAAAAATTAGTTTTATTTTGGAGAAGAAAATATTAATAAACAGCACCAAATCCATTGGCTAAACCTTGCTCATGAATAACTTTAACTCTTTCCAAATGAATTTTAAAAGTGCTGTAAACCACTAGGAAAGGAAGTTACACACTATTTCACCTTTCCCATTGCATACTGTAATTTTTTTTAAGTGCTAAGCCCTCTGTTTTCCACGCAATTCCCAAACAATTAAAACAACTCCATTACCAGTGTAGGGCTTGATTTGGAAAACAACTCTTTAAATATCCATGTTTTCTTAATACATTTAGTGTGAACTTTAAAGCGTATCAACATGTTCTTCAATTATCTTTATTAAAGTATCAGAAGCAAAATTGTTTTGATTAAGTGTTTTATAATATGCCAATTTCTTCTCGCTATTATTTTTATTAATAGATTTTAAAAGATACTTTATACTGAATGCATCCTCCGGTGCAAAAGTTGCTATTATGGAGTATTTTGGTCCACTTAGGATATTTCCACAATGAAACAACCTTGTATCAAACGCCAAAATATCCCCTGGATCAAATGTAAGATACATTGTCTGAGCTTCTAGGTCTTTTCTATTAATTGAAAGCGGGACTCCTTGTTTAGGATCACTAGCTAATGACTCTAAATCAAATATATTAAGGGGAGCCACTTTATTATTCTTGCATTCATTTAAATATCTATCACTCCTATGTGAAAAAGGGACTACGCCTAAAGACTCAGAGGCTCTACCTGGGTAATTTAAATAAAAAATTATTCTCGTAAAATGGTCCGTCCCTGTAAAAAGATTATAATCTGAGTTTTCGTCTAAAGGATATGGATATAAATCTCTATGTTGTGGACGAGCAGTGTAATGAACAGATAATGTGTTACTTAATTCCGTAAAGGGTTTATCAGGGCCATAAATACCTTTTAATAAATCTCTAACACGTGACTGTGTAATCAATGATAAAAACTCTGAGTTATTAGCTAAAGGCTCTCCTCCAGTGTTAGCACCAACTGCTGGTAGGTATTCACCTGTAGAAACATTTAGATAGTCATCATCATCCATTTGGGTATATTCAATAAGTTTACCTCGGTAATGTGATACATCAGAACTTGAAAGAAAATCCTTAAACTTAACCGCACCAAAATTCTCAATACCATATTTAGCTTCATTCATATCAAATGAATTATTCATCAAAAAATAGGTAGAACTACTTCCCCATGGAGCGGCTTCTTTTGTGTAGCAACTCGCCACTGTATATCCAAACTTAAACTCTTTATTTCTTGCCATGTTAACCCTTTTTTATTTTACTATTTCTTTAAGTAGAACGAAACTTTCTGCGTAATTTCTACCTGATACTGATGTAGCCCTCTACATATTGCTGGTACTTTAAAATACTTCTCACTCCGAGAAAAATAATGCTTACAAAATTCACTTTTATAAGACCTCATAATTTTCATTTTACTTCTAGATATTGACTGATATTTATAAAAATACTGGGTAATAATACAAATAAAAGAACTGTGTGTCATTAACAGCCAAATAGATAAAAAGCCTCGTTCTTTTGCTCTTGATTTAGCTGCACAGCACTTTCTTACCTACATCTCATCATGGGTGTTCATTTCTTTTCGGGTGAAATTTAAAATTCGCTTAAATTTACTCTATCAAAAATTTTAGATAGCTCAATATATCAAAATTAAAAAAGTTTTCAGCAGCAGATTCTGACCACTTTGCCTTACGCTGAATCCGTCGAAGGAATTGAAACGTTGTTGCCGAAAAATATTAAGAAAACAGGCTCTGTCAAATACTGCCTGTACAAATTTAAATAAACCCTTACACAAAAACTTATTGCGAAATTAATATCGATGAAATTGATTTTAATCTTTCCTTAATTTTCTTTTCTAAGAATATATGTTTAAATCTGACTACAATTTCTGTTTTATTTATATCTCTCAATAATGACACTCCATTATCCTTACAAAAACTCATATATGCTGTATACCCAATTTTAAAACATTCACTGTCAGTATAGTAGGTAATTGCCTTTTCCACGCCCCCATGAGTTCTTTGTATTTGAATTTCACTTATCCCCCCTATTCCCCTATGCCTTCCTCCACTAACATTTTCTTTTTTAAATCCTCTAACCCCCCATATTTTATCTAGGAAATGTATTTCTCCCTGGAAGGACAACATTATTCCTAAAATAAACCCAATAAAATTATCATTTTTAATTTCAGCCATATTAACGGCCTGATACGCTGCTAATAATGCATCTTTTTTATATGCTCCCCATAAAATCATATGATTATAATTATTCATAAAATCATACACATTATGATGTATATCTCCCTTTTTATATTTCCATCTCTTATTATTATAGATAGGATAAAACCAACCCTCAAAATGTTCATTAAAAGCCAAACACCTCCCTAATACCGCCAAAACATGCTCTTGCTCATCCATAACACTCAAACCTTTATAAAGTGTTTCAAACATAATAAAGCTATCGTCAGCAGAACATACAACATACTCGGTTTCAATGCTCTCAAGTGCATAAAGCATTTTTTCTACAAAACCATAGCCAGGAACATGTATATACTTAATATTACTAGGCATTTCTTGCCTGTATGCGACTTGACTAGAATCCACACAAATAACATAAAAATCCAATGATTTATAATAAGTGATAGCTCTTTGTAAGCATTGTTGATTATTATGCGTTGGAATAACCAGCGTACAATTATAGGTATTTTTACACATTCTTTTTCCTGTTAATAAACCTTGGTCACGCTATAAATGCTCTCGCTTTCCGAACAAACCAATTGTCTTAATATCTAATTCATTCAGATAATAAAGAATTATTTTTTATTTGATAAAAAACACACACCCAAACACTAGCCCCCAAACTCACTACATCGCCTTGTTTGAAAGCCTTATCTTTTTTAGTTTTCTTAATTATATTGTTATAAAGATTACTACTTTTTAATAAAATTATTGCCTTACCTTAGAAAAGCAAGCTTAAAATTGAAATATTGATTACAAATAATTTGCTATCTTATTATAATTGTCAATCATTCCACATTGCTCTTCAATACTGCACATATTACTAAAATCATTAGCTAAGAATTGTTTAGTTTGCAAATAAAGCCCCGGCTTATATTCATCATCAAGCTTTGAATCTAATTCAATTATTTCCTGAGCAATTGTGCCCCGTTTTTGCACTTGAAGCTTTTCCATCGGTTTAAAGATAAACCGGTTACTTGTTGTTAAAACCTCGACAGCCCATCGCCCTGCACTTTCCCAGTTTGCTTGATAACTAAACAATGCGCCTTTATCACTGACCCCTGCCCCACTAAAATTAGAGACAGGATGCCAAGGTAAACTGCCGTTTGTAAAAGAACTCATTTCTTTAGGCTTGCCTCCCAAAAAAAATGCCAAATCAAGCACATGTGTTGAGTTTACAAAAAGCCATTTTTCTTTTACACCTTCAGGTTTTACAAGAGGCTCTATTACATGAGACCACTCAGTAAATTCAAAATTAAAAGAGCTTACTCCCCCATCAATAGCAATAAGTTCTTTAGCTTTTAATACAGAAGAAAAAAACCTTCGATTATAGGCAATCAATATATTAGCTGACTTTTCTTTCTTAAGATTAATTAAAGACTCAAATTCAGTTTTTGACATTGCTCCAGGCTTTTCAACTAAAATGTTTTTCACACCGTATTCAAGTAGAGTTTGCGTAGTTTCAAATAACTTTTCAACACCAACAGCAACTATCGCATGAGAACATACTGTTGGAGTTTCCAGTAAAAAATTATGCAGCCCACCACTTACGACTTTAGATCCTGTAATTGTTTTACATTTTTCAGCATTTTCACTACCTCTTCCTATTATAGTAAGCGTAGTATTCAAGGCATCCAGTACTTTTATATAGTCCTGAGCCATGGCTCCAGCTCCAATTAGCCAAATATTATTCATTTTCTTCCTTTTTTATGTAATTGGACATACTTCGTTTTGTGTTCCCGTTGTGTTTTTCATATGATTAAGTAAACATTCAATAAAAGGGATATGTAATTTCATTGCCACACTATAAGTTGGTAAATAGCATTTTTTATTGACCAAAATATCTTCAACTAAAACATTCGATAACTCACTTTGGAAATAGACAATTTTTTCATTAAATACTTTCCACTCCCAGCCCTGTTCTTTTGTTGCAATGCATACCTCCCCCTTTGCTTCGTCAATTTTCACTACCACTTTATCTGATGAAATAGTAAAGGTAGAAGGCATAGGATTTTCATTGCAATATAATGAAAATAGGTTGTTCGAAATTTTTCCCGTAAGCATGCCATTGAATTCAATAAACCCATCTCTCTTTGACGAATAAATTTTATTATTCAACAACTCATTATCTATTAATAAATCCACTGAATCTGTTAGGTAAGATAAATGATCAATAAAATGTAAAGCATTACACCCCAAGCCCCAGCTTCCTCCTTGAAAACTATATGATATTTGATTCGCTCCCTTAAGCAATAGTTTTAATTCTTTATAATATGGAAACATTCTTCTCGGATGATTAACCCAACACTTTATATTAGCTTTTTTCAACAGAGTTTCTATTTTGTAATAATCATCGATTGATTGGAACAATACTTTTTCAAGAACCAAGTTTTTAACAGTTTTTTTATTAATTAATTCATTAATAACCTTGGCTCTAATATCAGAACTTGTCGCAACAATTGCTAAATCAATAGTATTTGATAAATCATTAACTGACATATAAAAAGAAACTTTCTTTATGAATTCATTACCGGCGACCTCTTTATACCTTTGTTCAGCTATTTCTAATGACTTTTCACTAGGGTCAACAACTTCTATGGCCATATCAAAATTACTTTTTGCTATGCCCTGCAAATGTCGACTACCTAACTGCCCTGCTCCGATAATAACTATGGTCTTCATGTTTCCTCACTTTCAATCACAAACAAAAACCATCATCAACCACGATATTTTGCCCATTCACACATTCACTCATCTCACTTAATAAATAAATTAAGCTCCCTTTTAAATCTCTGGTATTTAACATCCCTTTATTTAAACAATTATTTTTATAATTATTTAAAAAAACTTCAGGCTGAGTATCTAAAACTCCTCCGGGACTCAGAGTATTTACTCTAATATTCATTCCTTTAAAATACTTTGCCATGTATTTTGTTAAATGAATTAGTCCTGATTTAATAGCCGCATATTCAACGGGGGTTGTCATTATTGTATCCGCATAAACTTCAAATTTAGGTGCAATAACCCCATAAATAGAAGCTATATTAATGATATTTCCATGGCCTTGCTGCTGGAAGTATTTGGCAAACTGCTGTGAAGTTACAAAATAACCACCCAAGTTTAAACCCGTATTTTCTACAAAATCATCATATTCCACTTCAAAAAAATGTTTGCCATAATTTTTATTTCTTGGATAAGCATTGTTTACCAGGGCATCAATCTTATGATATTTTTCATCTAAGTAACTAATACAATAATGTAATGATTTTTTTGATGTAATATCTAGTTCAACAAAGTCTATATTTTTTGTATTAAATTCTTTTGATAGTTTTTCTTTTGCTTGGTTTCCACTCACCTTACAAATATCTGCAATTACTGCAATGCCACCATTCTCAACAATTGCTTTTACAAATTCTTGCCCTATTAATCCTGCTCCACCAGTTATAACTACAACATTATCCGTTAGCATTATTGTCATCCATTATAAATTCTACAATTTTATAATCCAACTCAGTATCAATATCAATAGACCTTTCTTCTGGCATAATATAAAGACCCGTTTTTTCTAGAAAAATAGTATTGTTATTTAATAGTGTCTCTCGCTTCCAAATATAAATAGAGGCATTCATGTCATAACTTTGTGGTGCATCTTGCCTTCTAACGATTGCGTTATCCAGTGTTTTAGAAAGCATTACTCTATTATCAGAGTCAACTTCAATAAGATTAAAATACGGACTTCTTCTACTTGGCATCGCCGTAATTAAATTATCATTTTCATTATTTACACATTGTTTAAAGGCATTAATAATGTCATCAATATTCCGCAAAGGTGCAGTTACATCTAAATCTATTAAATAATCATACTCTTCAGCATAATAATCTTCACTACGCTGAAATGCATCACGAACTACAGATAGTTTCCCCGCGGTATCACTGGACATCTCAGCTGATCTTTTAAAAAACACCTCAGCCCCATATTCTTTTGCTACCTTAACTATTTCATCTGAATCACTACTTATTACAATGTGTTCAAATAATTTACTCGCTATTGCTTGTTCTATTGTATGAGCAATCAGAGGCTTACCCTGTAACAGCTTAAGGTTTTTATTTTTAACTCCCTTAGAGCCGCCTCGCGCACAAATCGTACAAAGCACTTTATAATTATGCATTTATATTTCCTTACACTCTATTCCGTCAATAATATCCACTATATTTCGTCCTTCAGCATAACTACACACACTCTCAGATTTATTATTGATAATTGCTTCATGCATTTTTGTATATGAATAATTGCTATCTTCCTTCTCAATATTCAAAACTTTCTCATTAGAATTTTTATCATTAATAATAATCTTGCTATTAACTATATCGGCCATAATAGTAATATCTTTAGTATGTATCACTAAATTACGCAGCGGTATTTTACTTATATAATCCACCGTAACATTAACAATGACCTTACTTTCAGTCACTCCTATTGCCGTAAAAATATCATCAGAACTAATTTCTAAATCACTGATTCTGGTATTTATTGAATTAATTTTATTGATATCGCCAAAAAGCCATATTAAATAATCTAGCTCATGGCTAAGATCTCTTAATACCCCTCCTCCTTTTTCAATATCCGCACTGTATGACTTTCTATAATCCTGACCTAACCGCCACGATGGTAAATATTGCCCACTGATAACATTGACATAATAAACAGACTCTTTTTCGATTATTTTTTTTATGCTCTCTAAAACGGGATGGAAACGGAGATTGTAGGCAACAAACACATAATTAGCAGATTCAATGTTTTTATAATTTTTATCAAATAGTGGTTTTTCTACCAGAATTTTTTTCCCATGAACAATAGAAGATATATACTCTAACTGTTGATAATGCTTAAATGTTTCAGTAGCAATTATGAAATAATCATAACGCATCAAATCTTTCACAAGACTCAGTTCTTTATAAACAAAACCTGATTTATTATGAATATCCTGTTTTGTGACAACATCAACCCTTAAAATAATATCTAGTCCATTTAATATTTCAAAATGACGCTTACCAATTGACCCAAAGCCAATAATGAGTACTTTCACTTGAATAACTCATGATATTCATTATTAGCTCTCTCATAATCACTGATTCTTCCAATATCTAACCAATACTCTCTAATCGGGAAGGATACGGTTTTTATGTTATCCGCTATCAGTTTTTCAAACAATGTTGGCATATCAAAAAAAGTATCATTCGGAATTTTTTGCAATACCTCACTATTTAACATATACATTCCAGCACTTACAAAAAACTTGTGCACCGGTTTTTCTTCAATACTAATAATAACCTCGTTATTTACATTAACTACTCCATAAGGCACTTGAAAGTCATATTCCCGAACCCCCATTGTGGCCGTCGCCTTATTTTCCTTATGATATTTGTGCATCTCTTCAAAATTCACATTAGTTAACAAGTCACCATTCATAACAAAAAAAGCTTCAGTTAACTCCTCTCTCATTAAACTCAATGCACCTGCTGTTCCCATACGTTTGTTTTCATGAATGTACTGTATATTGACACCAAATTCCACACCGTTTCCAAAATGGTTTTCAATCATTTCCGATTTATAATTAACACTAAGTATGATATTTTTAAAGCCGTGTTTGGAAAAGTTAGAAATAATGGTTTCAAGTATTGGTTTATTTCCTACATTGAGTAATGATTTAGGTTTATTATCCGTTAAAGGACTTAGCCTTGACCCCATACCACCAACCATTAATACAACTTTATTAGAGTATTGTTCTGACTTTAATAAACCATCAACCTCATCAAGACGAACTAATACGCCATCCAAATCAATGATAGGAATTTTATAGAGTTTTTTTTCAACGGCTACTTTTAAAATTGCTTCTTTAGAATCATTAACCGTGCAAACAGAGGGTGTTTTATTAATAATTGACTCGATTGAATCATCAAGCTCTAAACCCCGCAAAAGTCCACGTCGAATATCACCATCAGTTACAGTGCCTATTAATTTATTTTTTTCATCCAGCACCAACGCTATTTGTATTGCACCAGAATTTATAACGCTTAATGCTTCTTTAACTGATGAACTTATTTTGAGTTTTATTTTTTCAAAGTTTTTCATAGAATTTCTTTCAATAGCATAAAGCTTTCCGCATATTCACAGCCAGCTGTTGCACCCCTTAATGTAGCCAATGCTTTTAAATTTCTTTCACTACGGGGAAAAGGGTGTTGTCCTAACTCACTTGAATAAACTCGCATTATCTGTAATTTGGTATCCATAAAACCCGTAATATCCACAAAAACATTAGGAACAAAGTTATCGCCTTGAGTACTGAGAGAAAACTCTGTTTCACTTAAGGCTTCAATCATATAAATCTTTTTTATAAAAGGGTATCTAAATGATTTAGTACAACTATAGGCTGCGTTAAAAATAGTTCGATGATCACTATGAATATCACCTTTAAAAGGTAAATAAACAATATTTGGTTTGACCTCATTAATAACTCGAGATATTTTCTCTATCAACTCACTCATACTATATTCGTCAACTCGCATAGTTGATAAATTTAATTGACTGATTGAATCAAATTTATAAAGACTCGCAACCAGATTTATTTCTTGACTCCTTGCGTTAATTTTTTCTTGCTCAAAACCTTCTGATTGTTTTAAATCTGTTGCAATCAGCCAATGAATTTCATCTCCATTCTGTTTATGCCTTAACAAGGCACCTCCACAGCCCAAGGTTTCGTCATCAGGATGTACAGCAATAGCAAGCACCTTACTCAATAGACACCTCCAAAGGATCTTCTTTTTTCATGAGCATTTCTTTAAAATTTATAGTTTTAATTATTTCGAATGCTTTGTAAGCACTCGCCCCATCTCCATAGGGGTTTTTCATATCTTTTATCGATTTTTGATATTTTTTATCTAAAACTTTTACAATGCCTTCTTCTATCTCGGCTAATGATGAACCAATAAAACAAACATTTTTTTCGGCATATCTTCCCGTTTGTCTAGTTCCAATATTTAAAGCTGGTACTGGAATACTAGCAGCTTCACACACTCCAGAAGAAGAGTTACCTAAAATAAGTTGACTATTTTTGTATATTGATAAAAAAACATTTCTCTCTAAATTTTTAAAAAAAACAAAACCAACCTCTTTTGAGTATTCTTCAATAACTTTCCGTATCTCATAATTCCCAGGGTCAATATTGGGATAACTAATAAACGTATTTATTTTTTTTTCTAGCAATACTTTTAAAATATTTTCAAAAATAACATTAGGCTTTTCCTTATCTTGCGATGTTGGGTGAAATATCAATAAAGCAAAGCTATCAAACCCTTTTGTTATTTTAAAATGACGTTTAATTTCTTCTATATTTTTAGGAATGAAATTTACAAACTTATCTAAAGAAATATTTCCTGTTACAAAAATGCGCTTTTCCGACTCACCCATTGCAATAAGTCTGTCCTTATGTTGCTGAAGTACGACAAAATGAGCCGTTGATAATTTACTTGCAGCATGTCTAATTGGATTATCAATATGTCCATCGCTAACATGATCTCCAGCAAAAAAATGTATCGTTGGTATTTCTAAATACCCACCCACCATTGCACCTAACATCACATCTTCCCGGTCTCCCGCATAAAGTATTAAGTCAGGATTAAAAGAGGAAATAATATCCACACTATTTTGTAACAAAATACTAAAACTTTTTATACGTGCTAACTTTGAATTACTATCTAGTAGAGATTCAACTTTAAGCAAAATATCATATCCATCATCTTCAATTTGTTTGACCGTATAGCCAAATGATTCAGAAAGATGCGCCCCTCCTACTAACAATTTAAGCTCTATCTCTTGATCATCATCTAAAAGCTGATACAAAGAACTCATCAAATCATAATCAGAACGAATCATTGTTAAAGCAAGTATCTTTTTCATTAAAATATATCTGACATCAATAAATTTAATTTTATATTTTTATAATCTATTTTTTTATTAATTGGATAATAGACGCCTCTATATTCGCCTAAAACAACGGCACTACTTTGTTTCTTTAAGAAAGACGCTAAGGTAATTATATTCTGTGGAATAGCTTCATTTAAAATTTCTATCGCTAAGCCTTCAAGTTCATTTACTTTATAAATAGCTAAAACATCTAAAAAGGTTTCAAATTTTTTAGCAAAAACAACATGTTCTTTATACGCATAAAATAAATAATCTTTATGCTCAAACCTCCATCTAAAAAAACCCTCATCGACCAGTAAAGAATTTTCGATATTATTAAAGTCTAAAGCAGAAATCGTTGTTTTTACTAAATTTGTACTATAAAGATCTCTAAATGCCCCAAACAGTTTAACGACAGGATAGGCGAGTGCGTTAGGAAATGCCAAGATGAAGTCTTTTTCATTTTCAACCGCATACTCTCTTTGTTTCTTTAAAATATTGGCATAAACGCCTTTACTTCTATATTTCTTTTCTATTGCTGAAGTTGTCCATAAATAATATGAGCCATTCATAGACGTTTTTTGAGGGATCATCAGCGAAGAGCCTACTATTTTGTTCTCATTCAATGCTATAAATAAAGCTGAATTTTCATAAGGAGATCGCACGAATTGATGCTCCCAATCACACTGACTGAGGTCTCGACCATAAACAGCTTTAAAAAAATCTTGAAACTGCTGTTGTATATCAGATTTTAAGGCACTATCTGTAATAACTTTATACTCTATCATCTATGCTGTACTACCGGCATCTACAGTAATTGTTGCTCCTGTAATATTCTTAGCATCAGCACTCAATAGGTAATAAACAGCTGCAGCAACATCTTCCACAGTAACCAAATGACCAAGAGGACTTCGTCGTTTAATGCTTTCTAGCGCCTTTCCGTCCAATTCATTTGTCATGGCAGTCTTCATATACCCTGGTGCTACTGTATTAACCGTTATTTTAGCCTTTCCTAGTTCTCTTGAAAGTGACTTTGTAAAACCAGACATTGCAGATTTCGTAGCGCCATACACTGACAGACCACTAAATCCAGTTGTTGCAATTATGGAACTAATATTAATAATCCGTCCTTGAAATTGCATCAACATAGAGCGGCTTACATACTTAGTTAATACAATAGGTGCTTCAACATTTACCTTTATCAGCTCATTAATCTGTCTTTCATGCATGGTTCCTAAAATAGCCCCATACCCAAGTGCTGCATTATTAACTAATCCATAAATCACGCCATATTTTTTGGATATTTTTCTCACCAAATCCTGAATACCTTCAGTATTAGAAAAATCATACTTTTCATAATAAAGTACATCACTGTAATTATTTTGAAGGCAATCAAACTCATCTGTTCTACTTCGACTAATACCGATTACTCTATAGTTTTCTTCTAAAAGTCGTTGACATATTGCCAGACCAAGCCCTTTAGATGATCCTGTTACTATAACTAGCTTCACTTTACCCCTCTTTTTAGCTTTCCAGTTTCTGACATGGGTATTTCATCTACACATTTGATTATCGCAGGTACTTTAAAGCTCTCTAAATTTTCTCTACAAATTTTCAAAATTTGACTTTTTACTTGTTTTTCATTGGAATGTTCTTTAGTTAAAATAACATCGGCACATACCAGTGAGCCCATCATTGGGTTTTGAATTGCATAAACATGTGCTGCATTCAAAAACCCCGTATCTAAGAGTATTAGTTCTACTTCTTCTGGTTGTACTTTATTACCACCTACATTTATTGCACCAGAATTCCTTCCTAAAAAGTACACTCTATTATTTTCAACTCGAACTAAGTCACCCGTATTAATATAACCTTCTGCATCATATATTCCATCACCTGAAAAATATTTTTTACTCGTATTTTTAGGTGCTATACAAAGCACCCCATGACTATTAATTTTCATTTTAATAGTATCCTCAGTTTCATTTAGGTATGTAGCAGGAAACCCTGCTAACCCATCTTTTACTGAAAAAACAACACCCACTTCAGTTGAAGCATAAATATGTGTTATTTTAGCTTGCCCAAATTTGCCTTTAAGTGCTTGTAATATATTGTTATCCGCAATCTCTCCACCAAGAGTAACTCTTTCAAGCACCAAGTTTTCACTCTCTTTGGTCATCAAAACTTTCCGCCAAAAAGACGGTGTTGCAGAGAGAGCATTACAGCCATTATTAGCAAAGAGATTAAGCATTTCAGACATACTATACTGTGTTTCTGCAATAATTAATGTCGACCCACCCAGAAGAGATTGCAGCAGTACTTGAATACCAGAAAATCTATAAATATCAAATACCAAACCCCATCTATACTTCTCTCCTCGCTCAACATCTAGCTTACCTGTTCTTGTTAAACTCTGAAATGTATGAGGAACCAGTTTAGGTATATTAGTTGTCCCCGATGTAGGTATAACCCATTCAGTAACATTCTCTTTAAGCGAGTTATTATCTGTCAGCACAAATGGCAAGTTTAAAGCACAGCAGCTCAATCTATTGCTTTCTAAAGAAACTTCAAAATCAATTTCGGCATCATTAAAATACTTTTCGCTTATAGACGAATCAATATCTGCAGGTAAAAAAAGAATTCTTTTTACCTGCCCGTCCAACATAGAAAGTATAAGATAGAATTCAAGTTTATCTCTTCCTCTAATCACAACAGATGAGCCTCTAATAGCATTGATAGTATCAATATTATCTTTTTGTAATAGAGCTAACTTTCCATAACTGTACTCATCTGTTTTATTGACAACGGCTATTCTTGATGCTGGGACAGCCCGAATACTATCTTGAATATTTTTCATGTTATTTATTAGGGTTCACCTTTTCGTAAATGTCCACAAACTCTTTAAATGTAGAAGGATAAAAAGGTTCATCCATTATGGTAAATGGATCAAACTCTAGTCTTTCATCCAATCTTGCAACTAAAATTGCGAAGCCTAATGAGTCCAAACCACTTTCTAAAAGCACAACCTCATCAACTAATTCTAAAACCTGTAATTCATTTCCTGTTTGCTCTAATACCTCTAAATATAACTCTTTTATTATTTCTCTAATCAACAGATTGCCCCTTTCTGACTTAAATTTAATTTCAATAATATTTTTGCTGATTTTAAACTAATGAGCATAAAATCTTTAAAATTGCTGCATTTTTCTCAAATCAAATCATCTTCAGAATACTCTTTTTGTGCGACTTGCCCAATAACCTCTGCCCATCGCATTGGACTTATACCTGTTCCAGGTCGTTTAATGGTCAAGTTTTCTTCAGTCAATTTAGCACCTTTTTTTATATTCACTTTAGCAATTATTGATTTTCTAGCAACACCCAAATTAGGCTGTTCACTTTTGCTAGACTGCTTAACCGAGGAGCCGAGAGCGAGCTCTATATTACGAATAGATTCAACCATTTTAATAAGCTCCCCAGGCTCTAAAGATGCTTGGTGATCAGGACCTTGCATCGTTTTATCTAAGGTAAAGTGTTTTTCTATCACACTTGCTCCTAATGCAACAGCCGCTATATCTACTTCGATTCCTAAGGTATGATCTGAATAGCCATACACAACATCAAAGGCATTACCTATAGTTTGCATCGCTTTTAAATTAACGTCTTCCATTGGCGTTGGGTACATGGTGTTTGCATGTAGCACCGTGATATTTTTGCGCAGGGTTCCTGACTTAATAAGTAAATTTAAGGCATCCTCAATCTCACCTAAATCTGCCATGCCCGTTGAAAGAATGACTTGCTTATTCAACGATCCAATATGTTTTAAATAAGGTAGGTTAGTAATTTCTCCACTGGGTATTTTGAAAATTTCCAACCCAAGTTTATTTAATAATTCGATGCTGTCATGATCAAAAGGAGTCGATAAAAATAAAATTCGTTTTTCTGCACAATAAGTCATTAGCTCCCGATGCGTGTCAATATCCAGCTCTAATTTTTTTATCATCTCAAATTGAGACTCGTTACTGTCAGTTGTTTGTTTTTGGTAAGCCGCTTTTTGTGCATTCTTTATCACCAAATTTTCAGCTTTAAAAGTCTGAAATTTCACTGCATCTGCTCCGGCACCTGCAGCAACATCAATCAACTTCTTTGCAAGATCAATACTGCCGTTATGATTAACACCTGCTTCTGCAATGATAAAAACTTTAGTGAATTTCAAATTGGTCTCCTACTTTAAATATTCCTTCAAATTCAAAATCAACAATCTTTACAAAACTATCATTTGTCTTTACAAAAAAACCTGTTTTATCTTTTTGTAAAACCACCCCTGTTTTACATTTGAATGTAGGTGCCTCACTAATATATTTAACTTTAGCTATCTTCATTTCAAATCCATTTAAAAAGCTTCTAGCCATAGGCCCGGGACTACAAATGGCTCTTACAAAGTTAAATACCTCTCTGCTACTTTGATCCCAATTAAGAACCTCATCTCCAACTTTTCTTTGTGAACAATAAAATCCAATGGGATGAAAATCTGTCTGTTTCTTAGCAGAAGGCATACCTCTTTTAAACAACAGAATACTGTCATATAAAACATTGGCACATTCTGAGTAAGATATATTTAATAAAGTGGAATAATCATCATCATCTGAAATGGGATAACCTCTTTGTAAAATAATATTTCCAGTATCTATACCTTCATCCATATAATGAACTGTTATACCAAATTCTTTTTCATCATTAATTAATGCCCAATTTAAAATATTTCTTCCTCGATAAAATGGCAACATTCCTGCATGACAATTTATAGTTTTAAATTTAGGTAAATTAATAATTTCTTTTTTAAAAATCTGGTTAAATGACATAGATACAAATAAATCAACATCATACTTCAACATTTTAACAATGAATTCTTTTGAATTTATATTCTTATATTTTAGGCAGTCAATACTATATTTTTCACAATACTCTTTTAATATATTATCTTGAGTATCATACCTAACACATATAAATTTTATTTTTATATCGTTATCTTTTATCAGTTTTTTAAAAGCTTCATGACTCCATGGACCATCTGCAAAATAGCCAATATTTAATTTCATTAGACTCTAACTCCACTAGGAATATTCACAACCCGCTCTTCCAACCAACTCGAATTAGTCAAGTCTTCAGCTTGGCAACGCTTAAACATTTCTAATTTAGTCATTAACTGCCAAATAGGCCGAGTCATGACCCCCGCATCATTTGTAACTTTCAAAAACTCATCCCTTGTTGCCTTATCCTTTAAAACAACCGCGTTTAACCAATAATTCACTTTCGAACCCGGCATTTCCTTAACGAATTTTATAGACCTATCTGCAAAGAAGTTTTCATATTGAACGGCAAGTTTTCTTTTATTATTTAAAATAAACTCTATCGATTCCATTTGCGCACAACCTATTGCCGCGTTGATATTTGGTAAACGATAATTATATCCAACTTCATCATGCACGAACTCATAAGGGTGTGGTACTTTTGCAGTAGTAGTTATATGTTTAGCTCTTTTAGCCAAGGATTCATCATTGGTAATAATCATTCCTCCTCCACCTGTTGTGATAGTTTTATTACCATTAAAACTAAACACACTCACTTCTCCAAATGTTCCTGTATGTTGCCCATTATAATAACTACCAAAACTTTCAGCTGCATCCTCTACCAAGGAGATATTATATTGTTTACATAACACTGCAATTTCTTCTATTCGACAAGGATGCCCAAACGTATGCATAGGTACAACGGCTACAATCCTTTTACCTGTGGTTTTATTAAAACAGCCACCCGCTTTCTGACTAGTTTGTTCTTTAAGAAAGCTTGCTAAACTGGTAGGACTTAGCCCCATTGTATCTTTATCTACATCAACAAAAACAGGCTTTGCCCCACAATAAGTAATCGCATTACACGTTGCTACAAAGGTGAGTGATTGTGTAATTACCTCACTTTGCTCATCTACGCCAACTAATTTTAAAGCAATCTCCAATGCTGCCGTACCATTAACAATCGCTACAGCATATTTTGCCCCTGTATAACTGGCAACCATACTTTCAAACTGATCAACGAATTTTCCGACTGAAGATACAAATGTAGTATCTATACATTCATTAAGATACTTTTTTTCATTTCCTAAAAAAACAGGTTCATGTAAGGGCAAAAAATCTTTTGTGTTAAACGCTTGCTGAATATACTGAACTGTTTCTTCAAACATAACTACATTTTTCCATCTAAGTATTTACCCGTTTCTTTATGTCCAAAGTCAGGGATCATTTTAAAAAACAATTTAACAATTTGTTTTTTTGACCATTCTTTTTGTTGTTTAAATTGATTTATGATGTCTTCAAACTCATTTAATAATTCATCATTAAAATTGGCTTCATTTTTGATAACGCCAATATTATCAAATGTCTTTAAATCCAGCATTTCACACTCGGTATAAAACTCTTCAAAATCTTTTTCACCCGTTGTGTCACTCACTGTAAATAGACAAGGCCACTTGCCTTGTTCGGGCAGAGTTTGAGCCAACTGTCTTGCTTCGTCTTCATCTTTACATAGATAAGGCTCAAACCCTTTCATTTTAAGATATTTAATTGCAATATCTGCAAATGAAATCAAGTCTAAATCCTCTCTTAATTTAGGAAAAAATATATCTCTATTCTCACCAAAGATACAGCTCATTAAGCATAACTCTCCACTTTCTTTAGCCGTAACAAAATAACGTTTAATATCTTTAGGAGCCACAATCGCTTGTCTTTTTTCTATTCGTTGATTAAAACTATGGAGTAACGAACCATCACTAAAAGCAACATTAGCAAATCGTGCCGTTGAAATATCTATATTTAAAGACTCACGCATTAAGAACATTTCCATAATACGTTTACTTGCCCCCATCATATTAACGGGATTTGCAGCTTTATCAGTAGAAACACAAAAATATTTTTTCACCTTATTCTCTTGAGCCTGTTTAAGCGTTTTTTTAGTGTTAAAAATATTAACATCAATCATACGCATTAGAGTGAAAGGATCTTTTTCGCTACGTACATGCTTAAGTGCAGAAAGATTTAACACATAGTCATACTTACCATCCGCTTTAATAAAGGCATCATATTCTATTGAGTCAACATCTAATGCAAATGTCTGAAATTCTCCTTTGATATACCCCAGCGAACTTCTTATATCTCGGACCAACTCCACCATGTTGTTTTCACTGATATCAACAATATGAAGTTTTTTTGGGTTCCTTAAAAAAATCTCCTTTGTAACCGCTTGCCCAATTGTTCCTGCACCACCTAATACTAAATAAGTAGACGTCGAAATGATTGCAGATAATTCGGTTTCATACTCACTAATATCATATGAGAAAATCCCTTTATTTCTTCCAATTAAATTTAATGTACTATTCATTATATTCCCAATTAATAAGCTCTATAAACTTATTATATTTGACCAAATTTAAAATAAATTAAAAACCTATATTTTACTAACTAACCATTAATTTTGTTATTCATGACACTCTAATATGCCGCTAATGCTTTCAAAAATAATTTCAGAGCTTCGTCCCAAAGATACTTCATCAAACAATATACGCCTAAGCTCTTTTCTTTTTCTCTCATATTTATCATCATTTAAGGACAATAAAATATTATCTTTTAGATCCTTGTAGCCACTCAATATTATTCCAGGTGTAAACTCCTCCACATCCAACATAAACTCACCTTGTTTGGCAATATATTCATCTTTGTCGTACATGAAAAATATAATGGGTTTATTTACCAAAAGATAGTCAAAATAGATTGATGAATAATCAGTTATGAGCAAATCTGAAAATGATAAAATTGAATATATATCATCGGTGCTTGGGTAAAATAAAACATTATCCTTATAATTTTTTGAGTAAACATACCCCCCCTGCTCCAGCGTATCAAAAAATGTATTGCATCGTATAAATGGATGCATTTTTATTAAAATAAAAATATCATTTCTTTTTGCAAAAATATTTAGGTCTTCTAGGTTTATTGGGTTATTTTTAAAACTACCTTCCCGCCAAGTTGGCATATAAACTATTAATTTACACGTATTTTTTCTTAAAAAAACATAAATATCTTCATTAACTAATGACAAGCTCATTTCATCTACATTATGACTCATAAGAACATCATTTCTTGGATAGCCTGCGTTAATAATATTTTTATAGCTAAAGGCCTTAGAAAAAGAATACTCTGTTACAAGTTTAGAGGTGGACACCATTAAATCATAATTTATAGCTTTATAATCAGCCATATGGCCAATTTTCTTAATGGGAATACCATGCCAGATTTGAACAGTTTTAGAATTTATCAAAGAATAAACCAATGATTTTTCAAATAAAGAATGATCAGTTATCTTTGTTTTTGCTTTTAAACTATGATAAATAAACTTTAAAGATGGGTATTCGACAACATCAAAGCCTTTTTTATTGAGCAAACTTAGTTGTTGTTTATTATTTGTAGCAATAACAACACTTTTGTTTTTCTGCTTTCTTATATATAAATAAATATCTTTAATATTTATATCAACAAAATCAGGCGATAATAATAAAAAGTGGTTTTCATCTTCAAACCAATGCTTATACCTACTTTGTAACAACTTTTGTACACTAGGAAAAATACTTTCAAAAAAATTTCCTATTCTTAACGAAAGTATTGTTTTAAATTTAAAATAATAATCAAAGCTTACCAGTTTAATATTATTTCTAGAAACCCCATAACCAAGAAGGCTGTTATATATTACTGCTGCATGATTAGGTGATATTATAAGAATATTATCAAAATTAAGTTTATTAACTTCTTTTGTAGGAAAAATATTTTCTGCTTTAGCATCTCTGTCTAAAAAACCAATAATAGTGACATCAAAGTTTTCCTCTAAATGCTTTTTAAGTGACTCAGCTATTGATGAAAAAGGTGCAATCAAAATAGAAGAGCCCTTTTTAATTGCAATATTATTGTTGAAATACATAATGATTCCCTACAGTCACACTTAATTTAACCAATATTTTCTTGCAAACAACAACAATATAATCCGTTGCTAGACCTTTTTTAGTTTCCTTCACTAAAACAAGTAATACACCTCTAAAGTTATTATAAAAATTAACATTTCATTTATTTATCCCAAACACCGTAGTATTTTTTAACAAGCCCAAATTCCATTCTTTAACTGGCGTACGCCAATCGCCATAATGACGCTCTAAATATAATTCGACTTGTCCAGGTATACTTATTTTCTGTCCTTTAAACTCGTGCCATTCAAGATTTTCAATATGTTCCACTGGCATACGAAACCCACGCGAAGCAATAACATAATCCATTACTTCAGCGGATTTATATTTGATAAACACATCTAATAATGGTTTTTTCTCATTAGGATTAATTGGTACTAATTTAAATGAACGTAAATCCCCGACTTTAACTGCGCCAAAGTTTTGGGTTGAATATAATTTGTGCAATTGATAATCGACTCCAGTTAACGCATTAAGCTCAGGTAAAGTAGCTGAAATTATTTGATAACAGGCTTCATGATCTGTTGCTGCTATGGCTATATCTAAATCATCATCCCAGGGAATTAATTGCTGATCACGAATAATACCCAGTAGTGTCCCAGCATCAACATAATAAAGTATATTTTCTTGTCGTAGCACATTACAAATCAAGAGTAATATTGATTCTGCCAGCGCGGTTGTTTTTGTATCTTGCCCCAGACTTATATGCTTTATGGCAGAGGCTGACAACAGTTTTATTTTATTAACATCAATCGCAAAGTCTTTAATTAACTGTTGTTCAATTTGTTCTAAATATTCACTGGCAATATAAATTTCATCAAAATCATAGCTCGGCAGTTCAGTCGTATGAAGAATAGGTATGCCATCAATTGACATCCCTGACTTAGTTTCATCATTATCAAAAAAAGCCATTACTTGCTGGCCACTTGAAGCCAAATATTTTAATGCAGCCTCACCGGCTTGACCGGCACCAAATATAACGACTTTTAGAGTATTATTTAAAATTGCCATTTTATTGACTCAAACTCATTACCAGCACCTGTTCCATTTTTCCTGTTTTTTCTCGTTGTTCAAAACCGATTGTTTCAAACCCAAACCGCTGATGCATTTTAATAACAGGCTTATTAAATGCAAAGACTTTTGCGATCAGTGTTTTTGCATTTAAGGTCATAAAACTATAATCAATTGCCTTTTCTTCTAAAGTTTCCCATATATTTATCTGCTGTTTTTTTGATGCTATGTCGTTAGCTAAATAAAAACCCCAGCTCATTTCATCTTGGTCTATATCTGTAAAATAAACCACACCAACTTCTTGTTCTTGAAAAAAGTAAATAAGCCACTGTTGAGTTTTATCATTTTTAACTCTCTGCCACCACGAGACATGTTCTTGCTCTGAAATAACATGCCCAGTAAACATTGCTCGCCTGACTTTTTCTTCATTTCGCCAGTTTCTTATGAGTGGTAAATCTTTTTCACAAAGTTGCTTAAACATAATGAATTTATTATCCAGTACCTGAGTTTATTTGACATCTTCTTGGTGATTAATAATATTACCGTTCAGCTTTGCTTTTCCTTTCGAATCTAAATCTTTTCGGGTATAAATAGGGGATAACTCACCATTAATTGATTCATTCACCCGATCAATACCTGTTTGCTTCTGGTTCTCATTTGATTTGGCAAGCAAATAACGTAATGATAATCTCATTTTTTCTTCTTTATTATTAACAGGTTGAGTTCCATGCAAGGTACAGTTATGCCACATTCCAACAAAACCAGCCTCCCCCATCAGTACTAATTCATCACACATCATCTCTTTGCCATTATCATCCTGATATTTCCATCTTTGTGCATCTTGCTGAGCTAACTGATGTGGAAACAATGTAGCCCCTAGCTTATGACTGCCTGGCAATAAATGTAAGGGTGAATCATGCTCTGTCACCTCATGTAAATACACATATACTGTAATAAAGCTTGCCGGATCTAAATCTGTACTGCCTTTTGGCCAATCGATAATATCTTGATGATAATCTATACCCCTAAAATAAGTGATATCTCTATATTCCGGCTTAATATATGGGCCTAAATTAGCTACATTTACATTGGCAACTCTTTTTTCTACCCACTCAGGTAACCAGCTAAAAGGCACCCCACAGATAGCTTTTTTAATAACCACCTCATAATCCTCACCCAAAATTAATTTTATCGTTTCTTGCAATTGTTCATGTTTTTCAACAAATGCCAATTCCGTTTCAAACGAATTTAAAAAATTTCTTTGCTTTGTCGGATTGCTATTAAAGTGTGTCTCTTGCTTAAGGTATTCTTTTTCTGTTAAAAACAAGTCAGGGCCAAAAGGCCTTTTTCTCAACATCTGCTTATACAAATTTATTGCTTGCTTTTCATCACATAACTTTCCAAATAGATGAGCGCCATGCTCTAATAAATTAGCAACAATTCTCTCTTTATCACATTGTTCCATATTCTATGACACCAATCCTATTTGCCTTTCTAGCATAAAGGCTTCGGCATAAAAAACACCCACACACGCTCCCCTCCAGGTTCGCAATGCTTGAATGGCTTGTATTGAACGACTGTGTGGAAAATCACGCAACTCAGCTTCATAGCAACTTAGTGCCAGCTCAAATTCCTTTTGTATAGATGAAACATCAACAAATACATTAGGTGAAAAAGGGGGGGTATTATGAGCCGCCCACTCACTACTACTAGGAATTTCGAAACTATAAATTCTTTTCACACTTTGATTAGGTTGAGGCCTACAAGCCGTTAACACAGCTTGTAATGTTATTCGATGATCGATATTTAAGTCATTACAAAAATGAGTATAAATAGTTTGTGGCTGAATTTTACTTATTTCTTTTTCCAACTCTTTCACTATACTCAATAAAGAAATTTGGTCCATTGCATTATCAGGAAATTTTAAAAAATTCACTGAATTTAAACCTAAAATTTTAGCCGCATTTAAAGCACATTGCTGCCTATTGATTGCTTTATATGCATCCACTCCAGTTCTTGCAGCTTCACCATCTGTCATAAAAAGCACATCAACCTGATCGCCTTGTTGTACATGCATTCTTAAAGTTCCACCACAACCGAGTACCTCATCATCAGGGTGAGCAGCTACAACCAAAATTTTATTCATTTCTTTATTCACGAATTATTTCCACCTGAGCACAAATGCGACCTCTCTCATTAACTTCTGCCTGAGAAAGCTGATATTTCAATCCATTTTGTTTAATAAAAGCTCTAGGGTATGAGTCTGCATCTAACATCCTAATAAAATTATATAGTTGATTATCACTTAAACCACTTGGAACTTCACTTTGTTCCGGCATTCGGCGCTGAAAATAAACCACGTCACCGGCTTGTTCATGAGCCTTGACCTCATAATTGACTAGTTGTTCAATTAACTCATAAACCAGTTTTGCTGCCCGTTCAAAAATTTGTTGAGCACTGCCCTCTATAGATAACGACACTTTGTTATATATCGGTCCAGCATCTATTTCCTTTGTCATTCTTAGAGCTGTTAATTTCGTATTTTCAATTCCTAATATGATCAAATTTTGCAAAGGGCTCCCGCCTCTTCCAAAAGGTAAGTCTGTCATGTGAAAGCAAACGCACTCAAACTCATTAATAATCACCTCTGAAACTTTCCACGACCAATGAGGGAAAAAGATATACCTTGGCCTAACTGCCCTTAAAAATTCAAGCGTTAATTTTTCTGGATCAGTTAATAAGAACCACTGTCCTGGCAATTTCTTTTTTTGCTGCTGGAACTCCTTTATATTCCATGATTTTATCGTTGCCACAACATAATTCATAACGCGCCTTTATTAAAAGTGCTTCCAACTCAAAGCAGTTCCTACCGCCGAATCCATTAAAAGTCGCCTACCTAAAACCTGCTGTAAATATTTTGGTGCCAAACCTAATCCAGGGCGAATAGAGCGTAGATTTTCCTTCGTAAAAATATCCCCCGCTTTCATATCTTCACATATATATAAAGAGCGCCTATGTTTTTGTGCCGCCAACTCTTTTTCGGTAGCTCCATAATGAATATGTCCTAAAGAAAGCCAAGCATTTTTACTTTCTTCTACTAGTTGTGCCATCTCTTGAGGCTGTAAAGAAAACTCAGCATCAACCCCTCCTTCATTACGATCCATAACAAAATGTTTTTCTATAACTGTAGCTCCCATAGCCACACTAGTAATGGCGACTCCTATCCCTAAAGTATGATCTGACAAGCCTACTTGACAAGAAAATAGGTCACGTAAGTGAGGAATGGTGCAGAGGTTTGCATCTACTGGCCTTGCAGGGTAATCGCTGGTGCATTTCAATAAAATTAGATCTTTACACCCTGCTTCGCGTAATACTACAACCGATTCAGCCAACTCCACCGGAGTCGCCATTCCAGTCGACATAATTACCGGCTTTCCTGTCTGCGCTACTTTTCGTAACAAAGCATGATCAATGTTTTCAAATGAAGCAATTTTGTAACAAGGTACATTAAGCTGTTCTAAAAAATCAACTGCAGTTTCATCAAATGGGCTACTGAAAGCAATTAAGCCAAGTTTTTTTGCATATTCAAAAATTTCTTTATGCCATTCCCACGGCGTCATCGCTTGCTCATAAAGATGATACAACGAGTTACCATGCCATAAACTTTCTGGATCGGAAAGATAAAACTCATTACTCTGAAGGTTCAGTGTCATCGTATCAGCAGTATAAGTCTGTAATTTAATGGCGTGAACACCACTTTTGGCAGCTGCATCTACCATTGCTAAAGCTTTGTCGATTGATTGCTGATGATTCCCCGATAATTCTGCAATAATAAAAGGAGGGTTATCTTTACCTATGCTTCTATCTGATATTTTAATTACTGACATTATTTTCCTGCATTAATATCCAACAAATATGGCACTGATTTTTTCATCTCTTGTTTTTCAAAGGTCCTAGCAATAATTTATAAATAGTTAGCTATAAAACATTTTTGTTAATACCGTTAATACTTTAGTGGTGCCTGACTCAGTTTCTGACATAACACCTTTAATCTGTTCCCGCATTTTCAGTAATTTTTTATCTGATACTAAATATAAACTTAATTTCTGTTGAATTCTTTCTACGGTCATATCGTGAGCTCGTCCGATCCACTCGCACATACCAAGTTCATGCAAATAAGCGGTACTATCTAGCTGGTTTTCCGCTAGGGTTACACATAAAGAAGGAAGCCCCGTAGCGCAACGCTCCCAATGTGTAGCGCCTCCAGCCCCTAACATAAAATCAGCATCTAACATTAATTGCGCCATATTCTGCGTCTGTATATGCACTTTAAAATTAGGCCTACATTTACAATACTGAATAATCCAATCTTTATCCTTATGCGTATTATTAATAACAATATCGGTATAAAACTTAACTTCTTTAATATTATTAATGGCTTTAAGTGCTTTTACAGTTAACCCTTGTTGATCGGCAGCTCCAAAAAATACCAAAACTCGCCGTTGATCGCTCTGCCTTTTTAAGTCACTAAAAAACTCTTCTCTCAGAAGAGCGTATGCAGGCCCAAGCAATAACGCACACCCCTCCCTAACTTTACCCAAATAACGCAATTGACTGTTAGGCAACAAGTTTTGATCTAATAAAATATCGCAATCATGCTGCCTATTAGCCAAATCATCAATCATCATTATTTTATTAGTTATTCTGCGTAATCGCTTACAAAACATTTCACCTAACGCATAGTGGTCAACAATTAACAAATCAACCGATTTACTTAACTGCGCTAAACACGCTTCAGCATCATCGTTCTCACTACAGCCTAACCAAACTTGATATCCAGATAAATTCTCTTCTAAAGAAGGTTGTCTAGGCAACTCTATACAATTCATTTCTTGCTGAATAATTAAAGCATTTAAATTGCCTTTATGCGCACGACAAATAAAACTGACTTCCCAATTTTGTTGCTGCATTAATTTAGCTAAACTTAGACACCGCATTAAATGCCCTGAACCAATGACTGAAGATGAGTCAACCCTAAAAATTACTCGCACTTATACATTATCATTTAAAGCTTTATACATCAGTTCAGCCTGTACCCAATCCTCTAGGGTATCAATATCTTGCACTCTATATCTAGGTAGAACATAAGGAACACTATGGACTGAAAAAACTGACAACCGTTTTAAAATGGCATCCGTAGTAAACCAATAAAACTGGCCTGCATCGTGGTATAACTCTTCTAGATCTTGCGAACGCTCAGCCATATGTTTCGGCTGACACATTTCTACTCTTCCTTGCTCAGTTATTCTTACTGCGCGCTGTATAGGAAATGCATATTTTGTTACGCTAAATACTATATCAACGACTTGCTCATTAAAAATGCGAAAACTATTAATTAAATCACTATCTCGAACAAATGGAGCTGTAGCATAAATTTCACAGACATATTCGGGGCGAGAATGGTTATTAATAAACCATTCCACAGCATGTTTAATCACTGCACTTGTGCCCACAAAATCATCTGATAAATTAGCGGGTCTGATAAAAGGTACTTCAGCGCCATATTTCTTTGCCACAGCTCCAATCTCAGCATCATCCGTGGAAACTACAACATGATCAAACAAGCCGCTGGCTAATGCTGCCTCTATAGACCAGGCAATAATAGGCTTACCACAAAACAATTCAATATTCTTTCTTGGAATACGCTTACTACCGCCTCGCGCAGGGATAACTGCTATTTTCATCCTCTTAATATTTGTTTCAATTGCTCAATGACATAAAGTTGCTGTGACTCTGTCAAATCAGGAAAAATAGGCAAGCTAATCGCTTCTTGATAATATTTTTCTGCTTCAGGAAAGTCATTTTGACAAAACCCGAACTGTTGATAAAAGGGTTGCATATGAACAGGAATATAATGCAAATTAGCCCCAATTCCCTTTTCTCTTAGCTGATTAAAAACTTGTAAATGAGTTTTAGCTAATTGCTCAATATTTAAACGAATAGTATATAAATGCCTTGATGAATTGCTCTCTAATAGCCCTATTTGTCCCTTAAGAGGCAGTTCTTTCAAACCTTTATCATAGTCCTGTGCAATTTTTTTTCGCTGCTGAATAAACTGGGGTAAACTTGATAACTGACTCAGCCCTAAAGCCGCTTGAATGTCAGTCATACGGTAATTAAACCCCAATTCAATTTGCTGATAATACCAAGCACCATCAGGCTTATTGCTCATTTCATCAATGTCTCGGGTAATACCGTGACATGCCAGCAATCGCATTCTTTTAGCTAGTGATTTTTGATTGGTTACAGCCATTCCACCTTCACCTGTTGTAATCATTTTTACAGGATGAAAACTATAAACGGTTATATCAGAATATTGGCAGCAGCCTATTCTTTTATTTTGATACTCACTTCCTAAAGCATGACATGCATCTTCAATGAGTTTAATTCCATATTTTTTTGCTAACAATGCAATCGCTTGCATTTCACATGATTGCCCAGCGAAATGCACAGGAATGATTACTTTAGGAAGAGTTCCTTTTTTTTCTGCTTGTTCCAGCTTTATCGATAATGCTGATACGCTCATATTGAACGTATCAGGGTCAATATCTACAAAATCTACCTTTGCACCACAATATAACCCACAATTCGCCGATGCAACAAATGTAATCGGGGACGTCCATAACCAATCACCTTTTGTTAGGCCCAATGCAAGACATGCTATGTGCAAAGCTGCTGTTCCACTGCTAACAGCCACAGCATAACTTGCACTAACGTACTCGGCTATAGCTTTTTCAAACTCTGGTATAACAGGTCCTTGTGTTAAATAATCTGAACATAACACGTCATGAACAGCCTGCATATCCTCTTTAGAAATGCTTTGTCGCCCATAAGGAATTAACACCTTATGTCATTCCGTATTTTTGTAATTCTTCTACCGTCAAAAAAATAGAATTCGTTGAGGAGTTATACTCAAACCCCGGCTCAACCAACTTGCCTTTTTCTCCTAATAAATTCTCATGAAAGTTATTACCTCGTGACGTAAAAGTAATACTAGGAGAAATGACAAAATGATCATCAAACTCAATCGTTAAATGCGAGTCATCTTTAGGGCACATAATTTCATGTAATTTCTCCCCAGGTCTCTGGCCAATAATTTTAGTCGCTATATCGGGAGACATTGACTTAACTAAATCCATAATGCACATCGACGGTATTTTAGGAATAAAAATCTCCCCCCCTTTCATGCGTTGAAAGTTATTAATAACAAAATCAACACCTTCGGGAAGTGTTATCCAAAAACGCGTCATTGTTGGATCGGTCACTGGCAACTCTGTTACACCTTCATCTAATAACTTCCTAAAAAAAGGAACCACAGAACCGCGAGAACCTACTACGTTGCCATATCGAACGACAGAAAAAGTAGTACTATTTTTTCCAACAATATTATTGGCTGCAACAAATAATTTATCCGAGCATAACTTAGTCGCACCATATAAATTAATAGGGTTTGCAGCTTTATCTGTTGATAGTGCCATCACTTTCTGTACATTATTTTTGATAGCTGCTCTGATCACATTTTCAGCGCCGTATACATTGGTTTTAATACATTCCATAGGATTGTATTCAGCCGCAGGTACTTGCTTCATTGCCGCTGCATGAATTACAAAATCAACATCTTGCATAGCTTGCTGTAACCTTTCCTCATCTCTAACATCACCGAGAAAATATCGCATACAGCTTTTATCAAATATTTGCTGCATCTCAAATTGTTTCAACTCATCACGAGAAAATATAATAATCTTTTTAGGTTTATATAATTCAAGCAACCTTTTAGTAAAATATTTACCAAAAGAGCCTGTTCCACCTGTAATTAAAATACTTTTATCATTAAACATAGTGTTAGAACCCACAATCACAGATAATTTTATTTATTCCTAGTCATGCCCTTCATTATTCACATCAGAGCCACTAGCCAAAGATCAAGATATCAATTATCTCAATATACTTTTATATAAATTTCACCTTACACGTCATCTATAATACTTATTGAGTTAACCGCTTTATTTCACCACAGAATGCCTAGGTAATCTATGGGAAATAAGCATTGCAATCAAAATAAAAATAGCCGTACTTAATAAACAACTCTCCAAACCAAAACGTTGATAAATCCAACCTGACAACAACGTACCTACTAACCGCCCTAGCGCATTTGCCATATAATAAAACCCCACATCCAAAGAAACGCCGTCTTCTTGTGCATAAGCGACTATTAGATAAGAGTGTACCGAGGAATTAATCGCAAACAGAGCGCCAAAAACAAATAAACCAAGGATTAATGCTTCCTCAACTTGCCAGTTTAATACTAATAAGCCTGTTATCAGCAGTGTTGCAATCAACAAAGCCAAAGCCCAAAACCACGCGGTTTTGCCGTCTGGAATTTTTCCTTTTTGTAAGCCTGTTATTTTTGGGGCAAGTGCTTGGATAAAACCGTAGGCAATAACCCAGCTGGCTAAAAAGGCCCCCACACTGGTATGTTGCCACTGAAGTTGCTCTTGTAAAAAAACAGGGAGTGCAATGACAAACCAAATATC
>ENA-OSET01000583-OSET01000583.1-sediment-metagenome-genome-assembly--contig:-NODE-583-length-40561-cov-4.331267_pt1 | contig 40561 bp, 35 predicted proteins | sample MGYA00237882_ERZ534229 | MGnify/ENA primary metagenome ERZ534229 (study PRJEB26408, sample SAMN06266212) | sediment metagenome | isolation source: Hudson Canyon methane seep mesocosm | place: USA:Hudson... | reverse complement strand
TATCCTGCTCTAAAATCTCCATGTCTAAAAACTTTTGCAAGAGCAATTTGAGCTAATTCTTTACCATCACCAAAAATTCCGAATTTAGCCTTGCCCGTCAAAACTTCTCTTCGACCTAACAAAGACATCTCTCTACTTATGCAAGCGATTTTATAATCCGCGATTACTTCTTTTTTGAAAGTATCGAACTTGCTGTAATCTTTCTCCTCCATTGTCGTCTCCTTGTCTTGCGCCATATTCTGTTTCTATTAAGTGTTGCACTTGAACCAAAATAGGGGGTGGGTCATTGGTTTAAGTCGCGCGAAAGTACGAAATATCGGTGAGAATTCAAAGGGTTTTAAAGTTTGAATTGGGTGATATAGAACAAACTAAAAAGTTAACAATTTCCTTCTCCCACATTGTGCTTTAGCCATGTAAGCAAAATCAAAATTTGCTTCAAAAACTAATTCCAAGGTAACGGGAAAAGTTTCTTTATACGTGTCATAGCTAATTAAAGTAGGCATGTTGACCGTTTTTCCTTCGTTTGATATTAGATCAGAAAACCCAAAACTAAGTCTAGCGCCTGCTGTAATTCCAAAATTTTCAGTTCCCACCATATAGCCACCAAAACCAACAGTCATTCCATAGATATAACTGTTAAAGTAATTTTGGTTAAATTCTTCCTTATAATAATCGTCTGTTCGGTTACTGTTACTGATTAGCGACATTCGTGGTCCAATTTCGACATATCTACCATCTTTGTTATGGCGATACATAAGAATAATGTCCATTGTTGTAAAGGTGATTTCTGAATTGTGTTCTTCAGTTGGTGTAATCGTTGAGTTACTATCTAATTTTGGAAGGTCTACATCATATCGGAATCCTTGTTTAAAATTACCATAAATAAAATCTAGTGTAATTTCATAGGTTTCGTTAAAGTTAAGTCCAATTTTTCCTCCAAAAAAACCGGATCCATTTAGTCTATGGTTGTATTTGGTGTCATTCCAAATATTAGCATTGTTTAGTATTCCGTATCCATACCCACCTTTTAGTCCGATGTCTAACCAACTTTGTGCAAAACTTATGTTTACAACAAACAGCAGGAATATTACAGAACTTATTTTTCTCATTATCTTTGTTTTAGCTACAAAGATAAATAACTGAAGTAAAATTATCTTTGTTTTTTGCAAAGGTAAATAACTATAGTATATTTATCTTTTTAGAAGGCTTATTAAATAAAATAAAATTATTTTTGGCAAAGGTAAATATCTAGATTAAATAATTCTATTTCAAGTAATTATTATATAAAACGTTAAAATGAAGTTATTAGAGGGTAAAGTGGCCATTATTACTGGTGGAACGAGAGGAATTGGGAAAGGTATTGCGTTAAAATTTGCACAAGAAGGTGCTGATGTGATATTTACTTATGTGTCTAGCGAGGAGACAGCTAACGCTGTTGAAAAAGAGATAGAAACTTTTGGAGTAAAAGCAAAAGGATACAAGTCGAATGCTGCCAACATGGAAGATGCAGTTGGATTGATTGATAAAGTTGTAGAAGAGTTTGGGCAGATTGACATCCTAGTGAATAATGCTGGAATAACAAAAGATGGGTTATTAATGAGAATGTCAGAAGAGAACTTTGATGATGTGATTAAAATTAATTTAAACTCTGTTTTTAACATGACTAAAGCTGCATTAAGAACTTTCTTAAAACAAAGAAGTGGTTCTATCATTAACATGAGTTCTATTGTTGGAGTTAGAGGAAATGCAGGTCAAGCAAATTATTCTGCATCTAAGGCTGGAATTATAGGTTTTACAAAGTCGATTGCTGCTGAACTAGGTTCTAGAAACATTCGTTGTAATGCGATTGCCCCTGGATTTATCGCTACAGAAATGACGGAAAAATTGGACCCAGAAGTAGTTAAAGGGTGGTCTGAGAGTATTCCTTTGAAACGTCCTGGAGTCCCAGAAGATGTTGCAAATGCAACGGTTTTCCTAGCATCTGATATGAGTACGTACATAAGCGGCCAAGTATTGAGCGTATGTGGTGGAATGTTGATGTAATTTTTCAATAAGATAAGTAAATGACTATAGAATTTAGTTACCCAACTTGGTATGTGCTTATATGCATATTATTGGGGTTACTGTATTCGTTTGTATTTTACAGAAAAGAAAAATTATTAAATGAGGTAAAAAGAGTTGTGGTATATACCATGGCTTTTTTTCGTTTTATATCAGTTTTTATTCTCACATTATTGTTACTTGAACCGTTAATTGAAATTGAGAACCAAATAATTGAAAAACCCGTTTTGGTTATTGCTCATGATAACTCCGAAAGTTTGTTGGTAAATAAGGATTCCTCCTTTATAAGTTCAGATTATTTAATTTCATTATCTTCATTTAAAGAAAAATTAGAGGAGAAGTACGAAGTTAAAACATTCACATTTGGAGATGAAGTCAAATCAGGTTTAGAAGTTGATTTTACTGATAAGCAAACAGGAGTTTCAGACTTTCTTGAAGAGCTATATACGCGTTATTATGGAAGAAATTTGGGAGCAGTAATATTAGCAAGTGATGGAATTGTAAACAAAGGGTCAAGCCCTATATATGAGATAAAAAAAATTAAACATACTCCGTTTTTTACTGTAGCATTGGGAGATACTTTGGAGCGGAAAGATTTGATTTTGAATAATATTGTTCATAATCGTTTAGCTTATAAAGGGAATGACTTTCCTGTTGAAATAATTGTTAAAGGAAACCAATTTGAAGGCAGTAAAGCAAAAGTCTCCATTACCAAAGATGGAATAGAGCTGTTTTCTGAAAAGGTGTTTTTTGAGACAAGTAGCGATGTAATTACGCTTTCATTATTGCTGGAAGCAAAAAGTAGTGGAAAACAAAGGTATGTTGTAAACGTTGAAGAGTTAGCGGGCGAATTAACCTATGTAAATAATAAAAGAGAATTTTACATTGATATTTTAGATAACAAACAGGAAATTTTAATTCTTGCAAAAGCACCCCATCCAGATATCGCAGCAATGCAATTAGCTTTAGAAAAGAATGTTAATTATGAAGTGAACTCAACGCTTATTGCTGATTATGAAGGAGAAGGTAAGAATCATAGTTTGGTAATATTTCATCAACTTCCTACAGGGAACAAACAACATAATACCGTTATAGAAAAGATAATTAAAAACGGTGTACCTTCTCTTTTTGTATTAGGGTCAGGAACAAGTTACACTCACTTTAACAATTATAATTTAGGTGTTAAATTAATAGGTGTTAATGGAGTAAATAATGTGACAGCTTCTGTAAATACATCATTTTCTCAGTTTACAGTATCAGAGTCGTTAAAGGAATCAATACCTAAGTTCCCACCATTTAAAACACCGTTTGCGGGTAATTATAAGGTTGCAAATAGCTCCACTGTTTTATTGTATCAAAAAATAGGGGTAACAGTAACAGATTATCCTTTACTGGTTTTTAATGAAAAGAATGACTCTAAGTATGGTTTTATTATTGGGGAAGGGATCTGGAGATGGAAATTGAATGATTACTCAAATAACAAATCACACGATAATTTTAATGATCTTGTTTCTAAAATGGTACAATACCTAGCATTAAAGGAAGATAAGAGTAAGTTTCGCGTCTATTGTGAAAATACATTTTTGGAAAACCAATCAGTTGTTTTTGAATCAGAGTTATACAACGATAGTTATGAGTTGGTTAATGAAGAAGACGTGGTGATTGAGATTACCAATCAGAGTGGGGAAGTGTATCCTGCAAAGAGTTTTAGTCGTTCAGGAAATGCCTATCGTTTAGATGCTGGGATATTTGAAGTAGGGGAGTATTCTTACAATGCAATTGTAACATTTGGAGGTGAAAAGCTGGAACAACCTGGCGAGTTTACAGTGAGTGAATTAAAAACTGAATATACTAACGTTGTTGCTGATCATGGGTTGCTGTATAATATTGCCAGTAATACAGGGGGAGAAATGTTTTATCCCAATGAATTAGATAGTTTGGCTGAGGCCATTTTCAACAAAGAAGAAATTGTTGACATCTCTTTCATAGAAAAAGATGTTTCAGATGTAATTAACTGGAAATGGATATTTGCCTTAATAATGGTTCTTCTTTCGCTTGAATGGTTTATGCGTAAGCGAAATGGTGCGTATTAAACTCCATACTGCACTTTAATAGTGTATTCTCTTTCTAAGTTAATTTTTATTCAACGCTTAAAAGTTATTTCAAAACAACTACATGCTATCGTATTGATTAATATTCAGATTAAATAAATTTAGAATTATTAAGCTACTAAGCTTCAGATTTAGGTAAATACACACCTTGCTTTAACAGTAAGACACCCATAAGTACCAACCAAATCATTTTAATATGAAATAGAGGTTTGTAAATTTCATAATACTCTGGTATCCCAAGTATAATAATCAGGGCAGTAAGGCCTAACGCAGTAGTAAACCAACCCATCCACTTGGGTACAATAACCCATTTAATAAGAGCAGCTCCAAGTAAGACCAGTCCAACCCCAGAAAAGACACGTCCAAATCTAATAAAGCAAGTAACGTATTGATTGGTGTATAAAATATCATTCATAAATTCCTGGATTTCAGTTCCAGACTTACCGGCTGTTTGGCCAACACCCCAAGCTCCAAAATTATAGTAATACGCAGCTGCTATGGCTAAAGAAAATGTTCCTATAATTATCATACCAGCACCAGGTAAAATGATCACTCGATATGGTTTTCTTGCCGTTATCGATACAAAAGCAAATAATGCAATTCCCATAAAAACCCAGCCAAAGATATGAATACGATACATCCATATGTATGTCCAAACGTTTTTGCTAATTTCTTCAAAATCCGCAGCGACAATATATTCCTCAATGTGATGAGGAGATAAAGCCCAGCCTAGCCATATCATAGCTGCTGCTATGATAAATGCCCAGCCAGTAAAGGCTGTTTCGAAATCCTTTTGTTTTATGTTCATATTTTATAATATAATATTTAATCAAAAATACTCTTATCATGTTTCTTTACGTGTAACAAAAGTTACACAAAGGAAATTGTATTATTTTCAACACGAAAAGTCTAGTTATATCGAGGATTTATCATTATCCACAATTCTCTTTTAATGAACACTTAGTAATTATGTAATGCACATATGATGTTTTGATAGTTTTGGTAAAATGAAAATTACAGAAGCATTAGATATAGCTTGGTGGAAGATTAAAAGTTTTTACAAGTGGTTTACGCCAAGTAGATTTTGGGCTACATGGAGGCTGCTTTTTGCTTTTGGGGTTTTGGTTCTTATTTTTCATGTTTATATTCTTCAAGCAATAGGAGGTTTTTTAATCAATACAGATAAGATGCCGGATAAAGTTGATGCTATTTTCGTCTTAGGCGGAAATACTTTTGACCGAAGTAATCATGCGGCAGAATTATATTTTGAAGGTCTTTCAAAAAACATGGTAACGTTAGGTGCCAATGAAGATATTGCCATGAAAACCATTTTCCCCGACACTTCAGATAGAAGAGTTAGGCATTCGGATTGCTTTATTTCGAGAGATCAGCTAATATTAGAGGGGGTGTCTGAAGATCATATTAGAGCTCTGGATGTAGGAACTAGTACACGGGAAGAAGCTAACGCCATATTGAATCATTGTAAACAAAATGGCTACGAAAAAATTATTGTAGTATCTGGAAAATTACATACACGAAGAATGCGTTATTCATTTAAAGACTTTGATGACCACGAAATCGAGGTTTTGTTAAGTGGTTCTAGTCACTCAGATTATGACGAAGATTATTGGTGGAAGAGTGAAGGAGGAATGATAATGGTGAATAATGAGTACATGAAGTTGCTGTATTATTATTTAAACTATTAACTCGAATGGTCTGAGACAATAACCCATTCACCATTTTTTCTTTTCCATAAAAGAGAGTAGTATCCACCTATGTTGCCCAGAGAATCTCTTTGCAGTTCCCATTGTCCTATGACTTGAACTGTCTCAATGTCAATAAACTCTTTGACTTCGTTGGTGAAAGTTAGCTTACCCATGGCAGATTTGTCTGGATAACTACTAATGTAATTATCCAATGTAGGTTGCCAACCATAAGTTAATCCAGATTTACCAATAAATAGTAGTGAGTCAGAATGCCAATAATGCTGCATAAAGCATTCAAGATTTCCATTATTCCAGCAGGTTTCTTGTTCGCTCATTTTCTGATTTATGCTTGCAATTACTTTTTCTTGATTGTGGATATGACCTGGTTTTTCGGGGGCTCCACAAGCACTCAACAAAATTGAAAAGAAAAGGGTTTTTAGCGTATAATTTAGATATTTTAACATAAATACAAAATTATAATAATAAAGTAACATATGTTACTTTTGTTACAGGTGTAAATCCTTAAATTTGAATGCAATCAAATTAGCTAATGAAAAAAAAGAACAAAGTAGGAGTTAGAGAGCTTTACAATAAAGGTTCGGTAAAAGCCAATAAAGAACTATGGGGAGAAAAGGAATCTGATTTCTCCAGGAGAGGTTTTTTGTCTAGCTCGGCACTTTTAGCAATGGGGGCTGTTTTAGGAGGAAAGATAGTGTTTGGTGAAAACTTGCCTTCCGATATTGTTCCGGCTGGGTTAAAAGACACTACTGAGGCATTTTCTATACTAGGTAAAAGTGGAGATTTGGTTATTTTAAATGACAAACCTTTAAACGCAGAAGTTCCTGCTCATTTATTAGACGATAAGGTTACGCCTTCTGATGTTATGTTTGTTAGAAATAATGGGTTGCCACCAGAAAATGTGGATGCATCAAATTGGAAATTAACGATTGAAGGGGAGTCGGCAGAAATTACTAAAACTTACACGATAGAAGATTTAAAGTCAAAGTTTAAGCATTATACGTATAATTTAACTCTAGAATGTGGTGGAAATGGGAGAAGTGAGTTTAACCCTCCTGCCAAGGGTAACCAATGGACTACGGGTGCTGTTGGTTGTTCGGCATGGACCGGTGTACGTTTAAAAGATGTGTTGGAAGATGTTGGTGTAAAGAGTAATGCAGTTTATATTGGTTACTACGGAGCCGATACTCATTTAAGTGGTGATACGAAAAAAGTTGTCATATCGAGAGGTGTTCCAATTAAAAAAGCAATGGAGGAGGAAGGGTTGATTGCTTGGAGTTTGAATGGAGAAGATATTCCAGTAATGAATGGTTATCCATTAAGACTTGTTATTGGTGGTTGGCCAGCTTCTGTTTCTGGTAAATGGTTAAATAAAATAGTAATTAGAGACAAAGAACATGATGGCCCAAAAATGAAAGGCTATTCTTATCGTGTTCCGAAATATCCGGTAGCGCCAGGAACTAAAGTGCCTGAAGAGGATATGAAAATAATTGAATCGATGCCTGTCAAATCATTGATTACCTATCCAAAGACTGGAGCTATAGTTAATGGAAATAAATCTTTTGAGGTAAGAGGGCATGCGTGGGCTGGAGATTTACTTGTAAACGAAATGAGTGTTTCAATTGATTTTGGAGCTACTTGGAAGAAATGCATTCTAGAAAAACCTTTAAATAGACTAGCTTGGCAGCATTGGAAAACACAAGTAACATTACCCGAAGAAGGTTATTACGAAATATGGGCTAAGGCTACTGATTCAAAAGGAAAAGCGCAGCCAATTATTGTGCCTGGTTGGAATCCGAAAGGGTATTTGAACAATGCAAGTCATCGAATTGCTGTAAAAAGAATTGATGCTTAATGGGAGAGTATTCGGAAGATCAAAAAGATATTGTAAGGGGTATTGTAAAGCCCTTTAATCGGCTGCTTCTATTTTTAGGAGCAATAGTTTTAGTAGTTTTGATTTATACGATTAATCCAGATTTTTTTACATTTTTGGCTTCTGAAGACAAAGGTGAGGTTACTGAATTGAAAGAAGTAATTGATCAGGAAGACTTAATAGAAAATGGAATTCACGTTTCAAGTGGCTTAATTGTAGATGAAGGATACGAATTGGTGCTTAATACCTGTGGTAGCTGCCATTCATTTAAGTTGGTAACGCAGAACAAAGGAAATGCGGAGGATTGGCGTGAAGCTATTCATTGGATGCAGGAAACACAGAAACTATGGGACTTAGGACCAACAGAAGACCCTATTGTGAATTATTTAGCTAAGAACTATGGACCGGTTGAAAGTAGTAGAAGAGCTAATTTAGAAAATATTGTATGGTATGAATTGGAATAACTTATTTATTGCGTGGACTATCAGTATTTCACTAATTTCTTGTGGTGGAGCGGCAAAAATTGATGAAGCTGAACAGTTAAATTTGGTAGACCAAGAACCGTTAGATACTTTGGTTGTTGCTGAGCAGGTAGAAAGTGAAAACTTGATATATGTAGATGAATTGAGACAAGTTTTTGATGATACGTCAATTGTTCTTATAGATTTTCGAGAAGAAGATGTATACAATGAAGGTCATATCCCAAGAGCAATAAATATATACAGAAAAGATATCACGATAACAGAAGGTGAGATAAGAGGGATTGTTGTGCCAAAAGCCATGTTGGAGGATCTTCTAAGTAGATTAGGTGTAGATAGCTCGAAGCAGTTAATAGTTTATGATGGACGAGGGGCTTGTGAAGCTGCTAGGTTTTGGTGGACAATGAACTACTATGGGTTTACGGATGTAAAAGTTTTAAATGGAGACTATGATCTATGGGCGTCAAAGGCTTATCCAATAGATAAAGAAGTAACGAGTAATCCGACTACAAAGTTTGTTTTTCCAGAATCAACAATTGAACAATATTCGGCAACAAAAGAAGATGTAATTAAAGCGTTGGCCGATACAAGCATTATTATTGTGGATACGAGAACTATTGAAGAATATATAGGAGTTGTTTTGAAAAAAGGCGCCAAACGCCAAGGGAGAATACCAGGGAGTGTTCATCTAGATTGGGCAAACAGCATTCATTTTAATGATGGGCGTGAATTTAAAAGCCTTAATGATTTGGTATATGACTTCAATAATGTTGGGATTACAAAGGATAAAGAAGTTATTTTTTATTGTCAGTCAGGAACGCGTTCTGCGCATAGTGTTTTTGTACTTGCAGAGCTTTTGGGCTATAAAAAGGTGAAAAACTATGATGGATCTTGGATTGAATGGAGTCATGATTTGGAATTGGAGATAGAATTAGGCTCCTTTAGTGTAGAATAAAGTGTTTAATTATTTGATGATGGATTATCTAGACATATTAATAGGATCGACAATAGGAACAGCTAATTGGGTATGGAACCTTATTTCGTTTAATGTTCCTTGGGACCAAAATTATTTTTATGGACTCTTACTTGTTTCTATAGTGGTATGGTTGCTAGAGTTGTTTTTTCCATGGAGAAAGCTCCAAGCTGCTGTTCGAAAAGACTTTTGGCTGGATGCTTTCTATATGTTTTTTAACTTCTTTATTTTCTCAATTGTAATTGCTGGAGTTTACGCGGTGATTGAAAAATTATTGGGTGGAGTTGATGTCATGTATTCCATCGCTTTGTTTGATAAATCGGCTTTACCAAGTTGGGCTTTTTTAATTGTGTTTTTCATAGTTAATGATTTTGTTCAGTGGTTTACACACGTAATGTTGCACAAGTTTCCTGTTTTATGGAGATTTCATAAGGTACATCATTCAGTTCAAGAAATGGGATTCGCTGCACATTTACGTTACCACTGGATGGAAAATATATTATATAAACCTTTAAAGACATTTGCTGTTATGATATTGGTAGGGGCAGAGCCAGAGCATGCTTTTTTCATGCACTTTTTCTCGATATTAATTGGTCATTTGAATCATGCAAATGTCCGAATCACTTGTGGTCCCTTAAAATATGTTTTTAATAATTCAGTAATGCATTTATATCATCATGCTAAAGAGCTTCCAGTCGATAGGGCAAACGGAGTCAACTTTGGAATTAGTTTAAGTATTTGGGATTATATTTTTAAAAAGAATTATATCCCTCAAGATCAAGATGGAAGTTATGTGCTTGGATTTGAAGGGATTGAGAACTATCCAAAAGGATTCTTTGGGCAGTTAGTTTCTGGATTTAAAAAAGAGAAGTACTAGTAGTTACTATTTTTATTCATTAAAAAAGCCCTCGCATTTATACGAGAGCTTTCAATAAAGAAGTTAAATTCTTATTTTATTATTACAAATTGAAGTGACTTATAATTTTCATTACAAATTAATGAGATGCTGTAATTTCCTTCAGCTAAATTGCTAACATCAACTGATTGAATACCTGTTGAACCATTCAATGTGCCGCTTTCAATAATCTCTCCCATTATGTTGGTGATTTGGAAATTTGATTTAGATATATTTTCAAATTTGATATTCAAAATTCCACTTGTAGGGTTAGGGTAAACTTCAAATAAACTATTAAAATCTACTTGGTCATCAGATAATAGTCCATAGAAATAGTCGTGGGAAATAGAAACTATTTGGTCCTTTATGGTTGAATTACCTATCATTTCTAAACCAACACCGATATATACCATTTTGGCTGTGCCATTGTTATATCTAATCCCACCTACTTTTGAGGGATTTCCGTTATAGTTAAAAATAGCCTCAGCACCATTAATAGGAGTCAATTCATCAGGGTACATATTCCCTGAGTAAACATCAACAATTGAAGAGTTCGGAACACCTCCAAAGAAAACATCAGTTGCAACAGCAGTCAATTGGCTGTTAGAAGTACCTCCATCCGCTACATATTGCGTATTCATGTAGTTTGCCATAAATGCAATTGCAGCAGGAGTTCCATAACCATCGCCAGAGAGTATGTCCCAGGCTATGTCTTGCCCGGCCATAAATACATTTCCACCTGCATCCATAAATGCACTTAATGAAGCAATATCCTCATCAGAAAAAGAAGGGAAAGTCCATCCAATATTTAAATAAATATTATTTACATCTCCTAAAATAGAAGCATTATTTAAAATATTCATAACATTTGCTTCTGAAGCAGCATTGGTTGTGTTGCCTGCGGCATCTAGGCCGTCTAGAAATTCTTGTTCATAATCAATTGCTCCATTACCATTTCCTGCTCCATTTGAACCAGAACCATTAATAATTAAATCAGTTATTCCACTAATTACATACACAGACTGCTCAAGAACAGCATTGCTATTAGTTGCTAAAGTCATCGTAAGTGTGTATTCAGACACTGCTGGGCTGGCCCCAGGATCTACATCTATTGTTATTGCTGCTAATGTGCTATTTCCTAATGTTAACGTTTGCGGTCCAGAATAAGGTGTTCCATCGACACTATAGCTACCGTTCCAATCTCCTGGTGCGTCAGTAGTTAAAGTGAAATTATAGTCGCTAGTGGCTCCTGGAATTACTGGACTTATATCAAAACTAAAGGAATTGGTAGCTCCATTTGATCCAGATTGAGCGGCTACAGTAAGGTTGTTAAATTCACCTATTGATGGAGCATTGTTGCCCATATCAGAACCTCCATCAGCTTCCATTACAATTCCGGTAAGAACTTCTTGTTGCGTTTCGGTAATGAAAACAGCAATATGGCAATTTGCAATATCAACTGGTAATCCATTGATGTCAGCAGGTACAGTGTATGTGTATGTATTACTAAATAAAGATCCAGCGGTCGTCGTTGATATTTGGTCACCCCATTGTCCAGTAATCATATGTCTTAGTACATGATTGTGCGAGTAAAGACCACCCACATAGTTGTCCGGGTTATAGGTAGTTCCACCAGTTTGCGGACCTAAAATGGAGTCTTGTAATAGAACAACATTTAGAAAATTTGTAGAAGTCGCACTATTACTAGTGTAGTAAGCTTCAACCTCTATTGTTAATTCATTTGTTGATGCGTTATAAGTAGAAGTGGCTCCAGTATTTACCGGTGAGATCATTTCAAGAATTTCAGGAGAAACACCAGCCCAATCACCTCTATTAAGAGCTGTGGACGAACTTAATGCCGGGAAAACATGTCTATTAACAGTTCCGGAAGGATATCCAGTCAAATTTGTTTGATTGGCTAAATCAGGTCCAAATGCTGTTTGCATATCGGGCTCACCTGCCGCAGGGGTAGCATAACCGCCTGTATGAACATTAATCAATACGGTTCTTCCAGGATATTCTGCTGCTATAGCATTAGCTTTAACGTGTCCATCTGGACAGAAGGTACAGTGTAATCCAGTGTATTCTTCAAGAACGATACTTCTCAATTGAACAGTGTCCGTTACAATAGTCTGCCCAAAGGAAACAGTGCTAGTGGCAGCGACAACAAGGAAGCTAGTAATTATTTTTTTCATGAAAATATGTTTAAATTCGATTAAAGTTTGTTAAAAGTAGTTTAAAGTTTTGATCGGTTAAATCCTTATTAATTGATAATGTTGAATTCCTATGGATAAGATAGGGTTAAAATAATAGTTTAAAGCATCCTGTTTCAAAAAAAACACATTTGATATCCAAGTAATCAGGTAATATGCATAAAGCTATTGATATACAACTGATTATGAACTTTATATAACCTATATGTTTAGGTGTTTTAAGAAGGGGGAAAATGTGATGTAATGAATAAATGTTTAAAATCTAAACTTAAAAAGTTTAGTTAATCATCTTTTTAGAAATCCTTTTAGTCATTCAATCAGAAGGTGGTTGAGCTAAAAAATTCTTTTAATCACTCTCAATTTATGCGTGTATTTCCCTAGCTCTTTATTGAATATGCCTTGTTGGTCTAGGCTATCTACTCGAACTTTACCAGAGGCATGAATAATTTTTCCGGGTTCGGTAACAATTCCAACGTGCGTAATTTTACCTTCTTCATTATCAAAAAACGCTAAGTCACCTGGTTCTGTAAGCTCCACAAATTCAACATTAACACCTTCTTCTGCTTGTTGGTAGGCATCTCTTGGAATTCTGTATCCACATAAACTGTATACTACTTGGGAAAATCCTGAACAATCAATTCCAAATGGAGATCGACCGCCCCAGAGATAAGGTGCGTTAATAAAAGAGAATGCGTAATCAACTACCTTATTTGGATTGGGGTCATTAACGTTTCCCGAAAATGAATAATTTTCTTTTCGAATTCGTAATTTTCCATTCGAGAAATAGGGAAGTGTAGCTCCTATAGTGATCGTTGAATAGATTGACTTTAAACTTCTTACTTCTCCCACTGCGCTAATGGATTTAGGAAAGTCATTTAGTTTTTGCTTTTCATATTCTTCAGCAGAAATTTCAAAAAATTGCTTCCTACAAATCCAACATTCATAATCATCTAGAGCCGTTTTGATGTTAATCCACTTTTCTTGTTCTTCAATAACTTGATAAACTTCACCAAAGAGCAGTTGAGTTACCATTTCTGCTCGGTCATTTCCTTCCGCACGACAAGGAACAATTGAAAGAGTACTAATTCCGTAAGACATAAATCAAATTTACAATTCTTTCATTAATACTCTGTATAATTCTAACATAGATGCAATATCTGATTTGTGAACCTTTTCATCCGGGGAATGAACGTGATCTTCAGGTGCTCCAATAAAAAGCCAATCGAATGGATAGGGTGAGTTCTGCAATTGATTTCCATCACTTCCTCCAGCACCTTCTACTTCGAGTTGGTGCTCAATAGCATGCTTTTCTGCAATAGCTCTAATTCTATTTAAGTAAGAACGTCTCGGAATTCCAGAGTCTCTCATTGATACCGTTACACCTTTTCCGTGTTCAACCCCTTCGGTAACCCAGGTAATATCGGAAATAAGGCCTTGTTTTACTTTCCAGTTTTCATAGATAAACTTGGCTAAGTACCCAACAGATCCTCCTCCATGTTCTTCCCAACAAGAAAAACAAATAACTCCATCTTTTAACGTTTCTGCTACTTTTAAAGCATTCCAAACACCTAAACGATTGTCCATGTAGCAACATTGAACAAAGTCGCTGTCTTCTCTCCATTCGGGTTTAAAAACTAATTCTGTTCCTCGATCCATTTCTCGGTCATATAAATATTCAATAGACTTTGAGCCATTTTCATGTTCAATTATTATCAATTCTGTTTCGATTGGCCCTTGGCTATCTTTTCCAACTAGTTTAATTCCCTCTTTAAGAACGGGGCCGCCTATTTTTACCAGTTCTTTTCCGTATTTAACAGTAAAACCAATAGAATCCATATGGGCAAATATAGCAGTGGTTGGTTGTCCAAACTTTACTATTATACAGTCTTGAAACCCATCTCCTTCATATATTTCAGGTGCGTGGTCCCAGCTTGATTTGTTGGTTTCTATATACTTAAGGATAAAGTCTTTTAGTGCAACTTCATTTCCAGCAGGTGCGTGTATACCGCACATTTCTTTTAGTAATTCCATGGTAATTTAATTACTGCGAAATTATAATTTAAAAAATTCTAGAGGCTATTAGAAAGTAAATAAAATGTTTTTATATTTGCAGCCGCTGAATATGGTGGATGTAGCTCATCCCGATAGCTATCGGGAGGTTAGAGCTACAGAGACTGAATCTGTAACGACAGAATAGTGATTACATGGTGGATGTAGCTCAGCTGGTTAGAGTATCGGTTTGTGGTACCGAGGGTCGCGGGTTCGAACCCCGTCTTCCACCCAAAAATAAGTAGAAGCCTTAAATTCTAAAGAGTTTAAGGCTTTTTTTGTGCATGAAAAGATAGAACTCCCGGCTATAATAATAACATTTGGATGTCAGGGAAATAATACATGAATAAAAAACCGTTTTTGATTAAACGATTTATTTATTGTTTATTGTGCAACCAATTTGTATTGCCTTGTGTCTTTATAAAAAATTAAATTAAATGAAAAAAGCGACATTACTTATCTTTTCAATTGCAATTAGCCAATTTGTATTTTCTCAAATTATCTACACTGATGTAATTCCGGATGACACATTAGTTCCTGACTATACAACAGATTCTAGAACAATTGATTTTGATGGTGATTTCACACCTGAATTAATTATTTTTTCTACCAAAGTGGATACAATTGTTTCAGGATTCAACGTTACATTAAGTGGAATAGCAATTTCAACTATGGGTAATACAGAGATAATAGCTCAAATTACTACTATAGGAAATGAAGATGTGGTTATAGCTGATACTTTACACACTGGAAATAATATTGATGCTGCTGCAAATTATTTAAGTTCTGCAACGCCATCAGTTTTTCCAGGTGTAGGATTAGGAATTCAGTCAGACTTTTTCAATGTAGCGCAGGGAGACTTTATTGATAATGGAGATTTATACTTTGGGGTTAAGTTTGATATTTCTGCTAGTACACATTATGGTTGGGTTAGAGTAAAGATTGATACATTGGCTGAATCGGGAATAATATATGATTTTGCTTATCAGTCAATTGCTGATTCTAGCATTTTTGCAGGAGATACAGATTCTGGGTTTATAAGTGTTTCAAATGCCAATTTAGAAGAGGTTGTTATTTATACAGCTAATAATAAGTTACATATTATAATAGGAAATGAATCGGGAAACCTAGCAATTCATAACTTACTTGGGAAACAATTAATAAACACTCAGGTTAATGGGAACACTAACTTTGATATTAATGACCTTAGTAAAGGAATCTATTTGGTGTCATTTACAAATGGTATAAACACCATAACCAAGAAAGTTTATATTGAATAAGTTCTATTTCTTTATTCTCGCTTTAACGGACCATGTAAAAGTAAAGTTTGCTACTTCTTCACCAGCTTCATTAACTCCTTTCATATGACATTCAATTAGTTGTGCTTCCTCTTTTTGGATAGCAGTTTTTACAGCTTCTTTTATTTTTTGACCATCAGTGCAAGTAAAAGTGGTTATATCCGTAGCTTTTTTCACAAAATTACCTGTACAACTCACTATGATCATCGCAACTGAAGGTTTTTGCTTATGGGTAAACATAATAAGCAAAGCACCTGAGCTCATTTCTGCAGCCATTCCTAATACAGCCCAAAAGGTAGATTGAAAAGGGTTTTTGTTTTTACGTTTGTACGGAACAGTAACGGAACATTTTTCTTCCGTTAATTCGCTAATCTTCATTCCCGAAAGAAATCCCATTGGCAGAATCTTAAAGAGGGTAAATCTGAACTTAAAGTTATTGGTGAAACTTTTTTTTATAAATTCAATTTTTGATGGGTCAAATTGGAAATTTTCGGGCATACTTTGATTCTTAAAATAATTTGTAAATATAAAAATGAGAATAAATATTAATATTTACTAAATTTTTTGCTGTCACAATTCATATAATATTAAAACGTAAATAGACTACGTTTTAAAAGGTGTATTTTTGTATAAATTATATGAGATTATTTGCTGTAGTAGATATTGAGTCAACCGGGAGTATCGCAAATCAAGATAAGATTACTGAAATTGCTGTAATAATAACTGATGGCGAAAAAGAAATAGATCGTTTTGAGACATTAATAAATCCTCAGCAACCTATAACACCATTTGTAGTCAGATTAACTGGAATTACCAATGAAATGGTTAAAGAGGCTCCATTATTTGGAGAGGTAGCTAAAGATTTGTTCGAATTGCTGAAGGGAAAAGTATTTGTAGCGCATAATGTGAATTTTGATTATAAATTTATTAAGCAAGCTTTTTTTGAGTGTGGAATCAGTTTTGATGAAAAACGTTTGTGCACCGTTAGATTGAGTAGAGAGATTATTCCAGGTATGCCTTCTTATAGTTTGGGTAAGTTGACAAGGAGTTTAGGGATTGGATTAAACAATGCACACCGTGCAATGCCAGATACTGAAGCTACAACTGAATTATTTGAATTAATGTATAAGAAAAACTTGGCATTTATTCAGGCTTCATTAAAAGCAAACTCAAACGAATCTACTTTACCAGCTAATCTTCCTAAAGCTCGATTTAAAAAACTCCCAAAGAAAACAGGTGTTTATTATTTTCATAATAACAAAGGAGAGGTTATATACATAGGGAAGGCAAAAAACTTAAAGAGTAGGGTTTCATCTCATTTTACGGGTAAATTGTCTAGGAAAAATGAAGTGTTTTCAAGAGAGATATTTGATGTTTCGTTTGAAGTAACAGGAAGTGAACTAATAGCGGCATTTTTAGAAGATACTGAAATAAAGCACAACTGGCCAGTTTATAATCAATCTCAAAAATCAAGAATTGATAAGTTTGGTATTTTTATTTATGAGGATCGAAGTAATAATAAACGATTAGGAATCAATAAAGTGACGAGTCAATCTGTGTTTTTAAAAGCTTTTCCAACCCTTAGTGAAGCAAGAAATTGGCTCATTAAAAAAGTAGACGAATTCTCTTTGAAGCCTTCATATTGCGGAATGGAACAGTTTGATAGAGAAGATATATCAATAGAAGAGCATACCGCAAATATAGAGGTGTTTCTAGAAGATTTTAACCTAGGAGAAGATACGCTTGTTATTAAAGGTCAGGGGAGATGGGCTGATGAAAAAAGTTTTATTTATATTGAAAAAGGAAATTATAAAGGTTATGGTTACTATTCAGGTCAAGAAAACCTGAGTAATGTTGATGAACTAAAAAATTTCTTAACATTACAAAAAGAAACAATGTTAATAAGGAGTGTTATTAAATCTGAACTAAAAAAGAAGAAGTCAGATTATGAGATAATAACACTAAGCTAATCGGATCACCAGACTATCTAAAAAGCATTTTTATATGAATCTATCCAGTCAGGTTTTTCAACATCTTGAAATAGTTTAAACATGTTTTCTCCATAAAAAAAATCTGAATCTTGTATTACACCATATTCTTGTAAAATTTGTATTTGCGGCCAAGATGGATGAAATTTTCCTTGAGACCACCCATCAATTTTCATTCCTGGTGCAGGAATGCAACCCACAGGGCATATTGGGTTTCTGCTGTATCTTAATGTCCAAAGATCTTCTAGTGTGAAACACTCCGAATAATCATCGGAAATAGAGTCGTATTTATAGAAACAGTCACTCAGATTATATGCAGCAAACAGGTCAATATTGTCAAAATTTGCAGCAGATGTTTGTTTTCCCATTGCTTGAAGAAGGAAAGTTTTTAATTCCATGGGTTTTTTACTTACAATCTTCCCATCTCTAACACCAACGACGGCATAGTTAATTAACCCCGAATTATGCGAGGGGTTGATATTAAAAGCAAAATGATACTCAACAAAACCAGGTATTTCTTGTTGGTTATTGTTTTTTGCGAAATTGTAAAATACCATTCCAAAACAAATTGCAATTATACTAATAGTATATCCTATTTCAAATTTAAATTTCATTATAAATAAGTGCCGTAACTATACAAGTTACAACACTTTCTTCAATTCAATAAGTTATCTAGGTAGTTTTTGACTAATTGCTCGTTTAATAGGACTAAAACATTCCCCATTGAATAACAGCCCCGATAAAAAGATATTTAATACTACTTGAAGGCATAAATTTTATTTGGAGTAGCGCAATAGTCCAAGCGAATATCATTTTCATTAACTCCTGAAATAGAGCTTATTGGTTCGAAAAGTGAAACACCAATTTTCATGCAATTTGGATTACATTGTGATAAAAAACGATCGTATAAGCCTTTTCCATAACCGACACGTGCTCCTTTATTATCAAAAGCTAAAAGAGGAATAATCACTAGGTCAATATTATTTTCAGAAATTGCTACTCCTTTAATAGGGCAGGGAATACCAAGTTTATCCGTTTCATAAGTTGTATTTTTATCAATAACACAATGGGTAAGTCCTAGTGGACTAAAATGCGTAATTGATGTAGCCACCGTGCATTTTAATTCAAAGAGAAATTCAATAAAAGGCTCCGTATTTACTTCATTGAATTTAGATATAGGAAGAAAGATATGAATCGTTTTGTTATCCAGTCTAAAATGACTTTTTATAAGAGTGAAAATTTGTTCAGAATAAGATTTTATCTCAGATGAAGGTATCTGATTTCGTTTAAGTTTATACTCCCTTCTGAGATCTGCTTTATCCATTGGAATACTATTTCTTAACCTTTACAAATACATAGTGCGTAATCAACAAAGATGTCCCTCTAATAGGATAAGTATTAATTAATTTCCATCCATTTTCAGCCATTTCGTTTAGGATAATAACGATATGGTCCACACCTTTAAACCCTTTTGATAAAAGGCATTTATCTTCTCCCTTTCCAGTGAAGAACGAAATACGTGCAAGACCTTTAGAATCTCTTCCTTCTAAAGTTCTAAACTCGTCTTCCATGTTTAAACGAACTTCGACTATTCCATGTTGACCTTTTTCAATTCCAGCGGAAAGTTCTTTGACTGTATTCTGAGTGTATCCAACAACACTAAAAAGTGTAATTGCTATGGTAATTAATGTTTTATTGATTTTCTTCATTTTCTTCTGTTATTATTTTAATAGACTTTTCATTTGAAATATTCATTGTTGGTGTTCCCTTATTATTCTCAATTTTTCCAGTAATACAAACCTTTCTATCCTTTAGTTCAACTTCAGGCATATAGCTAAAGTTGGCTCGATTATCCTTCCAAATTGTTACACTAAATATTTGATTTGGAAATTTCTTATCCAAATTTAAGAAAGTTGCACCAGACTTTTCACTATATTTTGTAGATACTACTGTTCCGCATACAGTGGATTTTGTGCCAATGTTATATTGTGTTTGAACCGAGTTGATCATACCTTTTTCAAGAGTTGTAGGGTTTAATGGGGTTACATCACCTTTCTTGGTTCCTGATTGCCAAATATCTATATCGATTTGTTGTTCAGTTAAATCTTCATCTTTTATTTTTGAAAAGAAGTCAATACCCGTCAATGCTTCTACACTATCAATACTAATTGCATAACTCATGATTGGATAATTACAGTTTCCGTTTGGCATAACAAAACCAATACCTCTATGATTATAATTATCGAGTATTACTTTATAGAAGAAACCTGGGATACTGACTTCATTTTCTCTTCCCTTATTCTGCATTCTAGGCAAACTGTCGTTTAATATTCCTCCCGTTACCACATAAACTTGTATTTTATTTTCGACAACATATTCTCTAATTGCGTTTTCTAGTTCAGCCCATTTCTCCCTATTTAATTCGGGTAATTGAGGTGCAATATTTGCGTAAAAATAGGATTCGCTTAGAGCAGTCCTAGACCACCTGAAATCAGCACTAGGAGCAAGATGTCCTCTGTCATATCCACTGTACCAATAATCCGCTTTACTAGCTGTTCCGGAAGTGACCAATTTGTCTTTTCTGAAATTATTGGTTCTTGATACATTTCCTTTTTCCACATCTGGTAATACGATATGACTTACCCATTGAGCCTGCTCGTGATTTTCATTGTATCCTAAAATCATTGCTTTATGATATATGATTTCAATTTCTTCACTGCAAATTGGGTTGCCAACAGCAACCAAATCATGTTGGATTTTATTCAATTTAAGTTCTTCTAATTGGTCTAAAAGCTTGTCCCTTTGTAAGTCTATGGAGTCAATTTTAGTCGAAATAAATGTAATTTCCTTTTCAGTTTCAGTTTGTGAAAAAGAAGATATGTTAATGCTAGCTGCTATTAATAAAATGAGATGTCGAAGGTTAAAATGCATATTACTTAAGCTTTCCATTTTATTCCACAACCAATACTAGGTAGTTGTTCAAAATCAATGTCTTTATTATCTAGTAAATAATTAAATACTTTTCTTAAATCCTTCCCATCACTTGGGTAATTATTACCCGGTCTGGATTTATCCATCTGCCCTCTATAAATACATTTTAGTTCTGCATTAAATACGTTTATATCTGGGGTGCAGGCAGCAGTATACGCTTTTGCTACTTCTTGTGTCTCATCATATAAGTAAGGAAATGGGAAATTATAATTCTCAGCGAATAGCTTCATGTTTTTGGGAGAATCCTCTGGATAGTTTATGGTATCATTTGAACTAATAACAATAAATCCGATTCCTTTTTCCAAATAATCATTACCAATGTTTACTAACTCATCAATTATATCAATAACAAAAGGACAATGATTGCAGATGAAGAAAACCGCAGTACCTTTTATTCCTTGTAATGCCGAAAGGCTATAGCTTTTCCCTGAAATCACATCTGGTAATGTAAAGTCTGGAGCAGTAAAGCCTAATTCAATCTGAATAGTTGGAGTTCTAGCCATTTTATCTATTTTTGGATATTGGTAAAAGTAAAGACTTCTGGCTATTTTATGCCTTTGAACTTCGATTATCATTTGCTCACTTTTTAACAAAATCATCAAACATGTTTAAATCCTTTTTTATTTTAATACTATTTTCTCCAATATTTACTCTTTCTCAAGTGGAATTAAATGATTCTTCAATGGTTCGGTATATATTCAATGAAGCCTTAACAAACGGAGAGTGCCATCAAAATTTAAAGGAATTATGCAAGGGTGTTGGGCATAGAATCAGTGGTTCTGATGCATCTTATAAAGCCATTGCTTGGGGGCAGAATGTATTGAAAAGGTACTCTTTGGATTCTGTTTACTTACAGGAAATATTAGTTCCGCATTGGGTGCGGGGAAGGAAAGAGCGTCTCGATTTTTCCTCGAAACAAATAAAGCTGTATCAATCTAAATGTTTGGCGTATGGTGGTTCTGTTGGAACAAATGGTGTTTTAACCGGGAATATTGTAGAAGTGAAATCATGGGATGAATTGGATGAATTAGGTGAAAATAAAATAAAAGGAAATTTTGTTTTTTACAATCGACCAATGAATCCTACACGGCTAAGTACATTTCACGCATATGGTGGATGTGTAGATCAAAGATATTGGGGAGCCGTTAGAGCTTCAAAATTGGGCGCAATAGGTGTTCTTGTGCGTTCGATGACATTAAAGCAAGATTTGAATCCACATACCGGTTCTATGACCTATGAAGGAGCTGATTTAAAAATTCCCTCAGTTGCTATTAGCACTGTCGATGCACATAATTTAAGCGAGCAATTGAAAAAAGATAAAGAAACTGAAGCAAAGATGAAACTGGAATGTAAAACCTTACCAGATACAGTATCATATAATGTAATAGCGGAAATAAAAGGAAGTGAATTTCCAGATAAAATAATTGTTGTTGGTGGACATTTGGATTCTTGGGATGTTGGAGAAGGAGCGCATGATGATGGAGCTGGAATTGTACAGAGTATTGAAGTATTGAAAATTTTTAAAAATCTAGGAATACAGCCAAAACATACTATCAGATGTATTCTTTATATGAATGAAGAAAATGGAAATAGAGGAGGTAAAACCTATGCAGAAATGGTAAAGAACAAAGGAGAAGAGCACATTTTCGCTATTGAAACAGATAGAGGAGGGTTTACTCCCAAAGGTTTTACTGTGGATGGAACGCCAGAGCAATTGACTTCTCTACAGCAGTTTGAGTCCTTGTTAGAGCCTTATGATTTGTTTTTTATAAAGAAAGGCTATGGTGGAGTTGATATTGGACCGCTTAAAGATGGAAAGATATGCCTCGTTGGATTAGTTCCTGATTCACAGCGCTATTTTGATTTTCACCATGCACCGAGTGATATATTTGAAAATGTCAACAAGAGAGAATTGGAATTAGGTGCAGCTTCATTAGCTTCGTTAATCTACTTAGTAGATAAGCATTGGGATTAATAATTACTTGTTGGATTTCTCTTATAAGAATATATATTACCTAAAACCTGATAGATACTTTTAAACTATTTAATGTAACTTGGTCAAGATTAAAAAATTAGTATGAACAAAATAGTATTCCTTATTGCCTTTATTGGTCTAGCCTTTACAGGAACTTCGCAGCAAACTATTACAGCTACAATTACACATGATGCAATGCAAAGAGAATATATTCTTTATGTTCCAGCTAGTTACACAGGAAGTAATCCCGTACCTTTAGTTTTTAACTTTCATGGCTATACCAGTAATGCAACGCAGCAAATGTGGTACGGAGACTTTCGGCCAATTGCAGATACAGCTAATTTTATTATTGTACACCCCAATGGAATGTTAGATGGTACCGGAACAACTCATTTTAATGTTGGATGGGGAGGAAGCACGATAGATGATGTTGGGTTTACTAGTGCATTGTTAGATTCTATTTCAGCAGACTATAATATAAATGCCGAAAGAGTTTATAGTACTGGGATGTCAAATGGTGGTTTTATGAGTTATCAGTTAGCTTGTCAATTAAGTGATAAAATTGCAGCTATTGCATCTGTAACTGGTTCTATGTCACCTGTTACATATAATGCATGTAATCCACAACATCCAACCCCTATTCTAGAAATACACGGTACAGCGGATGGGACAGTTCCTTATACTGGAGCTAACTTTTCTAAACCAATTATCGATGTTCTTGATTATTGGGTAAACTTCAATAATAACAATACAACTCCAAGTGTTACTAATATTCCAGATATAAATACTTCTGATGGAAGTACTGTGGAACATATAATATATAATGGAGGGGATAATGATGTAACGGTAGAACATTTTAAAATAACCGGTGGCGAACATACATGGCCTGGAAGTGCTTTTGGTGGTGCAGGAACTAATTACGACATCGATGCTTCTGTTGAAGTTTGGAAGTTTTTTATGCGGTATGATATAAATGGAATTATTAACCTAGTACTAGTCCAATCAAGTACAGATGCGACTTGTGGAAATAGTAATGGAACAGCTACGGTTAATGTAACGGGGAACGTAGGTCCTGTAACTTCATACTTATGGGATGATACCGGAGCTCAGACTACACAAACTGCGACTGGCTTAATTGCAGGGAATTATTCCGTAACTGTTACAGATTCTGCAGGAAACACAAGCACATCTGTGATAACTGTTGCAAATAGCAATCAACCAACTGTATCAATTACTGAAGACGCTCAAATATCTTGTAATGGAGAATCCGATGCTTCTATAACAGCTATTGTTACGGGAGGAACGCCAACATACTCCTATTCTTGGGACGATGGAGCAAATCAAACTACCGCTACCGCTACTGGATTAGGAGTAGGTACATATACAGTAACTGTAGAAGATGGAGCTAATTGTGTAGAGACTACAACAATAACTATAACTGAGCCAGCTCAGCTAGGTAGTTCTTTTGGAATAGATGAAAATACAGCAACTCCATCTAACGGTATGATAACAGTTGTTCCCAATGGAGGAACTCCGCCTTATTTTTATGATTGGGACAATGGAGCAACTACCGCAATTAATGACGGTTTATTGCAAGGTGATTATACATTAACGCTTTCTGATGCAAACGGATGTACTACTATAACAACATACACCGTTGGAGGAAATGTTGATATCACTGAGTCTTTCTCAAATAAATTCATTGGAAAAGTATATCCAAATCCAAGTAATGGAAATTTTCAATTGCATTTATTGAATATCAATGAAGGGAGATACACCATTGAACTTACAAATACCATAGGGCAAGTGCTGAATTCGAAATCTGTTGAAATCATTTCAAATGAAACGAAAATCGAATATAATTCAGAAGGTTTTGCAAAAGGTATTTATTTATTGAATGTAAGTGCAAACGGGTTACTTTTAAAAAGTTACAGGGTGGGTATTGAGTAATTAACCCAAATTCCCGTATTATTTAATGAATTCACATGCTATACATGCTTCAAGAAATTGTTATCCTCTAAAGAGGAAGATTAAATATATAATAATATGGCTGAAGATCTGGATAAAGTATATGATCACATTATTATAGGTTCTGGTTTTGGAGGCTCAGTTTCTGCTATGCGGCTTGCTGAAAAAGGGTATGATGTACTTGTTCTAGAAATGGGGAAAGAGTACAAAGCAAAAGACTTTCCAAAGAACAACTGGAAATTAGCGAAGTTTTTTTGGAGTCCAATGTTTCGATGGTTCGGTTTTCAGCGTTTAACCTTTTTTAAAAATGTTTTCATACTAAGTGGAGTAGGTGTTGGTGGTGGAAGTTTGGTGTACGCCAACACACATATGTTTCCACCAGATGAATTTTTCTCTAATCCTTCGTGGACAAAATCTAAAGACTGGAAACAAACCTTGATTCCTTTTTATGAAAAGGCCAAGTTTATGTTGGGGACAGTAAAGAACAAAACATTTGGAGAGGAAGACGCTATTCTGAAAGAGATAGCTGAAGAAATGGGGAGACCTGAATCTTTTGGGGGCGTTGATGTAGGTGTCTATTTTGGAGATACGGAAAAAGAAACAGATCCTTATTTTAAAGGTTTAGGACCGATGCGAAAGGGGTGTACCGAATGTGCAGGTTGTATGGTTGGTTGCAAAGAAACCGCAAAGAATTCGTTGGATTATAACTATTTATATTTTGCGCAAAAGTTTGGTGCGAAAATTAAAGCTGAAACCAAAGCGACTAAAATTGAATACGATGGTGAATTGTATACTATTCATACGGTTAGCAGTACTGCATTTCTATCCAAAAAGAGAAAGGTATTTAAAACGAAAAATATTGTATTCGCAGGTGGTGTATTAGGAACAATGGATATTCTTTTAAAACAAAAGCACAAGTACAAAACCTTGACGAACTTATCGGAAACACTTGGAGAAAATTTAAGAACTAACTCTGAAACACTTTGTGGCGTTACATCAAAGAATAAAAAGTTAAATAATGGTATAGCGATTTCTTCCATTTTTAATCCAGACGATGATACACATATAGAAATTGTTAAATACCCTAGTGGCTCAAACTCTATGAAAATGTTCTCTACTTTAGCTACAAAGCAGTCAACACCATTCTTAAGGCCGTTCGTATGGTTTGGAAATATTTTCTACAAACCAAGAGCTTTCTTTAAACAATTAATTGGAAGAAAGTTTGCAGAGAAATCAGTTGTATTTTTGGTGATGCAAAGCCTCGACAATTCCATGAAAATGGTTTATAAGCGTTTTCCTTTCTCAAGAATCAGCATCGAGAATAAAAAAGAAAATAGAGTCCCAGCATATATTGATATCGGACAAAAGGTGATGCATCGCTATGCAGAAAAAGTAGATGGTTTAGCTCAAAACGCAACAACCGAAGTATTATTTAACATGTCTTCTACGGCTCATATTTTAGGTGGAATACCCATGGGGGAAACCGATAAAACTGGGGTTGTAAACGACAGGTTTGAAGTGTTTAACTATCCAGGAATGATGATTCTAGATGGATCTATTGTCCCAGGAAATTTAGGTGTTAACCCAAGTCTAACAATTACTGCCTTAAGTGAGTACGCAATGTCATTAGTACCGAAAAAAGAGGGGAGTAGTACTGTTTCCCTGGAAGAGCAGATGGCGGATTTGTAGTGTTTTGGTGAAGTATTTATTTAAATATTACTGTTTATAACTTTGAAGTTTTATTTATTTTACTTTTTTAAATCCGATTACTTTTGCATTTAATGAAGCATTTGTTAGCTATATCATTATTGTTCCTATCATTTTTTGGGAGTTCTCAATTCATAAAAGATACAGTTATGATGGGGGAAGATTCAGTTGTTATCTTTTCTGACAAAAGCTGGGAATATATGGATATGCTCAATTTTGATGGAATTGTGAATCCTGAATTACATGAAATTATTCAAAGAGATAGCAATTACTTGTGGAAGGAAAATTGGGATACGCAAGTACCTTATACTCATGATAATGATTTATCTAAAATTCCAGATACTTTATGGCTCTGCAGTGTAGATTCTAACCATAATAAATTCTGTATGCCACATCCAGGATTGGTCACATCAAGGTTTAAATACCGAGGAAGAAAATTTCATTATGGTATTGATGTTGACTTAGTTACGGGAGATACTTTAAGTTCTTGTTTTGATGGAATTGTTCGATATGCAAAATATAATACGGGTGGATATGGTAACCTTGTAATTATACGTCACTATAATGGACTTGAAACGTATTATGCTCATTTAGAAAAGCTTTTCGTTTCTGCAAATCAAGAAGTTAAAGCTGGAGAACATATTGGTTTAGGTGGAAATACAGGTCATTCTACTGGAGATCATCTACATTTTGAAATTAGATTTTTCGGCAATGCTTTAAACCCTGAAGAGGTTATTGATTTCAAGAATAGGCAACTAAAAAGCGAAAACCTGTTTATTCATGCAGGAATGTTTGCTTATAAAAGAAAATCTTCAAACAAATCCAATTCTTCTTCAAAAACCAAAACATTACCTGGTGACGACAAAGTTAAATACCACAAAGTAAGGTCAGGGGATTCGCTGTTTGCTATGTCACTTAAATACAATACGACTTTAGATAAAATCTGTAAGCTGAACGAAATTAAAGCCTCAAAAATCCTGAAAATTGGTGAAATGATTAAAGTTCGGTAATTCATTCTTGGAAAGTTACCGAATTCTAAACTTCACTCTTAAGCTACATTACAACAATATCGGTATAGGGTTTGGGCTCAACTTCTTTGTCTGAAAATACAACACCATATTCTTCTAACTCTTTTAGAACAGGTTCGTAAATTTCTTTGTGAATTGGTAGTTGCACTCCTTTTAATTGAATGGTACCATTAAGAATCATCTTTGTACAGATAGCAACAGGCAGGCCAACCGTTTCACTCATTGCTGTATACGTTTGGTCTTCTCCCATATAAACCATTGAAGAATTTATCTCATGCAATTCTCCGTCAATTTTAAACCCAAATTTGTGCCACATAACAATCATATCCTTGTCATCTGGCTTTAAAGTCCATTTATCTTCCAAAATCTTTTGAAGGATTTGAGCAGGTGTCATGTCCTTTTCTAAATTTAATGGCTCTTTTTCGAATATACCTAGCCAAACAAGTCTATCCCATATATAATCGTCATGATCAATTTTCATATAGTGACGAAGCTTTAACTCTACAGAATCATGTGGGTTGTGTGCTAAAAAAGAATTAATAAAATCTCGTTTAGTCATATTTTTGGACCCTTCTATGACGTAACTATCATCGGTTGCTCCTAAAGCAACAAATACATTCCATGCCCTGCAAAATCCGACTTTCCTAAATGTACCTCTGTAAATAGTAGGTATATCTTCTAAACCATAAATTGAACGATATTTTAAAGAATCTCTATTTGCATATCCTTCAAACTTACCGTGTCCTTCGACTTCAATAATCTCAGTTCTTCTAAATAACTTATTATAGGGTATATATTTATATTGACCTTGCTGAATAAACTTAGCAGCACTTCCTTGCCCTGCTAAAACAACATTTCTAGGGTTCCAGGTAAATTTATAATTCCATGGATTATCATCACTTTCTGGTGCTATTAAACCTCCAGTAAAAGATTCAAAATATTCAATAGCTCCATTTTTATTAGCTATTTCGTCGAGGATTTTTTTAGCACTCATATGATCAATCCCAGGATCAACCCCTATTTCATTCATTATTATAATACCAGCTTCTCTTGCAGCTCCATCTAGTTCTTTCATTTCTTTTGAAACATAAGATGGTGTTATTACATTAATCTTCATGTCAATACAATCCTTAACTACTTCCACATGAAAACGGGCAGGTAACATAGATACAACAAAATCAACTTTTTGCAACTCTGCTCTTCTTACCTCTTCGTTTAAAGCGTCAAATTGAAAAGCCTCAGACCTAGGATGTTCTCCTACTTTATCCTGTGCCATTTCAAGGTCCATGTCTCCAACTCTTATATACCAATCTTCTTTTTCTGCATTATCCAAAAAATAACGTATCATTGATGAAGATGATCTTCCTGCTCCTATTACTAGTATTGTTTTCATTTAATCTGGTTTCGATTTTAAGGTTATAAATGTAATCACTATACGAATACCAAGTACCTACTATCGGTTAACATTTTATTAACAAAATTGTATTCTTAAAAATATTCTTTGGCACAACTATGGTTAAGTGCTTTGCATAAACTAAATTTACTGAATCAAATAATACTACGAACATGAAAAGAATACTACTACTAAATGCATTGGTAATAATAACAGTAATATCTGGGGTAGCTCAAGCAACTTCTAATTTAATCATATTTGCCTCTGATCCAACTCCATTTTATGCCATTGTAAATGGAATTAAGCAAAATACTGAACCTCAGACAAATGTTAAGATAACAGGTCTTTCTAATAATCAAAATCATGTAAAGATTGTATTTGCAGACGGAATTACAGCTGACGTAGATAAAAACTTCTATTTTGAATCAATGAATGTTGAAGTTACTGCTAGACTAGTAAGTACGAAGAAAGGCTATAAACTTCGGTATTTTGGAGAAGTAGCAATGGGACAAGCAGCTACAAATGACCAGCAAGTGCAAATTGTATATCACACAGTGGAGGCTCCAGCAACAAATAATGTGGTAATTGATGAAACAGTTACGACAACCACATCAACAACGAAAACAACAAATTCAGTTAATGATTCGGAATTAAATAGTATGGGAACAAATATTAACATTAGTGATAATAGTGATGGAATGCAAGACAATGTTAACATGAATGTTTCTATTGGACAAGATCATAATACAACAAGGTCAAATAGAGCATCGGGTCTTAATTTAAACATGAATATTAATGTTAATGAAAACGGCATTAACAATAACGTTGCAATGACTGATAATGTTGAAACATCTCATACTTCGACAACAACAACAACTACCACAACTACTTCGAGCGGAATGAACACAGAAAGCCAAGTTCAAAATGCTCCCGTGGTTTATGTTCCTGGTTACAATGGAAAAGCAGGGTGTATTCCTCCATTAAGTGATGTAAATGCAATAAAAAATGCTATTGACGAGGAAAGCTTTTCGGACAATAAAATAATGGTTGCTAAACAAGCGCTTAAAGGAAAATGTATGAGTGTTCAAAATATTATTTCAATCTCTGAATCTTTTGACTTTGAAGATGGAAAATTGGAATTTGCTAAATTCGCCTACAATTACACGTATGATGTTGATAATTTTTACCAAGTAAACAAAATTTTCTCTTTCAGCTCTTCTAAAGAGGAATTGAACGAATACATTTCCCATAGGTAATTTAACACTTTGCATAAATCCTAAAGTACAATAGTGAAAACCCATAAATACTTAACAGTTGCTGCTATTTCTATGGTAATCGCAATCGCTCTCGGAGCAATGGGAGCTCACTACTTAAAGGAAACTTTAGAATTACCTGATGACAAATTAGATAGCTGGAAAACGGGTGTTCTTTATCAAGTAATTCATAGCCTAAGTATTTTTATTGTAATACTTCTAGCTACGACATTTAAGATTGATAAAGTTGGAGCTGTTATCAAATTATTTTTTCTTGGAATGCTGCTCTTCTCTGGCTCGATATACCTTTTAACACTTAATTATGTATGGCAAATAGATGCATTGAAGCTTCTTGGGCCAATCACACCTATTGGAGGCTTACTTTATATTTCGGGATGGGTTCTTTTGTTTTTTGGATTAAAAAAAGTAGCATAAAAACAAGTTGACTTGGATTACTCCCATTAAATAACTGTTTGTTTACTCAAATACTTCCGCGGTAAGCACCAATCTTTTTGTAGTAGGGAAGGCGTCTGCTATGATTGTAATGGATTTAACCTGTTTTCCGTTTAAATCCTTGGTGTCTAAGGAGACATTTACATGTCCAATTTCTCCAGGTTTTATACTTTCCTCGGTAAATGAAATTGTATTACATCCACACGCTGCAATTACTTTTTTAATTGTAAGACTTTTGTTTCCGGTGTTTTTTACGTCAAATGTATACTGTACAATTTGTCCCCGTTTTAACTTTCCAAAATCGTGTGTACTCATGTTAATATTTATTTCAGCATAGATACTGTCTTTTGGATTAGCCTGACGAACGGTCTGAATTTCTATCTTTCTTTCTAATGCAGCAGAACGATTGTAAATTGAATTTCTTTGATCATAGTAATCGTCACTAATAGATGCATTAGCAGTGTATTCTCCAAAAGGAATTTTTTGAAAGGTTAGTTCTGCTCCGTTTTTAGCATTTTTGTCCAAATAGGGGATAAATGTTCCATTATTATATTCTCTGAGGTAGTTAACTAAACTTGAAATTCTTCTTTTTGTAAGGTTAACATTGTAATCTGTTTTAGCCAGAGGACTTGCAAAACCTTTAACAACTACTTCAATTTTACCGCCTTTCTCTAATTCCTGAAGCAATAAACGTGTAAATAATTTAAGGTCACTCACTCCTTTGTCAACGTAATGTTTAAAGAAATCATCAATGTCTAATCTAGCTTCCATCTCTTTATTGTCTTTAAGTCCTTTCGAGTATTCATCCCTATATTTTGGTTGTAGTTCCTTATAGCGATCGAAAGCTACCATATAACTAATTGGCACTATAGTGTCCAGAGAACGAGGGCCTGGTCTATCGTTGTGAAAATATAGCGTAACTGGCAAGTATTTATTTAAGTCGTCTAATGTTTCAATAATTTGTAGTTCTTCTATTCCTTCTTTTTCAAAATTTACTTTCCAAATATCGTTACAGCAAGTAGGCCCTTTTTTGTAATAAGCTCCCAATCGATTAGATGTAAAATAGCCTTCGGTACCATATTTATTGATGGTGTAATAAAAATCATTCCACGAAGAATTGACAGGTCGCATCATGTTTTCTGGTTCGTGAAATTTACCTGGTTTCCCCTTTACTTTAAATATGTCAAAACCTCCAAAACCTTTATGCCATGTAGAACTAAAATATAATACCCCTTCTTTAGGATCGTAATATGGACAGATGTCAGGGTCTAAAGTATTAACTGATTTTCCTGCATTAACCGGTTTAGAATAAGTGTCTCCGTCTAGAACTTCACAATGCCATATATCCAAGTCGCCTTGCCCACCACTTCTATTGGAGGAAAAGAACAAATATTCTTTATCTTCAATCATAGTAACATGGGGTTGGGTGGTGTTTGTCCCTTTTTCATTCACTTTTGCAGGAAGCACTTTTGGCTTACTCCATATACCATTACCATATTTGGAAACATAAATTTCACAATGATTTAATGTATCACATCGTGTAAAATAGAATTTTGTTTCATCCGAATTAAAACAGCCGTTGGCGTTATGGAATAGCTGACTATTGATAGTTGAATCTATACTACTGTAAACGGTTGAATCTTTTTTTGAAGGTGAGAATATTTTAATTTTATAATCATTCGGGTGGTCAATATTCAATTCTGCACCCATCGTGGTATCCCTTAAGGAACTAAAAAATAAATTATTCGAATAAGTGAAAGCGCTAAACTCGGAATTTGTTGTATTAATATTAGTGTCCAAATGTATTACTACACAATCATCTGTTAAGTCGCTTTTAAATCGCATAGCAAAACCACAGGACATCATTTCTTGTCTCGCCTTTAAAGATTCATATCCTTTTTTATTTTTCTTGTAAATTGATTTAACTTTTTTCCATGATTTCATAGAAGCTTGATATTCTCCATTGAATTTCTGCATAGCGGCAAACCAAAACCAAGCATCTTTGTAAATTCTACCCGCTTTATCTTTATCAACAATTTTCTTATAATAATAGGATGCTAAATCATAGTTATTATACCTTCTTAAGGTCTCTGCATATTTATACAAAAGATGAATATTAGAAGAATCCAAGCGTAAAGCTTGTTTGTAATAGATAGAAGCGCCATAAAAATCTCCCAAAGCCGCATTTTCATCGGCATATTTAATTAATTGCTTTTGAGATTGGCCAAAACAGAGAAGTGGAAACAGTAATATGATGAGTAATTTCAATTTCATTAAATGTAATCTGGACAAATTCTGTGCATTATTCTTTTTGGCGGTGTATTGTCAATTATATAAATAACTGATATTTCTAAACCTCCACGATTATTACTAGCGGGAACCAATGTGCTTATGTTGATGTCATAACTCACGCCAACTTTCCATTGGTCGTAATCCATTCCTGCAGTTAAAAAACCCGCATCTTGGTTACGATAAAAGCACCCAAGCCAAACTGTGCGATACATTGATATAAAATCAGTTAAAATGTATTTTGCAGAAACACCAAAGTCTAATTCTTTATATTTCCCTTGACTCATGAATAACATGCTCGGTAGTACATTTATCTTCTCATGAACTTTCCATTCAGCATTTGCATGAACTGCCAGTCGCATGTCTAGTTTAATTTCATCATCATTAAAAAAACTTTGTTTCGGTTTAGTTAAATTGAAAAGAGCAAGACCTCCTCTTATTGTTTTCCTTTTTTCTATTTCCCATAAATAACCAACACCAAGATTCAGGTTTAGATAGGTTCTACTTTCTCTGGCAAAATTTTCTTGATTGGGTAAATTCTCGTCGTAATAGGAACCATTATATTGAACATCGAAAGACAGTGGGTCATATGTTAAACTTCGATTCGTAAATCCTGTTTGAATACCAAAAGACAGGTTATGCAATGAGTCGTTACTTATTGGTTTTAAGTAAGCCCCAGAAAAGTTGACCTGAAATGTGTTGAATTTAGAATCGCCAGCTCTATCTTGATTTATCTGAATTCCACCTGCTAAATCTTTTGTATTGAAGATGTTTTTGGCGTCAGCACCAATGCTTATTGTATTGAAAGGAACGGTAACAGATCCCCATTGAGAACGGTAATTTCCAATAAATCGAAAATCTCCGTTGAATTGCCCAGTCATTGCAGGGTTTAAGTTAATAGGAGAGAGGTCGTACTGAGAAAAGTGAATATCCTGTGCATTTCCACTTAGCAGCAATGCACTAAAGAGGCCAAGAATGATATATTTTCTTAATAAAATCAACTTATCGAATTAAGGTAACGTTTCCTTTTTTGAAAAATGTTTCATCACCTGGGCAAAGTACTTCTAGATAATAATCAAATACTGCTGGGTCGGATTCTTTTCCTTTAAATATCCCATCCCATCCGAAGTTAATGTCAAAACTTTCGAAAACCAACTCTCCCCATCTATCATAAACTCGAAACACTATTTCTGAATTAGGGTGGCCTCTTACAAATAGGATGTCATTAATTCCATCACCATCAGGTGTAAAAGCATTCGGAACAAAAATATAAGGTTCTTCGCAGATAATCTCCGTAACATATACTGTTACAGTATCTGTTTTTGAACAACCATTTCCATCAATTGAGACTATATAGGTAGTTGTCACTGTAGGTGATGCATTTGGAAATTGCGCATTTGGGTCATTTAAAGATTCAGTTGGTGTCCAATTGTAAGTATAGCCATTAGGCGTTACATTTAACTGTGTAAAGTCACCTTCAAATATAGTGTCATTATTCGCCCAAGCATCTGTGGTAAGATTTGGCAAGTTGTCAACTGATACGGTAACCTCATTATTAATTATACATCCATTTGTTGTTGTAGAAGTAACGATATACGTTGTTGTAGAACTTGGGTTAACCCAAACAGTATTTGTCCCATCGCCAGATAGAATGCTATTGTCAGGATTCCAGTCGTACGTAAGTGTATCCGAAGGATTTTGATTTGTAACTACTAAAAAGATAGAATCACCGATGCAAATACCTTGATCACCAATAATTGTTGTGGAACTACCGGAAATCGTAAGAATAACCGAGTCAGTTAAATAGCAGCCATTGTTATTTATTTGTACAAAATACGTTGAAGTAAACGAAGGACTAACTGTTATTGCGTTGGATGTAATAGGGGAGTTGAGTGTATCAGTAAACTGATTATTTGACGACCAAATATAATCTGAACTGGTTCCAAAGGAATTGGCAGAAAACGTGACGGAAGAGAAATCATCACAAACGGTGGTATCATTTGAAATGGTTAATTGAGGAGTGTTTACTATTATGTTTTGAAAAACAGTGTCGGTACAAACCCCATTTGAAATTAGCAAAGCATAATTGGTGGTTGAAGTTGGAAAGGCAAACGGATTCGAGATTGTTGAATCACTTAAACCAGTAGTTGGGAACCAAGAATAAGTAATCGTAGGGTCAGAATTTGGCAAAATACCCAATTGCTGTGATTCTTCAGGACAAATAGCCAGATCAGCAAGAGAATATACTGTGTCTCCCATTATTAGTATGTCCTTTTGAATGGTATCACCAAAGTTGCAGGTTGCTGTATCATTAACAATCAAAGTAATGGTATAAGTTCCTGCCGCCGTGTAGGTGTAAGATGGATTTAACTGCGTACTCGTTCCGGAACTATCTCCAAAATCCCATTCCCAAGAGGTATAGTTTTGACTTAAGCTTGTATTAATAAATGTATAGGTATATGGTGCACAGCCAATAGGAGGAGTTTCAAAATCTGCAACTACAACGGGTAAATCAAAATCCATTTTAAATACACCTAAATTACAACTGTTATTATTAGTTGAAGATACTGCATTGGCTGGATAAATAGGCATATCAGAATTAAATCCACATCCCGAACACATTGCTTGGTATACCTTTCCTTTTCTATCAAACCGACTTGTTCCTCCATCAACATGCTCTTGACTAGTAGGTCCACCAAAGAAAGTCCCGTATACAATGTTTGAAACATCGTCTTCTAAAACCATTACATAGTGATCACTGCCATCTGTTGTTGACTGGAATGCATCAAAAGTGATAGGCATTCCTATTGTGGAACTGGTATTATTACAAGTGTTAAAATTATTAGTTCCTCCTCCCCAGCCAGATAGATACATTTTATTACACAAATCAACTAAGAAGGCTGTTGGAGATAAACTTATCCCATTTCCATTGCCAAAAACAGTTGAATATATCACTGAATCTAGTTGTGCTGTTAATTTACTTACAAATTGACCGCTACCATAATTAAAGTAAAGCGCATTATGAATAAAAGTCGAATCTTGTATTTCTGTTTGCCCTAATAAATACACGTTGTTCCAATTATCCAATTCGACAAAATAAGATTGGTCATAGGTAGGTGAACCATAATAAGTAGAGCTGATGATTTGCTGACCTCCTGCTTCTATGTGCGCTATAAACCCATCACTTCTTCCACCTAATGCATTTGTGTCAATAACTCCAGGAGTAGTAACTAATGAGTCTGAGTTCGTTCCTCCAGTTATATAAATATCTTCGTTTGAATCTATTGCAAGAGAATAGCCTGCATCATGTTTTTCTCCTCCAAAATAACTACTCCATATAATGTTTTGAAGGGAGTTGTCTAACTTGATTATTACACCGTCCAAATCTCCACCTCCGAAAGATGGTTGGAAAACATTTCCTACAATTGGAAAATCAGTGGATTGCGTGCAGCTAACAATGTAAACATTGTTGTTTTCATCTATATCTATTTCTCCTCGAATTTCATCCGCATAATTATATTTCAAAACGTTCAATGCGCAACTGGAAAAAACATGAGTTGAGTTTAACCCATCATTTCCAGATCCTCCAATAAAAGTAGATGCCAGAAGTGTTGTCCCATCCGAAGAAAGATTTGAAGCGACAATGTCAGAACCATTAATGTAATTTGCTCCAAGGCCTTGTTGCAAGTCATTAGGGGTTCCTCCATTGTAGGTAGAATCATAACATCCAGTAGTATAAGGGTAATTTGTTGAGCTAGTTGTTCCTAAGATAAATAATTCGTCAAAATTATTAACAATTAAACTATGAGGTAATTCGTCACTATTTCCTCCAATATAAGTAGAGTAGAGTAAAAAAGTGCCAGTGGTATCAAATTTTGAAATTGCAATATCTATACCTGGAGATAAACCCGAACCTCCGTTAAAGGTTCCGTCATAAGAGCCAAGAACTGTAGGGTAACCAGTACCAAAGGCAGAGCTACCTGCGTATAAGAAACCTTTAGAATCAAAAGTCGCTGAATACCCAAAGTTATTAGCCGTAGAACCTGAATAAGTTGCAAACATTAGAGTAGGATCAATAATTAAATCGTAATTATGATTATAACCTTTAGGGAATGCAAAAGTTACTGTTGTTCCTTTCAATTTGAATTTACATTTGACTTCAACCTTTTTACCATCAATTATTTGGAATGCATAAGGCTTGTCTTCAATAATGTGATTTACTTGGGTGTAGATATGCAGTCGCTCATTTTTTATTGCAATATCGTCAGCACCATCATAATTCAATTCAATTTGCTTCGCATCTGCATTTGCTTTAACTACAAAATCATATTTAAGATTAAAGACTTTGGAATACATGTTTAAATCAATACCTGGATAAAGTTCCTTGTATTCTATTCTGTGAAAACCTTTTGCGTGAGAAGCCCACTTGCTTTTGTCATTTCCTAAAAAGTAGTTGTAGTATTCAGGTGTTTCCAAGCTACCTTTTGCTAATGCTTCAGTATTGCAATTGCTAAATGTAACTTTATAACTATGCCATGATAGTTTGTCGAAGTTTCTTGGTAAAGATTTATCATAATGAGCTTGAACATATCTAGCGAATTCTTTACCATCATATAAATTGAATAAAAAGCCATCCTTTTCAAGGTATAGATATCCACTTTGAATATCCGAGCGGTAATGTACCTGATCTGGCCATTGGTTTTTGTTCTCTATAAACTTATAACCTCCTAAAACTTGTGGCTCTTGCCCAAGGCTATAACCAATTGAGATGAGTGAGAAAATGAGAATAAAAATCCCTTTGAAAGACATAGGCGCAAGTTACAAAAAGTATTTGTTTTACTAAAGACGAAAAATAGAATGAAAAGGGCGCTTCAAATCTACTATTTTTTAAAGAGCTGATGCAAGAGCTTATTGGCTGCGTCAAGAATGAACATAGTTGCTTTTCCTTTAAATGCTATTTAGTTAGCAATATCAATTAAGTTCTGAATATAAAATTTGTAATTTTCCAAAATGAATTTTAGTTATTGGGAAAACAAGGAATTAATAGGGGAGAATGATGTAGTGATAATAGGCAGTGGGATAACTGGCCTGTCCACAGCCATCCATCTGAAGCGAAAATCACCTTCTTTAAAAGTCTTGATATTAGAAAGAGGAGTCCTTCCTTGGGGTGCGAGTACTAAAAATGCTGGTTTTGCTTGTTTTGGTTCATTAGGAGAGGTATTAGACGATTTACAAAACACAAGTTTAGATGAGGTAGTACGTTTAATTGAAAGCAGGAATGCTGGTTTAAATGCTCTTATTAAGCTTTTAGGAAAAGATGCAATAGATTTTCAACTTAATGGCGGTTTTGAGCTTTTTAGGCCGAATCAAAAAGAAGAGTACGTAGCATGTTTAGATAGAATGGGTGACTTAAATGATGTGCTAAGGAAGGAATTTGGGGGCTCTGTATATTCGAAGGAAGAGCGTGATTTTGGATTTGAGGGAGTTATAGGAATTATAAAAAACCAATACGAGGGGCAAGTTGATACAGGTAAAATGATGAAGGCTTACCTTGATTTAGCAAGAAAGGAAGGCGTAAATATTATTAATGGGGCCGAAGTTACTCAGTATAGCTCAACTGAATTAGGAGTTGACCTCGAAATAAACTATAATTTAACAATTAAAACAGGGAAACTAGTTATTTGTTCCAATGGTTTTGCAAAGCAATTTTTAAATGAAGATGTAGAGCCAGCAAGAGCACAGGTTCTAATTACCAAACCAATTCCTAATTTAGCTTTAAAAGGAACCTTTCACTATGATAAGGGATATTACTATTTTAGAAATATTCAAAACCGGGTTTTATTTGGTGGTGGTAGAAACTTGGATTTTAAAGGAGAAAATACTACGGAAATGGAATGTACAGAGCATGTAATTGATCGGTTAAAGGATATTTTGTCAAATGTAATTTTACCCAAAACCAATTACGAAGTTGATTACCATTGGGCGGGTATAATGGGAGTTGGAGATAATAAGGAGCCTATAATAAAAGAGGTAAGCAGAAATATACTCTGTGCGGTTAGGCTCGGAGGTATGGGCGTGGCCTTAGGTACTATGGTTGGAAAGGATGTTGCTAGTAAGGTAATTGGGTAGTAGTTGTTAATGTTTCCTTTTACTCTATTTAACATAATATTAATTATAAGACAAAACTAGCGTATAGAGAATCCATAGGCTTTTAGACGTTTTGATCATTATAATGTATATTATGCCAAGCCTGAGCCAAATCGCTCAGGTAAATAGTTCTCACAATGCATCTCTTTCTTTTAAATGTTCTGTACAATTGTCTAGGAAAAATATTCTACGCGATTCTCAGGAAGTTCAGTTTTTCGCCTTGAATACATTTTGTCTTATAATTAGCCATTCCGCATAAGCAATTGCAAGAATAATCTGAGTTATACTGATTTAGAATGATTTGATCAGCCCAATCAACTTTACATTCTTCTTCTGGTCTAGTTCTAGTAATCCAAATGCCTTCACTATAGTGAGATAACGTATCAGCCTGTTCCGGCCAATTATCTTCAACTAAATAACAATGGTAAGCTTGGTCTTTGTGGCAGCTAGAAAGGGTAAAAATAAAGAACCCTAAAAGGACTATTTGTAAAGTGACTTTTCTCATCTGTTATATATTTGGTGAATTAGTATCCTAAATACACGAAATCTTCATGCCACACTTTTTTGAAAATCTATCAGGATTAAGACTTAGTAAGCAGCGTTGATGAATGAGTAAAAGAAAAGAACTTGAAAGAATATCGTATATTCGATTCCTTTATGAGGTACATAGTAATAATACCCTTTCTTTTTTTTGGCTGTAAAGCATCTTATGTTTTGGATAAACCAGAACACAAATTACCCGCACCAAAAACTTCCTACCTTGTAACATCTGACTCTAAAGTGGATATTACTTCCGTTATTAAAGAGTATGTCTCCGCTAACTTTGATTTAGGTAGGTCCAAGAAAACTATCCTTATAAATTCTAAAAACAACCACAACTGTTGCGGTTGTGAGATATGTAGTTCAGCTTCTATAAAGAAGGTATATGGCAATATTATCATAACCGATACCTTTCATTGCGATTCACCTAAAAATATATTTGAATTTATAGGTTATAAATTGGAGGATGTTGTAAAAACATTGAAGCTATTGTTTAAAGATGGAGACTATTATAAATGGCACGAAAACTCTTATGATATAATGGAATTTAATCCCGATTTTTACTCTGGTTCTGTAGAAGTATTGGATGAAGGAGATAGAATATTGGTCCTTATTCAAATGGCTGGTTGCCAAGATTGAAAAATTTAGATATAAAGTCATTAACGATATAAATTATTAAAATAGTAAATCATGTATTCTTCTCTAATTACTTTACTTACTGCAATTGTTTTTATTGGTGCTTCTAGTATTACGTTAAAACCAAACATCATTGGAACATATCATTTAGGCAAGAAAAACACTCCTGCCTTTAATATGTACAAAATTCAAATATTAAGAGGCCATAAATATTCATACAACTACTCTCAATGGGTATATGGTGGAGAACAAATTACTAAAACACACGGTAAATGGAAGCTTAAAGGGGATTCTCTAATATTATCGCCTTTATATAAAACGTTTCAGCATTCTAAAAGAAGATTAAATAAGTGGAATTGCACGGATGAGGAAAAATCCAAACCACAAATTTTTATTTTAAATGAAAATCGACTGGTTGATAGTAAATATGAAAATAGGGTTTTCACTAAAAGGTAAGTTACCTAAAGTTTAGAGTTATATGCGATTTCATTATACTTGGCTGCACCTAAATAGATTT